>Ga0156330_1221_pt1 | contig 13237 bp, 13 predicted proteins | sample RifCSPlowO2_12_FD_107978 | JGI IMG/M metagenome (GOLD analysis project Ga0156330, IMG submission 107978) | Acidobacteria bacterium RIFCSPLOWO2_12_FULL_67_14b | reverse complement strand
GGCCATTGTCCCGGCCGCCGCGGCGGCCGCGTTGTTGGTCGTCGCTGGACGCGCGGTTGGGCGCGGGAGGTTCGACGGCTCGCGGTTGCTCGACGCGCGCGGGCTTCTCGACGGGCCGTGGCAGCGCCATGCGCGGCGGGGTGAGCACCGGCGTGGCGGGTTCCGGATCTTGGGCTGAGGCAGGCGTGGGCGAGCCAAGCCAGATCGCCGCGAGCAGGGGGATCGCAACGATGGACCGATTCATGACGAGCTCCTCGAAGCGCTGGCACGCTCTGGATTGAGGACGATCACACGTCCGTACCCGGTGCGGAAGCAATGCCCCTGCCAGCGCCCGGCCGGGGTTTTTCTTCGGAAATCCTCCGATCGCGGGGGCCCCTGTCCTGTATCGACGCCAGTCGGTGTGAGACACTACGGAGATGGAGTCGACCTTCCACGCCACGACGATCCTGGCCGTTCGCCGGGACGATCGCGCGGTGCTGGCCGGCGACGGCCAGGTCACGCTCGGCAACACGGTCGTCAAGCAGTCCGCCCGGAAGATCCGGCGGCTGTACAACGACAACATCCTCGCCGGGTTTGCCGGGTCGGCCGCCGACTCGTTTGCGTTGTTCGCGCGTTTCGAGGCGAAGCTGGAACAGTATCGCGGCAACCTCGAGCGGTCGGCGGTGGAGCTGGCCAAGGACTGGCGGACCGATCGCGCGCTGCGGCGGCTCGAGGCCATGCTGATCGTCGTCGATCGCCGGTCGATGTTCCTGCTGTCGGGCACCGGCGACCTGATCGAACCGGACGAGGGCATCATCGGCATCGGCTCGGGCGGCGTGTTCGCGCAGGCGGCGGCCAAGGCGCTGGCGAAACACACGACGCTCGGCGCGCGCGAGATTGCCGAAAGCGCGATGGCCATCGCCGCCGAGATTTGCATTTACACCAACAGCCACGTCACCGTCGAAGAACTCTAGCCGTGTCGATTTCCCTCCCTGAGCGCACGTCCACTTCGATCGACTCCCTCACGCCGCGGGAAATTGTGGCCGAGCTCGACAAGTACGTCGTCGGCCAGGCCAAGGCGAAGCGGGCCGTGGCCATCGCGTTGCGCAACCGCCTCCGCCGGCAGAAGCTGCCCGCGGAGCTGGCCGAAGACGTGGCGCCGAAGAACATCCTGATGATCGGGCCGACCGGCGTCGGCAAGACCGAGATCGCGCGCCGGCTGGCGCGCCTGGCCCAGTCGCCGTTCATCAAGGTGGAAGCGTCGAAGTTCACCGAGGTCGGCTACGTCGGCCGCGACGTCGAGTCGATGGTGCGCGACCTGGTCGAGCTCGCCGTGAACATGGTCCGCGACGAGCGGATCGAAGAGGTGCACGCCAAGGCCGAGCTCAACACCGAGGAGCGGCTGCTCGACCTGTTGCTGCCGCCGCGCCCGGGCGCGCCCGACGAGGATCCGGGCCGCATCCGCGACGAGATGCACGGGACCCGCCAGCGCATGCGCGAGCAGCTGCGCGACGGCCGCCTCGACGATCGCGTCGTCGAAGTCGACGTGCAGGAAAAGTCGTTCCCGTCGATCGAGTTCATCACCGGTTCGTCGATGGAAGAAGTCGGCGTCAACCTGCGCGACATGATGCCCGGGTTGTTCCAGGGCCGGTCCAAGCGCCGCCGCGTGACGGTGGCCGAGGCCCGCGAGCGGCTGACGCAGGAAGAAGAGCAGAAGCTGATCGACATGGAAGCGGTCGCCGCCGCGGCGGTCGAGCGCGTGGAGCAGGCCGGCATCATCTTCGTCGACGAGATCGACAAGATCGCCGGCCGCGAGGGCAGCCACGGGCCGGAAGTCAGCCGCGAAGGCGTGCAGCGCGACATTCTGCCGATCGTGGAAGGCACGACGGTCAACACCAAGCACGGCATGGTGCGCACCGACCACATCCTGTTCATCGCCGCCGGCGCCTTTCACGTCTCGAAGCCGTCGGATCTGATCCCCGAGCTGCAGGGCCGCTTCCCGATCCGGGTCGAGCTCGAGCCGCTCGGCCAGGCTGAGTTCGTGCGCATCCTGACCGAGCCGAAGAGCGCACTCGTCAAGCAGTACATCGCGCTGCTGGCGACCGAGGGCGTCGACCTCCGGTTCACCGACGACGGCGTCGCCACCATCGCGGAGTTTGCGACCATCGTCAACGAGCGGACCGAGAACATCGGCGCCCGCCGGTTGCACACGGTGATGGAGCGCCTGCTCGACGAGGTGTCGTTCGACGCGCCGACGCTCGAGGACAAGTCGGTGACGATCGACGCGACGTACGTGCGCCGCATGCTCGCCGACATCGTCAAGAACGAAGACCTCTCCCGCTACATCCTGTGACCCATTCGACTCGCATCGCTGCGGTGCCACCGCGCCGATGCTCGCTCAGGGCAGGCGCTGCAGCAGCGATCATTGTGATCGTTGTAGCGGCCGCGTGCGGCAAGAAGGGCCCGCCGCTGGCCCCGTTTCCGCGCGTGCCCGCGCAGGTCGGCAGCGTCGCCGCGCTGCGCGCCGGCGACGAGGTCTACCTGTCGTTCACGGTGCCGGCAACCAACGTCGACGGCCAGCAGCCGTCGGACGTCGCGTCGCTCGAGGTCTACGCGGTGACCTCGACGCGCCCGCCCGAAACCGAGGAGCAGCGTGAAGTCGCGACGCTTATCGCGACGCTGCCGGTGCGGCCGATCCTCCCCGAGCTGCCGCCGGCGAAAGACGGCACACCGCTGCCGCCGCTGCCGCAGGTGCCCGGCGTCGATCGAGGCGCCACCGCCGTCGTGAAGGAAACCCTGACGGCGGAGGCCCGGACGCCGGTCGAACTGCCGGTCAAGAAGGGCACGCCGCCGGCCGCGCCGGTGGCGGAGGAAGCCGAACCTGCGCCCCGGCCGCTCGTGGCGCCCGCGCCCACGGAGCTGCCGCGCCGGCATTACTTCGTGATCGCCGTGAGCCCGCGCGGCAGGGCCGCCGTGCCGTCGACGCCGGTGTCGGTGCCGCTCGATCCGGCGAGCGCGGCGGCGGGCGCTCCCGAAATCACCTTCACCGAGACGGAGATGACCCTCACGTGGCCGCCCGCCCCCGATGCGCGGACCGCGACGTTCGTGGCCCCACCTCCGCCGCCACCGTCGCTCCCGGCAATACTGGCGGGAGCTGCGGTGGGCAAGCCCGCCAACACGTCGCCGGGCAACGTGACGCCCGCGGCGCCCCCCGAGCCGGCTCCGCTCGTGGCGAAGTCGCTCGGCTTCAATTCCGAGGCGACGACGTATCACGTCTACGAGGTGCCCGCGGCGCCGGCTCCGGAGGATCCGCTGGCGCTCGCGCTGCCCAAGCCGCTCACGCCTCAGGCCGTGGCCGTCACGACGCTGTCGATCAAGGGCGTGTCGTTCGGTACGGAGCGCTGCTTTGTCGTTCGCCCGGTGGACAACGTGTTTGGCGTCGTGGTGCAGGGCCCGGCGTCGCCCGTCACGTGCGTGACGCCACGCGACACCTTCCCGCCCGCCGCCCCGAAATCACTGGCGGCGATCGGCAGCGCCGGCGTCGTCAACCTGATTTGGGAACCCAACACCGAGCCCGACCTGGCCGGCTACCTCGTGTTGCGCGGCGAAGCGCCCGGTGACAAACTGCAGGCGCTCACCACCGCCGCCATCGCCGGCACGAATTACCGCGACACGGAGGTCAGGCCGGGCGTGCGCTATGTCTACGTCGTGGTGGCGGTCGACAAGGCGGATCCGCAGAACGTGAGCCCGCAATCAAACCGCGCGGAGGAAACCGCACGGCAGTGACGGCTTGAGGCTTGAGACTTGGGGCTTGTGTTTCAAGTCCCAAGCCCCAGGCCTCAAGCCCCGATGGAGCGACATGGACAGAATCTATCGACTGAAGCATGGTATGGGCGGGCGCTACGCGGTCGAGCGTGGCGGCACGTTCTTCTGGGTCCGCGGCGACATCTTCGGCCACTACGAGCCCGGCGAAGAGATCCCCGCCGATCCGCCGTTCAAGCTGCTGGCGCCCGTGCAGCCCTCGATCGTCGTGTGCATCGGCCTCAACTACAAGGACCATGCCGCGGAGATGAAGAAGAAGCTGCCGGAGGAGCCGCTCGTGTTCCTCAAGCCGGCCTCGTCGGTGGTCGGCCCCGAGGATCCCATCCGCGTGCCCGCGTGGGCGGGGCGGATCGAGCACGAGGCCGAAATGGCGGTCGTGATCGGCCGCCGTGCCTCGAACGTGAAGGCGGACCAGGCGATGGACTACGTGCTCGGCATCACGTGTCTCAACGACGTGACGGCGCGCGAGCTGCAGGCCAAAGACGTCCAGTATTCGCGCGCGAAGGGGTTCGACACCTTCGCCCCCCTCGGGCCCTGCATCGCGGTGGGCCTCGACCCGTCGGCGCTCGGGGTCGAAGGGTGGGTGAATGCGGAACGGCGTCAGCATTCGAATACCCGCGAATTGATCTTCCCGGTGCCGTTCCTGGTCGAGCACGTGACGCGGTTCATGACCCTCAACCCCGGCGATGTGATCACCACGGGCACCCCGTCCGGGGTGGGACCGCTCGTGCCCGGGGACCGCATGATGGTCAAGGTGGACGGCGTCGGCACGCTCGGCAATCCGGTGATGGCAGGATGAACCCGATCGAACGGCTGAACGAGCGGCAGCGCCTCGCCGGGCTCGGCGGCGGGGAGGCGCGCCTCAAGAAGCAGCACGACCAGGGCAAGCTGACGGCGCGCGAGCGCATGACCCGCCTGTTCGACCCCGGCACGTTCGAAGAGGTCGACCAGCTCGTGACGCATCGCTGCGTGGATTTCGGGATGGAGGAACAGATCGTCCCGGGTGACGGCGTCGTCACGGGCCACGGCCGCATCCATGGCCGGGTGGCCTGCGCGTTCGCGCAGGACTTCACCGTGTTCGGCGGCTCGCTGTCGGAGACCAACGCGGCCAAGATCTGCAAGGTGATGGACATGGCGGTGCGCATCGGCGCGCCGATCATCGGCCTCAACGACTCGGGCGGCGCGCGTATCCAGGAGGGCGTGGTGTCGCTCGGCGGCTACTCCGACATCTTCCTGCGCAACACGCTGGCCTCGGGCGTGGTGCCGCAGATCTCCGCGATCATGGGGCCGTGCGCCGGCGGCGCCGTCTATTCGCCCGCCATCACCGACTTCATCGTGATGGTGAAGCAGACGAGCTACATGTTCGTGACCGGGCCCGACGTGATCAAGACGGTCACGCACGAAGACGTGACCAAGGAAGACCTCGGCGGCGCGATGACCCACAACGAGAAGAGCGGCGTCGCGCACTTCGCGGCCGACGATGACGCCGAGTGCATCGCGCTGATCCGCGAGCTGCTGTCGTTCATGCCCGGCAACAACCTCGACGATCCGCCGCGCGCGGCCACCGAGGACCCGCCCGATCGCGACGACGAGGCGCTCGACTCGCTCGTGCCGGCCGCGCCGAACCAGCCCTACGACATGCTGGATCTCATCCACACCATCGCCGATGACGGCTACTTCCTGGAAGCGCACCAGCACTACGCGAAGAACATCATCGTCGGGTTCGCGCGGCTCGGCGGCCGGCCCGTCGGCGTGGTCGCCAACCAGCCGGCCTTCCTGGCGGGCACGCTCGACATCAACGCATCGGTGAAGGGCGCACGCTTCGTTCGTTTCTGTGACGCCTTCAACATTCCGCTGATCACGTTCGAGGACGTGCCGGGCTTCCTGCCCGGTACGGTGCAGGAGTACGGCGGTATCATCCGCCACGGCGCGAAGCTGCTCTACGCGTTCGCGGAGGCCACCGTGCCGAAGATCACCGTGATCACGCGCAAGGCCTACGGCGGCGCCTACTGCGTCATGTCGAGCAAGCACATCCGCACCGACTTCAATTACGCGTGGCCGAGCGCCGAGATTGCGGTGATGGGCGCCGAGGGCGCCGTCAACATCCTCTACAAGCGCGAGATCGAGAAGGCCGCCGATCCGGCGGCCACGCGCGCGCAGAAGATGGCCGAATTCCGGGAGCGCTTCGCCAGCCCGTACGTCGCGGCCGAGCGCGGCTACATCGACGAGGTCATCCTGCCCCGGCACACGCGCGGGAAGCTCGTGCAGGCGCTGGCCACGCTCGATCACAAGCGCGACAAGAACCCGCCCAAAAAACATGGCAACATTCCGCTATAGCCTCTTCGTCTCGTGCGTGGCCGTCGCCCTGGCCTGCTCGTCGCCGGCCGGGCAGTCGGTTGCACCTCGCGTCCAGGAGCCCCCCGGCGTGATCGACCCGGTCGCGCCCGCGCGCGATTCGGTGGGACCGTCGCCGCAGCGATTCGCGTGGACGCCCATCAAGACCGCCGATCACTACGAGATCGAGTTGACCACCGACATCGACATCGTGGTGTTCACGCACGAGAGCCTGCGCGAGCCGGTGCTGACCATGCCCGCGGACTTCGCGCTCGTGGCCGGGACCTACTTCTGGCGGGTGACCGCCGTGCGCGATGGACGGCTCGTCGGCGACTCGGGCCGGTCCGCCTTCGTCGTCCGGGACTGAGCCATGACTTTCGCCGGCAAGGTCGCGATCGTCACCGGCGCCTCGAGCGGGATCGGCCGCGCGACCGCGCTCGCCCTGGCCCGTGCCGGCGCCCGGGTCGCCGCCGTCGGACGCCCCCGCGGCGCCCTCGACGCCGTGGCCGCCGAGATCGCGGCCATCGTGCCGGCGTCGCCGCCGGCGCTCACGATCGTGACGGACATCACCGGCGCCGCGGCGCCCGACGCGATCGTCGGTGAGGTGGTGTCGGCCGCCGGCGGCATCGACGTGCTGGTCAACGCGGCCGGCATCATCGCGACCGCTTCGACCGATCAGACGCCGGACGAGATGTGGGATCGGATGATGGACATCAACGTCCGGGCGCCGTTCCGGATGATGCGGGCCGCCTATCCGCACCTCAAGGCGCGCAAGGGCGCGATCGTCAACGTATCCAGCGTCAACGGCTTGCGCGCGTTCGCCGGCGTGTCGGTGTACTGCGCCAGCAAGGCGGCCCTCGATCACCTCACGCGGTGCGCGGCGCCCGACTGGGCCCCCGATAGCGTGCGCGTCAACGCGGTCAATCCCGGCGTGACCGTGACCAACCTGCATCGCCGCGGCGGCATGGACGAAGAGAAGTACGCCGCCTTTCTCGAACGCTCGAAGACCACCCACCCGCTCGGCCGGCCGGGCCGCCCGGAGGAGGTGGCGGCGCTGATCCTCTTCCTCGCCTCGGACGATGCGGGCTGGATGACCGGCGAGACCATCCCGATCGACGGCGGCCGGCATCTGACCTGCGCGCGCTAGTGGATGAGAGCCTGCCATAATTGGCTGTGCTCTCATCCTTTAACCCGCAGGCCGTCATCCTCGACATCGACGGCACCATCGTCGACAACATGCAGTTGCACGCCGAGGCGTTCGGCGTGTTCGCCGAGCGGCACGGCCTGCCGGCCCTGACCACGGCAGACCGCGCGCGGCTCGACGGCCGCCGCAACAGCGAGATCTTCCCGATCCTCTTCAAACGCGACGTCGGCCGCGACGAGTGGCAGCAGTACGAGGCGGAGAAGGAAGGGCTGTATCGCGAGCTCTCGCGCGGCCGGCTCATGCCCCTTTCGGGGCTGACCGACCTGATCGCGAGGCTAAGCGCTGAGGGGGTGGCGGTGGCCCTCGCGACGTCGGCCCCGGAGCCGAACGTCACGCATACCCTGCGCGAGCTGGACCTGGCTGCGGCGTTCCCGATCATCGTGCGCGGCGATCAGGTGGCGCGCGGCAAGCCGGCGCCGGATGTGTTCCTCGAGGCCGCCCGGCAACTCGGCGTCGCGCCACGAGCGTGCCTGGTCTTCGAGGATGCGCCGATGGGCATCGTGGCGGCGCAGGCGGCGGGCATGCGCGTGGTGGCCCTCACGACGAGCTTCGGCGAAGCGCACTTCCTCGGGCTGACGCCGCCGCCGGATTTCGTGTGCGGCGACTTCGCCGCCTTTCTCTCGACGGCGCCTATCGGCCGCTGAGCTCGCCCAACCGGCCGTTCGCCGGACCGGCCCGAACCCGCCGCCCGTCGCCTCCGTCTCCACCTATGTCAGCACGGAAGCTGGCGTGGAGGGACGAATGACGAAGCACTTTGTTCTCAGCCTGGCCATGGCAATCGCGATTGCCGCCGGGACCGTCGGCGATGTGATGGCGGCCGGCCCCGACTCACAGGGATCGCAGGTCAACGTCACCGTGAAGTACACGGGTCCGGGCACCGTCGATGCCTCGCACCGGGTGTGGGTCTGGTTGTTCGACACGCCGGATATCGGACCAGGGTCGATGCCGGTGGCCGAACTGACGATCGAGAAGAACGGCGCCACGGCCACCTTCGAAGGCGTGTCGGGGGCCCGGGTCTGGATTGCGGTCGCGTTCGATGAACACGGGTCGATGTCAGGCAACGCCCCGCCGCCGCCGGGCACCCCCGTCGGGATCTACGCCACGGCCACGGGCGCGCCCGAAGCGGTCACCGTCGGCGACACCAAGCCGGTGACCGTGACGTTCGACGACTCGCTGCGGATGCCGTAAACGAAACCACGAAGAACACGAAGATCATCACGAAGCGCACGAAGCACGCCCTTGTGAATTGAAATAGAGAGATTCGTGGCCTTCGTGGTGTTTCTTCGTGATCTTCGTGGTCTGGTTTGGCCGATACTACCGTGGACAGCGGCCGGGCCCGGCCCGGCGGGGAGGCTCTCCATGCGTGCCAGGTTGTTGCTCGTGGCCGTCGCATTCCTGATGTGCTTTGCGGTGCCGTTGGCGCTGCGGGCCGGCTCGCAGGCGCCAGCGCCGTCGGCGCCCGAAGTCACCTTCACCAAACACATTGCGCCGATTCTGCAGCGCAGCTGCGAAAGCTGCCACCGCGCCGATGGCGTGGCCCCGATGGCACTGCAGACCTACGAGGACGTGCGTCCCTGGGCGCGCGCCATCAAGCAGCGGACCGGCATGGGCCCGCGCGCCGGCGTGATGCCGCCGTGGTACGTCGAGAAGAACATCGGCATCCAGAAGTTCAAGAACGACCCGTCGCTCAGCGACGACGAGACCGCGTTGATCGCGAAGTGGGCCGACAGCGGCGCGCCGCGGGGCGACGCCGCTCACCTGCCCGCCCCGCGCGTGTGGACCGACTCGAGCAAGTGGGCCATCGGCACGCCCGACCTGGTGGTGCGCACGACGGACATCGTGGTGAAGGCGACCGCGCCCGACTGGTGGGGTGAGATTCCGCGCGTGCCGACGGGCCTCACCGAGGATCGGTACGTCGCGGCGCTCGAGATCAAGGAAGTCAACGACGCCGGCGCCGGCGGCACGGGCCGCGAGACCGTGGGTGGCCGCTTCGTGTTCCATCACATGATCTGGGCCACGCGCGCGCTCGGCCAGGACGCCGCGCCGGCCGACCCGCTTGCCGCCGCCGACGACAGCACGTCGTGGCCGGTGCACGAGGTGGGCCGCGAGGCCGACTTCTTCGACGCCAGGTCCGCGCGCCTGCTGAAAGCGGGGTCGAGCATCGTCTCCGACTCGGTGCACCTCCACTCGAACGGCCGCGACACCACGGCGCACCTCGAGATCGCGTTCAAGTTCATGCCCAGGGGCTACAAGCCCGAGTACCGCCGCGCGACCTATGCGCTCGGCAACGGCGTCGACATCGACATCAAGGCGATGGAGCCCAACCAGCAGCTGCACGCCTACGCGCTGCTGAAGGAAAACACCAAGATCCTCTCGTTCGAGCCGCACCTGCACGCCCCGGGCGCGCGCATGTGCCTCGAGGCGATCTGGGGCTACAACATCCAGACCATCAACTGCGTCGGCTACGACCACAACTGGGTGCGGGGCTACGACTACGACGACGATGCGGCGCCGCTCCTCCCGAAAGACACCATCCTGCACATCGTCGGCTACATGGACAACTCGCCATCCAACAAGAACGTTCCCGATCCGCGCAACTGGCAGGGGTCGGGGAACCGCTCCGTAGCGAACATGTTCATCGACCTTGGCAACCGCGTGTTCCTCACCGACGAGCAGTTCCAGAAAGAGATGGCCGACCGGCGCGAGAAGCTGAAGCTGACGAGGAACAACGTGGTGATCGGGTGTCCGCTGTGCAACATCATCCCGCCCTCGCCGGCGGCGCCGCGTCAACAGCAATGAGGTCGCGGCGAACAGGCGGGACCAAAGTCCCGCCTCTACATGTCGTCGGGCATGTCGTCGGGCTCGCGCTCTCGCTGGTGGCCGCATCGGCGTCCGGGCAGTCCCTGTCGTACTCGCGCGGTCAGAACGTGTCGCCGGCGTACGAAGGCTGGGAGGAAGACCCGGACGGCTCGCGCTACTTCGTCTTCGGCTACATGAATCGAAACTGGGAAGAAGAGATCGACGTGCCCGTGGGGCCCGATAACGGCTTCAGCATCGGCGAGGCCGATCAAGGCCAGCCCACGCACTTCCTGCCACGCCGCAACCGCTTCGTCTTCCGCGTGCCGGTGCCGAACGGCTTCGGCGACAAGGACGAACTGGTGTGGACGCTGAAGACGCAAGGCAAGGTCGAGAAGGCGTACGCGAGCCTGCGCCTCGACTACCGGATCGACGATGTCGTACGGGCGTCGGAAACCGGCGCGCTCGGCGCCGGCACGAGCAGCCCCGAGATTCGCGCGAACAAGCCGCCCACGGTCGAAGTCCAGGGACGAAAGGCGCTCGACGCGAAGGTCGGCGAGCCCATCACCCTGACTGCGGTCGTCACCGACGACGGCGTGCCGAGGCGGCGCGGATCGGGCCTGGCCGGCGCCGCGGTGGCGAATCCCGGATCCCGGCGCGACGTCACCGACACGCGTCCCGACTCGCAGAATCCCGTGCGCGTGAACCGCGCCATGCAGCCGCCGGCGCGCGTGACCGTGGGCAAGAACGTCGGCTTGCACCTCTCCTGGTTCGTCTACCGCGGGCAGGGCGCCGTGCGCTTCAGCCCGGAACAAATCATGTCGTGGGAAGACACGCGCGCGGGCGCGAATTCTCCGTGGGCGCCGATCTGGATCGCGCCGGAGATGCCGAAAGACGGGAGGATCGACGTGCAGGTCACGTTTACCGAGCCCGGCGTCTATGTGCTGCGATCGCGCGCCGACGACGGTGCGCTGACCGGCGACGGTCAAGTCACTGTCACGGTGACGCGCTGAGGCCGTAGATCTATCAGCTCCCAGCTCTCGGCTCCCAGCTCTCAGCGAAGCTGGAAGCCGACGGCTGACGTGGCCGCGACCAAAATGAGTTACGGGATTACGTAGGCGGCTGAGGCCGGCGCTGGCTCACGCCCCGAGCTGACCGGACTCGCGGGCACCATTGAGGATGGCTCGTCACGATCGATTTCGTGAGCCCGTCCTTCGCTGCGGATTTTTGCGCGTAAGGAGGAATCCGGGTGGTGGGCGCCGGACAGTAGAAACACAGTTGGGCGGACCGGGACGCATCTGTGCTCGAGGCTTAATGCAATGCGAAGCGCCACATGGTTCACGCTCGCCGGTCTGCTGACCTCTGTGTCGGTTGCCGGACAGAATACCCAGAATCCTCCCTTCGTACTTCCCGATTCGGTTCGAATGCTGTCAGATCTCACGTATGCGGCGCCAGGTGCTGAGCCGCTCACGCTCGATCTCTTCTTGCCGCGACAAGGCAACGGCTCCGTTCCCGGGATCGTGTTTGTCTCCTGCGGCGGATGGATCACTGGTTCGAAATCGCAGTTCTGGCGGCAGAGCGTCTATCTGGCGACGCATGGGTTCGTCAGCGCCGCCACGCAATGCCGGCTGGCGCCTGCTGCGCGCTTTCCGGATCAACTGAATGACGCGATCGCGGCCGTGCGTTGGCTACGAGATCACGCGAAGGAACGCGGGGTCGACCCCACGCGCATCGCGATAGCAGGAGCGTCCTCGGGCGGTTACTTGGCTGCGCTCGTTGGTTCGAATCTGTGGAACGGATCCGACTGGTCTGGCGCGCCTCCGAACGCTCGTGTCCAAGCCGCCGTGGTGTTTAACGGAGTCTTGGATGTATCGGGATTCGACACGCTGCCAACCGTCCGCACGAACCTCACCAACTTCCTAGGAGCTGCCCGTGATGAGAACCCCACCCTCTGGCTATTTGCGTCGCCGCTGACTCATGTCAGTCCTGACGCCGCTCCCGTTCTCCTTCTTCACGGCACGAACGATACGACGGTGCCTTACAGTCAGTCAGCCGCGATGCAGCGTCGCCTGCAGGGAGCCGGAGTGAAGGCCGAATTGTTCACCGCGGAAGGTGCTGGGCACGGGTTCTTCAATCAGCCCCCATGGTACGAGCCCAGTATCGCCGCCGCCGCGGAATTCCTTCGCACGGTGTTTCGTTAGCGGCCGCCCAACAACGGCTTGCAGCCGGCGGCGGCCGCTGCGATCATTGAAGGCGCCGCGGCTGAAGCCGAGGCGTCCCAACGTAGTGCCTGGCTTGTTCGGGGAGGTTCCATGCACCGCAGCACGAAGTGGCTCATCGGGCTCATTGCGCTCCAGGCTCTTATCCTGATCCCGCTGGTCTTGGGACGTGAGTACCGCCTCTTCCTCCCTTACAACTGGCATAGGGTGCTCCACATCGCCGGTGCGGTTTTGTTCCTCGGTAACATCATTGTTACGGGCCTCTGGATGGCGAGTGCGGAGCGCACCGGAAGTACGGCGGTCCTCAAGTTTGGCGCCCACGCCGTGAACTGGATGGACGTCTTCTTCACCGCCCCCGGTGTGATCCTCATTCTCGTCAGCGGCCTTCCTCTCGCCAGTCAGTGGGGCGGTATCACGCGCGTTCCGTGGATCCTGGCTGCTCTCTTGCTCTTTGTCTTGTCTGGAGTCGTCTGGGTCGGACTCCTGATTCCTGACCAGAATCGAATGATCCGGCTGTCGGACCCAGTACTGTCAGATGAGTCGCTACCGTCGGCCTTCTTCCGTTGCTTGCATCGGTGGTACGTCTGGGGCGTGGTGGCGACGGTATTGCCGTTGATCTCCTTGTTCCTCATGGTGCTCAAGCCGAAGCTCTGGTGATCGGGAGCACCTCGAGCTCGTTCTGGCCAGGCGTTGCGGGTATTCCGGACGCCTAACTAGCATTTGGTGCGCCTTGAAAGGTTCTGATGACTAACCGGTGGAAGTCCGGTCGTGGTAATTGCCAGAGAGCCACGTAGCAGGCTGCCCCTGCACCTGGGTGACCGGATGTGGTGAAGCGCAGGATCCTCCTGCGAAAGGAGCGCAACCTCGTAGTCCGTACCATGAA
>Ga0156330_1002_pt1 | contig 13240 bp, 9 predicted proteins | sample RifCSPlowO2_12_FD_107978 | JGI IMG/M metagenome (GOLD analysis project Ga0156330, IMG submission 107978) | Acidobacteria bacterium RIFCSPLOWO2_12_FULL_67_14b | reverse complement strand
GCGCTCGAAGGCGCGGCCGCGCCTGCCGATCTGGTAATCACCGACGTGGTGATGCCGCGATTGGGCGGTGTGGGTCTTGCGCAGTCACTGGCGCTTCGCCATCCGGGTACCAAGTTGCTGTACATCTCTGGATACCCGGCGGGATCGGAATCGATCATCGCGGACGACGTGCACTACCTCGCCAAACCGTTCACACCGATGGACCTTCTGCGAAAGGTGCGCGAGGTGCTCGATGCGCCCGAGCGCTGACTGCGCGGAAGCCGTTGCCGCCTCACAACGCACAGGGCAGCGTCTGGCTGAGGCCGGCCAACGAGGTCATCAGCTGCTGCAGGTGTGTTTCGGTCGGGCCAAGGACCTCGAGGCATCCACGGATGTCACCTTCGTGGGCACGCGCCTCCAGGGTTCTGAGTTCGCTGACAATGTCCACCTCTTCGAAATGCCCCGCAGCTCCTCTGAGCGCGTGCGCCTCCTGTTGGACGGCGACGACGTTGGAGTCCGATAGTCCCTGTCGGATGGCGTCGAGCCTGCGTGGGCAGTCTTCCAGGAACAGGTCGATCACCTCCCGGCAGAGTTCTGTGTCGCCACCGACTCGGGCAAGCAGCGCGTGATGACGGCTCGAAATCGGCGCCTCAGTTGCGCCATGGCTCCGATGGGCCATGACCACGTTGATCTCGTCGAACAGAATTCGAGGAGAAACGGGTTTGGCCACGTAGCCGTCGGCACCCGCCTCAAGACAACGTTCGCGGTCACCCGTTAGCGCGTGCGCCGTCAGGGCCACGATCGACAGGTGCCCGCCTTCTCGCTGCTCGCGCTCGCGAATGGCCGCGATGGCCTGGGCCCCGCTCATCTCCGGCATCTGCATGTCCATGAGCACGAGATCGAACGTGGCCGCGTCAAGGGCATTCAGGGCACTCCGACCGTTGTGAGCCACCGTGACGTCGTGCCCCGCCTTCTTCAAGATACCCATGGCCACGCGCTGGTTGACGAAGTTGTCTTCGGCCAGCAGGACGCGAAGGGGACGCCCCTGCGGGCCTCGCTGCGAGTGAGGCTGCACGGCCGCGAGTCCACGAGGCGCGTTGCCCAGGGCTTTGACGATGGCGTCACGGAGCGCCGACTGGCGCACGGGCTTAACGAGGTAACTGGCCACGCCGATGCTCTTGCAGCGGACTGCGTCCGCCATGTGATCCGATGAGGAGAGCATCATGACGGTCGGGGCGGCCGAGCCGGCGAGGGTCTTCATGTGTTCGGCCGTCGAGAATCCATCCATCCCCGGCATGTTCACATCGAGCAGCACCAAGTCGAACCGTTCGCCGCGTGCCCGCGCATGGCGGAGGGCTGCGAGCGCGGCCTCACCGCTGTCCGCGAGGGTCGGGACCATCTGCCACTTCGCGACGGTCCGCTCGAAAATCTTGCGGTTGGTGGCGTTATCATCAACGACCAGCACCGATCGACCAATCAGTTCCGGAGGCGCCGGCTTCGCCGCTTGCGCGGGCTGCACCCGCACCTGGGCGGTGAAGTGAAACGTGCTGCCCTCGCCGGGCGTGCTGCCGACCCAGATCTGGCCACCCATGAGGCCTACGAGCTTGGCGCTGATCGTGAGGCCCAGGCCAGTGCCGCCAAACTTGCGCGCGGTCGAGCCATCGGCCTGACTGAAGGCGTCGAAGATGAGGGCCTGCTTGTCGACCGGGATGCCGATGCCCGTGTCGCTCACCGTCACGTGTAGCATCGCCTCATCGGGGCCGTTCGGTTCGCTGCTGACCCGCACCAGCACCTCGCCGCGATCGGTGAACTTGATGGCGTTGCCGACGAGGTTGACGAGCACCTGCCGCAGCCGGCCCGGATCGGCGACGAGCGCGTCGGGCAAATCGGCGGGCAGGTCGCACAGCAGCTCCAGGCCCTTCTGGTGTGCACGGACCGCCAACGACGATACCGCTTCGTCGACGGCGTCGCGCAACGAGAACTCGCACGGGTCCAGCTCGAGGCGGCCCGCTTCGATCTTCGAGAAATCCAGGATGTCGTTGACGATGAGCAACAATGATTCGGCGGAGGTCTTCACAAGGCCGACCTGCTCGCGCTGGTCGTCCGAGAGTTCGGTGTCCAGCACCAAGTCGGTCATCCCGAGCACGCCGTTCATCGGCGTCCGGATCTCATGACTCATGTTCGCCAGGAACTCGCTCTTCGCCCGGCTTGCCTCCTCGGCGCGCTCTTTTTCACCGAGGAGCTGGCCGTTGAGGGCCCTCAGTTCGGCGGTGCGGGCGGCCACATCCTCTTCAAGCGAGACTTGATGCCGCTGGAGCTTCTGGTCACGATCCTGAATCTGAGCGAGCATCTCGTTAAAGCTGGCCACCAGGGCACCAACCTCGTCGCGGCCCCTCGGGGTCACGCGAATCGCGTAGTTCTTCTCGGAGGAGACCCGCTGGGCAGCACGGGCCAGTTCGACAATGGGGTCCGAGATCACCTTCTCAAGAGTCGACGAAACCAGTAACGCGATGAGCGTCGACACCAGCAGGACCAGGACGATGATGCCGGCGAAGCGCTGGAGCCTGGCGCGCTGAGCGCTGCGATCGGACTCGAGATAGACGGCGCCAACGGTGGCGTCTCCAAGGAGAATGGGCCGGAACACCGCAATCCGCTCCCACGTCACCGCCGAGCCGTCTTCCGACGGCGCCACCAGCTCCGAGCCGGCGGTGCCAGGGCGTTCATAGCTGGCAAAGAGCCGCCCGTCGGTCGAATAGACATGAGAGCGAGTAACGCTGGACTGGGCCTCCAACGTCCCGAGGATTCCCTGCGCAGCCGCCGAATCGCCCTGCGAGAGGCCCTTGGTGACGCCGACCCCGATCATGTCCGCGAGTGTTTGTGAGCTGCTGACCTGCTGCTCGCGGAACGTCACGTAGTCGTAGGTCAGGAAGGCCGCGCACGCCAGCACGAGCGCGACGGTCATCGTGAACATGTTGCTGTGAATCAGTTTCCACCGGATGCACACCCTGTCCAACAGCGCGAAAGCAAGAGTCATGTCGACTCGCCAAGTGCAACAGCGATGCCAGCCGAGCCGATGGGGCTAAGTGGCTATTCCGCGGGGTTTCGGGGCTGCCTCAGATTCCGCCAAGGGCCCCCGGGAGGGTGGGCGCACACACGGGCGCCGTGCGGCTGTGCGGACTGCGCGGATTCCCCCTAGGCAGGCTAACGGACGACCCCACGCCGGGCGCGGACGCGGTAGGCGTCGTTCTTCACGCGGACCCTGACGGAGTGGTAATTGCCGTCGCCGCTCCTGGTGGGCGTGTAGCCGATCATGTACTGGTGATTGAGCTCGTCGGCGATGCGGGCCGTGGCCGGGCCGAGCTCTTCGGTGGTCTTGATGATCTCGGTATAGCCGCCACCCTGGTTGGTGAGGTCGTTGAGCGTGAACGGGTTGATGCGGGTGCTCGCGCGCGCGTCGCTCGAATCGATGCCGATCGCATACAGGAACACGTCGCTGCGCACGAGCGTCTGCTTGACGATGGCGGGCGTGAGATCGCTGGCCGTATCGGCGCCGTCCGACACGAGCAGCAGCGCCGCGCGCGGGTGCAGGCGGTTTTCGAACAGCGGCAACGATGCCGCAATCGCATCGAAGAGCGCGGTGCCGCCTGAAGGCCGAATCGCATCCAGCTTCGATCGCAGGCCGAGCCGCCTCGTGGTCCATTCGCCGAACAGCTTGGTTTCGTGGTTGAAGCCGACGAGCAACGCCTCGTCTTCGGGCGCCAGCAACTGATCGAGGAACGTCGCCAGTGCCGCGCGCGCGTCGGTCATGCGCTGCCCGCGCATGCTGTCGCTCACGTCGAGCGCCAGCGCCAGGCTCACCGGCACGCGCTCTTTCGTGAATTGCGTGATCGGCTGCGGGATGCCGTCTTCTTCGATGGTGAAATCCGATTGCTGCAGCGTGGTGACCAGGCGCCCGTCGGCATCGCGCACGGTGACGGCGGTGGTCACCAGCTCGGCCGCGGCGCGGAAGCCCTTGTCCCGCAGGTCGATCGGCTGTTGCGCCAGAAGCGGCAGGACCAGCCAGATCGGAACGTGGGTCTTCCTTCGGACCACCAGCCGACTATACCTAACTTCAGCGGGAGGGTACGGCGAAGTTGTAGAGCGCGCTCCGTGTCTGCACGAACAGTTCACCGTCGGCGGGCACGGGCGTCGCAAACACTTCATCGTCCAGCGTATTGACCTGCACCATCTCCCAGTCGCCCCTGGCGGTGACCACGGAGATGGTGCCGCCCTGGCTCGCAAGCCAGACCTTGCCGTCGGCGCCGATTGGCGACGCGAAGTACTTGTCGATGGCGCCCTTCAACCGGCCCTGCTTGATCACGTTGCCGGTGGCGGGATCGAACGACAGCAGGATGCCGCTGTCGTTGACCATGTAGAGCACGCCCTGGTAGAGCACGGTCGACGGCACCTGGGGCACCGGCCGCAGGTACTTCCACTTCACCGCCGTGCTCGTCATGTCGCCGGAGCCGCCGAGCGTAATCGCCATCAGGCCGTTTTCGGCCGCGAGCATCGCGCGGAACACGTCCCAGTCACGGGCGTCCAGCTTGCCGTCGCGATTGCCGTCGAAGGCATCGAAGCCGGCCTCGGGGCGCAGCATGCGATCCATCCGCTCGGTCCCCGTAATCTCGTCGCGGCCGACGACGCCGTCGCCGTTGGCGTCGAAGCGCTTCAGGCCCGTCGCGAAATCGACCGTCGGGATCTGCGTGCCCGCCTGGTTCTGCCCGAAGCCCCATCCGTTCACGTAGAGCGTGGTGCCGTCGATGCTGGCCACCGACTTCATCTCGCACGCCAGTCCGCGCACCCACCAGATCTTCGAGCCGTCCGCCACGGAATACGCGGTGAGCTGGAACGACTCGGGGATCAGGATCTGCGCCGGGCCGGTCCGCGGCCGCCAGATCGTCGGCGTCGAGTAGCCGGAGATGACGTGCGGGCGTGACACCTTCCAGCGCTGCTTGCCGGTTTTCGCATCCACCGCGAGCAGGTACGGATCGATGTCCTGATCGACCGGCAGGATCAACGTCCCGTCCTCGAGGATCGGCGAGGCGCCGAAGCCGTAGAACATGTTGAACGGCCCGAGCGGCAGGCGCCAGCGCTCCTTGCCGTCGGCGGTGTAGCTGATCAGCCCGAAGTCCTGGAAGAACGCGTAGACGTTGGCGCCGTCGGTAACCGGGCTCGGCGACGCGGGACCGTTGAGGTTCTCGCGGCGTCCCGTCTGGCGCCGCGGCACGTTGCGCTGCCACAACTGCCTGCCGGTCTTGCGATCGAGCGCGATCACGAACAGCGTGTACGCGTCCTTTTCCGGCGAGTGCGCCGTGAGGAAGATGTGCGAGTCGGTGAGCACCGGCGACGAGTGCCCGTTGGGAAGCGCGGCTTTCCACTTCACGTTCTTCTCGGGGCCGAACTCGACGGGCAGGTTCGTGGCGGTCGAGACGCCGGTCCCGTTGGGCCCGCGAAAGCGCGTCCAGTTCTCGGCGGCCGCCGCGCCCGAGCCGGCGGCGATCAGCATGGCGCACGCGAGGGCGGAGCGAGACGGAATCGGCATGCGAGCGATCTTAGCCAAGATCGCCCGGTTCCCGGCCGGGAAAGCTTCTTGACTGGGACAGACCTCGTGACGAGTGCGGCTGAGCCCTGGCACACCGCGCCGACGCTCGCCATCCTGATTGCGGTTGCAGGAATCGCCGCTACTTCCCGCAGCGCGAACGGTCTCGATCGACCCAGCCTTGGCCCGGCACGGGGAGTAACGCTCAACGCGGACACTTGACATACACTCCCATGCCAAGATGTCCGCGACCGTGATTCCCGCTGCGCCAACCGCATCCGTCGGCCCGTTCGCGTGGTGGCAGGACGCTGATCTTCGTGCCCGTCGAGCATTCATCGCCGCTTCCCTCGGCTGGATGCTCGACTCGTTCGACGTCATGCTTTACTCACTCGTCCTGGCGTCGCTGCTCCAGGATCCGACGCTGCACCTCACGTCGACCGTCGCCGGATATCTGGGCTCGCTGACGCTGGTGGCCGCCGCCGTCGGGGGCGTGGCGTTTGGCGTGATCGCCGATCGCATCGGCCGCAAGCGCGCATTGATGGCCGCGGTGCTCATCTACTCGATCTTCACCGCCGCCTGCGGACTGGCGCAGAACGTCGCGCAACTCGCCGTCTTCAGGATCCTCCTCGGCTTCGGCATGGGCGGGGAATGGGCCACCGGTGTTGCGCTGGTGTCCGAAACGTTTCCGGCGCGCCATCGCGGAAAGGCGCTGGCCTTCGTGCAAAGTTCGTGGGCGATCGGCTATGGCCTGGCCGCGCTGGTCAACTTGCTGGTGATGCCGGTGTGGGGCTGGCGCGGCGTGTTCTTTGTCGGCGTCGCTCCGGCGCTCTTCACCATCTGGGTGCGCCAGCGCCTCGAAGAACCGCCGATGTGGCGCGCGTCGGCGCCGGCCGAGCGCGGGCGAATCGGTCAGCTCTTCACGGGCGCCATTGCGAGCACGACCATCTTCATCATCCTGATGAACGCGTGCTCGCTGTTTGGCTGGTGGGGGCTCAATCTGTGGGTGGCGGCGTATCTCAACCTGCCCCCGGAACGCGGCGGCATCGGCCTGTCGTCGTCGACCATGTCGCTGTTTGTGATCGCCATGCAGGTGGGCATGTGGCTCGGGTATATCAGTTTTGGCTTCATCGCCGACGCCATCGGGCGCAAGCGCGCGTACGTGGTGTTCCTGGTGAGTGCGGGCATCTTGTTGCCGATCTACGGCAACCTCCGCGCGCCGTCGGCGCTCCTGTTCCTCGGGCCGGCCGTCGCGTTTTTTGGCACCGGGTATTTCAGCGGCTTCGGCGCTGTGATCGCCGAGCTCTACCCGACCTCCATTCGCGCGACGGCGGCCGGCGTCTGCTACAACGTCGGACGGCTGGCCAGCGCGGTCGCGCCGTTCGTGGTCGGATCGCTGGCGGCGTCGAGCGGCTTCGGCGTGGCCTTCGCGATCGTCGGCTCGGCATTCTTCCTGGCTGCGCTCATGTGGTTCGGCATTCCAGACACCGGAAACAAGGCGCTCGCATGAGATCCTTCGCCGTTGGCGCCGCATTGCTGGCGATGGCGTCGGTCGGCGCGCAGGTCCCGAGTCCGCAGAATCCAAGACACCAACACAACGCCGGTCCGGAACTGTTCACCATGCGAGTGGTGGCAACAGAACTCGGCAATCCGTGGGAGCTGACCTGGGGACCGGATGGGTATTTGTGGGTCACGGAGCGATCCGCGTTTCGCGTGACCCGGATCAATCCAGCCGACGGCGCGAAACACGTCGCGCTGACGCTCGAGGGCGTCCATCAATCGGTCGATCAGGACGGCCTGCTCGGCATGGCGCTTCATCCTGATCTCTTGAAGGGCCGCGGTCGCGACTACGTGTACCTGGCGTATACCCACGACATCGATCCCGGCGCTGGTGTCACGCGCAACCTGCGGGTTCGCCGATACTCCTACGACAGCCGAAGCCAAACGCTGATCGCACCACTCGATGTGATCGACGGCCTGCCCGCCCACGACGATCACGGCGGCGGCCGGATCCTGTTCGGCCCAGACGCCACGCTGTATCTCACCCGAGGCGACCACGGCAGCAACTGGCTGGCCAACTATTGCCACGCGATCCGCTCCCAGGAGTTGCCGACTGCCGGCGAAATGCGGGCTCATGACTGGAGCAAGTACCAGGGAAAGATCCTGCGGATCAATCTCGACGGCTCAATCCCCGACGACAACCCGTTGATCAACGGCGTTCGCAGTCACATCTATTCCTACGGTCACCGGAACCCGCAAGGCCTGGTCTTTGGTCCGACGGGCCTGCTCTACGCGGCCGAGCACGGGCCGAGCACAGACGATGAGATCGACCTGATCGCGGCGGGCATGAATTATGGGTGGCCGCACATCGCCGGCTTCAAGGACGACCGAAGCTACGCCTACGCCAACTGGTCCGCCTCGTCGCCGGAACCGTGCGCGACGCTGAAGTTCAGCAGCCTGCGGCCGCCGGCCTCGGTGCCACAAGCCAGGGAATCGAGCTGGACCGAGCCGTTCGTGGCGCCGCTCGCCACGTTCTTCACGGTGGCCGAAGACTACGAGCTCGGCAAGTACGGCACGGCCACCATCGCCCCCTCCGGAATCGATCTCTACACGTCGACGGCGATTCCAGGGTGGGCGACGTCGATCCTGGTCACGGGAATGAGAACCGGCGCCGTTTATCGAGTGAAGCTGAGCGCCGACGGCCGATCGACGGCTGGCGCACCGGTTGAATACTTCAAAGCCGCCACGCGTTTCCGCGACATCGCGCTCGGTCCGGACGGTAAGCGTATCTATCTGAGTACCGACGATCATGGTTCGACGATGGGTGGCGCCGGGCAGACGATGAACGTGTTGACGAACCCGGGCGCGATCCTTGAGTTCAGTTACCGTCAATGACGGAGAAACGCATGAATCGTCGAACATTCCTTGGCGCGGTGTTGGGAGTCGCGGCGACACGGGTCTCGGCGCAACCAGCGCCGCAGGTGTCGCCGACGCCGGCCGAACGCGATTGGTCGGGCCAGAATCCGGTCCGCTACCCCGATCCCGACATCATTGCCCTCGATAGTCGATTCAGGCGCTACATCATCGGCAACACGGCGATTCGCCGGTTGCACACTGGCACCTTGTGGGCCGAGGGTCCGGCCTGGAACGGTGTCGGCCGTTATCTGGTGTGGAGCGACATCCCCAACAACATCCAGCTGCGCTTCATCGAAGACGATGGGCGCGTCAGCGTGTTTCGCAACCCGTCGGGCCACAGCAACGGCAACACCTTTGATTTCGAGGGCCGCCAGCTGTCGTGCGAACACGGCGGGCGCCGCGTCGCGCGATACGAAGCGAATGGCACCGTCACCGTGATTGCCGATAAGTTCCAGGGCAAGCGGCTGAACTCTCCCAACGACGTCGTCGTTCACCCTGACGGCGGCATCTGGTTTACGGATCCGATTTACGGCATTCGCGGCAACTACGAGGGCAACAAGGCCGATTCGGAGATCAAGCCGGGCGTCTATCGCTTCGACACCAAATCGGGCGAGCTGGCGTTGATCACCGACGAGGTCGCCGGACCGAACGGCCTCTGCTTCTCGCCCGACTACAAGCGGCTCTACGTCGCCGATACGGGCACGGGCCGGGAGATCCGCGCCTACGATGTTGAGGGAAGAACCGTTCGTAACGGACGGCGCCATGCGCAGCTCACGATCCCGGGCGCGACCGGCACGCCCGCCGCCGCAGACGGCATGCGCTGCGACACTGATGGCAACATCTGGGCCGGCGCGCGACCGGGCGTTCAGGTCATTGCGCCCGACGGTGTGACGATCGGCATGATTCGGCTGCCCGAAAACTGCGCCAATGTGTGCTTTGGCGGAGCGAAGCGAAATCGATTGTTCATGACCGCCAGTCAATCGCTCTACGCGGTGTATGTGGATGCGCAAGGGGCAGGAGTGGCGTGATGAGGGTTGTGGCGACCACGACCCGTTTTGCGGTTTGCGCCCGGGCGACGATCGCCCGCGCGTCGGCGTAGGTGCGGAGATAGAACACATTCGGATCGCTGGCACCCGGCGGTCAAGTCCGGTCCAGGTGTGCGTTTTGACTCGCTCAAATGGATTTGAGCATATCCTTCCCTTACTCGGAATCCGCCTCATGCATTTTCGCGACTTGACCGAACCGCAACTCCTCGCGCTGGCGATTACGGCTGAGGAGGAGGACAGCCACATCTACCGCGATTTCGCGGAATCGCTGCGCGCCGACTTTCCCGCCTCAGCCGCGCTCTTCGACCAGATGGCGGTGGAGGAGGACGGCCATCGCCACCGGCTGACGGAGCTCTTTCGGCAGAAATTCGGCGAACACATCCCGTTCATCCGGCGCCAGGACGTGCGCGGCTTCATCGCGCGCCGGCCGTCGTGGACGACACGCACGCTGCGTCCCGAGCGCGCCCGGGGCGAAGCGGCGCTGATGGAGATCCAGGCGCGACGGTTCTATGAAGCGGCGGCGCAACGCGCCGGCGACGCCGGCATCCGGCAACTGCTGAACGACCTCGCCCAGGAGGAACAGCGGCACGAGGCCACTGCCGAAAACATCAGCCAGGAACAGGCCGCCTCCGGCCAGCTCGGATCCGAAACCGAAGCGGCACGGCGGTTGTTCGTCCTGCGCTTCGTCCAGCCGGGGCTCGCGGGCCTCATGGACGGCTCGGTCTCGACCCTGGCGCCGTTGTTCGCCGCTGCCTTCGCCACCGGCAACACGATCGACACGTTCAAAGTGGGTCTGGCCGCATCGGTCGGCGCCGGGATCAGCATGGGATTCGCGGAGGCGCTGTCCGATGATGGCAAGCTCAGTGGCCGCGGCGCGCCATGGCTGCGTGGCATCGTGTGCGGCTTCATGACCACGGTCGGCGGCATCGGCCACACGCTGCCGTACCTGATTCCTGATTTCCACCTCGCGACCACCATCGCGATCATTGTCGTCGCCATCGAATTGGCCGCGATTGCGTGGATTCGAAGGCGTTACATGGATACGCCCTTGTTGTCCGCGATCTACCAGGTGGTCGTCGGCGGCCTCCTCGTGTTTCTGGCGGGCTGGTTGATCGGCTCGGGGTAGTGAGGGCGGGATGTTGCCCTTGAGATCACCGTCTCCCAGCGGGGAGGCCGCGTGGCCTGGCCCACCCAGCTCCTGCCCGGGCGCGCGGATCGGACCTCGCGCATCAGAAACCCCTCAAGCTGCTACAATGAAGGGTTGTGATAGCCGTCAATAACGTCTCCATGCGCTTCGGGTCGAAGGTGCTCTTCGACGAAGTGACCACCAGTTTCCTGGCGGGCCGCCGCTACGGGCTCACCGGTCCCAACGGATCGGGCAAGTCCACCTTCATGAAGCTGCTCACGGGCGAGCAGCCGCCGCAGAAGGGCGAGGTCTCGCGCCCGAAGAAGCTCGGCGTCCTCAAGCAGGACCAGTTTGCCTTCGACAGGTTCCGCGTGATCGACACCGTGATCATGGGCAACCACCGCCTGTGGAGCACGCTCGAGGAGCGCGACCTCCTCTACGCCAAGGGCGAGATGACCGACGCCGACGGCATGCGCCTCGGCGAGCTCGAGGGCATCGTCGGCGAGGAAGACGGCTACGAGGCGGAAAGCAACGCGGCGATCCTGCTGCAGGGCCTCGACATTCCCGACCAGCTCCATCACCGGACGATGGGCGAGCTGCAGGGCGGGCAGAAGGTCCGCATCCTGCTGGCGCAGGCGCTGTTCGGCAATCCGCAGGCGCTGCTGCTCGACGAGCCGACCAACCACCTGGACCTGGACTCGATCCACTGGCTGCGCGACTTCCTCGTCCGCTACCAGGGCACGCTGATCGTGATCTCGCACGACCGCCATTTCCTCAACGCGGTGTGCACGCACACCGCCGACATCGACTACCAGACCATCATCACCTACACCGGCGGCTACGACGACATGGTCGTGGCCAAGACGCAGATCCGCTCGCGGCTCGAGTCGCAGAACGAGCAGCGCGAGAAGAAGATCGCGCAGCTCAACGACTTCATCCAGCGGTTCTCCGCCGGCACGCGGTCGAGCCAGGTGCAGTCGCGGCGCAAGGAAGTGGAGCGGCTGCAGACCACCGAGCTGGCGCGGTCGAACATTCAACGGCCGTACATCAAGTTCGCGATGAACCGACCGTCGGGCCGCACGCCGCTCGAGTGCGAAGGCGTCTCGAAGTCGTACGGCGCGCTCGCCGTGGTCTCGAACTTCAGCGCCATCATCAGCCGCGGCGAGAAGATCGTGCTCGTCGGCAGGAACGGCGCCGGCAAGACGACGATGCTGAGGGCGCTGCTGTCGGATGCGCCGGGCTTCGCGGCCTCGGCCGCGGACATCGACGCCGGTACGATCAAGTGGGGGCACGAGGTGTCGATCGGGTACTTCCCGCAGGATGCCACCGGGCTGATCGACCAGGGGACCACCGCCGCGGAGTGGCTGCACCGGTTCGACCCCGCCGCGTCACGCCAGGACATTCACGGCCTGCTCGGGCAAATGCTGTTCAGCGGCGAGGAAGGCCTGAAGCCGACCGCGGCGCTGTCGGGCGGCGAAACGGCGCGGCTCCTGTTCTGCCGGATCATGCTGCAGAAGCCGAACGTGCTGATCCTGGACGAGCCGACCAATCACCTCGACCTCGAGGCGATCAACGCGCTCAACGTGGCGCTGCAGAAGTTCGAGGGCACGGTACTGCTGGTGACCCACGACCAGGATTTGATGGAAGAAGTCGGCACGCGGGTCTGGCATTTCGACCACGGCCGGATCCGCGACTTCAAGGGCGCCTACGAAGAGTACGAGGCGTCGCTGGCGTAATCGACCCCGTAATCGACCCTGTAGGGCGCCCCTTTATGGGGCGCCGCTGCAACCGATCCGAAACAACTCCACGCGCCTGTTCTTGGCGCGGCCGAGGTCGTCGTCATTGTCGGCGATCGGCCGTGTCTTGCCGTAGCCCTTCGACGTGATCCGCGACGCCGCCACGCCGTGCGTCGTCAACCAGCCGGCTATCGCCTTGGCGCGCGCCTCCGACAGGAGCTGCCTGGGCGCGTCGCCTTCCGGGCCGATGTTGTCCGTGTGGCCCTGCACCTCGACGCGCCATGATCGCCTGGTCTTCAACAGCGCAGCGGCCTTCTCGAGCGTCGGCGTGGATTCGGGCCGGATCGTCGAGCGATCGAGGTCGAAATGGACGCTGTGGAGCCGCACGCGGCACTGCCTGTCGAGCGCCGTGTCCCAGTCTTCGCCGCCGACATCGGCGACGTTGATCTCGTAGGGCCCGCCTGGCTCCTGAGAGAGCCGCGCGTAGAGGCTGCGGCCGTTGAGCGAGAACTGGGCGGCCACGTTCACGGTTTCGGGTTGGATGGGGATCTCCTCGAGCCTGGTCACGTCGATGAGCTTCCAGCCGGCCGCGAACAACGCGTCGCGGTAGGCGTTCAGGAAGACGATCGCGGTGATGCGGCCCGGCCGCTCGTAAACCTTCTTCACATACGACGTGCCGGCGAGCACGGCCTCAGAGTCCGCGGTGGCTGGCTTGAGCTCGAGCGGCTCGTCGATGTGCCTGGTCGCGATCAGCCGCGCGCCCGGGAGCGGGGAGAGCCCGGGAAGGTCTTGCGCAGCGGTCAGCGTGGTGAGCGTCGCCGCTGCGAATGCGACCAGTGTCCGCGCCACGACTGCCATGGAT
>Ga0156330_1241_pt1 | contig 13362 bp, 12 predicted proteins | sample RifCSPlowO2_12_FD_107978 | JGI IMG/M metagenome (GOLD analysis project Ga0156330, IMG submission 107978) | Acidobacteria bacterium RIFCSPLOWO2_12_FULL_67_14b | reverse complement strand
GCGCGGTTGGGCCAGTTCTCGCTGAACATGGTCCGCTCGCGATGGATGTTGTCGATCAGGCGCAGGCCCTGCGCCGGCACGCCGCTGTAGTGCACAGTGAACGAGGTGAGTTGCCCGGCGGTCGAGGGCGCCGGCAGCGTGACGCGCACTTTGTTGTCCTGGTGCGTGTAGGGCAGCGACACGCTCGAGACCGTCATGCCCTTGCCGGCGGCCGCGGAGGCGAGGTCGAGCACGACCTCGCGCAACCCGACCTGCGTGAATCGCACCGTGACCGTGGCCTCGCCCGCAATGGCGTTCGAGGCATCGTCCAGCGTCAGCCTGAAGATGTAGTGGATCGCATCCACACCGGCCTGCCGGGGATAGGTATCCGCCGCCATGCCGGCGGCGGCGGGGCCTGCCAGCAGCGCGGCCAGCACAAGGATTCTCATGGCGGGATTATTGCGGAACCGACCGCGCTTGACAGTAGATTAAGCCGGCACCATGGCGCAAGGGACCTGATAGGACAGGCACAGATGCCTCGCACAGGGATACTGAAACACAGAAGCACAGAGAGTTCCTTTGTCGCTGAAGTTGGCGTTCTGTTTTCCGGGCCTCCGTGGCTCGGCCTGAGTATTTGCGCGTAGTAAGCTGTTGCGCGTTGATGTCGAAGTACTTCGTCACGGGCGCGACCGGCTTCATCGGCGGCGAGATTACGAAGCAGCTGATCGGCCGCGGCCACGCGGTGGTCGCGCTGGTGCGGTCGCCCGAGAAGGCCGGCATGCTCAAGGCGCTCGGCGTCGAGATCCATGCCGGCGACATCACGGTCCGCGAGTCGTTGCGCGCGCCCATGACCGGCGTCGACGGCGTGTTTCACGTCGCCGCCTGGTACAAGGTCGGCGTCGCCGAGCCGCTGGCGGATCAGATCAACGTCGACGGCACCCGCAACGTGCTCAAGACCATGCGGACGCTGGAGATCCCCAGGGGCGTCTACACCAGCACGGTGGCCGTGTTCTCGGACACGCACGGCGTCGTGCCCGACGAGACCTTTCGCTACGACGGCACGCACCTGAGCACGTACGACCGCACCAAGTGGATCGCGCATTATCGCGTGGCGCAGCCGAAGATCGACGAAGGCCTGCCGCTGACCATCGTCATGCCCGGCCTCGTCTACGGTCCCGGCGACGCGAGCGGCATGCACACCGCGCTGGTCGATCTGCTGCGCGGCCGCCTGCCGATGACCCCGGCGCGGACGGCGTTCTGCTGGGCGCACGTCGAAGACACCGCGCGCGCGCACATCCTCGCGATGGAGAAGGGCCGGCCGGGCGAGACGTACATCATCGCGGGCCCGCGCCATACCTTCGAGGAGGCCTTCGGCCTGGCGGCGCGGCTGGCGAAGGTGCGGCCGCCGTTCTTCCATCCGGGTCCGCACACGATGCGGGCGCTGGCGTTCCTGATGAAGGGCGCCGGGCGGATTGCGAACCTGCCGCCGGCGCTGCGGCCCGAGACCCTGCGCGTGATGGCCGGGACGACGTATTTCGGATCGCCCGACAAGGCCGCCCGCGAATTGGGATTCGCGGCGCGGCCGCTCGAGGAAGGCTTCGCGCAAACGCTCGAGCACGAGCTGCGGGCGCTGGGACGCGCCTAGCAGGTTGCTGAAAAAGCCAGCAACCTGAAGGAAGAAGGCAGAATGCAAAAGGCAAAATCGCGAACGACGGCCAGATCCGGGACTGTTCCGCCTTTTGCCTTGTGCATTTTGCCTTCTGGCTGTCGTTTTTCAGCAGCCTGCTAGGGCCAGGACGCGGCCGACGGCCGCGACTGGATGCGTCCGCTCTGGAGCGCCCCGCCGGTCGATGCCACCACCGTTCCATCCGGCGCGCGGACCACGACCGTAAAGGTGTCGTGATGCTTGCCGGCGCCGCCATCGGTGGCGGTCACTTCGAACGCATAGCCGGCCTGCCCATTCCACCATCCCGTTCCCGCGAAGGTCACCGCCGTGCGTGTCGTGAACGTGACAGTGGTCACGAGCATGGCAAAGAAGCGATCCTGGTGCCCAGGCTGGCGCGCCAGCAGATACAACCACCCGCGGTCGAGGCCAGACGCCGTTTCCTTGACGTGGAACGCGAACATCGTGGCAGTGGCGCCGTGACCGACCTGGCCCGCGCCAGACATCACGCCCGCAAGGCTCGTGGCCGCGTTCACGGTCACGTTGAACGATCCGCTCGCCGAGTTGCCGGAGCCATCGCCGGCCACGCACTGGACCGCCGTCGTGCCCACCGGGAATACCGTCCCTGACGCCGGCGCACAGAGCGGCGACACCTCACCCCCCACGACGTCGGTTGCCGAGGCCGCATAGGTCACGACGGCGCCACTCGAGGAGCTTGCCTCCGCGGTGATGTCCGCGGGAAGTGTCAAAGCTGGCGGCACGGTGTCAGACACCGTCACCGAAAACTGCGTACTCGCCGTATTTCCTGCCACGTCCGAGGCGCTGCACGTGACCGTGGACCCGCCCAGCCCGAAGAACGATCCGGCCGCGGGCAGGCAGTTGACGTCCACGGCGCCATCCAGGTTGTCGGTGGCCGCCGGGACGGCGAACGCCACGTGCGCCCCACCCAGCGTGTTGCCTTCGGCCGCGACGTCGGCCACCGCGTCGATCGCGGGCGCATCCACGTCGGGCGGGAACGAGAAGAACGCCACCAGCGGATCCCGAACGGAGGTCCGGTACGGCGTGTTCGGATCGTTCCTGAGCACGTCGGCGGCGTCGGCGTTGACGTGCGCGTGCACGAGCCCGTCGAATCGCGGCACGAAGTTCGCCGTCACGAGCATGTGGTCCAGCGCCGCGGCGTTGCCGTCGAACACGACGGAGTAGCGGTCCGCTGCCGCGCCGAGCTCGCCGAGATCCACGAGATCCGGCGTTACCAGGTCGGGCGAGGCCGTCACCACCTGATCGGGCGGCACCGGAACGCCGCGGACGGTCCCGAGGCTGTCGCCGAACCCGTCGTTGAACGGCCACGCGTTGTAGTTGCCGAGCGAGACCATCGCCTCCTGCGGATCCACGGACTGCCGGCCCTGGAGGTAGCTGGCCAGGAACTCGGCTTGCGCCTGCCGCTGTGCGCGCGCCCGCACGCCATTTGCCGAATCGTCGGCGACGCCGTTCAGCGAGCGCTGGTGGTTGTTGATCACCGTGACGTTCTGCGGGAGCATCGTCGAAGGCCCCTGCACCACTGCGCGCAGCACCAGCGGCGGCCGGTCGTGGAGCAGCTCGTCACCGTCTCCAGGATCCGTGAACGTGGCCGTGAGGCCCACCTGTTCAACGGACACGACGGTCACGCGGCCGGCCGCGGTCTTCACGAGGAAGCCCACGTCGACGCCGCTCGGGTCGTTGCCTTCCTCGAGATATGCCGCGTACTCGGGGCTCGTCCCGCCCGCGTTGACCGTATCGGCGTTCACGGCAGCGGCCAGATCCTGGAGCGCGGCGAGGTTCTCGACCTCCTGCACGCCGAGGACATCCGGCGTGTTCAGGATGTTTCGAACCAGCAGTGATGCCTTGGCCAGTCGATTCGCGTACGCCGGCGCGGTCAGCTCCACGTCGCCCACGGCGGGATCGTCCACCGCGTCGAAGAAGCGATCCATGCTGAATGAGGCCACAGTGAATTGATCGGCGTCCGCAAGCGGCACCGGGGCCGGCGACGGTCCGGCGACCGGGCCGAGCGCGGCTTCGGGCAGCAGGGTATAGGCACCGGCGAGATAGCCCAGCGGACCGGTGACGTCGGTCACGACGTCGCCCGTCGATACGTCGGCGGCGGTCGCGCCCTCGAGCCCATCCGAATCCACGCGCAGCCGCTCGGGATTGCCGTCAAACGCCGGAATGGCGCACGGTAAGGGGAAGGCCGCGCATGCGGGCGCCACGGTCGGCACTTCGATGCCGGGTTCGCGGAACGGGCGCGCTGTTCCCGTGAGCACCGCGTAGAACGCGCCGTCGCTCGCCGACGTCGCGCTCGCCTCGTCGCGGTTCCCGCCGGTTCCCGAGACGGCGGTCAGCGACGCCGCCATGACGCGCATGCCCTCGAAGCGTTCGAGCTGATCGAACGATCCGCCGGCCGGCAGATCGGCCGCGCCGAGCGCCGCCGGCGCGGGGAGCGCCACGACGCCCATGTTGTTGACCGCCGAGACGAAGTGCAGCTCCGTCTGCGACGGGCTGCCCGGATTCGCCGGCTCGGCAACGGTGCCCGCGGTTCGCACCACGTGCCCGGGTTGCGCCACCGGCGGCGGCGCGCTTCCGGTGAACACGAACAGGCCTTCGGACGACGCGGGATCGGCATCCTCCGATCCGGGGGTCGTCTGCATGAAGAAGCCGCCGGACGTACGGGCGGTCACGACGCCTTCCACGATGACGAACGCCGACAGCAGCGGCGATGTTGACGCCGAGCCCTGCACGTCGTGCGGCAGGTAGACGACCGGCGGCGGCACCACCGTCAACGTCGCCGTGTCCACATCGTCCCGACCCTCGCCGTCGGTGACCGTCACCGTGATCGGATAGGTGCCCTCGACCAGACCCGGGTTGAGGAAGAACGACGCGCTGAACACGTTGTCGCCCGCGACGGCGTCAGCACCGAGACCGTCGTCCAGCAGCGCCTGCGTCGATGATCCCGAGGACGCCACGGCGCTCAAATCCGCCGACACCTGGAGGAAGGAGCTGACGGGGTTCGCGCCTGGCGCGACCGTGGCAGCCAGGGTAACCGGGTTCAGCTGCATCGCCGCCGCGGTCAGCGGCGCCGCGGTGACCGAGGGGTCGGTGGGCGCGCTGCAATTGACGAACGGCGATGCCGTGTTGCGCGGCGTGGGCGGGTTGGTCCCGAAGTCGGCGGCGTTGTAGTTGGTGTCCTGGCAGCCGCTCACGAGCCGGAACGCGGCCGTCTGCACGTCGATCGCCGGCGCGGGTCCGGCGCCCTCGAAGAAGTCCGCGTTGCCGTAGCCAACGAGGTCAACGATCAACGCCAGTTGCGCCGGACTGCAGGGGGACGTCCCACCATTGCAGCCCAGCCAGTTGACGGTCCGGGCCAGCGCCACCTTCCCCGCGTTGACGGCCATGACGGTCGAGCCCAGCGTGTCCGGCGTGGGCAGCAGGGCGCCATCCAGTCCGCCGCGGCTCATACGAATCAGATGGTATTGGCCCGGCAACAGCGTGCCGTGAAGCGTGGCGCCGACGAGGAAGTTGCCGGTGCCGGTGGCCGGCGCGTACTGCACCGTCAGGCCCTCGAGCGAGGCCGCTCCCGTGCCGCGGTTGAAGATCTCGACGTAGTCGTTGCGCCACGGCGCCCCGGCGTTGCCGCCCGCCCCGTAGACCTGGCTAATGACGATAATCCCCGTGTCCTGGGCCCGCAGCCCGGGGACAACGGAGAACAGCGCGCCAACGACCAGGACCCCGGCGACCAGACGTGCTCTCGCTCTCATAAGGCACCTTCAGACCTGCGAGATCGAAAACCGCTGGGGGAGCGACAGTCCTCGGTATAGGAAAAGTGGTGCCAAGCGTCGGAGGCCCGTCTTTGCTGGCAATTGCTGAGATTGAGAAACCGCGATCGTTCCTTTTCGGCACAGCCCGATCGACAGAATTCGCCGGTGGGCCGCTAACGGGGAAGGGAGTGTAAGAAACGTGCAAGATCGCGGAACGCGCGCGCACGGTGGGACACGGACGCCTTCTGTGCGCTGTCCAGTTGTGCGGTCGTTGCGGCGAAGGGCGGGTAGTAAAAAATCGGATCGTAACCAAATCCGTTCGTGCCCGCCGGCGCGGGTGCGATGGTCCCTTCGATGGTCGTTTCGGTTTCGAAGAGGATCTCGGTGCCGTCGGCCACGGCAAGGGCAGTTACGAAGCGCGCGGGAGACGACAAACCTTCCGCCTTCGCGCGAAGCGCTTCGGCGGACAAGCAAGGTTTGTCGCCACGCACGCTCAACCGCCGGTAGATTTCCACGAAGCGCTCGGCGTAGCTCGTGTTCGCGCCGAGGAACCTGGCGGAGTGCACGCCCGGCTCGCCGCCGAGCGCCTCGATCTCGAGGCCGGAATCTTCCGCGACCACCGTCAGCCCCGTCGCCTGTGAATAGGCCAGGGCTTTCAGCCGCGCGTTCTCCCAGAAGGTCGCGCCGCTTTCCTCGGGCTCGGGCACCGCGGCGACATCGGCGAGGCTCATCACCTCGCCGATCGCGTCGCGGACTTCCTTGAGCTTGTTGGGATTGGTCGTCGCAAACAGCAGCTTGCGCGCCGTAGCCTTGGCGAAGGCGTGCGTCATCGTCCGAGGATGGACCCGACGATGGCGCGCTGCTTGGCGATCAGGTCGGTGATGCCCTTGTCGGCCAGGGCGAGCAGGCCCGTGAGCGCGTCGGTGCCGAACGGCTCAGCCTCGGCCGTGCCCTGGATTTCGATGAAGCGGCCGTCGCTGGTCTTCACGATGTTCATGTCGACATCGGCCTTCGAATCCTCCGAGTACGCCAGATCCAGCAGTGGCATGCCGCCGACGATGCCGACGCTGGTGGCGGCGACGTAGTCCGACACGGGGATCGTGCGGATCTGATCGCCCTGTTTGAGCTTGCCGAGCGCGAGCACCAGCGCCACGAACGCGCCCGTGATCGACGCGCACCGCGTGCCGCCGTCGGCCTGGATCACATCGCAGTCGAGCCAGACGGTCCGCTCGCCGAGCAGCTCGAGTTGAATGACCGATCGCAGCGAACGGCCGATCAGCCGCTGGATCTCCATCGTCCGCCCGCCGACCTTGCCGGTGGCCGCCTCGCGGTTGGATCTGGTCGACGTGGCGCGCGGCAGCATCCCGTATTCGGCGGTGACCCAGCCCTTGCCCGCGCCGCGCAGAAACGGCGGCACCTTGTCTTCGATGCTGGCGGTGCAGATCACGCGCGTGAGGCCCACCTCGATCAATACCGATCCTTCGGCGTGGACCGAAAAGCCAGGCGTGATGATGGTGGGTCGCAGCTCGTCCGGGGCGCGGTCGTAGGAACGGGTCATGGGGTGTCTGGAGGCGGTGGTATGGGGCCGGCCGATTGAGTCAACCCCTCATTCTTTCGCAGCGGGCGGCGCAAGTCCACATGCCCCGCGAGCGTGTCGACTTCCTGGCCGCCGATCAGAATCTGGACTTCCTGCAGCGTCGGCAGGTTCGTGAGCAGCGCGTTGACGATGGCATAGACGGTCATCAGCTCCTGCAACGATCCGCCGGGATGCGCCGTGCGAATCGACGGCTCGAGGTCGACGAAGACCTCGTTGCGCTGCGACACGAACACGCCGCGCAGCGCCGAGCCCTTTGGGATCGTCGATACCAGCGGCGGCGGCGCTTCGGCGGCCAGTTGCGCCTCGAGAATGGCACGCGCCTGCGCGACGACGCCCTCGGCGAAGGCGACCTCGCGCTCGGCGGGCACGAGCCGCTGTCCGTCCTCCGAGGCGAAAAACAGCGTGGCCTTGATCCGCGGCACGGCCGGGGCGGTGGCGGCGGGGGGCGGCGGCGCGGCCGCCGCGTCGGGCGTGGCGTCGGGCGTCGGGGTGCTCAACAGGCGGCCGAGCCCGGCCATCAGCATCCACACCAGGAAGATGATGATTGCGGCGGATCCCGCCAGCAGCACCAGCTCGCGCGGTTTCAGCGACTTGAAAGACTTAGTGTTCAAGGAGCTCGCGGAACTTGATGAGGGCGTCGAGCAGCGCCTGCGCCACCTGATCCTGGTAGGACCCTGACGTCAGCTGCGTTTCCTGATCGCCGTTGGAGAGGTACCCGATTTCGACGAGCGCGGCCGGCATGTTGGCGCCGACGAGCACCCGGAAGGGCGCCTGCTGCACGGCCCGCGGGCTCATCTCGATGCGTGTGCGCAGGGCCTGCTCGATGAAGCCGGCGAGCGACGCCGACTGCTCGAGGTAGCGGGCCTGCGCGGTCTCCCAGAGAATGAGGTCGATCGCGCGCGTGCCGCCGCCGAGCGCGGGCAACGTGGTCTGGAGGTCGTCGGCACGCTTGCGCGCCTCGGCGTCGGCCCGTTCGACAGTGAGGAAATAGACCTCCGCGCCCTTGACCGCGGGGCGCACGGCGGAGTTGGCGTGGAGGCTGAGGAAGACGTCGGCCTGGTGGTTGTTGGCAAACGCGGAACGGTCGTCGAGCGACATCGTGCGATCGTCTTCGCGGGTGAGAAACACCTTCAGGCCGAGACGGCTTTCGATGAGGGTGCGCAGACGCCTGGCGACCGCGAGCGTGATCTCCTTTTCGAGCGTGCCCTTCGCGCCCTGGGTGCCCAGCTCTTCGCCGCCGTGACCCGGGTCGAGCACGACGGTCCGCAATCCAGTGGACGGGCCCTGGCTGGCGATTGACGGGCGCATGTCGGGGGGCGGCGGGCCTGGCGGCGCCGGCGCGGGCTGGTCGGTGGTCGTCGCCGGCAGCAGGTCGATGGTCACGCGCCCCGAACCCGCGTCGGCCTGGGTCGTGATCACCCGGTGGCTGGCGTAGCGCGGGCCGGTGATCAGCACCACGCCGGCGGGGGTGTCGCCGGCCGCAATGCCCGACAGGAAGGTCTGTGGCGGCAGCGTCGGAATGCTGAGCTCGAGCGCGTCGGCGTCGAACCGGACCAGGATGCGACCCTGCTGGGTCGTGATCCGCGCCTCGACGTTCGGCGTCACCTCGAAGGTGACCGCGACGTCGGTCGTGCCGGCGTCGACGCGCGCGACGACGCGGGGAACGCGGAGGTCGCCGACGATCAGCAGCCGGGTCGCCCGCCGCAGGTCGAGCCGCAGGTCGAGGGCGAGCGCGAGCGCGCGCGGCAGAAAGTCCACCGGTACGAACCAGCGGTTGTCGCGGCGCACCGGCGCCGCGGGCAGCGAGACCAGCCGCCCGCTCACCGACACGACGTTCTGGTCCGCCGTGAGGACGATCGACCGCGTGCGGGCGATGATGGTGAGCCCGCCGGCCAGCCGGTCCTCCCGGGACGTCGTGCCGAACGCCGCGTTCATGTCGTCCACGGCCACGTAGTCCTGGTTGTTGATCGGCGTGATCGGGAGGGGCTTGCGTCCGTCGCGGGCCAGCACCGTGAGGGACGGCGTCTGGGCGAGGGCCGGAACCCAGACGCCCGACCAGAGCGTCAACAACGCGAGCGCGGCCGCGCAGCAGTGGCGCATGGTCAAGGCCTCATCATGCTACATTTTCGGCCCACCCTTCTTTGGCAGCGTGCTGCCGGGACTGACGTTGAAGCCTCGCCTTTGTCCGACGAAAGTCCAACCAATGGCGGCGCGCACCGGTCTGATCAACGTGACCTTGGCCGAGCTGAGCGTTCCGATGCTGGTGGTGGCGCCGACCCGGGTCGCCGCCGACCCGGAAGTCGTTCGCCTGGTAGCACTTGCGCGGTCCGGCGACCGCGCCGCCTTCGGCCGCCTGATCGAGGATCACCTGGCCGCCGCCCGGCGCCTGGCGCTCGCCGCGGTGGGGCAACTGAGCGATGCCGACGAGGCCGTGCAGGACGCCTCCGTGGCCGCGTGGCAACGGCTCGATGGCCTGCAGGAGCCCGGCGCCTTCCGCGGCTGGTTCATGCGCATCGTCTGGCGCAAGGCGCTCGACCGCCGGCGATCGCTGCGCACGTGGTTCGAGCGGTTCGGCTCATCGCCGATCGATCAGGTGGCGCCCACGCTTCAGCCCGCCGCATCGGACCCGATGCCCGACGAGCTCGTGATGTCGCGAGAGCTGGCCACGGCGATCGCGCAGGTGGTCCGCGCGCTGCCGCGGCGGTTGCGCGATCCGTTTCTGCTGGCGGCCAGCGGCGACCATCGATATGAGGAAATCGCGACCCTGCTCGATACGCCCGTCGGCACGGTCAAGTGGCGCATTTCCGAGGCGCGCCGGTTGATTCGCCTCAAGCTGGATCACTTGGGGCACGGAGACCCGCGATGACCGATCACACTCGCGATCCGCTGGACCAGGCGATCGATCAGGTGGCCGCGCGACTGGTCAGCGTCGAGCACGACCAGGCGATGGCCGACCGCATCGTGGCGCGGTTGCCCAACCGCGCGGCGCGTAGCGCGTGGGCAGGGGCGCTCGTTCCCCAGGCGGCGCTCGCCACGGTGTTGCTCGTGGGCGTGTTCCTGTGGACGACGCGCGAACCAGAACTGGTTCGTGAGCCGGTTGTCGACGTCGTGTCGGCGGGGGCTGAAGCCCCCGCCCTCCGAACGCCGATGGCCCCCGCCCTCCGAACGACGGTAACGCCGCGATCGGACGACAGCCAGTTCGTGCTGACTCCCGATCACGAACGCGCCCTGGTGCCGGTCGCCGCGCCGATCGCCCTCGAAGTCGCCGCGCTCGACGCGTCCGCGCTGCCTGAAGAGGCGCTTGTGGTAATCGCACCTATTGTTCTGACTGAGTTGCCGTTGTCCGGCGAATCGATTTCGCCCCGCTGAGGAGATTGTCGATGCGAACCCTAATTGTTTCCGCCGTTGTTCTCGCGGTCTTGACTGGTCCTGCCGCGGCCCAGAGCACTGGATCGGGATCCGGATCGGGATCGGGATCGGGATCGGGGGCGGCGACGACCGCCACGCGGACGTCGAAGTCGGCCGGCGAAACTGACCAGGCCAAAATCCCGGTCGTCCAGCTTCCGCCCAGTCCCGCGTCGATCAAGAACCTGAGCAACGTCCAGATCGAGCTGACGATCAGCGATCAAACCGGCACCAAGCCGGTCGAGAAGAAGACCGTGTCGATGATCGCCGCCAACGGGACGTGGGGCAAGGTCCGCGCCTCCGGGGTGGCGAGGCCCAACGAGCGGACCGGCTTTGTCAACGTGGGCCTGAACGTCGATGCGCGGCCATTCGTGTTTGCCGATGGCACCGTTCAAATCGAGCTGACGATCAGCTACAACCCGCTCTCCGCGGAGGCGGCAGACGCATCGCCCGGGTTGCGTCCTACGGAGCTCAACCAGAGCATGACCGTCGCCCTGCAGTCCGGCAAGCCGCTGGTCGTGTCACAGGCGGCCGATCCTGTGAGCGATCGAAAGATCATCGTCGAAGTCAAAGCCACCATCCTAAAATGACCCCTAGTGGCCGCGTTCTCGCTCGACCTCGATGAAACGCTGAGACATGCCGCCGCGAGCCTCGCGACCACGGGGCTCGGGGCGAATCCGTTTGCGCGCCTCACCATCGTTCGCGACGGCGCGCAGTTCGACTTCCAGATCGACGCGCCCGTCCCGGGCGCCGGCCTCCAGCGGACGGCGGTCCGCCCGAACGGCGATCCCGCCCTGCACGCATGGCTGCTGCAGCTGATGATCCCCGGTGCGTCGCCGGCGGGCGGCCGCGACATCGCGACGCGCCTGCAACAGGCGGGTGTGCTCATCCCGGTGGAGCGGGTGCCCGAGCCGGTCGCGTTCGATTGGCCGCACGAGTCGTTCGAAATCTTCGCCGCCGATCCACCGGCGGTGCTTCTGGCCGAGTTGACCGCTGCTCGCGCGGCGGTGCCGGCGATCGGCTTCGCCGAAACCCGCGGGCTCGTTCCACAGCCGTGGCTTGGCGCGCTGCAGCGGTACTATGCGGCTCTCGTGGCTGGGGGCTTTCTCGCCGCCTCAGACGATCAGAGCCATCGCTACACCGCCCACGACGAGCCCATCGCGGCGGAGTGGCATCGGCTGCTGTGGCCGCTGGTGTCGCGGGCGATTCCGGAGCCCATCCGGCCGACCTATTCCTACCTGGGCCTGTATCGTCCGGGCGCGGTGCTCGAGCGTCACACGGATCGGGAGGAATGCGAATACACGCTCTCCCTGACCATTGATGCGCGGCCCTCGGCAGCCCGTGACGACGCGTGGCCGCTATGTCTGGAGCTGCCGGACGGGCGCATGGTCCGGTCGCTGCTCGCACCGGGCGATGGCCTGCTGTTCAAAGGGCGGGACCTGCCGCATTACCGTGAAGCGCTGCCGCAGGGCCGGACCTCGTGGTCGGTGTTCTTCCACTTCATCCCTTCTGCTCATCGCTAGTCTGCGCTTCAGGCATGGGTTCATAAGGGGACATTTGGTTGCAAGCGGCGCGGCCCTGTGTGAAAATTCCTCCGCGCCGTTGACCATCGAAACCCTTTTCCCGCGAATCTTCGCGGGAATCCCCAGGACGCGGCCTTGCGAAACATAGCGAAGAAGGAGACCGTCAGAATGGGTCGTGTATCCAGAGGACTGTGTGGCGTGGCCCTCGCGTGGGTTGTCGTGACCGGCGCGAGCGTGCCGGCGCAGACGCCCGCCGCCGCGCCGGCGGCCGGCCCGGCCGCGGTGCCGGCCGAGGCCAAGAAGGTGAAGGCGGCCGTCGCCTCGTCTTCCGCCGCCATCGACGCGGGCAAGCAGCTGTATGCGAAGTACTGCCGGTTCTGCCACGGCAACACCGGCGCGGGCGACAGCACGATGGCGCCCAAGACGATGCAGCCCTCGAATTTGACCGACACCACCTGGACGCGCGGCTCGACCGAAGGCGAGATCTTCTGGATCATCCAGAACGGGGCGCCCCCGAAGTACGACATGAAGGGGCTCAAGGGCAAGATCACCGACCAGGACACCTGGAACCTCGTTCATTACGTCCGCAGTCTCGGTGGCATTCCCAAGTCCTAAAGGCAGAATGCAGAAGGCACAAGGCAGAAGCGGCGCCGCTATGCGGTGGCTCAAGTTTTTGCCTTCTGCCTTCTGCCTTTTGCCTTTCGCTTGCCTTTTGCCTTTCGCTGGATTTCTGTTCGTGGCGACGGCGGCTTGCGAGTTCGCGAGCCCCGGTCAACCCTCCGGCACCGCCGCGGGCGCTCCGCGCTCGCGCTGGGGCACCTCGCCGGTGTTCACGCCCGCGCACGCGTCGGTGGGCGATGCGGTGCGCGCGTTTTTCGGCGCGCGCCCGGATGCGCGCCAGCCGTTCGAGTTCTCGCATCAGATCCACCTGTCGAAGGGCGTGCTGTGCACCGACTGCCATACGGGCGTCGAGCAAGGCCCGGTCGCGGGTCTGCCGAGCATCAACACCTGCATGATTTGCCATTCGCAGATCGCCACCGAGAAACCCCTGATCAAGACGCTGACCGACATGCAGACGACGGGCCGCGAGCTCGATTGGCAGCGCGTCTACGGATGGGTGGCTGGAGCCCACGTGCGCTTCGACCACGCGCCGCACATTCGCGCCAAGGTCGAATGCTCCACCTGTCACGGCAACCTGGCCGAGCAGACGGTGGCGCGGCGGGCGGTCGACATGAACATGTCGTTCTGTGTGAACTGCCACAAGTCGAAGCAGGCGTCGAACGACTGCCTCACCTGTCATTACTGACGCCATGGATCGCCGCCACTTCATCAGGCTCACCGCCATCACCGGGACCACCGCCGCGCTGACCGCCTGCGGCAATCCCGAGAACCAGATCATCCGCTTCA
>Ga0156330_1251_pt2 | contig 13442 bp, 14 predicted proteins | sample RifCSPlowO2_12_FD_107978 | JGI IMG/M metagenome (GOLD analysis project Ga0156330, IMG submission 107978) | Acidobacteria bacterium RIFCSPLOWO2_12_FULL_67_14b | reverse complement strand
GCCGTCGCGGCCGCCAACCTGGTCCGGCTGATGGACGGCAGCGGGATCAACGCCTCACATGTGAACTGCGGCCGGGTCCAGGACGCCTATTCGATGCGCTGCGCGCCCCAGGTCCATGGCGCGGCGCGCGAGGCGCTGGCGTGGGTGCGCCACATCGTGCGCACCGAGATGAACGCCGCCACCGACAACCCCATGGTGTTCGCCGCGGAAGGCGACATCGTGTCGGGCGGCAACTTCCACGGCGCGCCGCTCGCCCTCGCCGCCGATCTGCTGGTGATGGCGGTGGCGCAACTGGCCACGATCAGCGAGCGCCGATCCGAACGGCTCGTGAATCCGGCCCTGAGCGGCTTGCCGGCCTTCCTGACCCGGCACGGCGGGCTGCAATCCGGCCTGATGATCGCGCAGGTCACGGCCGCCGCGCTCACGTCCGAAATCAAGACACTGGCGCATCCGGCATCGGTCGACACCATTCCGACATCGGCGAACAAGGAAGATCACGTGAGCATGAGCATGAGCGCGGCGTTAAAGGCGGAACGCGCCTTGCAACTGGTCATGCACGTGATCGGCATCGAAGTCTTGTGCGCATCGCAGGCCCTCGACTTGCTGGCGCCGCTCGAAAGCTCGCCGGGCTTGACCGCCGCGCATCGCGCCGTGCGCAAACTCGTGCCAACGCTCGTCGACGACCGGCCGCCGGCGCCGGATATCGATGCGATCACAGAATTGATCCGCAGCGGCGCGCTTGAGTACGCGACCGGCATCGTTGTCAACTGATTTTCATTTGTACTTTCAGTTTGACAACGGGAGCACCACTGCTTAGTTTCTTATCTTCGCATTCCGCCCCCTCGGATCGCTGTACAGCAGATGACGACGATTGCTCGTTCACACCGCGCGCCCCGCGGCACGTCGATGACGTGTCAAGGGTGGCCACAGGAAGCCGCGCTGCGGATGCTGATGAACAATCTCGACCCCGACGTCGCCGAACGGCCCGACGAGTTGATCGTGTACGGCGGCACCGGCAAAGCCGCCCGATCCTGGGAGGCGTTTGACGCCATCGTCAGGTCGCTGCGATCGCTGTCGCACGATGAAACACTGATCGTGCAATCCGGAAAACCCGTCGGCGTGTTCCGCACGCATCCCGGCGCGCCGCGCGTGTTGATCGCCAACGCCAACCTGGTGCCGAAATGGGCCACGTGGGAGACCTTCCGGGAGCTCGAAGACCGCGGCTTGACGATGTACGGCCAGATGACGGCCGGCAGCTGGATCTACATCGGATCGCAGGGCATCCTGCAGGGCACGTACGAGACGCTCGCGGCCCTGGCCCGGCGGCACTTCGGGGGAACACTGTCAGGGAAGATCGTCGCGACGGCCGGCCTGGGGGGCATGGGCGGCGCCCAGCCGCTCGCCATCACCATGAACGGCGGCGTGGCGCTGGTGGTCGAGGTGGATCCGTCCCGGATCGAGAAGCGGCTGGCCACGGGCTACCTCGACGAGAGCACGGCCGACGTCGATGACGCCGTGGCGCGGGCCGGGAACTACGCGGCCGGCCACGTGGCGCGGTCCATTGGCCTGCTAGGCAACGCGGCCGAGGTCTGGCCGGGGCTGGTGGCCCGCGGCTTCAAGCCCGACGTGGTGACGGATCAGACCTCCGCGCACGACCCGCTCGTCGGCTACGTGCCCGACGGCCTCTCGCTGGCGGAGGCGGCGCGGCTGCGCGCCACCGATCCGGCCGGCTACGAGCGGCGCGCGATCGAGGCGATGGGCCGCCACGTCAGGGCGATGCGCGCGTGGCAGCAACGCGGCGCGATCGTGTTCGACTACGGCAACAACATCCGCGCGCAAGCCGTGAAGGCCGGCGTCGCCGATGCGTTCGAGATTCCCGGCTTCGTGCCGGAGTACATCCGCCCGCTGTTCTGCCAAGGCAAGGGGCCCTTCCGCTGGGTCGCGCTGTCGGGCGATCCCGAAGACATCCACGCCACCGATCGCGCGGCGCTCGAGATGTTCCCGGAAGACGAGAGCCTCTGCCGCTGGATCCACATGGCGCAGGACCGCGTGCGGTTCCAGGGCCTGCCGGCGCGAATCTGCTGGCTCGGCTACGGCGATCGCGCGCGCTTCGGCGTGAAGATCAATCAGCTGGTGCGCGACGGCGTGGTCAAGGCGCCGATCGTGATCGGCCGCGATCACCTCGACACCGGGTCGGTGGCGTCGCCCAATCGCGAAACCGAGGGCATGCGCGACGGCAGCGACGCGATCGCCGACTGGCCGATCCTGAACGCGCTGCTCAACGCCTCGGCCGGCGCCACCTGGGTGTCGCTGCACCACGGCGGCGGCGTCGGCATCGGCTACTCGATTCACGCGGGGATGGTGATTGTCGCCGACGGCACGCGCGAGGCCGACGAGCGGCTGCAGCGCGTGTTGACGTGCGACCCGGGCATGGGCGTGGTGCGGCACGCCGATGCGGGATACCCGGAGGCCCTCAAGACCGCGCGCGACCACGGAGTACGCATCCCCATGCAGGAGACGAGCCGATGATGGCTCCCCACGCCGGCCTCGAACGCCGCGTGCTGGCCGCGCTCGACGCGACGCCGGCGCGCATTCCCGTCGTGATTGGGGGCTGCGGCACCGGCCGCACGACGCTGCTGCACGTGCTGGCCGACCGGCTGGGCCGCGATCAGTGCCAGTACCTGGACGTCGAACGCGCCGCCAGCACCCCCGAGCGCTTTCACCAGGCGTTTGCCGCCGCCTCGCCGTTCACCGTGAACGGGCAGCCCGCCGCGATGCCGCACGACACGGCGCCGTCGGCGCGGGCCGCCTTCGATCGCACGCTCGGCGTGTTGGGCCGCGCCCGCGCCGCCGGCGATCGTCCCGCGACGTTCCTGTTCGACGAGGCGCTCGAGCTGCGGACCTTCGAGAGCTTTCCGGGGCTCCGGCACGTGCTGCGTGAGACGCTGCACGCGATGACGGAAAGCGGCAACCGCTTCGTGCTGACCAGCCGCTACGTCGCGCGCACGCACCGCCTGCTGCGCGACGGCCACGCGCGCTTCGAGGTCATCCACCTGCCGGCGCTCAGCGCCGCGGAAGTCACGGCGATGCTGCCGTCGATGGGCAACACCCCGGAGGATCGCGAGTACCTCGGGCGCGCCATCCAGGTGCTGGCCGACGGCCGCGCCGCCTACGTGCACGCGCTCGGCGAGGCGACGTCGGCGATGAGCGGACGCGGCGGCGATCCGATCAGCGCGCTCACGGCCCTGCTCACCGGCGAAGGCGCGCTTGCGAGCTGGTGCGGGCACCGCTACGAGCTGCGCCTGCACAAGGCGCGGGGCTACGGCGCACTGAAGGCGATCCTCGAGATCCTGGCCGACGACGAGCCCCTGACGCTCACCGAAGTGGCGCAGCGCCTGCACCGCACGCCAGGCTCGACCAAGGACTACCTGTCGTGGCTCGAAGACGTCGATCTGATCGTCTCGCGCCAGAAGCGCTACAGCTTTGCCGATCCGCTCACCCGGCTCTGGGTGCGGTTGCACTGCCGCCCCGAGCCGCCGTCGGTCGACGAGGTCGCGCGCGAGGTGCAGGCCTACGCGATGGCGCGGCTGCCGCAGGCCGCCGACCCGGCCCTCGCGATGGCCGCGGCCGGCGCGGGAGACCGCAAGGACTGGGGCATTATTGAGATCGATTGATCAGCCTTCAGCCTTCAGCCTTCAGGGATCTGCGTCATGTGCCGGAATATCAAGACCCTCTTCAACTTCGACCCACCAGCCACCGACGAAGAAGTGCGAGCCGCGTCCCTGCAGTTTGTGCGAAAGCTGAGCGGCTTTACCGCACCCTCGAAAGCCAACGAGGCTGCGTTCACTCGAGCGATCGATGAGGTGAGCGCTGTGGCGCGGGAACTGATCGATTCGCTGACGACGACCGGAGCGCCGAGAGACCGCGACGTCGAAGCGGCCAAGGCCAAGGCGAGAGCGGCGGAGCGCTTTGCTTGATCGCTGATCGCTGATGGCTGATAGCTGATGGCTGACGGTTGACGGCTGATCACTGATCCAGCGTGACCAGCGCGAGCCGCGCGCCTTCCTGTTCGGCTTCCTTCTTCGTGCGGCCAATGCCCTCGGCGAGCACCTCGTCGCCGACGACGACATGGACGTGAAACATCTTGCGATGGTCGGGCCCGGCTTCGCCGGCGACGCGGTACGACGGCAGCGGCCGGCCCAGGCCCTGCAGCCGTTCCTGCAGGCGCGACTTGTGATCGCGGCCGAAGTACTCCGGTTGCCGCGCGTCTTCGATGCCGTGCGCCAGCTCCCGCATCAGGAAGTTCCGCGACGGCTCGAGTCCGCCGTCCAGGTAGATTGCAGCGATCAGCGCCTCGCAGGTGTCGGCCAGCAGCGCGTGCTTGCGCCGGCCGCCGGTCTTTTCCTCGCCGCGGCCGAGGATCATGTGATCGCCCAGTCCCAGCTGATCGGCCATTTCGGCGAGGCACGCCGTCGACACGAGGTTGGCCTTGATCTTCGACTTCTGGCCCTCCGAATAGGTCGGGAACGCGCGGAAGAGCGCTTCGCTCACGACCAGCCCGAGCACAGCGTCGCCGAGGAACTCGAGCGACTCGTTGTCGCTGACGCCGCCGCTGGGGTCCTCGTGCGCCTTCGACTTGTGCGTGAGCGCGTGCTCGAGCAGCCCGCGGTCGCGAAAGCGATAGCCGAGGCGCGCCTCGAGCGCGTCGAGTTCCTGCGGCAGCGGCACGACGATGCCGCCGCCGACCTGCCCGCGGTGGCTCTCGATGATGCGGACGGCCTCGGCCGCGTCGTCGTCGCGCACCGAGATCTGGGTTTCGCCCAGCGGGTTCACCGCGAACGGAAACAGCCCCGGATTCGGCCCCGCCGTGCGCAGCGCCTCGACGCCGTGGCTGTCGAGCAGGGCCTCGACGACGTTGGCCTCGATGTCGGAGTGCGTGCGGAAGATGACGGTGAGGCCGGGTGCGCTCATGCCGGCTCCTCGATCTTCATCAGGATCATCGTCATGTCGTCGTGCTGGTCGGCGCCGGCCGCGAACGCGCGCAGCTCGGCGAGCACGTAGGCGCGCAGCTGATCGAACGGCAGGTGCGCGTACTGCTCGACGACCCGGGCGAGCCGCGCCTCGCCGAAGCAGTCGAAGGCGTCGTTCATCGTCTCGGAGATGCCGTCGGTGAACCACACGACGAGGTCGCCGGGCGCCAGCTTGATGGTCTGCTCCTGCAACAGCGACTCGAACATCGTGCCGTCATCGATCTGCAAGCCGACGACGAGGCCGTCTGGCGTCAGCATCCGCGCCTTGCGCATGCCGGCGGGCCGGTCGGCGGGTACGTGGATGAGCGGGCAATGGCCGGCGCGGGCGAAGGTCATCTCGCCGCGCTCGACGTCGATCACGCCGTAGGTCATGGTGATGAAGCTCTTGCCATCGAGGTTCGCCGACACCACCTTGTTGACCGCGATCAGGAACTCCTTCGGCTCGTGATGCAGCCGCGCCAGCGACTGCACGATCACCTTCAGTTGCGCCATGTAGAGGCCGGCGGCGAGGCCCTTGCCGGCGACATCGGCGATCAGCAGGCCCAGCATCGAGTCGGTGATCGGCAGGAAGTCGTAGTAGTCGCCGGCGACCTCCCGCGCGGGGATACAGAACGCCGTGAGGGCGAGGCCGGTCACGCGCAGGTCGCCGGTCGGCAGCAGCTTCTGCTGGATCTCGCGGGCCGCGAACATCTCCTGCTCCATGCGGCCCTTCTCGGCCATCTCGCCGAGCAGCGTCGTCACTTCGCCGGTCATGAGGTTGAACGACTCGGCAAGCTCGCCCAGCTGGTCGCGCGCGCGCACCGGGATCTGGTGGGCGAAGTCGCCGGCGCGCACGTGCTGCGTGCCGGTGAACAGGTCGTGCACGGCGCCGGTGATCTGACGCGCCAGCACGAAGCCGATGACGAGCGCGACGAACTGGATGATCAGGAACAGGGTGCCGACCAGGGCCAGTACCGCGAGCAGCAGCTGGCCGAAGTTCATGTTGCCGAGCCCGGTCTGCGACACCACCGAGATGCGGTTGTAGATCTCCCACATGTTGATCAGGATGGCGACCGACGCGCTGGCGGGTTCACCCGTGGTCCAGTCGTGGTAGTCGAGGAACACCACCCATCGCTGCGAGGTCAGCGACAGCGTCGGGCCGCCGGTGTCGGCGTCGGCGGGGCGCTCCTCGACGGGACGGCCGAGCGGCAGCGGGCGGCCGCGATCCGGCAGCGCCGCCACTTCGCCCAGGCGGATGCCGGTTTCATCCTGGATGCGGCGCTCGATCGCGACCGACAAGGGCATGTCGAGCACGACGGCCCACGCCGGGTTCGGCGACTCGGGGAACGCGACGGCGCGCATCACCAGGCGCGTGCGCGGCTCCTCCGCGGGCACCGCGCCCGCGGCCGGCAGGTCGTAAGCCACGATGCCGCTGAAGCCGTCGCAGTCGATCCACTTGGGGAGCCGATCGGGCGGATCGAGATGCCCCCACGGGCCGGCCGCGATCGGCAGGGCTGCCGGCAGCGTTCGCGGCACCCGCGCCGCCTTCACCGGCTCGACCTGGCAGGTCAGCCCCTCGGCCGGCACGATCGCCATCGCGACGTAGGGATAGCGCGTCTCGGTGCTCGACTGCCGGCGCTCGATCGTCTCGACCAGGGCCTCGGCCGTGGTCGTGCGCTGGACCTCGAGCGCGGCGGTTTGCGCCAGGAAGCGCGCCTGGTCGGTCAGCGATCGCACGCGCGACTGCACGAGATAGGAGCTGACGTTGAAGATGAGGATCAGCCCCGCCAGCAGGAAGAAGGTGATCACGAGCATGGCCGGCACGACGCCGACGAAGACGTACGAGAGGATCAGCTTGCGGCGGACGCGCCAGAGCAGCCGGCGCTTCGCCCAGACGCCGATCCGGGTCAGGCCGTAGGCGAAGGCGAAGAGCAGCGCGAGGCTCCCCACCATGTCGACGGCCTCGAGCGAGGACGGGAGCACCGAGATCAGGGTCAGGGGCCAGGTGATCGCCTTGATCGCGAGGCCGAGCACGAGGGCGCGGCCCGGGAAGGTGCGCAGCAGCCACGTCCGCCGCGTGCGCCACCGCGACGGCGGATCGCCGGGCAGCAGGGCAAGGGGACGATCGGGTTCGACCATGGGGCGCGTCGGCAGCGCGCCGCCGGGTGGCTCGCTGAATTGCGCGCGAAAATCATAACAGAGTATCGTTAAGTCACCCGCCTCATGAAACTCACCGACCGCGCACGCTTCAGCACGATCTGCATCCACGCCGGGCAGGAACCCGACCCGGCCACCGGCGCCATCATCACGCCGATCTACCAGACCTCGACCTACGTGCAGGACGGCCTCGGCCAGCCGCACGCCGGGTTCGAATACGGCCGCACGCAGAACCCGACGCGCATGGCGCTCGAGCGCAACATCGCCGCGATCGAAGCCGGTTCGGCGGCGTTCGCGTTCGCCTCGGGCATGGCGGCGATCGACGCCATCCTGACCCGGCTCCAGTCCGGCGATCACGTCGTAGTGAGCGACAACACCTACGGCGGCACCTTCCGGCTGTTCGAGCGCGTGCGCCGCAAGTTCGGCCTCGACTTCTCCTACGTCGACACCTCGAAGCCCGAGCTGATCGGCCCGGCGCTCACGCCGAAGACGAAATACCTGTTCATCGAGACGCCGACCAATCCGATGCTGCACATCACCGACATCCGGTGTGCGAGCACCATTGCGCACGAAAAGAACGTGCGCGTCGTCGTCGACAATACGTTTGCCAGCCCGTACATCCAGCGGCCGCTCACGCTCGGCGCCGACATCGTCGTGCACAGCACGACGAAGTTCCTCAACGGCCACAGCGACAGCGTCGGCGGCGTCGTGATCCTCAAGCATGACGATGACGTGGAGTGGATGAAGTTCGTGCAGAACGCGGCCGGCGGCATCCTGGGGCCGATGGACTCGTGGCTCGTGCTGCGCGGCACCAAGACGATGACGGTGCGCATGGAACGCACGAATGAGAATGCGCAGGTCCTCGCCGAGTATCTCGAGGCGCACCCGAAGGTGAAGCGGACGATCTACCCGGGGCTGGCGTCACATCCGCAGCACGCGCTCGCGCGGAAGCAGATGAAGGGCTTTGGCGGGTTGATCTCGTTCGATGTGGGATCGCTCGAGGCCGCCCGGGGCGTGCTCAACCACCTGAAGCTGATGGCGCTGGCCGAGAGCCTCGGCGGGGTGGAGACCCTGATCTCGCACCCGGCGATCATGACGCACGCCTCGGTGCCGGCGGATCGGCGCGCAGCGCTCGGCATCACCGACGGGCTGATTCGGATCTCGGTCGGGATCGAAGACGTCGAGGATCTGCAGGCCGACCTGGCGCAGGCACTCGAGACCCTCTAGGCTTGGGGCTTGGGGCTTGGGGCTTGGGGCTTGGGGCTTGGGGCTTGAGGCTTGAGGCTTGGGCGCTGACACCGACTTCATCATCGTCCTGACGACGTTCCCGATTGACGGCGATGCCGATCGGCTTGCGACAGCTCTCGTTGATGAGCGACTCGCTGCGTGCGTGAACGTCTTGCCCCCGATGCGCTCCATCTACGCGTGGAAGGGCGCAACCGAGCAGGCGGACGAGCGCCAACTCGTGATCAAAACCAGCCGCCACCGCATGCGCGCCCTGGAAACGCGTTTGCGGGAGCTCCACCCCTACGACGTGCCGGAATTCCTCGTGCTTTCGGTTCTCGAAGGTAGCCGCGACTATTTGTTCTGGGTCGCGGAATCCACGAAATAACCCAAGCCCCAAGCCGCAAGTCCCAAGCCGCTCGCCGCCCGTAAAACCGTATAAACGTATTTCCGCTTGCATGTTTAAACGTGTTGATGTAAAAGTGTGCACACGTCTAACCGTGTTCATGTCTTGCCGTCGTGCCGTCTGAATGGATAGACTGCTGCCCGTAGTGGCGGCAAAGCGGACTGACAGCGACACGGTGAAAACGACCGTCGAGCTCCCGGGGGAGCTCTGGCGGGCCGCGAAGATCCGGGCCATGGACGAGCGGGCCGATCTTCGAACGGTGCTGATACGCGCACTCGAGGACTATCTGCGCGACAGCGAACCGGAACGGCCCGCGCGCGCCAGTTCGCCGAGCCGATGACCGATCACGACGAACACCCTGCCCCGTCGACCCGCCCGCCGGGCGTCGCCCCCAAGGCGACCCTGGCCAGCCGCGGACGCCGCCTGCTCCGGCACGGCCTCGTCTTCCTCACCCTGGTGATCATCGTGGACGCCGTCGCGGGCGAGAAAGGCCTGCTCGCGCTCCTGCAGGCGAGACGCCAGTACTCGGCGCTCGAGCGCTCGCTCGAACGGGCCCGGGCCGAGAACGCCGAGCTGCGCGACCTCGCCCGGCGCCTGCGCGAGGATCCCCAGGCCATCGAGGAACAAGCCCGGCGGGAGCTCGGTCTGATCAAGCCGGGCGAGATGCTGTTCATAATCAAGGATGTTGAAGAGAGACCTTGAAGGCTTGGGGCTTGGGGCTTGACGGTGTACGCTGGTCGTTCTCAATTTATTGAGGAGGACTCATGGCGCGTCAGGCAGAAGCGGAATGGAAGGGCGACCTCAAGGGTGGCGGCGGCCGCGTGAAGCTCGGCAGCGGCGCGTACGAGGGCAACTACTCGTTCGCCACGCGCTTCGAGAACGGCACCGGGGCCAATCCCGAGGAGTTGCTGGGCGCGGCGCACGCCGGCTGCTATTCGATGGCGCTGGCCAACTCGCTGGCCACGGCCGGCTTCACCCCCACGAGCGTCCGCACCACGGCGGCCGTGCACCTGGGCAAAGACGACAAGGGCTTCCTGATCAACCTGATCGAGCTCACCGTTGATGCGGTCGTGCCGAAGATCGACAACGCCACGTTCCAGCAGCACGCCGAGAAGACCCGGGTCGGCTGCATCATCGCGCGCGCGCTCGCCTCGGTCCCCACCACCGTCAAGGCCACGTTGAAATAGCGGGGCTCCGGGCTCCGGGCTCCGGGATCCGGGATCCGACATGACCGTTCGCCTCATTCACTGGAACGAAGACGAAGGCCTCGAGCGGCAGGCGCAGCTCGAGGCGCTCGGCTACGCCGCCGCCTTCGATTTTGGCGACGGGCCGTTCGTGCTTCGCGCGCTCAAGGCCGCCGGCGCGCCCGCTGCGGTCGTGATCGATCTGTCGCGGCTGCCGTCGCACGGCCGCGAGGTCGGGCGCGTGCTGCGCGGATCGAAAGCGACGCGGCACCTCCCCATCGTGTTCGTTGACGGCACGCCGGAGAAGGTCGCGCCGACCCGCGCCCTGCTGCCCGACGCGACCTTCACCACCTGGGGACGCATGAAGACCGCGCTCCCCAGGGCGATTGCGACGCCGGTGAAGAACCCGGTCGTGCCCGGCGACGTGATGTCGGCCAAGCCCACCGTCGGCAAGCTGGGCGTCAAGCCCGGCCACCGGGTGGCCGTGCTCGCATCGCCGAAGGGCTTCGTCGACACGCTGAAGCCGCTGCCCGCGAAGGTGACCTTCACGGCCCGCCCCGAACCCTCGGCCGACCTCTTTCTCTGCTTCGTGCGCTCGGCACGCGAGCTGAGCGCGCTGCTGCTGTCGCTGAGAGATGCGGTCGAGCGCCAAACGCTGTGGATGATGTGGCCGAAGAAGGCGTCCGGGGTGAAATCCGATCTGGACGGCAACCTCGTCCGCGAATCGGGCCTCGCGGCCGGATGGGTCGACTTCAAGGTCTGTTCGGTCGACGAGACCTGGTCGGGACTCGCTTTCAAACGACGCCGGGTTCATTTTCCGAACGAGGCCGACGGAAAATGAACCCGGCGTCTTAGCTGCCAACCGGGACCGAGCGCGGGCCGTCTAATGCGGCCATGGGACTGCTCACTTCGCTCGGCCGCGACCTGCGCTTCGCGCTCCGCCAGATGCGGCAAACCCCCTTGGTCAGCAGCGTTGCCCTGCTGTCGCTGGCGCTTGGCATCGGCGCCAACGTCGCGATCTTCTCGCTGGTAAACGCCCTCGTGCTCAAGGCCTTGCCCGTGCACGAACCCGATCGCCTCGTGCAAATCCAGCTGGTGAACGCCAATCCGCGGTCGAACACGACGTCGTTCACCAATCCCCAGTGGGAATACCTCCGGGACCACCAGGATTCTCTGGCCGGAGTCACCGCGGTCGGCTCCGCGCGCTTCAACCTCAACGCCGCCGGGGAGGCGCGGCCCGTGCCGGGGCTGTACGTCAGCGGACGGTTCCTCGACACCCTCGGGGTCGTCCCGATCCTCGGCCGCGGATTCACCGCCGAGGATGATCGCCGCGGCGGTGAGCCGGTGGCGATGTTGAGCCACGGCTTCTGGCAACGCGAGTTCGGCGGCGATCCCGCGATCCTGTCGCGGACGGTTTCGCTCGACGGCCACGCCTTCACGGTGATCGGCGTGACGCCGCCGGAGTTCTTCGGGGTCCGGGTCGGATTCACCTTCGACGTCATGATCCCGATCGGCAACGAGCCGATCATCCGCGGCGTCGAAAGCTCGCTGGATCGCCGCAGCAACTGGTGGCTGACGCTGTTCGGCCGGCTCGCGCCCGGGCAAACCGCCGCGCAAGCGGAAGCACGCCTCCGCGCCTTGCAGCCGCAATTGCGCGCGGCCACCATGCCACCGGAATGGCGGCCGCAGGACCAGAGGCAGTACATCGACGATTCGTTCGGCGTCTTCGGGGCCGCTACCGGCATCTCGAACCTGCGCGACCGCTACAGCCGGCCCCTTTACGTGCTGCTGGGGATTGTCGGCCTGGTGCTCGCGATCGCGTGCGCGAACATGGCGAACCTCCTGCTGGCGCAATCGGTCGCGCGTCGGAAAGAGCTCGCCGTGCGGCTGTCGCTCGGCGCGGGCCGCGGCCAGCTGGTGCGCCAGTTGCTGGTGGAGAGCATCATGCTCTCGTCGATCGGCGCCGCGGCCGGGCTGCTGATCGCCGCCTGGGGCAGCCGGGCACTCGTGGCCATGCTCTCGACGCGTTTCAGCACCGTGGCGCTGGACCTCTCGATGGACTGGCGCGTCTTCGCATTCACAGCGGCCGTCGGCGTGCTCACCGGCGTGTTGTTCGGCGTGGCGCCGGCCTTCCGCGGCACGGCCCTCTCCCCCGCCGACGCCCTGCGTGACCACTCGCGCGGCATCGTGAGCGGCGGCGGCCGCCTGAACATCGGCCACGCGCTGGTGGCGCTCCAGGTCGCGCTCTCGTTCGTCCTGGTGTTCGGCTCCACGCTGTTCGTGCGCACGCTCGTCGGTCTGACCAGCCAGGGCATGGGCTTCGAATCGCCGCGCGTGCTGCTGGCTGCCGTGGACCTTCGCCGCACCGGCGTTGACGAGAAGGGACGATGGCCGGCCTTCCAGCAGATTCGTGACGCCGTCGCCGCGGTCCCCGGTGTCGAAGCCGCGGCGGCGTCTTTCGTGACGCCGGTCAGCGGCAGCACGTGGAACCTGCGGATCACGGTTCCCGGTTACGCCGGGGCCGAGCAGGATCGCAATTCGCTCTTCAATGGCGTGACCCAGGACTATTTCAGATCGCTCGGCACACCGCTGCTCACCGGCCGCGACTTCACGCCGGCCGACGCCGCGGGCAGGCCGGAGGTGGCAATCGTCAACGAGGCCTTCTCGCGCAAGTACTTCTTCGGCCAGAACCCGGTCGGACGCACGTTCGTGATCGAAGGCTTCGGTCCGGATCGGAAGGAGCGACAGCTGGAAATCGTCGGACTCGTGGCCAACGCCAAGTACCGGTCCCTTCGCGAGGAGCCTCAGCCCACCATGTACGCCCCGATGGCGCAAGAGAGTCGCGTCAGCTCGCAGGTCCGGATGGCCATCAGGACCTCCGGGCCGCCCTGGGCCGCGCGCGCCGCAGTGCTGGGCGCCGTGGCTGTTGTGCACAAGGACATCGTCGTGGATCTGAGAACGCTCGACGAGGACCTGGGAGCGGCCGTGCAACAGGAACGGCTGATCGCATCGCTCTCTGCGTTCTTCGGCGGGCTCGCGCTGTTGCTGGCGGCGCTCGGCCTTTACGGCGTCATGTCGTACTCGGTGACGCGGCGACGAAACGAGATCGGCATCCGCCTGGCGCTCGGCGCCGAGCCCGACACGGTCGTGCGGCTGGTCCTGAAGCACGTCGCGTTCATCACGCTCGTCGGTCTGATCGTCGGCGCGGCGGCCGCGGTGGGCAGCGGCCGCTTCATCAACGCGCTGCTCTTCAACCTGGCCGCGACCGACGGAACCATGATCACGATCACCGCAGTCACGCTGGCGGCCGCGGCCGCGATCGCCGGCTACCTGCCGGCGCGGCGGGCGGCGCGGATCGATCCGATGGCGGCGTTGCGGGAAGACTAGCGAGGTGGACCTCCGACCGCCGAGCCTGGCCGTCAGGAGGCGTGGCCGTGGGCATTGACGATGGCCAATTGACCG
>Ga0156330_1209_pt1 | contig 13580 bp, 11 predicted proteins | sample RifCSPlowO2_12_FD_107978 | JGI IMG/M metagenome (GOLD analysis project Ga0156330, IMG submission 107978) | Acidobacteria bacterium RIFCSPLOWO2_12_FULL_67_14b | reverse complement strand
GCGCGAATCACTCAATCACCCAAACACTCAATCGCCGAACAGTCACTCAATTACCAATCATCAATCACCCGATGCCGGTGTCACCACTCTGCCGCATTTGATGACGTGTGAGATCACCCGTCCGCCGACGTGCAGCAGGTCGGCGAGGGCGCCGCGGACCACCACCGCATCGAACTGCTTGCCGGCCTCGAGGCTGCCGATGCGATCGGCGCGATCGATCGAGGCCGCGGCGTTGAGCGTGGCGCCGACCAGCGCCTCTTCGAGCGTCATGTGCATGCCGAAGCAGGCGAGCGTCATCACGAACGGCATCGAGGTCGTGAAGCCGCCGCCGGGGTTCAGGTCGGTGGCGAGCGCGACCGGCACGCCCTGATCGATCAGCATTCGCGCCGGCGCGAAGCGCCCGAGCTTCAGGAAGAACGCCGCCGCGGGCAGCAGCGTGGCGATCACGCCGGCGTCGCGCATGCGGCGGGCGTGGGGTTCGTCGACGAAGATCAGGTGATCGGCGGATCGCGCGCGCACGTCCGCGGCGACGCCGGCGCCGCCGCTCAGGCCGAGCTCGTCGGCATGGATGCGCGGCTTGAGCGCGTGCCGCGCGCCGCTCTCGAGGATCGCGCGTGACTCCTCCGGCGTGAACACGCCCTGCTCGCAGAAGACGTCGCACCATTCGGCGAGGCCGGCGGCGGCGACCGCGGGGATCATCCCGTCGATCACGGCGCGCACGTACTCGGCGCGCCGGCCGCGATACTCCGGCGGCACTTCGTGCGCGCCCATGAACGTGGCCGCGAGCTCGATCGGCTGCATCGCCGCCAGTGCGCGGATGGCGCGGAGCATCCGCAGCTCGGTGTCGAGGTCCAGGCCGTAGCCGCTCTTGGCCTCGGCGGTCGTCGTGCCGAACGACAGCATTTCGGCGAGCCGCGGCCGCGCCGCGGCGATCAGGTCGGCTTCCGACGCGGCGCGCGTGTCGATCACGGTGCGGACGATGCCGCCGCCCTCGGCGGCGATTTGCGTGTAGGTGGCGCCGCCGAGCCGGCGGCGCAACTCCTCGCGGCGGTCGCCGCCGAAGATCAGGTGCGTGTGCGGATCGACGAACCCGGGCACGACCGTGCGCCCCCGCCCGTCGATGACCTGCGCGCCCGGCGCGAGCGTCACCGCGCGCTCGCACTCGGCCGCGGGCCCGACAAAGACGATGCGGCCGTCGGACCCGGCCACGGATCCGTGCTCGATCGCGGAGATGTTCTTCTGCGCGGCCCCGGCGCGCGGCCCCGGGCCGGCACACGTCGCCACGAGATCGGCGTTCCGGATCAGGAAGTCGGCAGTGATCGTCATCTTCGCGGAAGAAATTAGACCACGATGATCACGAAACCACGAAGTTCACGAAGAACACCACGAAGATCACGAAGAGTATCTTCTCAAGAGCGAAAGTCTTCGTGCCTTTTCGTGGTGATCTTCGTGTTCTTCGTGGTCTCGTTATTTTGCGTCATCTGCGATCCCAAGCATCGCCAGGGCCCGCGCGCGATCGACACCGGCGATTCTGACGCGCTTCGAGCGGGACCGCTCGCCGCTGACGATCGCGATGTCGCGCTTGGGGAGGTGCAGGGCTTCGGCAAGGACGGCGACGAGCTCGGCGTTGGCGGCGCCGTCGACCGGCGCTGCGGCGAGCCGCACCAGCAGGGCGCCGTCGCGCAGGCCGGCGACGCCGCTCTTGCCCGCGCGGGGGATGACGCGGACGTCGAGCAGCGCGCCGTCAGCCGGTCTGGCTGTCGGCCTTGGGCGTGACATCCACGGGCCTCGGCGCCGGCGCCGCCTCGGCCGGCCGCGGCCGGTGCAGCAGGATGCGGTCTTCGCGGGCCCGCGCGTCCTGGTCGCGGATGAACTCCAGCGTGTTGTTCAGCGTGCCGACCAGCGACTCGATGCTCGTCTCGACCTCGCGCCGCTTCATCCGCAGCGAGTCGATCTCGCGCTGCACGTCCTCGAGCCGCGACTGGCCCTTCTGCAGCAGCAGGTCGGCGCGGCCCTCGGCCTCACGCACGATCAGCCCCGCTTCCTGCTGCGCGTGCTCCTTGATTTCGTCGGCCAGCTTCTGCGCCGTGAGCAGCGTGTTGCGCAGGTTGCGCTCCTGCCCGCGATGCTCGCCGAGCACCGCATCCAGCTTGGCGACGTCCTGCCGCAGCTTGTCGCTCTCGCGCAGCGCGTTCTCATAGTCGTCCGCGACCTCGAGCAGGAACGCCTGCACCTCGCCGCGATCGTAGCCGCGCATCACGGTCTGGAAGCGCTGCTGCCGAAGATCGAGTGGTGTCACCTTCATTCGTAATGCCTCTCGCCGAATATCGCCGTGCCGACGCGGACCATCGTGGCGCCTTCCTCGATGGCGACCTCGAAATCGTGGCTCATCCCCATCGACAGTTCCCGCAGCCGGGGCGCCGGCACGCCCTGCTCGCCGAGCGCGTCGCGCAGCCCGCGCAGCCGGGCGAACCAGGGCCGGGCGTCTTCCGGGTTCTCGGCCAACGGCGGCAGCAACATCAGCCCCACCAGCGCCACGGCCCGGCAGGCGGCGGCCGCGGCGAAAATGCCCGGCACCGCGTCGACCGGCGCGCCGTGCTTGGTGTCCTCGAGCGCGAGGTCCACTTGCACGAGGGCCTCGAGCGTCCGACCCGCCGCGGCGGCCGCCTGATCGACCCGCGTCAGCAGATCCACGCTGTCGATGGCGTGGATGGTGTGGACGGCGGCAGCGGCCTTCTTCGCCTTGTTCGACTGCAGGTGGCCGATGAGATGCCACCGCAGTCTGGTATCGGTCGATTGGGCGATCTTCTGCAGGGCTTCCTGGACCTTGTTTTCGCCAAAGTCCAGCTGGCCGGCGTCGGCCGCGGCCCTGACGGCATCGAGGGGGTGGGTCTTTGAGACGGCGATCAGCCGGACGTCGTCCGGCCGCCGGCCCGAGCGCCCGGCCGCCTCTGCCATGCGTCGGCGAATCTCGGCCAGGCGTCCCGGAATGTGTTCGTACACGTAACGACGTGGGCTATTCGTTGTTCATCTTCTTGAGCTGCGCAATCATGCCCTTCGCCTGGGTGGCGTACTGGCCCTCCGGCGCGAGCTTGACGTAGGTTTCAAACGAGCCGACCGCCTCGGGAAGCTTGCCTTCGTTGAGCAGCGCCATGCCGAGCTGGTAGTGCGCCTCGGCCAGGTTCGGGTTGATCTTGAGCGCCTCCTCGAACTTCGCCTTCGCTTCCGCGATCTTGCCCTGGTTCCACAGGATGATGCCCTGGTTGAACACGGCGTCGGCGTTGCCCGAGGCGCCGCCGGTGGCCGCCGCCTTCGCGCTCATCGCCGCGGCCTCGTCGAAGCGCTTCTGGTTGTTGTAGAGCGTCGACAGCGCGTTCAGGGCCTCGGGGTAGTCGGCCTTCACCTCGAGGGCCTTCATCCACGCGGCCTCCGCCTGCTTCTCGTCCTTCTTCGCCGCGTAGGCGACGCCGATGTTGTAGTGGCAATCGAAGCAGTTGGGCGAGAGGGCCAGCGCCGCCTGGAACCGCTCGATGGCGACGTCGTGGGTGCCGGCCCGGCTGGCCGCCACGCCATCGTCGAACGCCTTCCGGAGCTCGGCCGCCTTGGCGTCGTTGTTGGCGGCCGTCGACGGCGCGAGCACGATGTTCGCCTCGCTGACGCGCCCGAGGCGGACCTGGATGGTGGTCTCGGCCGAGCCCACCTTTGGGTCGCTGGCGGTGATTTTGTACATGCCCGACTCGGTGAGCAGCTGGATGAACTCGCCGCGCTTGTCGGTCTTGGTCTGCAGCTTGCGGTTGACGCCGCCCTGGAACTCGACGGCGATGACGACGCCGATCATGGGCTGGCCCTTTTCGTCAACGACCTTGCCTTTGACCATCGTCGACTGGGCCATGGCCCCTGGCGCCAGCCCCACCAGGAATGCGAACAGGAGCGCGGCTACGCGGGCGTAAGAAGTGTGTGTCATGGGTCGGTGCCTGCCTCAGTCTCTGAGTGTAAATCAGCTGGCGAAAAACCGCGTCACCGCCTCCAGGTCCTGGGTCACCGGGGCGGGCGGGAACGAATCGAGGAACCGCCGCCCGTAGCCCATCGTCCGAAGGCGAGGGTCGAGCACGGCCAGCAGGCCCCGGTCGGTCCGGTGGCGGATCAGGCGGCCCAGCCCCTGCAGCATCGCCAGGATGGCGAGCGGGACCTGGTACTCCCGGAAGGCGTCCCGGCCGTCGGCGGTGATGGCCTCGATGCGGGCGGCCGTGATCGGGTCGCCGGGGGAGGCAAACGGCAGCTTGTCGATGATCACGCAGCTCAGTTGTTCGCCCACCACGTCCACACCCTGCCAGAACGACGAGGTCGCAAACAGCACCGCGTTGGGCGTCGAACGGAACTGTCCGAGCAGGACGCTGCGCGGCGCCGTGCCCTGCACGAGCAACGGAAAGGGCAGGTCGAGCTCAACCATGTCGCGCACGGCCCGGAGCATGGCGTAGCTCGTGAACAGCACGAAGGCGCGGCCGTTCGACCGCTGGAGCAGGTCGAGGACCTCGCGCGCCACCGCCTCTGCGAACTGGGGCGACTTGGGCGGCGGCATCTGGCGGGGCAGGTAGAGGATCGCCTGCTCGGCGAAGTCGAATTCCGACGGCACGCGGATGTCGGCCGCGTGCCCGACGCCGAGCCGGCCGCGCACGTAGTCGAACGAACCCTCGACGGTGAGCGTTGCCGACGTCAGCACGGTCGCCTTCATACGATCGATCAGCAGCTCGCGGACGATGCCCGAGACGTCGATCGGCGCGGCGCGCAGGAACACGCCGCGGCCGCGCATCTCGAGGAAGTAGACGAAGGCGGGGTCGGCGGCCTCGAGCAGGAAGCGGAGGTGATCGCGCAGCTCGCCGGCCCGCCGGGCCATCGTCGTCACGTCCTCGTTGGCCTGCCCGGCGGAAGCCTCCGCGAGGCGCGCCATCGCGGCTTCGAGACGATCCAGCGCGCTCGTCAGGCCCAGGCCATCGTCGATCACGCCGCCGTTCCAGCCGGGGCCGATGCGGAGGCGTTCCTCGCCGACCCCACCGCCTGCCCTGAGCGAAGTCGAAGGGCGCGTCTGGCGCGCCATCGACACGGCGGCGAAGAACGTGCGCGCCTGATCGTCCACGCTTCGCACGAGGCGCCGCAACTCGGAATCCGGGTCCTCGACGATCCCCATGTTGAGCACGCGCTCGGCGTCGCGTCCCAGCTCGTCGACGCGGTAGTTGCTCACCGCGATGCCGAAGTACTGCGTGGCCACGTCTTCGAGCTGGTGGGCTTCGTCCAGCACCGCGTAATGGCACTCGGGGATCACTTCACCGTACGTGCTCTGCCGCACTGACGCGTCGGCGCAGAGCAGGTGATGGTTGACGATCACGATGTCCGATGCGGCCGCCCGCTGGCGCATCTTCGTCACGTAACACTGCTGGAACTGCGGGCAGTCGCTGCCGAGGCAGGTGTCGGCGGTCGCGGACACGTCGTGCCAGGCCGAGGAATCCTCGGGCAGGTCGCTGAGCTCGGCGCGGTCGCCGGTCTCGGTGGTGCGCATCCACTCGTCCACCATCGAGACGAAGTCGTATGGCACCGCCGGCGACGAGCGAAGCTGATCGAGCCGGTGCAGGCACAGGTAATTGGCGCGGCCTTTCATATAGGTGGCCGTGAACGGCACGCCGAGCGCCTCGCGCAGCACGGGAAGGTCCTTGAAGTAGATCTGCTCCTGCAGGTTCTTCGTGCCGGTAGAGATCAGCACGCGCTGGCGGCTCAGGATCGCGGGCACCAGATACGCGAGGGTCTTGCCCGTGCCCGTGCCGGCTTCGGCCAGCAGCACGCCGCCGCCGGCGAGCGTGTCGGCGACGGCCGCCGCCATCGCGCGCTGGCCCGCGCGCGGCTCGAACTGATCGACGGCGGTGGCCAGCGGGCCATCGTCGGCAAAGGCCGCGTCGACCGCGGCCTTCAGGCCAGGCGTTCCGGGTAGAGCGGGAACTTCGTGCACAACTGCTCGACCTCGGCCTTCACCATGCCGAGCGCGCGGGAGTCTTCGGGCGCGGCCAGCGCGCGCGAGATGAGGCCGGCGATCTGGTCCATCTCGGCCTCGCCCATGCCGCGCGTGGTGACCGCGGGCGTGCCCAGGCGAATGCCGCTCGCCACCATCGGCGGGTTCTGATCGAACGGGATCGCGTTCTTGTTCACCGTGATGCCGGCGTGCCCGAGCGCCGCTTCGGCCACCTTGCCGGTGATCCCCTTCGAAAACACGTCGACGAGCACGATGTGGTTGTCGGTGCCGCCGCTGACGATGCGGAAGCCGGCGGCGATCATGGCGGCGGCGAGCCGGGCGGCGTTGGCGACGAGCTGGCGCTGGTAGGCGGCAAACTCGGCGGTGGCGGCCTCCTTGAAGCACACGGCCTTCGCCGCGATGATGTGCATCAGCGGGCCGCCCTGCACGCCCGGGAACACCGCCCGGTCGAGGTCCTTCGCGTACTTCTCGCGGCACATGATCATGCCGCCGCGAGGGCCGCGCAGCGTCTTGTGGGTGGTGGTGGTGACGAAGTCGGCGTGCGGCACGGGGCTCGGATGCACGCCGCCGGCGACGAGGCCGGCGATGTGCGCCATGTCGACCATCAGCGGCGCGCCGACGCGCGTGGCCACCTTCGCCATGCGCGCGAAGTCGAATACGCGCGGGTAGGCGCTGGCGCCGGCGATGATCATCTTCGGCTTGTGCTCGTCGGCCAGCCGCTCGAACTCGTCGTAGTCCAGCCGCTCGTCGTCCTTGCGCACGCCGTAGGGGACGATGGTGTAGAGCTTGCCCGAAAAATTGAGCGGATGCCCGTGCGTGAGGTGGCCGCCGTGCGCCAGGTTCATGCCGAGCACGGTGTCGCCCGGCTTGAGCAGCGTCAGGTAGACGGCCATGTTGGCCTGCGCGCCCGAGTGCGGCTGCACGTTGACGTGGTCGGCGCCGAACAGCGCCTTCGCCCGCGCGATCGCCAGCGTCTCGGCGACGTCGACGAACTCGCAGCCGCCGTAGTAACGCTTGCCCGGATAGCCCTCAGCATACTTGTTGGTCATCACCGAGCCGGCGGCCTCGAGCACGGCGGTGCTGACGAAGTTTTCCGAGGCGATCAGCTCGAGGCCTTCGGCTTGCCGCTGCGTCTCATGAGCGATCGCCGATGCGATCTCCGGATCCGAGTCGGCAAGCGATTGCTGCATTTGGGAGAGCGTCAAAGAAGACATGTGGAACATCAATTCTAGCCCGAACCGCTGCGGCGCGAGTCGTGTCCCTGAGGTCTCTCCCGAACGCACCTCGTGGCACCAACCCCTAGGCACCCGAGGCACCGTACGCACCTCAGGCACCGGACGCACCCCAGGCACTATAGTCATTTGGTGCCAACCGCCGTCGTCAACGCCAAAGGGGAGGATCGCATTCGTGGCGGCCATCCGTGGATTTATCGATCCGATGTGATGGACGTGTCGGCGGACCGCAGCCCGGTGATGCAAGTGCGCGGGCCGCGCAACCGCATCCTCGGCAGCGCCCTCTTCAGCCCCGAGTCCCAGATCACCCTCCGCATGGTCGCCCGCGACGAGCGGCCGATCGACGAGGCGTTCTGGCGCGAGCGCCTGGCCACCGCCATTCGCTACCGCGACACCCTCGAGATCGACGCCACCGCCTTCCGCCTGATCCACGGCGAAGCCGATCTCCTGCCCTCGCTCATCGTCGATCGCTACGGCGACTACCTGGTGGTGCAGGCGCTGTCCCATGGCATGGACCAGTTGATGCCGACGATCGTGCCGCTGCTCGTCGAGTTGACCGGAGCGAAGGGCATCCTTGCCAGGAACGATCCCAAGGTCCGCCTCCTCGAAGGACTGGAGCAGAAGGTCGAAGTGCTGCACGGCGAGGTCCCGGACACCATCCAGGTCCGCGAAGGCGCCATCGAGTTCGAAGTCGATCCGCGGCACGGGCAGAAGACCGGACTGTTTCTCGATCAGCGGGAGAACCGCGAGGCGGCCGGGCGCTACGCCAACGGCGCCCTGCTCGATTGCTTCAGCTACAACGGCGGGTTCGCGCTCGCGCTCGCCGCCCACTGCCAGACCGTCGAGGCGCTCGACATTTCCGCGGATGCCGTGGCCCGCATCACGAAGAATGCCGCCGCCAACGGCATCGCCAACCTCACCGCCCGCGAGGTGAACGTCTTCGACGAGCTGCGCCACCTCGAACGTGAGGGCGCCCGCTACGACACCATCGTGCTCGACCCGCCCGCCTTCGCCAAGAACAAGGCGTCGGTGGCCAAGGCCATGGCGGGATACAAAGAGATCAACCTCCGGGCCCTGCGGCTGCTCGTGCCGGGCGGGTTCCTGGTCACCTGCAGCTGCTCCTACAACGTGGACGAGGCCATGTTCGCCGAGGCCATTTACGAGGCCTCCGTCGACGCCCATACCGCCGTCACGGTGGTCGAAAAGCGAATGCAGGGGAGGGACCACCCGGTCCTGCTCGGGGTCCCCGAGACCTACTACCTGAAGAGCTTCATCCTCCGGAAAGTGGCCTAAAATACAGGGACGGATCTGCCGATAAACACGGGCACCGATATTCGCGTAAGTGATGGTAGCCATTAGGCTAATGAGGGAGTGACAAGCCCAGCCGGGCAGGGTAAACTCCCCAACCGCAGTCATCGGTCACTATTTGGAGGGGGAAGCGCTGATGTCACACGGTATCCTCGGCCGGGTCTTGAGTGGAGCGGTGGGCGTGGGCCTCCTGGCTCTGCCAGCCTCACTCGCGGCGCAAACGACCGCACAACCGACGTTCACGAAAGACGTGGCGCCGATTTTCCAGAACAAGTGCGAATCGTGCCACCGCCCGGACTCGATTGCCCCGATGTCCCTCATCACCTACGAAGAGGTGCGCCCGTGGGCGCGCTCGATTCGTGACCGCGTGGCGTCGCGCAACATGCCGCCCTGGCACATCGATCCGACCGTCGGCATCCAGCACTACAAGGACGACCGGTCGCTGAACCAGAAGCAGATCGACACCATCGCCAAGTGGGTGACCGCGGGCGCGCCGAAGGGCGACCCCAAGGACATGCCGCCGCCGATGAACTGGGCCGCGACCGACGGCAACGGCTGGAACTTCGCCAAGCACTTCGGCGGACCGCCCGACCTGGTCATCAAGTCGCCCCAGTACACGCAGAAGGCCGTCGCCATGGACGCTTGGTACAAGCCCGTCGTCGAGACCGGCCTGACCGAGCCCCGTTGGGTGCGCGCCATCGAGATGCGCCCGGGCACGCTCAAGGGCCGCAAGATCACCCACCACGCCCTCGCCTACCTGATGCAGGACGAAAAGGAAGTGCAGGCCCTGCTGTCGTCGGCGGACGCCGACAGCGGCGCGGGCCTCTTCATGGAGTGGGCCGTCAACAAGCAGGGCGAGCTCTTGCGCGCCAACACCGGCAAGCTGATGCTCCCCGGCTCCAAGATCCGCTGGGACATCCACTACAGCGCCGGCGGCGAGGACATCAGCGACCAGGTCGAGCTCGGCATCTACTTCTACCCGAAGGGCCAGGAGCCGAAGTTCCGCACGGCGCTGTCGCTCTATAGCGGCGTCACCGGCGGCAATCGCAACCTCGACATCGCGCCCAACTCCATCAGCGTCGGCCAGAACTTCCACGTGATGCGCAAGGCCGGCCGGGTCGAGAACTTCCAGCCGCACATGCACCTCCGCGGCAAGGCCATGATGGTCGAAGCCATCCTGCCCAACGGCCAGCAGCAGGTGCTCAGCTACGTCCCGAACTTCGAGTTCAACTGGATGAACAACTACGTCTTCGAAGACGACTACGCGCCGCTGCTGCCGAAGGGCACGATCCTCAAGGTCACCGCCTGGCACGACAACACGGCCGCGAAGAAGAGCAATCCCGACCCGACGCAGTGGATCGGCTGGGGCGACCGCACGGTCGACGAAATGGCGCACGCGTGGATCAACATCACCTACATGGGCGACGACGACTTCAACAAGGAAGTCGAAGCGCGCAAGGTGAAGATGGCGTCCACGACCGAGCGCCAGCAGCAGTAGATCGGTCAGGCTTATTTACCGAGGGGGTGCCCGCAACGGCACCCCTTCACTGTTTGCGCAGGAGTTTTACCAATGACAACGAGATTCATGGGCCGCCTGGCCCTGGCACTGGTGGCCGCGGCCTGTCTGGCCGCCGTCGCCACGCCCGCGGCGCGCCAGCTCGCGATGGAGCCGCTCAAGGACGCCGGGCAGAACGTCTATCCGGCGTTTGAAGGCTGGTACCAGAACGCGGACGGCACGTATACCTTGCTCATCGGCTACTACAACCGCAACAAGAAGCAGACGCTCGACATTCCGATCGGTCCCGAGAACCGCATCGAGCCCGGCGGCCCCGACCAGGGCCAGCCGACCCACTTCGTCGTCGGCCGCGGCTGGGGCACCCTTACCGTCAAGGTCCCGAAGGATTTCGGCGACAAGAAGGTCACCTGGACGCTGACCGCTAACGGTAAGACCGTGACGATTCCCTTCGGCATCACCAAGGGCTACCAGATCGAGCCGTACAAAGACGAAGCGATGGGCAACACGCCGCCCGTGATCAAGTTCGCGGAATCCGGCGCCAAGCTGACGGGCCCTCCGGGGCCGCTCGCGTCGTACCCGACCGTGACCGGCGCCACCGGCGAGCCGGTGCCGATCACGTTCTGGATCACCGACGATGGCAATGAAGAGACGCCGACCGGCGGCGGGGCCGCAGCGCCGCCGCCCCCGGGCGCGCCAGCCGGCGCGGGCGGTCCACCCCGGCGCCAGAGGATCAGCGCCACGCTGAGCAAGTACCGCGGCCCCGGCACGGTGTCGTTCGCCGATGCCACGCCGGCCATCGAGAAGGACAAGGTCTCGACCACCGCCACGTTCTCGCTGCCCGGCGACTACGTGATCCGCATCGAGGGCAACGACTCATCCGGTGTCGGCGGCGGCGGCTTCCAGTGCTGCTGGACCACGGCCTACCTCAAAGTGAACGTGAAAGCCGCGCCCACCAGCGGCAAGTAAGCGCAAGGAATGTGGGGACAAACCCTGAGGTTTGTCCCTGCCCACAGCGCATTCGCAGTTCGGCGCCGACCGCCCGCTGGAACCGTCGCGGCCAAGAAGCAGGCCGGGCTCAACCCCCGGCCTCCTTCTTTGTACGCCGCGGATGTTCGACAGCCCGGAGGTGGAAGCTCCTCTCCCGCTCACGGCGCCGATACAGGTCCAATCGGGTATCCTGTCCAGCGAGCCGTCGTTAGACGTTCGAGTGAGCAATCCGCGACGACGACGGGAAGGGAGGCTCACCATGAAGCGGAGGGGCGAACACGCGAGCCCTTTCACACGGAGGGATCTTCTCAAGACGGCGGCGGCCGCCGAAACCTGAGGGCCAGAGCGGGCACCGCCTGAGTGCCCGCCACGTTCAGGATCGTTGTCTTCGTCGGCGTCGGGTCGCAACACGAGTTGACCATGAGACGACTGCAGATCCCGTACATTGAGCGCCTGACGGCGCGACTCGCCATCGGCATCACGCTTCTCGTGGTCGTTCCGTTGGCGCTCGGGCTCTACCTGCTCTCACGCTACGAGTACGAACACACGATTACGGCGCGCCGCGCGGCGGCGGAGCTCGAGAACCGGATGCTCGAGGCCGCGCTGCGCCATCAGATGATCACGCGGGACAGCGGACTGATGGCCGATGTGCTTCGAGAGGTGGGCCGGCAGCCCGAAGTGCGGCGGGCGATGGTGCTCGACCACGACGGCGTCATCCGCCTGTCGAGCCGGGAGAGCGAAGTCGGTGCCCGTCTTTCTGCGAGCTCGCCGACCTGTCTGGTCTGCCACACGCAAGCGCCCGAGGCCCGGCCGAGGTCGGTGATTCTTCGTGACGAGGGCACCGACGTGCTGCGCAGCGTGCTGCCAATCTCGAATCGGTCCGAGTGCCAACGGTGTCACGGCGCCGCCCAGAAGCTCAACGGCATTCTCATTCTGGATGTCTCGCTGGCGCCGATCCAGGATCAGCTCCGCGCCAACATCAATCGGATGGGAATGGCCACGACTGCGCTCGCCCTGATGCTCCTGCTCGGCGTCGGCGTGCTCGTCCGCCACCACATTCTCGTTCGCCTGATTCGACTCGGGCGCACGGCCCGCTCGATCGCCAGCGGCGCCATCAGTGAGCGCGCCGAGGTGGCCGGCGACGACGTCATTGCGACGCTGGCCAAGGATTTCAACAGCATGGCCGACGCCACCTCGTCGCTGATTGGCGAAGTGCGAGAGCGGGAGCAGCGGATCTCCGGCGTGTTGAACAGCCTCGACGACGGGCTGATCGTGCTCGACAAGAGTTTCCGCATCGTGGCGGCGAACCGTTCCATCTCGCGGCGGTTGTGCGCCTACCCGGAGGCGTTACGAGGCCGCCACTGCCGCGATGCCATCGGACACCAGCTCCCGTGCCACGATGATGACATCTGTCCCACCGCCCGGTGCCTGTCGACGGGCCTGCTGCAGCGCGCCATCTACCAGGTGCCGGCCTCGCCCGACGCCGAGGCGCGCGTCCAGGAAGTCTACGCCTCTCCGGTGTTTAGCGATGACGGCTCGGTGTCACAAGTCGTGGAAGTGTGGCGCGACATCACCGAGCGGGTTCGGGAAGAAGAGCGGCTTGCCGAGATTGAGCGCCTGTCATCGCTCGGCGTGCTGGCGTCGGGTCTGTCCCACGAGGTGAATACGCCGCTCGCGACGACGCTGGCGTGTGCGGAAAGCATTCTGGATCAGCTCGACCAGCGCGATGCCGCAACGATCGGGCCCGACACCCTGCAGGCCATTCGCGAGAGCGCCGGCATCATCCGCGGCCAGGTGCTTCGCTGCCGCACCATCACCGACCAGTTCCTGCGGTTCGCGCGAGGAATCCCTCCGTCGATCGAGCCGATTGATCTGCCGCAGGTCGTGATCGGCATCATCTCGCTCGCCCGGCCGACGGCACGCGAGGCGGGTATTCAGCTCGATCTCGAGGACGCTGGCAACGTGCCCCTTGTTGTCGCCAATACCGAGGTGGTTCAGCACGTCGTCTTGAACCTGCTGGTCAATGCCATCGAGTCGTTCGCGCAGCCGGGGGGGCGCATCGTGCTGCGCTTCATCGTGGACGCCGACGTCCGGCTTCAGATTCGCGACACCGGCTGCGGCATCCCGCCCGAGGTCCAGCGTCATCTGTTCGAGCCATTCCGGACGCGAAAGCCGCGCGGCACGGGCCTCGGGCTCTTCCTCTCGCGCACCTTCATGCGGCGGTTCAGCGGCGACGTCCGCCTGGTCGACAGCGTCGTCGGCCGCGGCTCGTGTGTGGAAATCGTCTTTTCGCGGTCAGCCCACGAGGCGGCATGAGGAAATCGGCGAAGAGCGCGCGGGTGCTGCTGGTCGACGACGACGACACGTTTCGTCGTGTGATGGCGTCGGAACTGACGCGGCGGGGGTATTCGGTCGTCGCGGTGGGAACCGGCCGCGAGGCGGTCGCGCACGCCGGCCAGGTCAACGTGGACGTCGCGCTTCTCGATCTCCGGCTGCCCGACATGGATGGCATTGAAGT
>Ga0156330_1055_pt2 | contig 13705 bp, 11 predicted proteins | sample RifCSPlowO2_12_FD_107978 | JGI IMG/M metagenome (GOLD analysis project Ga0156330, IMG submission 107978) | Acidobacteria bacterium RIFCSPLOWO2_12_FULL_67_14b | reverse complement strand
CAAAGAAACCAGGTTCCGGGAATCCCGGTGTCGGACAGCGCGTTTCGAATTCGGACGTCTCGGTCACGCCCTCGCGCGAAAGGCCTACTTCCTGACTTGCGCCGACGATCGAGCCAGCCCAGGACGATCCGAAGCGCCGCGGCGTTGCTCGGCGGGTCATCCAGGAGCGAGTGCAGTTCGCGTGCGGTGTCGTTGCGCCGCCGGCGGCAGTCACCCAGGACAACCACTCACACCCCATTTCAGTGCCGGCGCAAGTTTGTGAAGTGGTCACACCTGCTTCGATGGTGAATCACTCGAGGCCGGTCTCAGGCCGAGCCAGGCACGCGACCACGCGGCGAGCGCGGCGGACAACTTCGCCGCCGTTGTGGATCCGAGAAGGCGATGACTGAATGTGGTCAGGCTCGGCGTCGGGGGAGTCTCGTCCGTCGCCGGAGGCTCGAAGCGGGCGCTATAGTCGCGAGCGAGTGCGCCGGCGTCCAGTCCCAGTTCGGCCGCCAACATCCGCACGTAGGCCTTTCGGAACAGGCCCGCTGGCAACTGCGTGAACTCATTGCGTTCGATCGCCTGCAGCGCGCCGAGCGAGAGCTTCGTTCGATTCGCCACCTGCCGCAGGGTCAGCCCCCGCTCTTCGCGGGCACTGCGAAGACGGCCGCCGATGTCGCCTGTCGCATGCTGCATGTCACGCCTCGCCTGCCGGTGAGATCGGCTCGGCCGGTGCCCGATCCGGTGATCCGGCATCGAACGACACCCGGAGCCGCGGCAGGGCCCCCGGGTACTGCTGCTGCACGAACGTAATCAGCCGCTCGCGGATCTCACAGCGGAGGTCCCAGGCCAGCGACGCGTCGGCGGCGCTGGCCAGGGCGCGCACCTCCACCGTGCGCTCTTTCGCGTCGGTGACCTGAAGCGCGTTGACCTTGCCGTCCCAATCTCGCGACTGTTGGAGAATCCGCGTGAGTTCCGCACGCAGCGGATCGATCGGCACGCTGTAGTCGACGTAGAGAAAGACGCTGCCGATGATGTTCGCCGATGAGCGAGTCCAATTCTGGAACGGCTGCTCGATGAAATAGGTAATCGGCACGACCAGCCGCCGCAAATCCCAGATTCGCACCACGACATAGGTCAGCGTCACCTCTTCGATGCGTCCCCACTCGTTCTCGACGATGACCACGTCGTCGATGCGAATGGGCTGGGTCAGCGCGATCTGGAAGCCGGCGAGCAGGGTGGCGATGCTGCGTTGCGCGGCGACGCCGACGACGATACCGGCGATGCCGGCCGACGCCAGAATGCTCGCGCCGAACTGTCGAACCGAGTCGAAGACCATCAGCATGGAGGCGAGCGTGAATATGCCGATCGCCGTCATCGCCACCTTCTTCAGCACGACCACCTGGGTGTGGATGGCCCGGGCCTGCAGGTTGTCGCCGACGTCGAGGCGGTGTGGCCTGAGGACGAACACCGCCGCCGCGTCGACGAGTTGGAACAGGATGAACGCGACGACGGCAATCAACATCAGCGAGGTGGCATTGCCGACCACCTCGGCCAGCGCGGGCGACAGCGAGAGCGCAGGTGCGCCGAGAATCAACGCCAGCAGGGGCAGGGCCCACCGGGCGGCCTTGCCCGCGAGTGGCAGGATCACGTCGTCCCACGAGGTGTCGGCGCGCGTCGACAGCGACACCAGGAACGCCTCGACGATCCGGCCGAGACGCAGCAGCAGCCAGCACATCGCGCCCAGTACGCTCAACCGATAGGCCCAGTCCACGGCCACCAGCGCGGCGTCATTCGGCGGCGTCACTTGATTGAGAAGGACGCGCGCGGCCAACGAGAGGCCGTGGATCCAAACCAACAGGGCCAGGGCCGGCAGCAGCTCGCCCAGGCCTCGGGTCAGCCACCGGCGCAGTAGCAGGTGCGCCGAAGCGATCGCGGCGAGCATCACGATGACCCATGCGATGGCGGGGATGCCCAGGTCCGCAAGCAGCGGAGCAGACATGAAACCTCCGGTTGACTGAGAAAATTCACCGAGCGGGAACGCCGCCGCGAGGTGCGGACGGCACCGGGCTACTGCGGGCGGGTCAGAAGAGGCCGCGGCCGAGGTTCTTGAAGGCGGGGCGTGAGGGCGAGCCCATTCCTCACGCTACCGCCCGCCGCACGGCTTGTCAACGGCTCAACTGGTCGACGCATCTGATCCGTGTGGTATCGAGCGACTTGAGCCCTACAATTGGCAGTGCGCGCAAATCAACGGTAGAGGTCGAGCTCATGCCGCCTGACCGCCCCTATCACCCCAAGGTGTCCCGCGAAACCCGATTGCTGCTGACGGCGGCGCTGGTGGCGATCGCCGTCCTGTGGCTCCTCGCCCGGATCAGGTTCCAGGGCATGCCGGCAACGCCGAACCCGATTCCCGCCGTGCTCAGCCAGATCACCAGCAGCGCGCGATACGACGACCTGGCCGGTCAGCTCAACCAACTCCGCTTGCGCCTGCAGCCGGCGCTGATCGGGCTCGACGTGTCGGCCGTTGCGATCAGACTTCGCGACGACTTGATTGTCACGCTGGTCCCGCCAGGCACCAGCCCGGCGACGCCGTTTGCCGCGACGGTGCTGGCCGCCGATCCGGCTTCGGGGCTGGTGGTCGCGCGCCTCGCGGCGGCCGCGTCGATGCCGCAGGTGCCGCCGTGGACGCCTCGGCGGCTCGATCAGCCGCGGTATCTCCTGGCCACCGAGGCGTCGCCAGCCGGCGTCTCGCTCCGCCCGGTGTTTGTCGGATCGCTCCACGCGATCGACTCGGCATTGTTCACGGCACACGTCTGGCGGGTGCCGGCCCAAACCGAACTGACGCCCGGCACGCTGCTGTTCACCACTGATGCGGAACTGGTGGGCCTCGCGATCGCCGATCGGGGGGTGAGCGTCGTCGTGCCAATTGCCGCGGTCCTCGCTGAAGCGGACCGATTGCTGACCCTGCCGTCCGCTTCCAGGGGGACGCTGGGCATCGACGTCCAAGCGATGTCCCCGGCGATTGCCGCAGCGACTGGCGCACAACACGGAGTCGTCGTGACCTTCGTCGCTGGCGACGGTCCGGCGGCCAACCTCGTGGTGACCGGTGACGTGATCGAAGCGGTGAACGGGCGCGCGGTGACGACGCTCCAGCACTGGAGCGTCCGCATCGCCCGGCTGTCGGCCGGTGAAACCCTCGCGCTCGGCGTCCGGCACCGCGGCGAACTGCGCGACATCGGGCTGGTGGCAGCGGCTGTATCGAACTCGCCCGATTCCGTGCCACTCGGCCTCACCCTGCGGGTTGCGCGGGGACGGATCGGCGCCGAAGTCGTGCGCATCGAGCGGGCCTCGGCGGCGGATCGGGCCGGGCTCGAGCCTGGTGATGTCATCACCCTCGTTGCGGACGTGCCGGCGCCGACACCGGCGCAGGTGATGCGGGCGCTGGCCACCGCCGATCGCAGTGGGCCCGTGCTGATTGCCGTCACCCGTGGCGACCGCCACCTGGTCACGACCGTCACACCATGACGGCATACCCTTCCGGCGATTCACCCGACCTCCTCGAGTTGCCGGCCGATGACGAGTTGGAACCGGTGGACGGCACGCCGCAGCTCGCACTGCAAGGCTGGCGCCGGCTTCTGAGCTGGTCGAGCGGGGCCGCCCCGTTGTCCGTCCTCCTGATCGCCGGATTCGCGCTCGGCCCGCGCGGCATCAGCCTGCTGCCGTCCGCCATGCCGCTGCTGGACCCCGTCGTCCCGGTCGCGCTCGCGGCGCTCGGCGTCCTGCTTGGATTGGCCGTCGGCGACCGCCGAACCGGCGATCGCCGGCTGCCCGCCGCAGCCGTGCTCCATTCCGCGGTGGTGATGCTCGCCGTGGCAGCCGGCATCGGCCTGGTTGCGGTCGCCGCCATGCCCATGGAGTCGCGGTCCTTTTGGACGCTGACGGTGGTCAGCGGCATCTGCGCGGCCACCGCGCTCACGCTCCCGTCGCGTCATGCGCTCGAACCGCGGACGGCCGCCACCCGTCTCATCGAACTCGGCGCGCTGCTTCCCATCGTTGCCGGCGGGCTGGCCCTGGCCGTGCTGCGCGCAGGGACCCCCATCGGGGCCGTCGCCCTCGTGGCCCAGGCGTCGGGCGTCGCCCTGATGCTGGCCGCCGCCGGTTGGCTCCTGCTGACGCGGGCGTCCTCCGAAACAGAGGAACGCGTGTTCGCGGTATCGGCGCTCCTCCTGGTCGGCGGCGTCGCCGACGCCCTCGCCCTGTCGGCGCTGTTCGTGGGGCTGATCGCCGGCGTGTTCTGGCGAATTGCCGGACGACGCCCGCGCGACACGATCAGGCGTGACGTGCTGTTCGTGCAACACCCTCTCCTCGTGCTGGTCCTGCTGCTGGCGGGGGCTCGTGCCGAACCGTCGCCGGCCGCGATCGGGCTCGCGGCCGCCTATGTGGCCGTGCGCGTCGCCGCCCACCTGGCCGCGGGTGCATTGGCCCGTCGCGTCACGGGCGCCGGCGCTCCGGAGGACCTGGGACGCTATTTCCTTGCGCCCGGAGTCTTCGGCGTGGCGTTCGCGCTGAATGCCGTCACCGCGATTGGTGACGATGCTTCGATCGTGCACGCCGCCGTCGTCGCCGGCACCATCGGTTCCGAGTTGGTTGCCGTGGTCCTGCGGCCGAGACGGGTGGGCAAGTGAGGAGGCTGCTGGCGCTGATGCTGGCGATCGGCGCGATGATCGCCGTGCGCGAGATCGGCCAGGAGTCGACGCCGGCGTCAGCGGCGACACCGCTCGCGCTCGGATTCGCGTTGATGGGCGCCCTGATCGCCGGCGACGCCCTGCGCCGGTTCCATCTCCCGCGCCTCACGGGATATCTCCTGTTCGGCGTCGTCGTTGGGCCGTACCTGAGCAACCTGATCACGTCGCCGATGGCCGCCCAGCTTCAGGTCTTCACCGGGGTCGCCACGACCTTGATCGCGCTGATTGCCGGATTGACCCTGAGCGTGGAACGGCTGGGCTCCCGGATCGCGGCCATTGTCCAGATGACCGCGACGACCCTTGCGGTCGCGATGACAGGCGTGGCGGCCGTGGGGTGGGTGGTCTGGCGATGGCTACCCATTGCGCCCGAGGCCGCCGGGTTCGAACGGCTGGCGATGCTGGCCTTGCTGACCGTGATGGTCGTGTCGTTCTCGCCCACCATGACCGCCGCCGTCGTCGCGGATTCGGGCGCCCGCGGCCGACTGAGCGACTCGGTGCTGGCGATTGTCGTGCTCGCCGATCTCGTCATCCTGGTGCTCTTCGCCGTGTCCATGCAGCTGGCGCGCGTCGCGCTGGACAGCGGCGACGGCCAGGGCGCGGAGATCCTGGCCAGGCTCGCCTGGGAGATCGGCGGCGCGGTCGCGTTCGGGGTCCTGATCGGCGCGCTGTTCGCGCTCTATTTGCGCTACATCGGGCGCGAGATCACGCTGGTCCTTCTCGCCGTCTGCGCCGTGCTCAGCCAGGTTGGCACGACACAACAGCTCCAGCCACTGCTTGCCGCACTGGCGGCCGGCGTCGTGATCGAAAACCTGGCCGTCGCGCAGGGCGATGCCTTGCGGGCGGCCGTTCGCCGCGGGGCGCCGCCGGTGCTGGTGGTCTTCTTCGTGTCAGTCGGCGCGTCCCTGCGCCTCGACGCGCTCGCCGCCATCGGGCTGAGTGCGCTGGCGCTGTCGACGGTCCGCCTCGCATTCATCAGGCTGGGGGCAATCGCCGGCGTCAAGGTCTCGGGGCTGCCCGAGCCAATCCGGAAGTACGCCTGGACCGGACTGGTCTCGCAGGCCGGGATCACGCTCGGGTTCGCCTCGGTGATTGCCACCGAGTTTCCAGGTTGGGGCCACCAGGTGCAACTGCTGCTGGTCGCATCGATCGCGATCCACGAGCTGGTGGGTCCGATTCTGTTCCGCCGCGGATTGACCCGGGCAGGCGAACTCGACGCGCACTTGCCGCGGCCGCTGGTCGTGGTCTCCAACCGGGAGCCCTACATCCACAACCTTGGCGACGATGGGCGCATTGCCGTGACCGCCGCCACCGGCGGCGTGGCCGTGGCGCTGGATGCGCTGATGCGCGAGCGGGGCGGGGTCTGGATTGCGCACGGCGCCGGCTCCGCGGACCGGCTGGTCGTGGACGCGGCCGACAAGGTCGCCGTGCCGCCCGACCATCCGTCGTACGTGCTGCGACGCCTGTGGCTCGAGGAACCGGCCTTCTCCGCCTATTACGGCGGTTTCGCGAATGAAGGTCTCTGGCCGCTGTGCCACGTCGTTGATGTTCGTCCGAAGTTCCGGAGTGAAGATTGGGAGGCCTACCAGGACATCAATGCGCGCTTCGCGGCCGCGATTCACGCGGAGATCGAGGCGCCCGAGGCGCCGGTGTTCATCCAGGACTATCACCTGGCGCTGGTGGCACCGGCGCTGCGGGCGTTGCGGCCGGACACGCGCACGGCGCTCTTCTGGCACATCCCGTGGCCCCATCCCGATCGCCTCCGCATTTGCCCGTGGCGCCGCGAGCTGGTCGCCGGACTGCTCGCCAACGATCTGATCGCGTTCCAGCTCGAACGCGATCGGCGGAATTTCCTGATGGCAGCCGAGGAGGAATTGCACGCCGAGGTCGAGCTCGAGTCGTCGCGGGTCCGCTTCGCCGGCCGGTTGACGACGGTGGTGTCGGTGCCGATTGGCGTGGACTACGACCGCATTCAGAATTTCGCCGCCGACCCGGCGCTGGCGGCCGAGCAGCAGCGGCTGCGCGAGCTGCTCGACTTGCGGGCCGACATCATCGGGCTGGGTGTGGATCGGCTCGATTACACGAAGGGCATTCCGGAACGGCTCGACGCGATCGAGATGCTGATGGCCCGGCGACCCGACTTGCGCGGCCGCATGACCTTTGTGCAGATCGGTGTCCCGTCCCGCTCCGACCTCGACAGTTATGCGGCGATCGAAGAGGAGATCGGCCGGCGGATCGCCGAGATCAACGCCCGGTTTGCGGTCCCGGGCCGATCGCCGGTGGTGGCGTACTACACGACGCCTCTGGGTGCGTTCAGCCTTGTGGCCTTGTACCGTCTCGCGCAGTTCTGCATCGTGAGTTCGTTGCACGACGGCATGAACCTCGTGGCGAAGGAGTTTGTCGCCGCCAGGGACGACGAGCGCGGGGTGCTGGTGCTGAGCGCTTTGGCCGGGGCCGCCCAGGAACTCGAGGACGCGGTGATCATCAACCCGTACGACGTCGACGCCTTCGCCGGCGCCCTGGTCCAGGCCATCGAGATGAAAGACGATGAGCAAGTCCGGCGGATGCGGGCGATGCGGAAAGTGGTCGCCGGCCGGGACGTCTTCAACTGGGCATCCGACATCCTGGAAGGGCTCGAGAGCATCTGGACCAAGCCGCTGCTGTACTCGGTCCGCGGATGGGAAGACACCTCCGTGTGACGTTGGCGGCCACGACCGGGAGCTGCGACTTGGCCCGAACCAGGACGCCGTGCACGCACGCGCCGGATCACTTCACGGAGTACTTGGTGAACGCGCCGCCCGCCTGGTTCAACGAGTTCGGCCCCTCCGCCGCGTAGACGTTGCCGTCGGCGTCGACCGCGACGCCTTCGCCCGCCGTGCCCTGGTAGACCCGGTCCTCGCGCTCGAAGGGCGGGATGAACGCGGTGATGCGGTCCTCGTCGAGGGGGCCGATGCGCACGCCGTCGCGCCAGTTCGGGTGGTTCAACGGACCCGACTCCGAGTCGATCGCGTAGAGCAGGTCGCCCTTGATGAAGAACCCGCTGATGCGGCCGTACGCGTAGCGCGACTCGAGATAGGTGCCCTCCTGGTCGAAAATCTCGAGCCGGTGGTTGCCGCGATCCGCCACCCAGAGACGGCCCCTGGCGTCGAACACCAGGGCGTGGGGCGTGCGGAACTCACCGTGGCGCACGCCGAGCTTCCCCCACGACTTGATGAACTTGCCGTCCGCGGTGAACTTGCTGATCCGGGCCGTGGCGCCGCGCTTGAGCCCCTCGGCGATCGCCGCGTTGGTGGTCATGCCCTGGCCGTCGTGCCCGTCGGCGACGTAGATGCTGCCGTCAGGCCCGACCACGACGTCGTTGGGCTGGTTGAACTGGCCGTCGGCGTTACCCGGCTTGCCGGCGATGCCGAGGCTCAGCAGCTTCTCGCCCTTCGGACTGAACTTGTGGACCTGGTGACCCTTGGTGCCGTCCTTGTTCCCGGCGAAGTCGGCAATCCACACGTTGCCGTCCCTGTCCACGTGGATGCCGTGCGGGGTCACCATCACGCCCTTGCCGATATTGGCGAGCACCTTGCCCGAGCGGCGATCGAACTTGAACACCGGATCGACCGGGTTGTTGTCGCAATCGACGGGACCTCCGCCGGCCGTGCCCGCGCCGCAGCGCTCGTACGCCCAGACGTGGCCGTCCTTCGGATCGATGTCGATGCCGGCCGACGTGCCCCACTTCCGGCCCGCGGGAAGTTCGCCCCAGTTCTTGGTGACGTTGGGTGCCGGGTTCGGCAGCCCGACGCCGGTGATGGGATTCCCGACCGCCGCGCGCTGCGCGGTCGCGCCCGCGACCCGCGTCTGCGCGCTGGTACCGGTGTCCCACGCCATAAGGAAGGCAACGCAAACGCCGAGGGCCAACCCGAGGATCCGTGACAGTGACATGGCAGCTCCTTTGTCCGGTCCGATAGTAGAGCCGAGACGCACCGCGTGCAAGTGGGCGGCGTGGGCGTCGGTCAGCGCATCTCCGAAACTACAGCAACGCCCAGACCGGAGGAAACGTCGCCAGGATGCCCAGGCCGATCAGCGCCAACGACACCGGATAGATCCGCCGTGACGCGATCTCGCGGCCCTTCCAGCGATGGTGGAGCACCGCCCAGGCGACCAGCCACACTATCGTCGCCAGCGTCGTGCGGCCGGAGACGCCGCCGGCCGGTCCATACAACGTCGGCGCGGCAAAGATGCCGGCCTCGTTGAGGATGATCACCAGACGTGCAGCAGACCCTGCACGCCGGCGCCCAGGTCGACGAAGGCGCCGAACTCGCGGACCGAGGCCACGCGCCCGGTCAGCACCGCGCCGGCCACGATCGATCGCCGGACTTCGACGGCATTCGTCCGCTGCTCCTCCTCGAGCAGCGCACGCCGCGAGACGACGAGGTTCTTGCCGCCGTCCTTGTACTCGATGATTCGGAAGGCGTACACGTGCCCGATGTGCTGCGCCGGGTCCGTCGTCCGGACCGTATCGATCTGGGAGAACGGGCAGAAGGCACGCTGACCCCCGATGCGAACCTCGTAGCCGCCCTTCACGTCGCGGTCGATCTTGCCTTCCACCGCCAGGCCGGCGCGGAACGCGTCTTCGATCTGCCGATTGGTCGCGGCCCCACGCGCCAGTTTCCGAGAGAGCGTCAATCCTCCCTCGGTCGACACCACCGTCGCCTGGATGCGGTCGCCGACGGCGACTTCGAGCACGCCATCGGCGTCCTTGAGTTCGTGGACCTCGATCAGGGCCTCGCCCTTGCCGCCGACGTTGACGAACGCCACTTCCGGCCCGATCCCGACGATGGTGCCCTCGATGGTCTGACCCCTCTTGAAGCGCTTCGCCTGGAGCGATGCCTCGAACATCGTGGCGAAGTCTTCATCGGGCTCGGTCATTGTCTTTTCCCTGCTCCCTGAGGCGATCAAGGGCGGGCGATCGCGTAGACATGCGCGGGTTCGCCATGCACGGGGTCCACGTCGGCCCGCTCGAAACGTTCACCGATCTTCGTGGCAACCCTGATTGAGCGCAGGAGTTGTCGTGTCATGCGAGCCTCCGCAGTTTAGACCGATGTGACCCGAGGCTGGGGGTGTGCAGAATGGAACAGACCTGCACGCCCCATTCCCGATACAACTGATCAGGACACGTGCGGATCACCAACGACAACACGGCTGAGGTGGCGGCTGCCAACCTCGACCCCCGCCACACCGAGGCCCTCCTCAAGACCGGCGCCCTGCAGAGCGCGATCTTCAATAGCGCCAATTTCTCGAGCATCGCCACCGATGCGAGCGGCGTCATCCAGATCTTCAACGTCGGCGCCGAGCGGATGCTGGGTTACCTGGCCGCGGACGTGGTGAACAAGATCACGCCGGCCGACATTTCCGATCCGCAGGAAGTGATCGCGCGGGCGAAAGCGCTGAGCCTCGAACTCGGCACGCCAATCGCGCCGGGCTTTGAAGCCCTGGTCTTCAAGGCCTCACGCGGGATCGAAGACATCTACGAGCTGACCTACATCCGGAAGGATGGCAGCCGCTTCCCGGCCGTGGTGTCGGTGACGGCGCTACGCGACGTGCAGGAAGGCATCATCGGCTATCTGCTGATCGGCACCGACAACACCGCGCGCAAGGCGGTCGAAGAGGAGCGGATGAAGCTCGACCAGCGGCTGCGCGACCAGCACTTCTACACGCGCTCGCTGATCGAGTCCAATATCGACGCCCTGATGACCACCGACCCGCGCGGCATCATCACCGACATCAACAAGCAGATGGAGGCGCTGACCGGGTGCACGCGCGACGAGCTGATCGGCGCGCCGTTCAAGAACTACTTCACCGATCCGGCCCGCGCCGAGGCGGGCATCAACCGGGTGCTGAACGAAGGCAAGGTCACCAACTACGAGCTGACCGCGCGCGCGAGGGATGGCACCCTGACGGTGGTGTCCTACAACGCGACCACCTTCCACGACCGTGACCGGCGGCTGCAAGGCGTGTTCGCCTCGGCCCGCGACGTCACGGAGTTGAAACGGTTCGAGCACGCGCTGCAGCAGAAGAACGCCGAGCTGGAAGATGCCAGCCGCATGAAGTCCGAGTTCCTCGCCAACATGTCGCACGAGTTGCGGACGCCCCTCAACGCCATCATGGGTTTCTCCGAGGTGATGCGGGACGGCTTGATCGGCGGGATGACGGAACAGCAGCGCGGCCTCATGGGCAGCATCTTTGACAGCGGCGAGCATCTGCTGGCCCTGATCAACGACATCCTCGACCTGTCCAAGGTCGAGGCCGGCAAGATGACGCTCGACCTCGAGCCGGTGCCGCTGTCGTCGCTGTTCGCCAACAGCCTCTCGATCATCAAGGAGAAGGCCGCCGCCCGCCGCATCGTCCTGACCCTGGATGCCGCCGACGACCTGGGATCGATTCGGGCCGACGGGCGCAAGGTCAAGCAGATCCTCTACAACCTGCTGTCGAATGCGGTCAAGTTCACGCAGGAGGGCGGACGGGTGACGCTGCGGGCGCTGCGGGTTCCGCGCGCCACCGTCGGCCAGGAGTCCGGCTTCGGGACGATCCGGTGCTTTCCGTTGGCCGCCAATGGGTTCGAGGACTTCGTCCAGATCAGCGTCATCGACAACGGCCTCGGCATTTCGCCGGAGGGGTTGTCGCACCTGTTCGAGCCGTTCAGTCAGATCGAAAGCGGCCTGGCGCGACGATTCGAGGGCACGGGACTCGGGCTGGCCCTGGTGAAGGTCCTCGCCGAGTTGCACGGCGGCACGCTGGCGGTGGAGAGCGTCGCGGGTAAAGGCTCGTGCTTTACGGTCTGGCTGCCACTGCGGACGCCTGAAGAGACGCCCGTGGCGGCCATGCCGCCGCCGGCGCCGCGTGTCAGGGTGCCGGAGGGAGCCTACACCGCGCTGATGGTGGAAGACGACCTCAACTCAGCCGCGCTGATCCGCCTGCAGCTCGAGGCCGAGGGCTTCACGGTGCTGCACGCCACCTCCGGCGAGGCCGCGCTGGAGCTCGCCGCGCAGCACACCTTGTCGCTGATCACCCTGGACATCATGTTGCCGGTGATGGACGGCTGGGAATTCCTGGCCCGCCTCAAGCAGGTGCCGGAACTGATGCGCATCCCGGTCGTCATCATTTCAATCGTGGCCGAGCGTAACCGGGGCTTCGCCCTCGGGGCCGCCGCGGTCATGCAAAAGCCGATGTCGCGGCAGGAGCTGTCTGACTCGCTCGTCGAGCTTGGGCTGTTGCCACTGGCGCAGGGCCAGACCCTCAAGGTCCTCGTGGTGGATGACGACCCCGGCGCGGTGGAGCTGACCGCCGTCCGCATCAAGGGCCTGGCCAGCACCGTGCTGCGCGCCTACGGCGGCCGTGAAGCGATCGCGGCCGCCCGGCAGGAGCTGCCCGACCTGATCGTGCTCGATCTGATGATGCCGGAAGTGAACGGCTTCGACGTGGTGAACGCGCTCTGCGACGATCCGGCAACGGCCCGCATTCCGATCATGGTGATCACCGCCAAGCAACTCACCGCCGGAGACCGCGCCAAGCTGAACGGCTATGTGACGACGATCCTGCAAAAGGCCGGGTTCCGCAACGATCAGTTCATCGGCGAGGTCCGTCGCGCCATGTCGCGACGCCATTCGGCGGTCTGAAAATGCCAACCATCCTGATCGTCGAAGACCACGCCGACAACATGGTGCTGACGGTGTTGCTGCTGCAGTCGGCAGGTTACGCCGTCCTCAGCGCCTCGGACGCAGAGGCCGGGTTGACCATGGCACGCGCCGAGCGGCCCGACTTGATCCTGATGGACATTCACCTGCCGGGCATGGACGGCCTCGAAGCCACGGCGCTGCTCAAGCGCGACGCCGCCACGTCCGCGATTCCGGTGATCGCCCTCACCGCCCTGGCGATGAAGGGCGACGAGGAGCGCATTCGAGCCGCGGGGTGCGATGGCTACATCGCCAAGCCCATTCGCATTCACCAGTTTCTGGCGACGATCGCGGCTCAGCTCGGCGAACCCGCCCCGGAACCGGCCAACGAGATGTGACAAGGGGCCGGCATGACCGCGCCACACACCCACGCCGCCCACGATCACGAGCATCACCATGCACCGGATCGCCCCGCACCAGGCGGTCACGACAAGCATGCCGGCCACTCGGTCGAGATGTTCCGGCAGAAGTTCCTCGGCACGCTGCTGCTGTCGATTCCCACCCTGGTGTGGGCGCCGATGATCCAGCAGTGGTTCGGCTACGAGGCGCCCGGCGGCCCGGCCGCGTCGCGGTGGATTCCGGCCGTCTTCGGATCCCTGGTGTTCGCCTACGGCGGATGGGTCTTCGTCACGGGCGCGAGGGGCGAGCTCGCCGAGCGGCGGCCCGGAATGATGACGCTGATTGCCCTGGCGATCAGCGTCGCTTTTGCGTTCAGCCTTGCGGTCACGTTCGGCGTCCCCGGCATGGACCTGTGGTGGGAGCTGGCGACGCTTGTCACCATCATGGTGCTCGGCCACTGGGTCGAGATGCGATCGATCTCCCAGGCGCAGGGCGCGCTGAAGGAGCTGGCGAGGCTTCTTCCCGACACGGCGGTGCGAATCGTCGGCGAGCGGAGTGAGGAGATCCCCGCCGCCACCCTCCGCGAAGGCGACCTGGTGCTGGTCCGCCCCGGCGCGAGCATCCCCGCCGACGGCATCGTCCGCGACGGCGCTAGCGACGTCAACGAGTCGATGATCACGGGCGAGTCGAGGCCGGTTCCGAAGGGGCGAGAGGCGCACGTCATCGCCGGAACGGTGAACGGCTCGGGCTCGCTCCGCGTCGAGGTCACGGGCACCGGCGAGAAGACGGCGCTCGCCGGGATCATGCGCCTCGTGGCGCAGGCGCAGACCTCGCGCTCGCGCGCGCAGGCGCTCGCCGACCGCGCCGCCTTCGGACTGACGATCGCCGCCGTTGTCGCGGCGGTGCTGACGCTGGTCGGCT
>Ga0156330_1179_pt1 | contig 13729 bp, 13 predicted proteins | sample RifCSPlowO2_12_FD_107978 | JGI IMG/M metagenome (GOLD analysis project Ga0156330, IMG submission 107978) | Acidobacteria bacterium RIFCSPLOWO2_12_FULL_67_14b | reverse complement strand
CTTGGGTGCTTGGGTGCTTGGGTGCTTGGGTGCTTGGGTGCTTGGGTGCTTGGGTGCTTGGGTGCTTGGGTGCTCGTGCACCTGAGCACCCTTGCACCTGAGCACCCAAGCACCTAAGATCCGGCCGGAGGCACGCCATGGCCGGTTCCGTTTCCCGTCGCGACTTCGCCCGACTCTTCGCCTTGGGTGGCTCCGCCGCCTTGTTTGCCGATCCCGTCTGGGCCCGCACGGCGCCGCAGGCGCCGGCCTTTGCGCCCGGCGGCGCCAGTGCCGGCGAAGCCTTCTGGAAGACCGTGCGCGAGCAGTTCGTCATGCCGGCCGACCTCGGCGTGCTCAACGCCGCCAATCTCTGTCCCTCGTCGCGGCCCGTGCTCGAGGCGCTGAAGCGCGAGACCGACAGCGTCGACCGCGACCCGTCGGGCCAGAACCGCGCCCGCCTTTCGGGCGAGAAGGAAAACACCCGCAAGGCCCTGGCCGAGTTCCTGCGCGTGACGCCCGAAGAGATCGTGATCACGCGCAATACCAGCGAGGCCAACAACATGGTCTCGAGTGGCGTCGAGCTCAAGGCCGGCGACGAGGTCATCGTCTTTGCCGACAACCACCCCAGCAACCTGACCGCGTGGAACGAGAAGGCCAAGCGCTACGGCTTCACGGTGGTCACCGTGCCGCAGAAGAACCCGCATCCAGGGATGGAGTACTACCTCGACGCCTACACTAAGGCGATCACGCCGCGGACCAGGCTCCTGAGCTTCACGCACCTCACCAGCACGGTCGGCGATCTCTTCCCTGCCAAGGAACTCTGCGCGCTCGCCCGCGCGCGTGGGATCCTCTCGCTGGTCGACGGGGCGCAAACCTTCGGCCTGCTCGACGTCGACATCGCCGACATCTCGCCCGACTTCTACACCGGCAGCGCGCACAAGTGGCCCTGCGGCGCCCGCGAGTGCGGCGTGCTCTACATCAACGCGCGCGCGCACAAGCAGATCTGGCCGTCGATCTACAGCGCGTACCCGGGCGCCGTCGGCATCTCGCGCACGTTCGAGAGCTTCGGGCAGCGCGACGAGGCGACGATGATTGCGTTCCGCGAAGCGCTGCAGTTCCAGACCAAGGTCGGCCGCGCCGCCATCGAGCAGCGCTCGCGCTCGCTGGCGCAACAGTTGATCGCCGGGTTGGCGAAGCTGCCGGATGTGAAGGTGTGGACGTCGCCGAATCCGTCGCTGAATGGCGCGGTCGTGTCGTTCCTGCCCGGCTCGTTGAATCCACCCCGGCTGGGCCAGGCCCTGTATGAGAAGGAGAAGCTCGGCCTGGCCGGGCGTGGCCTCGGCGACCGCGGCGGGCTGCGGGCCTCCCCGCACTTCTACAACACGCCGGTGGAGGTCGACCGCCTCGTCGGCGCCATCGGCCGCTACCTGAAGACCGGCGTCTAGGCGCGCGTCCGGATGGTCGCGTGGAAGACAGGAGACCAGAAGATCAGAAAGAAAATGCAGTCTCCTGATCTTCTGATCTCCTGTGACACCCTTACTGCCGGACGGTCGGGTACTTGATGCCCAGCTGATCGAGATAGGTCGGGAACTTCGTCGGGTCGTAATAGAACTTCTTCATCTGCTCGCGGTACTTCGCGAGGATGTTGGCGTTCAGGTGCGTCGGCGGCGGCGTGTCCTTCCTCAGGAACGGGACGTACTTGACGTCCTTGGTCTGGACGTTGTTGAAGTAATCCCACGCCTGTTTCACCAGCTCCGGCCGCGTCATCAGGTCGAGCACGGTCATCGCCTGCACCTTGGCGCCGGCCACCACGCCTTTGTGGGCGATGGGCGTCGCGCTGGCGATGGCGCTCGACCAGTTGTGGCCGGGCAGGCCGGGAATGTTCGCCGGGTAGCGCAGGGTGACGGTGGGGTAGTTCCACGAGACGTCGCCGATGTCGTCGGAGCCGCCGCCCGTATTCTCCCGGTCGGGATTGGGCACGCCGAGATTGCCCAGCTTCACGGCAAGGCCTTCCTGCTGCGGGTTGCGCAGTTCCTTTTGCAGCGCCTTGGCCAGTATCTGGTCTTCCGCGCTCCACGCCGGCAGGCCCACGGTCTTGATGTTCTCGTACATCGTTTCCGCCACCGTCTTGTTCATGTGCTGCGGGTAGGCGGTGCCGAGAATGCGCGACGTCCACTTGGTGTTGGTCATCAGCGCCGCACCTTCAGCCATCTTGTCGCCGATTTCCCAGAGCTCCTTGATGTGGGGCTGGTCGGTTTCGCGGAAGTAGAACCAGAGGCTGGCATTGCGCGGGACGACGTTCGGCTGATCGCCGCCGTTGACGATCACATGGTGCGAGCGCTGCGACAGGCGCAGGTGCTCGCGCCGGTACTGCCAGCCGTTGCTCATCAACTCGACCGCGTCGAGCGCGGAGCGGCCCCGCCACGGCGCGCCGGCGCTGTGCGCCGTCTCGCCCTCGAAGATGTACTCGACCGACACCATGCCGTTGCCGCCGCCTTCGCCCCACGACACGCCGAGGTTGTTGCCGACGTGCGTGAAGAGCACGACGTCGACGTCCTTGAAGATGCCGTCGCGGACGTACCAGGCCTTCGACGCGAGCTGCTCCTCGGCCACGCCCGGCCACAGCATGATGGTGCCGGGCAGCTTGTCGCGCTCCATGATCCGCTTCACCGCGACCGCGGCGATGATGTTGAGCGGCATACCGGTGTTGTGCCCTTCACCATGACCGGGGGCGCCCTCCAGGATCGGATCGGGGTAGGCGACGCCGGGCTTCTGCGACGCCTGCGGGATGCCGTCGATGTCGGAGCCGAGCGCGATCACGGGCTTGCCCGATCCCCACTTCGCCACCCAGGCCGTCGGCATGCCCGCCACGCCGCGCTGCACGGTGAAACCGAATTTCTCGAGCTGACCCGTGAGGTAGCGCGAGGTCTCGACCTCCTGCATGCCCAGCTCGCCGAAGCTGAACACCGAATCGACCATTTCCTGGGCGAGCTTGGCCATCTCGTCCACGCCCTTGACGGCCTCGGTCTTGTAGCCGGCCAGCTTGGGATTGGCCTGGGCGTACGCCGGTCCGGCGCCGAGCGACAGCAGCGCCAACGCCATCACACATGTCTTCGAAAAACGTCTCATCGGAATTCCTCCAACTGGCTGCGGGCCTTTCATGACGGGATCATCTTAGCCGTAGATTACGCGGATCGCCCTGATTTAGTCGATCACCACTTCGGCGTGATACCCATGTTGTGCATGATGAAGGCATAGATGTCGGCCGACGCCTCGATCTGCTTCGTGACGTTGCTTGCCCCGTGACCCGACTTGGTTTCGATGCGGATCAGCACCGGGTTGTCCTTGCTCGCGATCTTCTGCAGCGTCGCGGCGTACTTGAATGAATGCGCCGGCACGACGCGGTCGTCGTGGTCGGCCGTCGTCACCAGCGTCGCCGGGTACTTCACCGGCTTGATGTTGTGCAGCGGCGAATACGCGAAGAGCGCCTTGAACTCTTCGGCGTTGTCGCTCGAGCCGTAGTCGGCGATCCAGTTCCAGCCGATCGTGAACTTGTGGAACCGCAGCATGTCCATCACGCCCACCTGCGGAATGGCCACGCGGAACAGATCCGGGCGCTGGTTGATCACCGCGCCGACCAGCAGCCCGCCGTTGGATCCGCCCTGCGCCGCCAGCTTCGCCGGCGACGTGTAGTTGTTGGCAATCAGCCACTCGGCGGCGGCGATGAAATCGTCGAACACGTTCTGCTTCTTCGTCTTCGTGCCGGCATCGTGCCAGGCCTCGCCGTATTCGCTGCCGCCGCGCATGTTGACGCTGGCGTAGACGAACCCCTGCTCGAGCAGCGCAATCCGCAGCGAGTTGAACCCCGGCGTCGTCGCGATGTTGAACCCGCCGTAGCCGTACATCAGCGTCGGGTTGTTGCCGTCGAGCGCCAGGCCCTTCTTGTGGACCAGGAACATCGGCACCTTGGCGCCATCCTTGCTCGTGTAGAACACCTGCTTGGTCTCGTACTGGTTCGTGTCGAGGCCCGGGATCTCCGGAGCGCGGAACAGCGAGCTCTTTCGCGAGGCGACCTCATACCGGAAGATCGACGTCGGGTAGGTGAACGACGTGAAGGTGTAGAAGAGCGAGGTGTCGTCCATGTTGCCGCCGAAGCCGCCGGCGCTGCCGAGGCCCGGCAGGTCGATCTCGTTTTCGAATGCGCCCTCGAGGTTGTGGACGTAGGCCTTCGAGGCCACGTCTTTCATGTAGGTGGCAATGACCTTCCCGCCCGCCACGGCCACGCTGTCGATCGTGTCGGGCTGTTCGGCCAGGATCACCTTCCAGTTGGCCGGCGCCGGGTTCGCGGGATCGATCCGCACGACGCGCCCGTTCGGCGCGCTGTTGTCGGTGAACACGAGCAGCTCGCCGCGGACGCTCTCGAGCACGCTGTAGGTGTCGTCGCCGATCGCGGGAACCATCGGCATGAACTTCGAGCCGGGCTTCGAGAGGTCCTGCACGAACAGCGCGTTGCCCTGCTTGCCGGTGCCGCGGTCCGACACTTCGAGGATCGCGAAGCGCTCGTCTTCCGTGGTGTCCAGCGTGTGGAAGCGCTGCGGGTTCTTCGGATCCTCGAACACGAGCTCGTCTTGCGCCTGCGGCGTGCCGATGCGGTGATAGAACACCTGGTGGTTCTCGTTCACCGACGACAGTTCCTTCCCTTTCGCCGGCGCCGGATAGCGGCTGTAGTAGAAGCCGTTGCCGCGCCACGCCACGCTCGACACCTTGACCCACTCAATCTTGTCGGCCAGCGGTTTCCGGGTCGTCAGGTCGAGCACGTTGTATTCCTGCCAGTCGGAGCCGCTGCGCGAGACGCCGTACACGGCGAGCGTGCCGTTCTTGTTGGGTTCGAACGTGCTCAAGCGCACGGTGCCGTCGGCCGACCAGGTGTTCGGATCGATCAACACGTCCGGCGTGCCGGCCAGCCCCTGCTGGATATAGAGGACGCTCTGGTTCTGCAGGCCGCTGTTCCGGGAGAAGAAGTAGTACTCGCCCTTGCGTGACGGCGAGGAGTACTTCGCGTAGTTGTAGAGCGCGTTCAGGCGCTTCAAGAGCGGCGCGCGCGACGGAATCTTCTCGAGGTAGGCGAACGTGACCTTGTTCTGCGCCTCGACCCAGGCGGCGGTTTCGGCCGAGGTGTCGTCTTCCAGCCAGCGGTACGGATCCGGCACCTTGGTGACGTGGTAGGTGTCGACGTGATCCACTGTGCGCGTGACCGGGTATTGAAGTCCCTGGGCCGCGGCCACCCCTGTCAGGGCCACGACCGCCAGCCCCACCCGAAGTTTCGTCATCATGCGGGCAATTATGCTTCGATTCGCGGCCGGCACGCAGGCCCGCCGGCCGGCTCACTCAGCACAGGTAGAATCAGATATCGCTTCCTATACTCCACCTCCGCGATGGGCCGGGGGGCACAAGATGACGCTGTATGCGTGGGCGCGCCAGCGGCGCCTGCCCGGTCTTCCCGCCGCCGAACCCAGGCATTTCGACGTGGCGCCCGACGCCCGCGTGCTGGCCCACTGCAACTGGCAGCCCGGCCGTGAGGCCCGCCCGACGCTGCTGGTGCTGCACGGTCTCGAGGGGTCGAGCGACGCGCACTACATGCGCGGCCTCGCCCACAAGGCCTTCGCCGCCGGCTTCAACGTCGTCCGGCTCAATCAGCGGAACTGCGGCGGGACCGAGCACCTGTCGAAGGGCCTGTATCACTCCGGCCTCACGGCGGATCCGTTGTGCGTCCTCACCGAGCTGCGGGATCGCGACCGGCTCACGACCTTCGCCGTGGCGGGCTACTCGCTTGGCGGCAACATCACCATGAAGCTCGCCGGCGAGCTCGGCGCGTCGGCGTTCCCCGAGATCCGCGCCTTTGCCGCGGTGTCGCCGGTGATCGAGCTCGAGACGTGCATGCAGGCGATCGAGCGGCGGGAGAACCGGATCTACGAGTGGAACTTCTGCCGCAACCTGCAGGGCCGCATGCGGCGGAAGGCGCGGGTCTTTCCCGGTGGCTTCGACCTGACGGGCCTCTGGAAGGTGTGGTCGATCCGCGCCTTCGACGATCGGTACACGGCGCCGCACCACGGTTTCAACGGCGCCGCCGACTACTACCATCGCGCCAGCGCGATGCGCGTGATCGATCGCGTGGCGCGACCGGCCCTGATCCTGAGCGCCGCCGACGACCCGTTCGTGCCTCCGGAGATCTTCGACGCCCCGGCGGTCCGGGACAACCCGCACATCACCACCGTCGTCACCTCACATGGCGGCCACTGCGCATTCGTGGAAGAGCCCGCCTTCGCTGAAGCTACGGCGGGCAGGGCCAACGGCTACGACGGCTACTTCGCGGAACGCGCCGTCGTCGAGTTTCTCGCCGCCCGCGTCTGATACGACCAGGAACCGGCGGCCAACCAGCCAATTCCCGCCTATTCTCGCCACTGTGCAGCGCCGATACCGCCTGCATGAGCGGACCAACCGGTCCCGGCGAAGCTGCGCCTGCAGCCGCGCGCGAGGAGGTGCAGAGGCATGAAGCCCTGGGCACCGACCGCGGCGTCGTGGACGTGGACGAGGGGGTCGACGGCGAGGAAGCGATCTTTCTCGACTGGCAGGACGGCGAGCTCGACTCCGCGCTCGAGGCGATCGATTCCCGGCTGCCGGTCAAGCGCCGGCGGGCCACCGATCCGCCGGGCACGCCGCCGTTTCCACGTCAGGCTTTCCGGCAGCTGACGGTGACACCCGAGATCCTGGACGCGCTCGCCATGCGCGTGGCCGAACGGCTGAAGGCGGACGGGCAAGCCGTGGCGCCGGTCACGTCGGCGGCCTGTGAAACCCGGCCTGGCCCGAGGACGGTCATCTCGATCCGGTTTCGGTGGCCCCTCTTCTCGTTCAGGCTCTTCCGCCGGCGGCGCCGCCGCCGCCTGCTCACCAGCTTTTCGTCATAGCCTCGTTGTCGTCTAATCTCAGGGGGCGAGGGTCTGCTTGTACCCGGGCACCTTGCGCGCCTTGGTCACCTGCTCGAGCGCGTAGGCGAATCCCATCAGCTCCCCTTCCGTGTACGGGCGCCCCATGAACGTGATGCCCAGGGGCAGGCCCTGGCTCTCGCCAATCGGGACGGTGAGGCTCGGCGTGCCGGCGACCGCCGCCGTGCCGTAGCCGGCGCCCAGGAAGTGATCGCCGAGGACGTGGTCGGTGGGCCACGCCGGAGACATGCTCGGCGCGATCACCGCGTCGAGCTGGTTCTTCTCGAGCACCGCGATCAGGCCATCCCTGCCCGCGAGCCGCCGCGACTGGTCGCGGGCCTTGCGATACGCCGCATCCGTCAGCGGTCCCTTCGCCTGCGCGCGCTCGAAGATCTCCTGGCCGAAGAACGGCATGGCCCGACCGGCGTTGGCCTTGTTCCACGCGATCAACGCCTCGAGCGATCCATGAGGCGATCCGCTCCTCTTCAGGTAGGCGTTCAGCCCGTCCTTGAATTCATAGAGCAGCACGTCGAACTCGGCGTCGTTCCAGTCGTTGTAGGTGGCCATGCGCACGTCCACGACCTCGGCGCCCGCGCTCTTGAGCGCCGCCGCGGCTTTGTCCATCGACGCGTCGACGTCGGGGTGATAGCCCATGGCCTGACGCAACAACCCGAACCGCTTGCCTTTCACCGCATCGGCCTTCAGGAACGCCGTGTAGTCCGAGGGGATCTTGCCGGCGGCCGCAGGCCCCGACGGATCCGCGGGATCGACCCCGGCCATGCCGTTCATCATCAATGCAACATCGGCGACCGATCGGCCCATCGGCCCGGCCGTGTCCTGCGACACGGAGATGGGGATGATGCCGGTGCGGCTCACCACGCCGACGGTCGGCTTGAGGCCGGGAAGGCCGTTCACCGACGCCGGGCAGATGATGCTGCCATCGGTCTCCGTGCCGAGACCGATGGCGCCGAGGCTCGCGGCGATCGCGGATCCGGTGCCGGAGCTGGACCCGCACGGATTGCGGTCGAGCACGTACGGATTCTTCGTCTGGCCTCCCCGCGAGCTCCAGCCCGACGTCGACCGCGTCGAGCGGAAGTTGGCCCACTCGCTGAGGTTGGCCTTGCCGAGGATCACGGCGCCGGCGTCGCGCAACCGCTTCGCGACAAACGCGTCTTCTTTCGGACGGTTGTCCGCCAGGGCGAGCGAACCGGCTGAGTTCACCATGCCGGCCACGTCGACGTTGTCCTTGATGAGGACCGGGATGCCGTGCAGCGGGCCACGGAGCTTGCCGGCCTTCCGCTCCGCGTCGAGCGCCGTCGCTTCGGCGATCGCTGAGGGGTTGAGCTCGATCACCGCATTCAACCGCGGGCCGGCATCGTCCACCGTCGCAATGCGATCGAGATAGGCCTGGGTCAGGGCCTGCGCCGTCAGCGCCCCGGAGGCCATGCGCTCGCGCGCATCCATCGCGCTCAGCTCGACCACGTCGACGGCGGGTTTGGTGTCGGCCGGTTGTGCAGGCGGCGCCGTACACCCGACAAGAGTTGCCGTGGCCACCGCAATCGCCAATCGCAAATCGGCAATGAATCTGAAATCAACAATCGTCATTCTGAAATCCCCAGCAGCGTGAGCATGTGTTGCCCGAACGCTGCACCCTTACCCTCATCCTCGTGCTTGAAGTAGACGAAGACATCCGAGCACCGCTCCCCCAGCTGCTTCGCCGACGCCGCCCATCGCTCGATGTCGGCGTCCTGGTAGCCCTCGTCGCGCAGCCGGAAGTACGCATAATCGGCCGTCGCCATCACCGGCGTGTCGCGCTTCTCGCTGTCGGCGATGCACAGCGCAAGGTTGCGCGCCCGCAGCGCGTCGTAGACCTGATCGTCCAGCCACGAGTCGTGCCGGAATTCGAACGCCGCCGTCGTCTTTGGTGGAAGCAGGCTCAGAAACTCGTTGAGGAGCGGCACGTCCTTCTTGAAGTTGGGCGGCAGCTGAAACAGCAGTGCGCCGAGCCGCGGCCCCAGTTCCCCGGCGGCCGTCACAAAGGCTGTCACCGAATCGGCGACCTCGGCCGCGCGCAGCCGCTTGTCGTGCGTAATGCGCTTGGGCGCCTTGAGCGTGAACCGGAAGCCGGCGGGCACCTGCGCCGCCCACGCCGCCACGATCTTCGAGGTTGGCATCCGGTAGAACGTGTAGTTGATCTCGACGGTGCGGAACTTCGAGGCGTAGTACGGCAGCATTTTCGCCGCCGGCAAGTCCGACGGATAGAAGCTGCCTTTCCATTCGGGATAGTTGTAACCGCTGGTCCCGACAAGGATCATCCGGCGTTCTCCGCGATGCGGGCCTTGACCCGCTTCTTCACCAGCGTCGCCGGCAGTGGTCTTCTGGCCATGCGGTTCACGCTACCATGCCACCATCGCCTCTTCGAACAGGCGGCTCAATTCCTCCGGCCCCGCCGGACGCGGCGACAGTTTGGTCACCCGATGTTGCGGAAGGGTTCCCTCCACCAGCGCCGGGATGTCGGAGGACGTGTAGCCCAGCGCCGCGAGACCGTTCGGCGTCTTCAACCGCTGCATGAACCACGTGATGCGGTCGGCGAGAATGCTCCCGGCATCGCCGGCTTGCGCCCGCGACACGTCCACGCCAAGCGCCTCGGCGGCCTGCAGGTGCCGGGCCGGGGTCGAGGACGCCGTAAACCGGAACACGGCGGGCGCGTTCAGGATCACCGAGAACCCGTGCGGCACGAGCGGATGATCGTCGGGGTATCCGGGCGCGCGATACGTCTTCACGCGGCCCGACACCGGATACGACATCCCGTGCGGCAAGTGCACGCCCGCGTTGCCGAATCCCACGCCCGCGTACGAAGCCGCCAGCAGCATGCTGGCGCGGGCCTCGTCGTCCGTCGGATCGTCCACGGCCCGGACGATGAACTGGGCGACCATGCGGAGGGCTTGAAGGGCCCAGATGTCGCTGATCGGATTCGAGCCCTGGTAGGCCGGGCGCAGCGCCGGATGCGCCGGCAGCGGGCGCTCCGTGTACGGCAGCGCCGTGAACGATTCGATCGCGTGGCTCAGGATGTCGAGGCCCGTCGAGGCCGCGACTTCGGGCGGCATGGTCCGCGTGTTGTCGGGATCGAGGAGCCCGAGCGTCGGTTTCAGCCGGCGGCTGGCGATCCCCGTCTTGGCGTGCATGCGGCTCAAGTCGAAAATCGAGACGCCGGTCGTTTCGCTGCCGGTGCCGGCGGTGGTCGGAATGGCGATCAACGGTTTAAGCGGCCCGGGCACGGGCAGGCCCTTGCCGATGGGCGGGTTCACGTAGTCGAGGAAGTCCGCCGGCGGGTACCTCGTGTAGAGATTCACCGCCTTGGCCGTATCGATCGTGGATCCGCCGCCGACGGCGACAATCGCGTCGCAGGGATGCTGGCGCGCGAATTCGATGGCGTCGAGGAACGACTCGTCGCTGGGCTCGATGCGCACGCCGTCGTAGAGCACGAAGGGAATGCCGTTGGCCTCGAGGGATTCCATCACGGTCCGCACCGGCCCCAGCCGGCGCAACACGGGGTCGGTGATCACGAGCGCCCGTTTGACGCCGAGCTCCGCCAGGTCGGCGCCCACCTCGCGGGTCACGCCGGCGCCGAACCGGACGGCCGAGGCCGCCATCTCGAACGCAAAGTCGTTGGCCATCGGATGAACCGGCAGACTATCACTTAAGATGGTAACGATGCATCGATGCGCATGGCGCCTGCTCGCGGCAATCGCCTTCGCGGCCTCGTGCAGCCGCGCCCCCGAGGTGAAGGCGTACCAACTGCAAGGCCAAGTGCTGGCCGTCAGGCCGGACACGAGTGAAATCCTCGTCAAGCACGAAGACATTCCCCAGTTCATGCCGGCGATGACCATGCCCTACAAGGTGAAGGACGCGCGGCTGCTCGAGGGCCGCGCGCCGGGCGATCTGATCACCGCCACGCTGATGGTGGCCCCCGGGGAAGCGTGGCTGTCGGCGATCACCAGGACGGGATCGGCGCCGCTGCCGGAGGATGCGCCCACGCGGATACCCGCCGCCGCAGGCGTGGTCCTGCTCGAGCCCGGCGATGCGGTGCCGGAGACCACGCTGACCGATCAGGACGGCACGAGCATCTCGCTCGGCGGCGCGAGGGGTTCCGCCCTCGTCATCTCCTTCATCTATACGCGCTGTCCCCTGCCGCAGTTTTGCCCCCTGGTCGATCGCCGCTTCGCCGAAATCCAGAAGCTGGCCGCCGCCGACCCGGCGCTGCGGGGTAAGGTCCGGCTGCTGTCGATCAGTTTCGATCCGGCCACGGATCGCGCGGCCGTGCTCCGCGCCCATGCGGCCAGGGTCGGCGCCGATCCGGCGGTCTGGCGGTTCGCGACGGCCGAGGAAGAAACGGTCGATCGCCTCGCGGCCACCTTCGGCGTCAACGTGATCCGCGAAGCCGACGGCACGATCACACACAACCTGCGGACCGCGGTCGTCGACCCTCGCGGCCGCATCGTCGCCCTTCACGACGGCAACGACTGGACCGCCCCCACCATTGTCGATGAGCTCAAGGCCAGTGTTCTCGCGCGCTGAACGCGCGCTCGTCGCGAAGCTCAACACGCCGGGCAGGGTGCAGCGCTGGCTGAACGCGCTGCCCTACAACACCGAGAACGGCGGGCCGACGCAGCGGAGCTTCCGCACCGTGGCGAAGCTGAAGACCGCGCATTGCATGGAGGCGGCGCTGTTTGCGGCCGTCGTGCTCGAACAGCACGGCTACCCCCCTCTGGTGATGAGCCTCGAGTCGCAGGACTGGCTCGACCACGTCATCTTTATCTACCAGCACGACGGGCGCTGGGGCTCGGTCGCCAGGTCGCGGGACCCGGGGCTGCATGGACGCAAGCCCGTGTTCCGCTCGCCGCGAGCGCTCGCGCGAAGCTACATCGATGCCTATGTGGACCACACCGGCCGGGTGGAGGGGTTCGGCGTGGCCAACCTCGCGGAGGCCATGGGCGCGTACGACTGGCGCGTGTCCGGCAAGAACGTGTGGAAGGTCGAGCGGATGCTGATCGACCTGCCGCACAAGAAGCTGAAAAGCTCGATCCGGCGATACCGGGTGCTGTTACGACGGTATCGCGCCTACCGGAAGGCGAACAACGACCGGAAGCCGGTCTATTACCGCGGCCGGAACAAGTGGACACCAATTCCCAGCGTCTTCGGGCGTTGACTCTGCACTCTGAACTCTGCACTCTCAACTCGGCTAAGATCCTGTCATGGCCAAACTGACGAGCGAGCGGGAACTGCCCTGCCCCTGCTGCGGCGCGGTGCTGACGGTTGACCTCAACCTGGGCCGTATCGTCAGCCACGAAGCTCCTCCGAATCCCAATCGGCCCGAGCTCGACCACGCCGCGCAGATCCTGGCGGAACAGGCCGCCAGGCGCGATGCCATCTTCGAGCAGTCGGTCCAGAACGAAAAGTCCAAGGGTGACGCGCTCTCGAAGCGGTTCGAGGAAGCGCTCAAGGAAGCGAAGAAGGAGCCCGTGTCCAAGCCGCTTCGTGGATTCGACCTGGACTGAATGGCGCCCGAGGAGTCCAAGCGGACGCGCAACGTGCGCGTCGCCACCTACAACATCCACCGGGCGCGCGGTCTCGACGGGCGGACGCGGCTCGAGCGCATCGCCGCGGTCCTGGCCTCGGTCGATGCCGACGTCGTGGCGCTGCAGGAAGTGGTGGGCGCCAGCCCGCTCAAACCGGGACAGGCCGCCGAGCTCGGCGCCGCCCTCGGCATGGGCTGGGTCATGGCCCCGACGCGGCACCTCCGCACCGCGCTCTTCGGCAACGTCGTCCTCAGCCGATATCCAGTGCGCCAGCATGTCCAGTACGACCTGACCTGGAAGACCTGCGAGCATCGCGGCGTCCAGCGCGTCGACCTGGCGATGGAAGACGACACGCTGCACTTCTACAACGTGCACTTCGGCACGTCGCTGCTCGAGCGCCGCCACCAGGCCGCCCGCCTCGCCTCACTCGTCCACGACAAGCGCATGGTCGGGCCGAAGATCATCCTGGGCGATTTCAACGAGTGGGCGCGGGGCCTCGCCACGGACGTCCTCGCCGAGCGGCTGCAGAGCATCGACCTGAGCAAACACCTGAGCCGCCGGCGGACCTACCCCGGGTTCTTCCCGATCCTCCACCTTGATCACATTTATTACGAGGGCAAGGTGGAGGTGCTGAAGGTCACACTGCCGAAGGACCGGATGGCGAAGATGGCCTCGGATCATCTGCCGTTGGTCGCGGATTTGCGGATTGGTTTTGATTGATGCCAACCCTTGCGGAAGCTCCGCTGGCCGAGATCACGAGGTCTTGAAGACGAGCGGCGCGTGAGCCGCTGGCTGTTCATCGCGCGGATCGTGGCGATGTCCGCGCGATCGCGCCGGGACTATCCGTCAGAGCGCGAGAACATACCGCGCGAGGGGGCCGAGCCGCGCGCGCGTCTCAGGTGGCATGCGGGCCGCGAAGTCGGTCCCGGCACGCCCATCTCGCGGAATAAACGCGCCTTGGAGCGATCGGCGCGGCCCGCTCGACGTGTTTGCGCTGTGGCCATGCCATGCGGACCCGTTGAAGACGATCAGTGAGCCCGCAGGGCCGCACGCCAACATCTGCCCGTCGTGGTCGGCTCGCAGATCTGCAAGGATGGCGTCCGGGGTGCGGGACCACCGCTGCGAGCCCGGCACGAAGCGGGTCGCGCCGTTGTCGGGCCGAAACTCGTCGATCATCAGGATGAAGCC
>Ga0156330_1061_pt3 | contig 13737 bp, 13 predicted proteins | sample RifCSPlowO2_12_FD_107978 | JGI IMG/M metagenome (GOLD analysis project Ga0156330, IMG submission 107978) | Acidobacteria bacterium RIFCSPLOWO2_12_FULL_67_14b | reverse complement strand
CGACGGCTCGTTTCCGGGACTGCAGACGCGCGAGCAGGATGCAGGCGCGCGCACGCCGCTCGAGCAACTGCTCGCCCGCCCCGACGGCGCGGCGCACGACTTCCTCACGGCGTGCCTGGTACACGAACGCGAGATCGATCCGGCCGCGGCGCCGCCGCCGGCCGAGTCCCGCGAGCCCGAGTTGGCGGAGGTCGAAGGCTAGCGGTCTCAGTTCTTGCAACGGGTCGGCTCGCGATCGTACGAAGGAACGTCAACGGCGGAATGGCCTGCCTCAGAGAACTCGCCTGAAATCCCATTTCACGGCCGGGCACCCGCCTTGCGTCAGGTTGGTCGTGGAGGAACCCATGATTGACGGATTGAAACTGCAAGTCCCTGCTGAGGAGCCATCTCACCCCGGACGACCTGCGCGTGCTGGAGCTGCTGCCGGCGCGGCCCTGGTATGCACGAGGGCCCCAGGGCGTCGTCCCTGGGGCCAACATGATTACATAGACGAGAGAGTGATGTTATGATTACAGACATGGTCCGCACCCAGATTCAGCTGACGGACGTCCAGGCGCAGGCGCTGAAGGAACTGGCCGCCGCCGAAGGCAAGTCGATGGCCGGGCTGGTCCGCGACGGCGTCGACAGCCTGCTGCGCGCCCGCGGCGCGGTTGATCGAGAGGCCGTCAAGGCCCGAAGCATTGCGGCGATTGGCCGGTTCAAGTCGGCAGTGCGCGATCTGGGCTCGAAGCACGACGATCACCTGTCCGACGCTTTCGGCGCATGACGGTCTTCGTCGACACGTCGGCCCTCGTCGCGCTGCTCGACGCCAACGAAGGCAAGCACGCCGCCTGTGGGCGGGTGTGGCGGAAGCTGCTAAAGGAAGACGCGGGGTTCATCACCTCGAACTACGTAATGGTGGAAACCTACGCGCTCGCGCAACGGCGTCTGGGGCTCGACGCCGTTCGCGCGCTGACGGCCGACTTTCTGCCCCTCCTCACAGTGGATTGGGTCGACGAGTTCGTCCATGCCGCCGGGCTGGCGTCGGTACTGACCGCCAACCGTCGCGACCTCAGCCTGGTGGATTGCGTGAGCTTCGAGATCATGCGGCGGCGCGACATCAACCGTGCATTTGCGCTCGACTCCGACTTCTCGAAGCAGGGCTTCACGGTCCTCCCGTAACTAGCCCTTCCTGGCGATCTTGTGTTGTTCGAGCTCCTCGAGCGACTTCGGCCAATCGCCCTTCAGCAGTCGCGACAGGCCGCGATCCGCCAGCAGCTTGCCGCCGGTCTGGCAGGTCGGGCAGTAGTTCGCCTCGTTCGATGCGTACTTGATCCGCTGGATCGGCGTGCCGCACATTGGACACGGTTTGCCGAAGCGCCCGTGCGCCGTCATGCCTTCGCGAAACGCGGTCACTTTCTCTGGAAACGCGTCGCCGGTTTCGGCGATCAGATCGTCTCGCCACTTGATCAGGAGTCGAACGGCCTCCGCATGCAGCCGCGCGACCTCTTCGGCGGTCAGCCGGCTCGTCAACTGCACGGGCGAGAGTTTCGCGCCGTGGAGAATCTCGTCCGAGTAAGCGTTGCCGATGCCGCTCAGCAGGTGCGGGTCCGTCAGCGCGCGCTTCAACGTGTGATTCTCCCGCGTCAGCGCCGCGCCAAACTGCCGGACGCTCGAGGTGAGCACGTCGATCCCGCCGGGATCGTGCACCTCGAGCCCGCGCTCGCCCTTCACGACATAGACCGATGCGCGCCGCTTCGATCCCGCCTCGGTCAGCAACAGGGTGCCATTGGTGAAATCAAACGCCGCGAGGCCAGCCTTGCCCGGAATCTTCGCGCCCGCCTCGTTCCAACGGAAACGGCCGGCGATCATCAAATGAACGACGAGAAACAGATCGTCGTCCATCTCCCAGACGATGCGCTTGCCCAGGCGGCGCAAGCCGGTGACGGTCTTCCCGTGAAGGCGATCGAGAGGCGGATCCACCGAGCGCACGAGGAATGGACTCGCCAGCCGCACGCGCTCCAGCGGCCGCCCGATGATCCGCGGCCGGAGGGCGTGGAGGTAAAGCTCGATGTCGGGAAGTTCAGGCAGGGGTCAGGCCCCCAGCTCACTGCGCGTTGACGAGGGACTGCCAGCCGTGCGCGCGCGGCCCCGCGGGCAGGGCCCGCAGCGCCGCGGCGGCGCCGGCCGCGCGCGAGCTGCACGAGCCGGTGCGGATATAGGTCAGCGCTTCGGCGAATGATCCTTCGGCGACATCGCCGAGCTGGTGCGAGATGTCGTCGATGGCGGTGCACGTGGGTGCGATGCCGTCGAAGTAGCTGCCCTCGCCGTTGACGTTGTTGATCGAGAACGCCACGGCCGCCAGCACCTTGTCGCAGAACGTGAAGCCGTACTGGCCGACGGGCTTGCCGTAGGTCGTGTCGCCGATCACCGTCACCGGGATGTACGGCCGGAGCGCGTTGATCACCAGCTCGCTGGCCGACGCCGACGCCCGCGTGGTGATGGCGATCAGCCGTGACAGGTTGAGCGCCTGGTCTGGGTTCGTGAAACGCGTGGTCTTGTTCAGCGTCGGGCCGACCTTGTCGTTGTGCACGTAGGTCAGCAGCACCTGCCCGTTCGTGCTCGTGCCGCCGATCAGGCTGGCCAGGTGCACGGCGATGTCGACCAGCCCGCCGCCGTTGTAGCGGAGATCCAGGACCAGCTCGGTCGCACCCGCGGTGCGTAGCGCCGCAAACGCCTCGTTGAGCGCCGCCTCCGACGGGCGCACGAAATTCCGAAAGAACAGGTAGCCGACCTTGCGTCCATCGACCTCCACCACGCGGGTCAACGACACGGTCGGGATCGTCACCAGCCGCTTCACCATCCGCGCCTGCCGGAACTCGCCGTTCGGCTTCTGGAACACGATGTCGCTGGTGACGCCGATGTCGCTGGCGCCGAACGCATTGCCGATGGTGCCGGCCGCCACCAGCGCGGCCACCGTCTGCCCGTTGATTTGCAGAATCCGGTCGCCGCGCGCGAGCCCGGCTTCGAGCGCGGGGCTGGCGTCGTAGACCTGCAGCACGCGAATCTCGACGCTGGTCGTTTGCTGGCCAAACCCGTAACCGATGAACTGACTGTCGCTATAGAAGGCGTCGGAGGCCGCCGCCGACTGGATGTAGCTGTAGTAGTTGTCGATCGGGCGGTAGCGCACGGCCTCGAGGTAGGCCTCGGGCGAGGTGAAGCTCGCCGGATTCACGCTCGACGGCAGGAACTGGTACCAGAAGTAGTACGTGGTCAGCGTGTCGCGCACCCAGAGGTTCTGCGACGTCGTCGACGAGCAGTTGCTCGGCTGCGATTGCGCAAACGCGATCCATGGGCACAGCAGTGCCCCGGTGAACGCGAGGGAGGACAGCAAACGTCGCATGAACTCTCTATTGTGCAATGTTTGAGCCGTCGTGTGCCACCAAAGGTAACGTCACCACAAACCGGCCTCCGCCCTCGCCCCAGCGCGCCGCCACCCCGGTGGTGAGCCGGAACCGCAGAGCCAGGTTTTCGAGACCGACCCCGGTCGAGGACACCGCGTCCGCCCGCGGCCGCTTCTGGTGGGACACCGTCAGCCGGTCGCCCTCGAGACGCACCTCGATCTCCAGGGGGTTATCGGCTCCAAGCTCGTTGTGCTTCACTGCATTTTCGAGCAGTTCCGGCAAAACCACCGGCGGCAGCATCCACCGCCGCGCCGCCTGTGCATCCACGTGCACGCGCACCACCAGCGCATCGGCGTAGCGGATGGTCGCCAGCGACAGGAACTGGTCCAGCAGCGCCAGCTCGTCGGCAAGCGGCACCAGCCGTTTCGACCCCGTGCGCAGAAGGTAGCGGTAGCTGCCGGCCAGCGCCCCGACAAACGCCGCCGCCCGCGGGTTGCCCTCCTCGACCAGGTGGCTGAGCGCGTTCAGGTTGTTGAACAGCGTGTGCGGGTTGACCTCGCTCTTGAGCGCGATCAGCTCGGCCTCAACGTTCTCGCGCCGCAGCCACTCGTTGCGCAGGCGATCGCTGCCCCACTCGCGCACGACGAACAGCGTCTCGTAGACGTGCGTGATGAACGTGACCGCGGCCACGACCGTGACCACCGCCATCGCAATCGATCGCCACGTCGCCATCGGATCCGCGAACAGCGCCGCCCACAGCCAGAACGCCGACATCGTGAACGGGATCGTGAACAGGCAGATGAGGCCGATGAGCAGCCGCACACGATGCCACGGGCGCGTCAGCCACGCCGTGCGGTCCTGGAACCTGAGGTAGAGGCGAAGGTTGGCCTCCCAGGTGATGTAGGCCATCAGGATGAACCAGCCGTAGCTGGCGGCCAGCCCGGGCAGCGAATGCGCGGAGTGATCGATCATGCCGGCCAAGTTCGGGATGGCAATGCCGACGATCGGCGTGACGATTAGTCGCGCCGCGGCATCATCCACCCCCGAGGGGCCGATCGGTCCGCCCACAGGGTCAGGATACCGGCTAGACGGGTTCGGACCTCGCACTCCCAGGAAATTGCTGGGACGAACGACAGGCGGAGGTATCCTGCGGCGTGTACAAGATCGCGCTCGTCGCGCTGCTCGCGGGCCAGGCGTCGCTGCTGCCGCGCCCGCCGCAACCGGACTTCGTTCTCTACAACGGCAACGTGATCACGGTGGACGCCTCGTTCCTCGTCACCGAAGCGTTGGCCATCGCCGGTGATCGCTTCCTGGCGGTCGGCAACAGCGACCAGATGCGGGCGATCGCCGGCCCCGCCACCCGGCTGATCGATCTCAAGGGCCGCTCGGTGATCCCGGGCCTGATGGACAACCACCTGCACGGCGCCGGCGGCGGGCCCGGGGTCGACTTGTCGCGCGCGCGATCGCTGGCGGATGTCGCCGCCGCCCTCGCCATGCGCGTGAAGACGTTGCAGCCCGGCGACGTGATCCTCTCCAACAGCGACTGGCACGAAGCGCAGCTCAAGGAGCAGCGCCTGCCGCTGCGCGACGATCTCGATCGCATCGCGCCCGACAACCCCGTGATCCTCGTGCGCGGCGGCCACGAATACATCATGAACTCGGCGGCGCTGGCGCGATCGAACATCACCGACAAGACCGACGTGCCTCCGGGCGGGCGCATCACGCGCTACGCGGACGGCCGGTTGAACGGCGAGCTCGTGGATACCGCGCGAGCGCTCGTGCGGCTGCCTCCGGCGATTCGCACGCCGAACGACCAGCTCGCGGCCCGGGTCGCCGACTACAAGAAGCTCAACGCGGCCGGCCTCACGACGGTGCGGCATCCCGGCGTCTCGATCGACGATTACCGCATGCTGCAGGGGATCCAGAAGCGCGGCCAGCTCACCATGCGGCTGAACGTCCTGATGAGCAACGCCATCAACATGGATGCCACCGCGCCGACGCTGCTGCAGTCGGGCATCGAGATGGGCGAAGGCGACGAGTGGCTGCGCGTCGGCGGCGTCAAGCTCGCCGTTGACGGCGGCTTCGAGGGCGGGTTGATGCGCGATCCCTATGAAGAGCCCTGGGGCGAGAACCGGACGTTTCGAGGGTTGCAGACCATCGATACCGAGCGCTATGTCGCCGTGGTGCGCGAATTCAACCGGCAGGACTGGCGCGTGGCCACCCACGCCGTCGGCGACGCCGCCATCGACCTCGTCCTGAATGCCTACGAGAAAGCCAACGCCGAGCAATCGATCGTCGGTCAGCGGTGGTCGATCGAGCACGCCTTCATCGGCCGGGCGGATCACCTGCCGAGAATGAAAGCCCTCGGCGTGGCGATTTCCGCGCAGAACCACTTGTACCTGGCCGGACCCAGCCTCGTGAAGTACTGGGGCGCCACGCGCGCGGGCATCACCACGCCCGTGAAGATGTACCTCGACGCCGGCCTGCCGGTGTCGTCTGGCACCGACGCGCCGGTGGTGCCGTATCCGCCGCTGTGGACGATCTATCACTTCATGACCCGCGACACGATCGCCGGCGGCGTGCTCGGCGCCGATCAGCGGATCAGCCGGGAACAGGCGCTGCGGCTGGCGACGATCAACAACGCGTGGCTGATGATGGAAGAGCGGACCAAGGGATCGATCGAGCCGGGCAAGTTTGCCGACCTCGTGGTGCTCAACGAAGACCCGCTCACCTGCCCAGAGCCGCGCCTGCGCGACGCCCAAGTCATCATGACGATGGTCGGCGGGAAGATCGTTTACCAACGCTGACTCACTCGTGCCTGAGAGCGCGAATCGGATCGGCCGCGAGCGCCCGAACGGCGGGTATCATCGCGGCCGTGGCCGCGGCCACCGCAAACACAACCAGGGCGCCGGCATAAGAGACGGGATCGGCGGCTGCCAGTTGCAGCGGACTTCGCGCAAGCGCAAGGCCGATCGGCACGGCGGCGGCGGTACCCACGGCCATTCCGACAGACATCGGCGACAGCGCGTGTCGCATTACCAGCCGCAGGATCGAGGCTCGGCGGGCGCCGAGGGCGAGGTGAATGCCGATCTCTTTCATTCGCAGACTGGCCCCGTACGACACGACGCCGAAGATGCCGATACAGGCAAGTAACATCGTCAGCAAGCCAATGGAAGCGCCGATGCCGCTGGCGATTCGTGTGCCGGAGACGCGCCGCTCGAAGTCGTCTTTCAGCAGCCTCACGCCGGCGAAGACCTGTGAATTCGCCTGCGCGGCTTCCCGCAGCACCGGAAGGAGCCGCACCGGATCCGTCCGCGCCCGCGCGAGCAGCATGGCCTGGCTGTAGTCTTCCGGCGCCAGCGGCCGATAGAGCTCGGCGACACCGGCTGCCCCGGGCCTGATCGACGATGCATCGCCGGCCACTCCCACGATGGTGTCTCGCGGCCGCGACTTCGGGAAGCCGAGGCCCACAACGTCGACGGTTCCGTACATTTGGCGCGCGAGCTCTCGACTGATGACCACCGTCGTGCCCGGGTCATCACGGGATTCGAAGGTCCGGCCTCTGAGCAGAGGGATCTCCAGCAGCGCGAAGTATGAGGGTTCCACGTGATTCGCGGCTACGCGGAGGCGTGGCACTTCGCTGTAGACCGGTTCGCTGACCCGGCCGCCGAACGGCGCGGCCAATACCATTGCGGCATCCTGGGTCTCTGGATTCGCGGTCACCCGCTCCTTGACCGCCATCCAATAGGACCTGGCCGCCTCGCCCACGACACCGTAGCGCGCAAGCGCGGTTTGCAGCACCGCGGTTTGCTCGTACTCGAAGCCGAGATCCGAGGCCAGAAGCCGTTGCAAGCTGCGGGCCATCATGGCTGACACGATCAGAATCAAACAGCTGCCGCCGACCTGCGCAGCCAGCATGAACGAGCGGACGCGGGCGCGATCGAGGCGCATCGAAACCTGCTGGCCGCCGTCCTTGATCGCGGCCGTCAGATCCTGCTGAGCAACCTTCCACGCCGGGAGGGCGCCGACCACGGCCAACGCCAGCGCGGTCAGTCCCAGGCTCATTCCGATCGCCCGCCAGTCCGGGGTGAAGTCCAAGTACGCGGGCAGGCCGCCCACGACGGCGATCGTGTTCGCCGTCCAAGCGGCGAAGAGGAGCCCACCCAGGGCACCCGTCAGTCCGAGCGGCAGCGTCTCGATGGCGAGCTGGCGGACGATGCGCGATCGGCGGGCGCCGAGGGCGACGCGAACGCCCAGCTCGCGAGCCCGGCCGGTTGCGCGCGACAAGACCAGGTTGCCCAGATTGGTCGCCGCGACCACCAGCACCATGCTACTCAGCAGGCCGAGCACCGACGCGACGCCCATGAACCCGAGACGCTCCGCCGGTTCCGTGAAGTTCTCCGTGGCCATGGCCGGCTCCAGCCACTCGTCCGCGTCGAAGTGGGCCGGTTGCTCCTGATGAATCGCAGCCATCGTGGCCCGCAACATCTCTCGTGCCGCCACCGGCGAGATGCCGTCCTTCAAACGCGCGTACATCGCGGTGTTGTTGGCGCTCCAATCGTGAAGGAACGTGCTGCCGGGATAGTAGTACTCGCGCTGATTGATCGGCAGCCAGATTGCCGACTGGTCGAGGTCCAGTTCGGGAGCGGTCTCAGGCATCACTCCAATCAGCGTGACCGCGCGATCGTTGATCCGCACCGTGCTGCCTATGACAGCGGGGTTGGCGCCAAGCGAGGTCTGCCAAAACTGATGGCTGGCGATCGCGGTCGCGGGCGCGTCGGCCGCGCCGTCGAGTTGCGGGACGAATACCCGTCCGTACAGGGGACCGGAGCCGAGCTCCGCAAACCAGTTGGGTGAGACGAAGGAGGCCTCGACGACCGTCGGCTCCTCTCCCCACATGATCGGTGTGGAGGCTTCAACCAGTACCGCCGACAGCGCCGTGTTGTCGCGCGCGATTCGTTGCGTCGCGACATAGGGCATCGCCTCCGAATTCGAGCGCAGCGTTCGCCCGTGCCGGTGCAGCCGGGCCAGTGTTTCAGGCCGGCTGACCTCCGGCCCGCGCAGCAGGACGACGTTGGCCACCTGGAACACGGTGAGGTTCAAACCGATGCCGAACGTCAGGATCAGGACCGCCGTCAGCGTAAACGCTGGTGAACGCACCAGGCCCCGCATCCCCAGCCGAAGGTCCTGCACCGCATCGTCGAGCCAGTTCCAGCCCCACGCGTCTCGCGAGCGTTCGAGCAGGCGATGCGTGTCGCCGAACGTCTTCGGGTCGGCCATCGCCTCGCGATGCTCGCGCATTTCGCGGGTCAGATCGCGCTCGAACCGCGGGCGGTTCAGCAGGTGCCAGACGCGACGCCACCAGGTGCTCATTCGTGCCTCAACGAGCGGATCGGATCCGCTTTCAGGACGCCGAGGGCGGGCCACAACGCCGCCACCGCACCGGCGCCGGTGAGAACGGCCAGGGCCGCCGCAAACGCAACGGGATCGGCACCCTCGAGGTAAAACGGCTCTCCGCGCAGGGCGAGTCCCGTTGGAATGGCAAGGACGAGTCCGATCGCGGCGCCGATCCCCACCGGCGTCAGAACCTGGCGGACGATCGCCCGCAGGAGGGCCGGCTGTTGCGCACCCAGCGCCACCCGGATGCCGATCTCCTTGGTCCGCAGGGCCACGCCGTACGACACGACGCCAAAAACTCCCAGGCACGCCAGCGCCAACGTCAACACGCCAACTGCCCCGGCGATCGCGCTCGCCATGCGCGGGCCCAACATTCGCCGATCGAAATCCTCGTGCATCGCACTCGCGGTCGGGATGATCCGCGGGTCCTGGCTCGCAGCCTCGCGCAAGACCGGTGGCAGCCGATCCGCATCGGTCCTCGCCCGCGCGACCAGAAAGACCATTGAGTAATCCTGCGGCTTCAGGGGCAGGTACAGTTCGGCGACATTGTTGGCGTCGACCTTGATCGTGTGCGCATCGGCGGCCACCCCGATGATCGTGGCCTCCGCAGCCGACTTCGGAAACTCGCGGCCCAGCACGTCGAGCGTACCGTACATCTCCAGCGCCAGGCGCCGGCTGACAATCGCGGTCTTCTCATCGCCGGGACCGAACAGCCGGCCGGCGAGGAGTGGTATCCGCATGACCGCGAAGTACTCGGGATCGACGCTCTGCCAGAGCGTGGCGACGCCGGGCGTGGCATCGTAGTTGGTCTCGGACACGCGCCCGCCGAGCGGCGGCGCGGTGACGATGGCGGCCTCTTCGACTTCCGGGTGCGCGCGCACACGTTCCTTGACCGCATCCCAGTACGACCGCGCCGCTTCGCCCGTGATGCCGTATCGGTCGAGGGGCACCGACAGAACGGCGGCGCGCTGGTAGTCGAAGCGCAGGCTCGATTCCATCGCGCGCTGCACGCTTCTGACCATCATGCCGGCGACGATCAGCAGCAGGCAGCTCCCGGCAACTTGCGCCGCCACCATGATTCGCCGCATGAGCGCGCGGTCGAGCGTCCGCGACACGTGCTGGCCGCCGTCCTTGATCGAGTCGATCAGATGCTGCTGCGCCACCTTCCAGGCAGGCAGCACCCCGACCACGAGCAGTGACACGCCGCCGAGCGCAACGGCGAGGGCCATCGCGCGCCACTCGATGCCAAAGTCGAAGTACGGCGGGAAGTTGCCAAACGTGGCGATCAGCGTCGCCGCCGCCCATGCGAATCCCAGGCTGCCGGCCACGCCCAATGCCACGAGCGGCACGGACTCGATTACCAGCTGGCGAACGATCCTGCCCCGCCTCGCGCCGAGCGCCATGCGCACGCCCAGCTCGCGCACGCGGCCCGTGGCCCGCGACATCACCAGGTTGCCGAGGTTCGCCGCTGCCACGACCAGGACGAGGCCGGTGAGGCCGCCCATCAAGGAGACGACGGCAAGGACGGCGATCCGCTCGCTCGGCCGCATGAAGTTGTGCTGCGCCAGCAGCGGCTCGAGCCACTCATCGCTCTTAACTTCGGGCCGCTCGGCGGCAATCGCCTGCATGGCCGAGCGCAGCCCCTCGCGCGCCGCGGCAGCCGACACGCCGGCGCGCAGCTTTGCGTACATGTCGACGCCGTCGTTCTCCCAGGCCCGCAACAACACGCTCTGCGGATAGAAATACTCGCGCTGGGTGATCGGGACAAACACGTCGGGCACGTTGAAGTCGAGACCAGGCAGCGAGGCAGGGGCGACGCCGGCGATCGTCACCGGCTTGCGGTCTATATAGGCGGTGGTGCCGACGACGTTGGGGTTCGCGCCAAGCCGCGTGTTCCAGAACGTATATCCGAGCACGACCGCCGGCGCATCAGCGCTCGCGTCGAGCGCGTCGCTGAACACGCGCCCATGCAAGGGTCCGTAACCGACCTCGTCGAACCAGTTCGTCGACACGAACGACGCCCGGATCTGCTCGGCGGCGTCGCGCCCCCAGGCGATGCTCGAGCCGTACTCCACCGTGACGGCCGCCAGCACGCTGTTGTTGTCCTTCACGAACTGCATCACCGGATACGGCACGGTCGACGACGTGCTGTGCGGGGCCGCGCGAAGGAGGCGGACCCACGAGTCGGCATCCTTGACCGCCGGCGGACGCAGCATCCCGACCTGGACCATCTGATAGAGCGTCACGTTGAGGCCGATGCCGAACGTCAGGATCAGCGCCGCCGTGATCGCAAATGACGGCGACTTCACGAGCGCGCGAATGCCCACGACCAGGTCCTGCATCGCATCGTCGAGCCAGTTCCAGCCCCACGCATCTCGCGAGCGTTCCAGCAGGCGATGCGTGTCGCCGAACGCTTTCGGGTCGGCCATCGCCTCGCGGTGCTCGCGCATTTCGCGGGTCAGATCGCGCTCGAACCGCGGGCGATTCAGCAGGTGCCAGACGCGACGCCACCACGTGCTCATGGCTAGCTCCTAAGTGGATTCGAAGATCGCGGCGATGGCGTCGGCCATCCGCTGATAGTCGTCCTGTTCCGAGTCGAGCTGCTTGAGGCCCTTGGCGGTCAGCGTGTAGCTGCGGACCTCGCGGCCGCTGTCGGAGGTCGTCCACGCCGCCTTCACCCAGCCGTTGGCCAGCAGCTTCTGCAGCGCGGGATAGAGGGACCCTTCTTCGACGCTGAGCTGCTCGCTCGACAGCTGGCGGATGCGCTGGGCAATGGCATAGCCGTGCAGCGCCCCGGGGCGCAGGACGCGAAGAATCAGCATCACCAGGGTGCCGGGAGGGAGGCCGGGGTTCTTAGGCATAGCCTTACTATGCCTCTAGATACGATGCGTTACAAGGGATGGTTCACCTGGCCGGTTTCACGAGCGGGTTTCTCGTGGCCAGGGCGCCGAAACGCGAGAAATCCCGGTCCGCCGTCCACAACTCCCTGACGCGGTGGTGAATGCACAACGCCGCGATGCGCGCGTCGTGCACGCGGGCCCCGTCCGCCCTCGACTTCTGCAGCACGGCCGAGAGAGTGTCCCAATAGCCGTCGCCTTCACTGAGCAGTACGAGGGTGGGCGATTCCAGCCAGGCCGCCACCTGGTCCCGCGCCTCTGAGAGGGAGCTGGGCGGAGAGTAGATGCGAGGCCGCGTGACCACCGCGAGAAACTCGTGGACGCACGGCCATGGAATGGCCCATGGCGCCGTCCCTTCGGCAACGGCGGACATGACCGATTGCGCCGGCTCGTGCCACTGCGAGTCGCGGCGGTGGGCGTACACCAGGAGGTTCGTATCGACGGCGATCACGCGCCGCGGCCCTCGTAGATGAGGTCACGGATCGTGGCCCAGTCCCCTTCGGTCACGCCTTTCTCGACGCCCCGGCCGCGGACGCTGGCATCCTTCAGCTTGAACGGTTTTCGCCGCGATCGCTCGCTCACCACCGCCCGGAGACCCTCCTCGACGAGCACGCGAAGCGTCACGCCTTCGCGCTTGGCGATCCGCTTGGCTTCCTCGAGCACGGGCGTGGGAATCTCAATGGTCGTCTTCATATGGGCACCCATATCATTATACCCATATCAATGGCCACTGGTGAGGGATACACTGCCGCCATGTCTCGACTCGCCTTCGCCCTGCTCACCGCGTTCACGCTCGCCGGGTGCGCTCAACCGGCGGCCCCACCGGCGCCGGCGGCCCCCGGCCCGGACCCGCTTCCCGGCACCAGGCTCTCCATCGACGCCCTCAAGGGCCAGATGTTTCACGTCAGCGCCGGCCAGCGCCTGAAGGGCGCCTGGCCGAACGGCGCCCGGGTCGCCGTGGGCCTGTCGTTCGACGTCGACAACGCCACGGCGACGCTCTCGACCGGCAACCTCGACTACGAGGTCATCTCGCGCGGCGAGTACGGCGCCGTCGACGGCCTGCCGCGGATCCTGCGGATGCTCGACCGCCAGCAGGTGCCGGCGTCGTTCTTCATCCCCGCCGTCAGCGCGGTGCTGCATCCTGGGATGATCAAGGAGATCCAGGCTGGCGCGCCCGGGCACGAAATCGGCGTGCATGGCTGGATCCACGAGCGCCTGCCCCTGCTGAACGACGAGAAGGAAGAGCAACGCCTGCTGACCCAGTCGATCGACACGCTGACGACGATGACGGGCAAGCGGCCGATCGGCTACCGCGCCCCGTCGTGGAAGTTCAGCGGCTGGACGATGGGCCAGGTGAAGGCGGCCGGGTTCCTCTACGACAGCAGCCTGATGGCCAGCGACGATCCGTACGAGCTGCTGCTCGACGGCAAGCCGACCGGCGTGGTGGAACTGCCGATCGAGCGCATCCTCGATGACTTCCCGTACTTCGGCGGCAACGCCGATGGCTCGAACCCGTCGATCGCCGACGTCTACGAGGTGTTCCAGTCGGAATTCGACGTCGCCTACGAAGAGGGCGGGCTCTACCTGCTGACGATGCACCCGCACATCACAGGGCACCGGTCACGTACGGCGATGCTCGAGCGGCTGGTGCAATACATGAAGCGGAAGCCGGGCGTGTGGTTCGCCACGCACGAGCAGATCGCGCTGCGCGTCAAGCCGCTGATGACGCAGAAATGAAGACCAGACCAGGCCACAGCCCGCCCTGAGCGAGCGAAAGCGGGTCGAAGGGATGACGCAGATTACGCAGATCAGAATGCCACTGACGCGATTGGTGCGCCTCCTCAGGAAGCCGAAAACGTGGCTGAAGCCAGGGGAGTTTCCCACGTCGTGACGCGCACGACGGGAAGGCCTAACTCGTGCGCCGCATCGAAGATCAGGCGGGCGATGCGCTCCGCCGTGGGGTTGCTGTCGAGACGGTAGACGGGCTCGCCGAGGGCCTCGAGCGCACCGACGAGCGGGTCGTCGCGGCGGAGGATCATCTTGTGATCGATCTCACGGTC
>Ga0156330_1207_pt3 | contig 13757 bp, 12 predicted proteins | sample RifCSPlowO2_12_FD_107978 | JGI IMG/M metagenome (GOLD analysis project Ga0156330, IMG submission 107978) | Acidobacteria bacterium RIFCSPLOWO2_12_FULL_67_14b | reverse complement strand
GTAGCTGTTCAACGCCGAATCGACGGTCTTGATGCGATCCAGCATGCGCTGGGTCAGCTCCACCGGGGAAACGTCGCGGGACGCGATCAGCCGCCCGATCTCCTGAAGGCTCATGTAATGCGCGTCGTCCGGCAGCGCGTCCCGGCGGGGCGCGGATGGAGCGAGCGACGGACTGGTGCAGGCACCGACGGCTCCCGCGCCTAACAGCGCAATGGCGCTGCGCCTGGACATGTGGTGTTTGGGCATTGACGGCGCGGATTGTGTCACACCGGCCAAGAGTTCACACGAGGCGCGACCTGTCCGCCGTAGCGCCGACTTGTCCCGCCGAAGTGCTTTGCGCGAAGGCGGAAGGCGCGAAGGCGCGAAGCGCCGAGCCCACGAGCCGCGAAGCGGCGAGTCCCACGAGGGGCGAAGCCCCGAGTCCCACGAGCGCCGCAGGCGCGAGTCCACTATGATCAAGCCGTGCGCGTAGCACTGGTCCACGACTGGCTCACCGGGATGCGCGGGGGCGAGAAGGCGCTCGAGGTCTTCTGCGAGCTCTATCCGGACGCCGACCTCTTCACGCTCGTGCACATCCCGGGCACCACATCGCCCGTGATCGAGGCCCGCACGGTCCGGCGATCCGCGATCCAGCTGCTCCCATTCGCCGGCCGCCTGTACCGCGAGTATCTGCCGCTCTTCCCCATCGCCGTCGAGCAATTCGACCTCGACGCCTACGACCTGGTCATCAGCACGAGCCACTGCGCCGCCAAGTCGGTGGTGGTCACCGGCCGGGCGCGGCACCTCTGTTACTGCCTGACCCCCATGCGCTACGCCTGGGACCAGTTCGACGCGTATTTCGGCCCGGATCGAGTGGGGACGGTGGCGAGCGCGCTGCTCAGGCCGATGCTGGCCGGACTGGCCCGGTGGGACCGCGCCACGGCCGGGCGCGTACACCGCTATCTCGCTATCTCTCAATATGTTGCGCGGAGGATCGCGCTGTACTATAATCGGGAGTCGACCCTTGTGTATCCACCGGTCGACACCGAGTTCTACGCACCCGCCTCGAATGAGGCGGCGGAAGATGTGCCTCAACTTGACCGCCCCCATTTCCTTGTCGTGTCTGCTTTGGTCCCGTATAAGCGGGTCGATCTCGCGATGATGGCCGCCCGCCGCGCCGGCGTGGCGTTGACCGTGGTCGGCAACGGCCCCGAGCGCGCGCGGCTCGAGGCGCTCACGGGCGACGGCGTCGAGTTGCTCGGCTGGCGATCGGACGAAGAGATCCGCGACCTGTACCGCCGCTCGACGGCCGCGATCCTGCCCGGCGAAGAAGACTTCGGGATCGTGCCGGTCGAGGCGCAGGCCTGCGGCCGCCCGGTGGTCGCGCTCGGACGCGGCGGCGCGCTCGATACCGTGATCGACGGCGACACCGGCGTGCTCGTGCCCGATCCGTCGGTCGACTCGCTGGCCGACAGCCTCACGCGCGCGGCCTCGATCACGTGGAACCCGGCGCGGATTCGCGCGCATGCGCAGCGGTTCTCGCGCGAGCGCTTCGTGACCGAAATTCGCCACATCGTCGACGAGACGCTCAACGCGCCGGCGGGACAGCAATGGTAAGGCGCCACAATCGCGTGCTGGTCGCGTTTCACGTCTTCACGGACGCGATGCTGGGCATGGTGGCGTTCCTGCTCGCCTACGTCCTGCGCTTCGAGACCGGGCTGTTCGCAATCACCCGGGGCCAGCCGCCGATCGAGCAGTACTTCGGCGTGCTGCCGTTCATCGCGCTGGTGGTGCCGATCGGCTTCCACCTCCAGGGCCTCTATCGCCTGCGCCGCGGGCGCTCGCGCATCGACGACTTCTTCAACGTCCTCGTCGGCAGCATCTTCGCGGTGGTCCTCGGCACGGTCAGCACGCTCTACTTCCAGGCCTACTACGCCACCGAGGCGCAGCGCGACATCGGCGCCTTCGAGGTCTCGCGCATCGTCTGGGGCATCTTCCTCGTCTGCAACATCATCCTCGGCTACCTGTCGCGCAAGTTCATCCGCGAGGCGCTGGAGCGCCGGTGGATGGCGGGCGTCGGCCTGCGCCGGGTCCTCATCGCCGGCGCCGGCGACCTCGGCCGCGTCGTCGCCGATCGCATGCTGGAGCACCGCGAGCTCGGCTACTACATCGTCGGCTTCGTCGACGACAAGGCCGGCGGCGACCATCTCGGCTACCGCGGCCTGCCGCTGCTCGGGTCGCTCGCCGACGCCGCCGACATCGTCGCCAACGAGAAGATCGATCACCTCTACGTGGCGCTGCCGCTCGAAGAGCACATGAAGCTGCTCGACCTCGTGGAATCGACGAGCCGCGAGGGTGTCGACGTGAAGGTGGTGCCGGACCTGCTGCAGTTCATCGCGCTGCGGGCGCGGCTCGAAGACCTCGACGGCGTGCCGGTGATCAACCTCAACGACGTGCCGCTGCAGGGCGTGAGCGCGTTCGCCAAGCGCGCGCTCGACATCCTGATTTCGGCCGGCGCGCTGGCGGCGATGGCCCTCCCGGGGCTGTTGATCTCGTGGATGATCAAGCGCAGCTCGCCGGGACCGGTGTTCTACACGCAGGAACGCATGGGCCTCGACGGCAAGCAGTTCAACGTCTACAAGTTCCGCACCATGCCGCTCGACGCCGAAAACGACACCGGGCCGGTGTGGGCCGATGAAGACGACCCGCGCGCGACGCGGATCGGCGCCTTCCTCCGCCGCCACGACCTGGACGAGTGGCCGCAGTTCTGGAACGTGTTCGTCGGCGAGATGTCGATCGTCGGACCCCGTCCCGAGCGGCCGTTCTTCGTCGAGCAGTTCAAGCACCGCATTCCGCAGTACATGCTGCGGCACAAGGTGAAGGCCGGCATCACCGGCTGGGCGCAGGTCAACGGCTGGCGCGGCAACACGTCGCTCGAGAAGCGAATCGAGTACGACCTCTACTACATCGAGAACTGGTCGGTGACGCTCGACATCAAGATCATGTGGCTGACGCTCATCCGCGTCCTGCCGCCCAACCGGGGCGCCGTGTAATCCGTGCCGCGGGTCGTCATTACCGGCGCCGCCGGCTTCATCGGATCCCACCTGTCGGAAGCGCTGCTCGACCGCGGCTATTCGGTGGTCGGCATCGACAACCTGCTCACCGGGGACCTCGCCAACATCGCGCACCTGCGCGATCGGGACTTCCAGTTCATCCGTCACGACGTCACCAACTACATCGACGTGGACGGCGAGGTCGACTTCGTACTGCACTGGGCCAGCCCGGCGAGCCCGATCGACTACCTCGAGCTGCCGATCCAGACCCTGAAAGTCGGCTCGCTGGGGACGCACAAGGCCCTCGGCCTCGCCAAGGCCAAGGGCGCGACGTTCGTGATCGCGTCGACCTCGGAGGTCTACGGCGATCCCCTGGAGCACCCGCAGAAGGAAACCTACTGGGGCAACGTCAACCCGATCGGCCCGCGCGGCGTTTACGACGAGGCCAAGCGCTTTGCCGAGGCGATGACGGTCGCCTACCGGCGGTTCCACAAGGTCGACACCAAGATCGTCCGCATCTTCAACACCTACGGCCCGCGCATGCGCATCCGTGACGGCCGCGCCGTGCCGGCGTTCATCTCGCAGGCGCTCGCCAACGAAGACGTCACGGTGTTCGGCGACGGCACGCAGACGCGCAGCTTCTGCTACATCAGCGACCTGGTCGACGGCATCATCCGGCTGATGCTGTCGAAGGAAAACGACCCGATCAACATCGGCAACTCGCAGGAGATGACGATCGAGCAGATCGCGCGGCTGATCATCGAGATGACGGGATCCACCAGCCGCATCATCTACAAGCCGCTGCCGACCGACGACCCGAAGGTGCGCCAGCCGGACATCACCCGCGCGCGCACGCTGCTCGGCTGGGAGCCCAAGGTCACGCTGCAAGAGGGGCTCGGGCGGACGATCGACTATTTCAGGGAAAAGCTGAAAGGCTCTTAGTTGCCATTCACGACGCTCGGCCTCGGATCGAAGATCACCCTCGCCCTCAAGGAACAAGGTTACGTCGAGCCCACGCCCATCCAGGCCAAGGCCATCCCGCTCGTGCTCGAAGGCCGCGACCTGATCGGCGTGGCGCAGACCGGTACCGGCAAGACGGCGGCGTTCGTGCTGCCGCTGCTGGAGCGGTTGAGCGCCTCGCCGTCGACGCGGCACATGCGCGCCCTCGTGGTGGCGCCGACGCGCGAGCTGGTCGTGCAGATCGAAGAGAACGTCCGCGCCTACGGACGCCACCTGAGCCTGCACTACGCCACGGTGTTCGGCGGCGTCGGCGAGGGCCCGCAGATCCAGGCCCTGCGCCGCGGCGTCGACCTCGTCGTGGCCACGCCCGGCCGGCTGATCGACCTGATGGAACAACGGTTTGTGAATTTCGCCGACCTGCAGGTGCTGGTCCTCGACGAGGCGGACCGCATGCTCGACATGGGCTTTCTGCCGCCCATCCGCCGGATCGTCGGCGCGATTCCCAAGACGCGCCAAACGCTGCTCTTCTCGGCGACGATGTCGAAGGAGATCGAGGCGGTGACGAGGGAATTCCTGAAGGCGCCGGCGCTGGTGGAGATCGGCGCGCGTTCGACGCCGGTCGAGGCGGTCACGCAGTGGGTCGTGGAAGTGTCGATGGCCGCCAAGGTGCCGGCGCTGGTGCACCTGTTGAAGGACGCGGCGCTGGAATCGGTGCTCGTCTTCTCGCGCACCAAGCACGGCGCCGATCGCATTGCGCGCAAGCTCGACGACGCGGGGATCAAGACGGCGACCCTGCACTCGAACCGCACACAAGGCCAGCGGATCCTCGCGCTCAAGCGCTTCAAGTCGGGCGAGGTGCGCTGCCTGGTCGCCACCGACATCGCGGCCAGGGGGATTGACGTCGACGGCATTTCGCACGTCATCAACTACGACTTCCCGCCGCAGCCCGAAGACTACGTGCACCGCATCGGCCGCACCGGCCGGGCGCAGGCCATCGGCGACGCCATCAGCTTCGTGACGCACGACGATCACGACACCCTGCGGAAGCTCGAGCGGTTCCTGGGCCGTGGCATCCCACGAAAGACCCTGGAAGGGCTGGCGGCGAATGCGCCGCAGCCGCAGCGCGCCGCCCCGGCGGCCGGATCGTGGCGGCCGAGGGGCCCGGGCGGGCCGCGGCGATTCGGGCAACGCCGCGGACCGCAAGGGCGGCGGGGCCGCACCTGACATGCACTTGAACAGCATCCGGCTCTTCGAGAAGCACTGCCTCCCCCGCTTCTCGACCGCCTCCCGGGTGCTGGAGGTGGGTCCCAACCAGTCGCCGTCGACCTACGAGCGCGCCTCGGCGGGCCGGTTCGCCTCGTGGCACACGGTAAGCCTCAAGCACGACGGCCCCGGCGAGAAAGCCTCGAACCTCACCTACGAATCCACGAACGAAGACGTGTTTCCGGTCGAATCCGACCGCTACGACATCGTGCTGTCGGGGCAGGTGATCGAGCACGTGCGCCGGCCGTGGCTGTGGCTGCCGGAAGTCGCGCGCGTCTGCCGCCCGGGCGGGCTGGTGATGACGATCTGCCCGGTGAGCTGGGAATACCACGAAGCGCCGATCGACTGCTGGCGCATGCATCCGGAAGGGCTGAGCGCGCTCTACCAGCACGCCGGGCTGCGCGTGCTCGTCGCCGTCTCGGAGAACCTCGACCCGCCGCCCAGCCTGCGGCCCTACGCGGGCACGCTGCTGCGCCAGGCGATCAAGGGCTTCATGGGGCGAGAGCCGTTTCTCGGCCCGCTCGCGCGGCTGTCGTTGCCGGTCATCGATACGGTGGTCATCGGACAGAAGCCCTGAGGCCTCGCTCCGGATCAGCGGACGAAGCCCGCAGTTCCAGTCTTCACCGGAATCCTCAATATCTTGACGGAATCCGGCGCGCCAAGGCGGCCGCCCGGACCGTAGTCGATGGCGTAGACATGAGTATCGTCTCTGCCGACGGGCATGCCGGGGATGCGAATATCGGCGACGAGCTTTCTCCCACCAAGCGAATGTAGGTTCATCCACCACTCGAACTCCACGGGCTGGCCAAACTGCCAACGCTCGGGGAGGCGGGTCAATTGGTGGACCGTTGCAACGACGTCTCCGCCAAACGCATGTGCCATGCTCACCAGGCTGTTGGAGGCCGACCAGCGCACGCTCTGCCCGGCGTCCAGGCTTTCCAGGGTGTGCCCGTCCGCCAGGAACAGCGGCGACTTGATATTCAGCCGTCGGACCAGACGGCGATGGTCATCGTACAACCCAATCTCAGGTGATGCCGGCTGCGCCGCGACCCAGACGACGGCGTCGGATCCGTTCACGCGCGACAGCGAACCGCCCACGCACCGGCCAGCGCCACGGCACGACATCTCGTAGGGATCGAAGGCGGGTTCGGCCTTGCCGCTCGACAGATTCACGCCGAACCCGATCTTCTTGTCGCTGAAGAACGCCGCGGCAGGCGGGTGACGATACTCGCCATCAGGCGTTGGCATCCACGTGCCGCCGACGACGAACTGACCGTGCACAACCGACGCCACAGAGTCTGTAACCATCATCAAGTCGAGAGCCGTGGAACCTCTTTCCTCTCCGGTGTCGATGTCGATCATGCTCAAGATCCTTCGGCTTCTGGCACTTCTCTTGAAACCCTGCGAACCGAGCGTGTAGACGAGACGTTTGTCGCAATCCGCGCCGAAGGCGGCGTTCTCCCGCCCTTCGGCAATCGACGGCTCGGTGCGGCCCGACTCCAGATTCATGCGTCGAATGACACCCTGGGAATCGCTGAGCAACAGGGTATCGCCACACCGCACGACACCCATGATCGTGCCGATCGGCTGGCCATTGCCACGCAGCGTCCAAGCGTTATTGACCAGGGCCTTGGCGCCCTTCGCATCCACTTCGAAGTCGGAGGCCGGTGAGCCGGCTGGTTCGGGGAGCCGACCGCAGGCCGCTGCTATGAGGGACAACACCAAGCCGAAGCGCCGCATGGCCACATTAGAACCCGGTGGACCTCGAATTGTTCCCACGAGGCGCGAGGCGCCGAGCCCACCGAGCGAACGAAGTGAGCGAGGCCTTACGAGGCGGCGAAGCCGCCGAGCCTACGAGCGGCGAAGCCGCGAGTCTATCTGTTGATAATCCGCGCGATCCGCCAGACGTAATCCACGCCGGAGGCGAGCGTGATGACGAGCGACGCCCACACCGCCGCGTCCACGACCGTCGACGTCCGGCCCAGGTAGTTGTAGAACATCACCGCCACGCAGACGAGCATGAAAATCGCCGTCGCCGCCTTGCCCAGCGGCGAGGGCCGGAACGTGCGCGGCCCGACGGCAAGGTTCACGATCGCCACCGTCAGGACGATGCCGACGTCGCGGCTGATGATGAGGACCGTCAGCCAGAGCGGAATGCGATTGACGAGGCCGATGTTGGGCAGGGTCAGCACGACGAAGGTCGTGACCAGCAGCAGCTTGTCCGCGGCGGGATCGAGCCAGGCCCCCAGATCGCTCTTCTGGCCGGCTGCCCGCGCCGCCAACCCATCGAGCGCGTCGGTCAGGCCCGCCACGACGAACGTCGCCAGGGCCCAGCCGAACTCCCCGTAGAGCGTCAGGATCACGAACGCCGGTATCAGCAGCAAACGCAGCATCGTCAGCTGGTTTGCGATGGTGAAGACCTGGGCGGTCATGGCCGGGCCAGGGTCTCGAGCCGAACGGCGATCTCGAACGCGTCGGCGCCGCTCACCTCGCGCAGCAACTCGAACGACCCGTCGACGAGCGGCATCACGCCGGCGGCGGCCGCCGCCGACACCGCCGGGTAACTGAGATGCGACGGCGAGACATCGGCCACGGCGAGGCGCGCGTCCCGCCATTTCTTCGCCTGTTCCGGCTTGGCCGACGCAATCAGCGTCAGCAGGCGCGACACGATCAACGCGGCGTCGCCACGGCGGACGGGTTCGTCCGGCTGGAACTGGTAATTGGGCAACGTGTCCATGACGCCGGCCCTCACGACCGCGGTGATCCACTGCTGGGCCCAGTGCCCGCGCACGTCGGTGATGATCACCTGTCGCGGGCGCGCCCGGGCGACGAGCGCCTCCAGGCGGATGCCGAGGATCGCGGCAAGATCCCCCCTGGTGATCCCGGCCTTGGCGGGAATCGTCCGGTACTCCACGGGCATCTTCGCCAGCGCCGCCCGCGCGCGGACGCGCGCCAGCACGCCTTCCGGCACCTCGTTGGGATCGAGCGCCCGCGCGCGCTCGTAGTAGCCCAGCGAACCCAGGACATCGCCCTGTCCTTCGAGGATCGTCCCCAGCGCGGCCAGCGATCGCGCATCGGACGGATCGAGCTCGACGGCCCTTCGGTAATGCGCCAGCGCATCGACCGTCTGCCCGGCCTTCTGCTCGACGGCGGCCAGCTCGCGATAGAGGAACGCCGAATCCGGCGAGGCGGCCAGCGCTTGCAGATAGGCGGCCTTCGCCACGTCCCAGCGCTGGGCATCGGCCGCCGACTTCGCCCGCTGGAGCATGTCCTGCGTCGCGCGGAACCTCAGCACCTCGACACGGCTCTGGAGATCGGTCAGCGAGGGATCCGCGGCCAGCGCGGCCTCAAAGCTCGCCAACGCCTCGCCGTCGCGCTCGAGCTCGAGCAGGGCCTGCCCGCGGCCGACGAGCGCCGGCACATAAGTCGCATCGACCTGCAGGGCGCTCTCGAATCTGGAGGCGGCGTCCTTGTCGTTGCCACGGGCCATGGCCAGGTACGCCATGGCGGTGACGCCGGGATGGAACGACGGCTGCTGGTTGAGCGCCGCCGCAAACTCACGCTCCGCATTCCGATGGTCGTCGAACTGCAGGTATTGCCATCCGCGTTCGAGCCGGCCGGCGAGCGCCGCCGGGGTGCCTTCGGGGGCAGCGGGAAACATGAATTCGGGATGCCTCGGCGCGCCGGTCAGCGCCGGCGGAGCCTTCGGGGCACACGCGGCGACAAATACCAACACAGCAACACAGAAACAGAAACACACAGAGGACAAGACCCTAAGCTGCTTTCTGTGTTTCCGTGTTTCTGTGTTTCCGTGTGATGCATCTGGCAGCCTACCCACGACGACGCCCTCCCGCCTTTGGCACCGCCGGAGTCGCCAGGCCTATCATCGGCAGCAGTCGCCGTGGCACATCGGCTTCGAGCATCGCCCGATCGCCCATGGTTGCGTGGCTGTGCACGGTGGCGTGGCGGTAGATCCAGGCGAGGCGCTCGGCCTGCACCGGATCGGTGAGGTCCAGCTCCACGGTGACGCGCTCCTGATCCAGCGCCAGCCGCGACGCCACGCTCTCGAGCAGTTCGTCGCACCCAGCGCCGGTGACCGCCGAAATCAGGAACGCCGAGGGATCGGCGTCCTGGACGCGGCGGCGCTCGTCGGCCGAAAGTTGATCGACCTTGTTGTAGACCTCGACGCGCGGGACCTCCAGCGCGCCCACCTCTTCGAGCACGCGCGTCACGGCGGCCATGTGCCGCTCGCGTTCGGGGTTCGCGGCGTCGATCACGTGCAGCACGAGGTCGGCATCGGCCGTCTCTTCGAGCGTCGCGCGAAAGGCGGCAACCAGCGTGTGCGGCAGGCGGTCGATGAAGCCGACCGTGTCGCTCAGCAGCAGCTCGCGCCGATCGGGCAACGCGACCCGCCGCACGAGCGGATCGAGCGTCACGAAGAGCGCGTTCGAGGCCTCGGCTTCCGATCGCGTCAGCCGGTTGAACAGCGTGGTCTTGCCGGCGTTGGTATAGCCGACCAGGGCCACCGTCGGCACGTCGACCTTGTGGCGCCGCTCGCGCAGCTGCGTGCGCCGTCGCCGGACGATGTCGATCTCGTCCTGGAGCGTCTTCATGCGGACACGGATTCGCCGGCGGTCGGCTTCGAGCTTCGTTTCGCCGGGGCCCCTCGTGCCGATGCCGCCGCCGAGCCGCGACAGCGCTTCGCTCGAGCCGACGAGCCGCGGCAGCAAGTACTTCAACTGCGCCAGTTCCACCTGCAGCTTACCTTCGCGCGTCCGCGCGCGCCTGGCAAAAATGTCGAGAATGAGCTGCGTGCGATCGACGACCTTGCGATCGAGCCGCTTGTTGAGCTCGCGTAACTGCGCGGGCGACAGCTCGTTGTCGAAGATCACGAGGTCGGCGTCGGCTTCGGCGGCGGCCTTCGCCAGCGCCTCGACCTTGCCGCTGCCCAGAAACGTTGCGGAGTCGGGCCTGGCGCGCTCCTGCAGCACGCGGAGGACCACGCGCGCGCCCGCGGCTCCGGCAAGGCCGCCGAGCTCTTCGAGGGAATGTTCAGCGTCGATCCGCCGCGCGCCGCCGGTCACCAGACCGACGAGCGCCGCCCGTTCCACGAGCACGGGACGCCGTGTACTCATCTGTCTGCTGATTTTAGCATGCGCAATTCTGCGAGTCGCCGGCGCGCGCACGTATAATTTCGACATGTTTGGCGTGCCGCTCGACTTCATCCTCTTTGCCCTGACGCTCACCGGCGTCGCCGTGTTTCATCACCGCACCCTCGAGGTGGCGGTCTCAGGCCTGGCGGTCATCGTCACCTACAAGGTGCTCTTCTCGTCGTTCGACGGCCACCCGGGCGTGGCCGGCCTCGCCACCCACCTCTCCCACGAGTGGGTGATCGTGGCGAACCTGGGGTGCCTGCTGCTCGGGTTTGCGCTGCTGTCGCGCCACTTCGAGAAGAGCCACGTACCGCTCGCGCTCCCCCACCTGCTGCCTGACGACTGGAAGGGCTGCTTCGCGCTGCTGGTGATCGTCTTCGTCCTGTCGTCGTTTCTCGACAACATCGCGGCCGCGATGATTGGCGGCGCCATGGCGCACTCGCTGTTCAAGCGGGTCCACCTCGGCTACCTCGCCGCCATCGTCGCCGCGTCCAACGCCGGCGGCTCCGGCAGCGTGGTCGGCGACACCACGACCACCATGATGTGGATCGACGGCGTGTCGCCGCTCGCCGTCCTGCATGCGTACGTCGCCGCCATCGTCGCGCTCGTCGTATCGGGACTGGTGGCCGCGCTTCAGCAGCACCGGCACTCGCCGATCATGAAGGACGTCCGGCACCAACCGCACATCGATTGGACGCGCGTGGCGATCGTGGGCGCCATGCTGGCGGCCGCCATCGGCGCCAACGTCGTCGTCAACCTGCGATTTCCGGCGTATGCGGAGCGCTTTCCGTTCATCGGCGTCGCGGTGTGGGTCGTCATCGTCCTGTCGGCGGGGGTCCGCCGCCCCGATTGGGAGCTGCTCCGCGAGGCCGGCAAGGGCGCGGCGTTCCTGCTGTCGCTGGTGCTCGCCGCCTCGATGATGCCGGTCGAGACCCTGCCTGCGGCCTCGTGGCAAACCGCGTTCGGCCTGGGGTTCGTCTCTTCGGTCTTCGACAATATCCCACTCACGAAGCTGGCGCTCGAGCAGGGCGGCTACGACTGGGGGGTGCTCGCCTACGCCGTCGGTTACGGTGGATCGATGATCTGGTTTGGCTCGTCAGCCGGCGTGGCCATCACCAATCTGTATCCGGAAGCGCGGTCGGTCGGCGCCTGGGTACGGGAAGGCTGGCACGTCGCCGTCGCTTACGTCGTCGGCTTCTTCGTGATGCTCACGCTTCTGGGCTGGCATCCGCACGCGCCCCATCGAGCAGAGCCGCCGATGACCCGGGCGGTGACGCCATCCGCTTCGCCGCGATAGCGCCGAGCACCAGCAGCAGGAACACGTCGGCAACGAAGACGATCCGCAGCCCGGAGCCGCCGATGAAACCGGCGACCACGGGGCTGATGGCCAGACCCATCAGGTTCGCCGTGGTCATTAGTCCAAAACCAGTCGCGTGGGCATCGGCCGGCAGAAGCGATCCAGCCACCGCGTAGACCGTCGTGGTCGCCGTGCCAATCGCGGCGCCGATGACGACCATCGACAGGGCGACCAGCCAGAGCGAGGGCGCAATCACGATGGTGAACATCGCGACGGCGGCGGTCAGGGTCCCCACGACAATCACCCGCTTTGCGGATTGACGCTGCAGCAGGCGTCCGGCGAGAAACGCGCCGAAGGCGGCCGACACCGCCGAGAGCGAGAACAGGACACCTGAGACAATCGGCACCCGCGCGGCCTCGACGCCGACCTGCGACACGTAGAGCGGCAGCACGGGGCCGAAACTTCGATCCACGGTTTGCAGGCCGAAGATCATCATCAGGGCCAGCGCGAATCCCGGCAGCTTCAGGATCTGCGCGAACACCTCGCGGCCGCCGCGCATTTTTCGCGGCTCTTTGCCGGCGCGCGGCTCGACATACACCACGAGGATCAGCAGCATCGCCGCCGCATAGAAGGCGGAGGCCACGAGAAAGGCGTTGCGCAGGCCGACGAGGGGCGCCAGCAGTCCGCCGATCACCGGGCCGAAAGCCGGTCCAAGGCGATGACCGGTCTGGACCATGCCGATCGCGTGCGCCATGCGAGCGCGCGGCACTGACTCAGCGGCCATCGAGATGGTGAGGGCGCCGTAGCCGGCAAACAGGCCGAGCAGGGCGCGCAGCGCCAACAGCTGCCAGGGTGCCGTCACGAACGCCATCGCCGTGTTGGTCAGGACGAAGGCGATCAACGAGCGGATGACGAGGAGCTTGCTGCCGTAGCGGTCACCGATCCGGCCCCACAGCGGCGCGACGAACGCGGTCACGGTCGGCGTCGCCCCGAGCGTCAGCCCGGTCCACATCGCGATCTCGCTGAGATCGGTCGTGCCGAGCTCGGCGATGTAGAACGGCAGGAACGGCATCACCAGCGTGAAGCCGGTGAAACCAATGCACCCCGCCGCGGCGGCGGTCAGGACGTTCCGCTGGCTCTGCCTGGCGTCCAATCAGAATCGGATCTTGACCGACGGGCCCGGGTAGACCTGGATGCTGTCGATGAAGCGGATCCGGTGCGGGTTGGTCTGCATCACGAGCGAGCTGGTGCGGATGCCCGCGCCGAAGAACTGCGGGCCCTTCATCAACGAGCCGTCGGTCACGCCAGTGGCGGCAAAGACAATGTCCTTGCCGCAGGCGAGGTCGGCGGACTTGTAGGTCCGCTTGAAGTCGGTGATGCCCATGGCGCGGCAGCGCTCTTCGTCCTCGGGCTTGGCCACGACCAGCCGGGCGAAGATCTCGCCGTTCAGGCAGCGCATCGCCGCCGCCGTCAGCACGCCTTCGGGCGCGCCGCCCGTGCCCATCACGGCGTGGACGCCGGTGCCGGAGACGGCCGCGGCAATGCCCGCGGACAGGTCGCCGTCGCCGATCAGGCGGATGCGCGCGCCGGTGGAGCGGATCTCGGCGATCAACGTCTCGTGGCGCGGCCGATCGAGCACCACGACCGTCAACTCGTCGACCTGGCGGCCGAGGCTGCGCGCGATGGCCTGCAGGTTCTCGCGAACCGGGGCGTCGAGATCCACCAGGTGCTTCGAGGTCGGCCCGACGACCAGCTTTTCCATGTAGAGGTCAGGCGCGTGGAGCAGCCCGCCCTTCTCGGACGCGGCGAGCACCGCGATGGCGTTGGGCGCGCCCATGGCGCACAGGTTCGTCCCTTCCAGCGGATCGACGGCGATGTCGACTTCGTCCCAGCGCCGGCGGTTTTCCTGGTCCTTGTGCGCGAGGCCGACCCTCTCGCCGATGTAAAGCATCGGCGCCTCGTCGCGCTCGCCTTCGCCGATCACGATGGTGCCGTCGATCGGCACGGTGTCCATTTCGCGCCGCATCGCCTCGACGGCGACCTGGTCGGACC
>Ga0156330_1208_pt2 | contig 13762 bp, 13 predicted proteins | sample RifCSPlowO2_12_FD_107978 | JGI IMG/M metagenome (GOLD analysis project Ga0156330, IMG submission 107978) | Acidobacteria bacterium RIFCSPLOWO2_12_FULL_67_14b | reverse complement strand
CTCGCCGAGCATCTTCTTGCTGTCATCGTCGAAGCCGTAGCCGGTGGCGGGGTACGGGGTGTAAACGGGAATGGTCGAGAGGTGCCGCATGGACGGCAGGCCGTAGACGTAGATCTGGCCCGAGTGGCCGCCCGACGAGAACATGTAGTACTCGTCGAGGTCGCCCGGCGCCACGAAGGTTTTCTGCGCCGCCACGGCGGCGTCCGACTGCACGCCGGTCCCGCCGCGCCGGGATGCCGGCTGGCTGGGTGTGCACTGGCTGGCGGCTACGGCCAGGACCACGAGGGCCGATGCGCCTGCCCACGCCGTTCGATGCTGTCGACTCATATGATTTGCCTCCTGCTACTGATTGCGGGCCGGTGCGGCCGGCGTGGCGCGCTGGCGCTGGTATTCCGCGAACGCCTCGCGCAGTTTCGTGATCGCGACCTGTTTCTGTTCCGGCGTGAGGATGATCTGCCGCGACAACACCACGCTCATGGTGCCGGTGGGGTTGGCGAGAAACGCATCCAGCGTGACGCCGAAGCGGCTCTGCACGTCCTCGACGGCGTTGGAGAGGTCCGGCCCGATCTGGGCCGGGCTCCTCACACCGAGGGCCGAGATCGAATGGCAGACGAAGCAGCCGGTCTGCACGAACCAGCCGCCGGGCCCGGTCCGCATCGCCGCCTCCGCCTTCAGCTCGTCGGGGCTGCGCGGATCGGTGCGCGGCGCGCCCGACACGTAGAGCGCAGGCACGTCGGCGCGGCGCCACGACAGCATCAGCATCGACAACGCCTGCGCCTGCTCGGTGCTGAAGTTGAAGTTGGGCATCACGGTGCCCTCGCTGAGCGCGCGCGGGTCCTTGAAGTGCGCCACGTGCCAGGCAAACGCCGTGCGCTGGCCCGACAGCCGCGACAGGTCGTACTGCTCCGGCGCCTTCTCGCCGACGGTGGTGAGGTCGGGTCCGATCGTGCCGCCGAAGCCGTTGATCACATGGCAGGCGCGGCAGCCCTTCTCGTTGACGAGACGCTTGGCCAGGTTGATGGCGCCCGCGCCGGGCGTCTCGCGGTCGTAGCGATGGCAGGTGTTGCAGTTCATCTGCATCAGCGCGTTCTTGTTGCCGGCCAGCGTGTAGGTGTCGCCGAGCGATCGGCTGAGGAGCGGCTCCTCCCAGTGGGCGACCTCGCCATGCGCCGCCGCGGTATCGATCGCCCAGCCCTGCCCGCCGTGGCACGACGTGCAGCCGTAGTCCTCCACCGGATGCTGCTGCAGCGGCTCGATCGGGTGCGTGCGGTAGGGATGCTCGGCGGTTTCGAATCCCTTGTAGGCGGTCGCCTGGTGGCAGGTGACGCAGCGATCGGCGCGCGCCAGGTCCGCCGCCCAGATCTGCTGGACGCCGGAGGGCAGCACGGCGGCCTTGTCGTCGCCGAACTTGCCGGCCACCATCTGCCTGAACTCCAACTGGTAGTAGCGCCAGTCGTGGGCGCGGTCGCTCCACATGAACAGGCCCGTGCCGATCACCAGCACGACGCCGACCACGGCCATCACGAGCCGGTCGACCCGGGGATACGGAGAGGAGGTGCGTTGTTCCATCTCAGATCCTCCCGGGGATTTCCGGCCAGGCTTCCCACGGCCAGTAGAGGATCCAGTACGGCCCGCGCAGCACCATGCCGACGAAGGTGAGGGCGAGCACGCCCAGGATCAGGAGGAGGAACACGAGGTTCTGCGTGCGCCGGTCGCGCGGCAGCCACACGCCGGCCGCCAGGTGCGACGACTTGTCGATCCAGGGCCAGAACGTGAGCAGGCCCACCAGCAGGCCCGGCAGGATCACGCCGCCGACAAACGCGCCGTTCAACGTGAACGACCCGATCCGGATGGTGGTGTCGGTCACAATCTCCTGCAACCAGAGGAAGTACCACGGCGCCTTGGCCGGGTTGGGCGTGACCAGGGCGTTGGCCGGCTCCTCCAGCGGCGAGGCGATGAACACCGACATGATGCTGATCACGGCGATGGTGCCCAGCGTGGCGATGGCGGCGCGCCGCACCAGGTCCGGCACCGCGTTCACCGTGGCGTCCGGCGCGTCGAGCGTGTGGGCCGTCACCGTCGGGGCCGTGCCCCGCGCGACGCCCAGCAGCGTGTAGGTCTTCGACGGCACCGGCGCGGTGCTGCGCGGCGACTCGACCACGCTCTCCGCGTCGGCGCGCGCCAGCCCGCCGTCCTTCCTGACGCGCCACATGTGATACGCGAACAGCACGCCCAGCAACCCCGGCAGGAAGACGACGTGGAGCACGTAGAAGCGGATCAGCGTCGCCTGCTCGATGTTGCGGCCGCCGATCAGCAACTCGCGGACGCTCGCGCCGATCGCGGGAATGGACGCGGCGATGTTGGTGCCGACCGTGACCGCCCAGAAGGCCAGCTGATCCCACGGCAACAGGTAGCCGGTGAACGACAGGAACAGCGTGGTGAGGAACATCACCACGCCGATCACCCAGTTGACTTCGCGCTGCTGGCCCCGGCCGACGCCGTTCTTGTAGGCCCCGGTCAGGAACACGCGCATCAAATGCAAGGCGACGACGATCACCATCAGGTGCGCGGAAATGCGATGCACCGACCGGATCCACGATCCGAAGGTGATGACGAACTCGATGTCCTTGACCGATTGGTAGGCGCGCTCCACCGACGGCACGTAGAGGAAGAGCAGCGGCAGGCCCGAAAGAATCGTGAGAAAGAACAGCGCCGCCGAGATCGTGCCCAGCCAGAACGAATAGTTCCAGGCCATCGACGCCTTGCTGATCTTGGCGGGGAACCAGTGGAGCATGAAGTTGGAGACCACCGCGTCGCCGGCCTCGCGATCCGACTGCGGGCGGAGACTCCAGAACGGCTCGGCGTGCACGCCGGGCGCCTCGGGCTTGGAGCGGGTCAGCGAAGGCAGGCGCATCACATCACCCCAGCGTCAGGCGGAAGTCGCGGTCCACTTCGTCCGCGAGGTCGATGACCAGCTGCCCATCGTCGGCCGCGAACGACAGGCGGAACCAGGCCAGCGGCTTCGGCGCCGGACCGGCCACGTTGGTGCCGTCGCCCTTGTATTCGGAGCCGTGGCACGGACACAGGAACCGGTGCGTGAGCCGCAGGGGCGCCCCGGCGGCTTCGGTGGTTTGCGGGTTCGGCAGTGCTTCCGCCCGGACCGTGCACCCGAGGTGCGTGCACACCGCGGAGATCGCGTGGAAGGTGTTGCCCTCGCGGAAGACGAGCACCCGCTCGTCGGGAAGGAACTTGAGCCCGTCGGGGAAATCGTTGGGCGGGCCGAGCTTGACCGTGGTCGGCGCGTCGTACGACACGTTCGGGACGAGCGATCGCAACGACGCCCCGGCCTGCACGGTGATGGCCGCGACGCCGGCGCCGGCGCCGAGCTTGAGGAGGAAGTCGCGTCGATCGGTCGGCTGTTTCTCGTCGCTCATGACGCCGCGCTCCCGGCCCACCGTTCGCTGATCGTGAACCGCTCCATCGTCATCGCCTCGGTGGGGCAGCGGATGGCGCAGAGGCCGCAGCGGATGCAGCGGTCGTCGTCTTTGAGGAGGGCGGCGAGCGGGAAGTCCGCCTTCGCGGCCGAAGGCCGCTCCGGCGAGACCTCGCCGGAGCTCGTTCGCGAAAACTCAGCGAGCGTAGGCGGGCCGCCGGCCGCCGCGCGTTCTTCGACGGCTGCCCGCTCTTCGGCTGGCAGGTCGATCGCATCGAGTGGCACGAAGGCAAGGCAGTACTCCGGGCAGATGTCGACGCAGCGGTTGCAGAGCACGCAGCGCTCGGGGTCGTAGATCGTCTGCACGTGACACACCAGGCAGCGCGCGGCCTGGATGCGCGCGGCGTCGGCGTCGTAACCGGTTTCCACTTCGGTGATGCCGGTGCGGCGGTTGACGTCCAGCGTCGGCGGCGTCTCGCGATCGAAGCGCTCGAAGCCCGCCACCATCCGGTAGCGCGACGTCACCAGCACCTCGATCTCGAGGTGGGTGTCGATGCGGGCGTGCTGTCCCGCCAGGAACTCGTGGATGGAGCGCGCCGCGCGCTTGCCGTTGGCCACGGCCTCGATGAGATTGCGCGGGCCGAAGGCAACGTCGCCGCCGGCGTAAATGCCGGGCGCGGACGTGGCCAGCGTGCCGGGATCGATCTGGATCGTGCCCGCCGGGGTGAGCGCGACGCCGTCGGCCTTGGTCAGGAACGACAGGTCGGCCTTCTGGCCGATGGCGAGGATGCACGCGTCGGCGTCGATCTCGAGCACGTCGTCATCGACGAACTGCGGCGCGAAGCGCCCGTTGGCGTCGAACACCGACGTCACCGCGCGCAGGCCGATCCGCTGCAGGCGGCCCTCGCCCTCGAAGCGCATCGGGCCGCGGCGCGTGATGAACCGCACGCCCTCGCGTTTGGCTTCCTCGAACTCCTCGTGCCCCTGGGTGGTGCGCAACACCGGCATCTCCGAAAAATCTTCGAGCGACACCACGGTCACTTCGGTGGCGCCGCCGCGAATGGCGGCGCGGGCTGAGTCGAGCGCTTCCTTGACGCGCGCGTCGGTCTCGGCGTGATCGGCCGGCTCGCCCTCGCGGCCCGCCCGCAGCGCCGTCCGCGCCGCGTCGAAGGCGACGAAGCCGCCGCCGATGACCACCACCTTGCGGCCCAGGTCCAGCCGGAAACCGCGATTCACGTTGAGCAGGTAATCGATCGCCTTGACGACGCCGTCGAGCTCGACGCCGGGAACCTGGAGATCGCGGCCGCGGGACACGCCGACCGACAGGAACACGCTCTCGAAACCCTGGGCGCGGAGCTGGGCGAGCCCGAAACCCGGCGACAGCGGCGCGTTCAACTTCAGGTCGACGCCGAGCGAGACGATGCGATCGATCTCCGCGCGCAGCAGCGTGCGCGGCAGCCGGTACTCGGGAATGCCGAAGCGCATCATGCCGCCGGGTTCCGCGGAGGCCTCGAAGACCGTGACGTCGTAGTTCAGCAGGGCCAGGTCGTGCGCCGCCGACAGTCCCGCCGGTCCGGCCCCGATCACGGCCACGCGACGGCGTGGCCCCTGTGGAACGGCCTCGGGAGCCGTGCGGTGAAACGGGAGCGGCAGGTGCCCGGGATACCGGTTGCCCTCCTCGATGCCCTTGGTCAGCAGCTGCGCCTGCGTATCGGGTCGGATGGATTCCACGCCGAACTGCTCGGTCACGTGTCGCTTGAGGGCGCGGATCGAAACCGGCGCGTCAATCGTGCCGCGGCGGCACGCGTCTTCGCACGGCGCGGCGCAGACGCGCCCGCACACGGAGGCGAAAGGGTTGGGGGCACGTGCGACCAGGAAGGCGTCTTCGGGCCGGCCGTCCGCGATCAACTGGACGTAGCGGCCCGCGTCAGTGGCGACCGGACATCCAGCCTGGCATTTGACTTGAGCCTTCCAGTGCGCGAGATCCGGCAGTACGGTGCGAACGCCCATCCACCCCTCTTCCAGCATCGTGCTCGAGCTTGCCGGGGCACGGTATGACCCGTGTCATACGCCCCGCCGCCCGAGCGCCGAATCGGCATGCCCGTCGACTGAGCAAGAGCCGTGCCCCGGGGCGCAGGGGCCTTGCGGGCTTGGGAGCTGGCGGGCTTGAGGGCCAGGGGCCGTGAGGCTCAGGGTTGAGCCGAAACGGGGCCAGCGGTCCGTGATTTTTCCCTACCCTGCGGAATAGTTCGCATGGTCACTTGGGCATCAGGACGGTGTCGATGACGTGAATCACGCCGTTGCTGGCGCCGACGTCGGGCTTGATGATGGTGGCGTTGTTGATCTTCAGCGTCGCGCCGGCGCTCGAAATCTGGATGCGTTTGCCCTGGGCGGTGCCGAAGTCCTTCATCATCCTCAGATCGGCCGAGCTGACGTTGCCAGTCAGTACGTGATACTGCAGCACCGCGGACAGCTTGACCTTGTCCTTCATCAGCGCATCGAGGTCGGCCTTCGGGATCTTCGCAAAGGCTTCGTCGGTGGGGGCGAGCACGGTGAGCGGCCCCGGCCGCTTGAGCACGTCGACGAGGCCCGCGGCCTGGACGGCGGCCACGAGTGTCTTGAACGAGCCCGCGGCTATGGCCACCTCGACGATGTCCTTCGTTCCTTGCGCGCGGACGGGAGCGGAAACCAACAGCGCGATTAGTGCCGTCGCGCCCAGAATGACGCCGGTGTGTGTCAGTGGCTGGCTCATAGCAGAACTCCTTCAGCAGAGCACGTTAGGTCCTGTGCGGCGCCGGCGGTATGACCGGCGTCATATCCGGTCTAACCCGTGCCGAAACTAGTACAGAAGCATTACAGTCGCCTGTCGGGCGCATCCCTATGATCGGGAGATGGAGGCTTGCTCATGCAGCCACACCCGAAGGGCAGCCGTGCCCGCGTCCTCCTCTCGTCGGTCTTCAAGCCGTTCGCACAGGATGATGAATACGGCAGCCGGGCCATCAACCCGGCGGAGCTGTATCACAACCAGGTGACTCGGGAGCAGGGTCCGTTCTCGCTCCGGATGTTTCATCGCACCTGGAGCCTGATGCTCCTGCAGCAGAACATCTCCGCGCCGTGCACGGTGCTCGATTTTCCGACGCGGGAGCGCTTCGTGCGCGAGCTGACCTCGCACGCGTACGACGTGGTCGGCCTCACCGGAATCATCGTCAACGTCGGCAAGATCCGCGAGATGTGCCGGCTGGTCCGCGAGCACTCGCCGCACTCGACCCTCGTCGTCGGCGGTCACGTGACCGCCGTTCCCGGCATCGAGCAGATGATCGACGCCGATCACATCGTGAAGGGAGAAGGCGTGGCGTGGCTGCGCGCGTTTCTCGGAGAGGATGCGGATCACCGGATCGATCATCCGGTCATCCCATCGTCGTTCGGCTTCCGGCTCATGGGCCTGCCGGCGCCGCGGGGCGGCGGCAATGCCGCGGCCACCATCATCCCGTCGGTGGGGTGCCCGATGGGCTGCAACTTCTGCACGACGTCCGAGTTCTTCGGCGGTAAAGGCAAGCTCGTGACCTTCCTCGAGCGCGGCGAGGATGTGTTTCGCGTGATGCGCGAGGCCGAGCAGCGGATTGGCGCGCGGGCGTTCTTCATGATGGACGAGAACTTCCTGCTCTACAAGAAGCGGGCGCTCGAGCTGCTCGAGTTGATGAAAGCCCACGGCAAGTCCTGGTCCCTCTACGTGTTCTCGTCGGCCAACGCGATCCGCAAGTACGACCCGCGCCAGCTGGTGGAACTGGGGGTGGAATGGATCTGGCTTGGGCTCGAATCGACCGGCAGCCAGTACCAAAAACTGAAGGGGACCGACACACAGGCCCTGGCCCGCGAGCTCCAGTCGCACGGCATTCGCGTCCACGGCTCGACCATCATCGGCCTCGAGCACCACACACCCGACAACATCACCGAGGTGATCGATCACGCCGTGGCGCACGAGACGGTCTTTCACCAGTTCATGCTCTACACGCCGGTGCCCGGCACGCCCCTCTACCGCGAGGTCGAGTCGGAAGGGCGGCTGCTGCCAGACGTCGACTTGGCCGACATCCACGGCCAGTACAAGTTCAACTTCCGGCACGCCGCCATTTCGCGGGACGAGTCGAAGACGTTTCTCGATCGGGCCTTCCGTCGCGACTTCGAGGTGAACGGCCCGAGCCTGTACCGCTTGATGGCCAGCATGCTCACCGGATGGCGGCGCTACCGCGACGACCCCGACGAGCGCGTGCGGGCGCGCGTTCGCGGCGAGGCCGCGCAGTTGCGATTGGGCTTTGGCGCCGCGCTGTGGGCGATGGAGAAATACCTGCGCGAGTCGAACCGGACCGTGAGCGATCGGATCGCCGACCTGCGGCTGCAGGTCGAACGGGAGCTGGGCGGGCTGGCGCCGGTGATCGACCGCCTGGCCGGGCCGCTCCTGCTCTGGAGCGCCCGCCGCGATGCGCGCCTGGCGCCGGCCGGCCGCGTGCTGGAGCCGCGCACGTTTGTCGACCGCCGGAACTGGAGCGTATGACCGGTGTCATAGGGCCGGATCGTGGCGCGCAGGTACGGTGAAAGCAGGAGACCACACCTCGACGATGGCGCGCGCGTACGAGAAGCGACCGGCCGAGCGGACCGCTGGGATCCGCCACAGCGTGCAAGTGGCGTTTCTCCTTGTCAACATCTGGATTGGCGTCCAGTTCTGCATCTGGGTTCGCTTCTTCGAAACCGGCGGCGCGTCGACGTACGTCTCACGGCCGCCCGGCGTCGAGGGCTGGCTGCCGATTGCGTCGCTGATGAACCTCAAGTACCTGGCGGTGACCGGGCTGGTCCCCGACGTGCACCCGGCCGGCATGTTCCTGCTGCTGGCCTTCCTGGCGATCTCGATCGTGTTTCGAAAGGCGTTCTGCAGCTGGCTGTGTCCGATCGGGACGATCTCGGAGTGGTTGTGGCAGGGCGGGCGTGAGCTCTTTGGACGAAACCTCGCGCTCCCGCGTTGGGCCGACCGGCCGTTGCGGGCGCTGAAGTACATCCTGCTGGGGCTGTTCGTCTGGGTCGTCGCCGGCCTGTCGGCGGACGAGCTTCGCGCGTTTCTGTCGAGCCCTTACGGCGTGGTTGCGGACGTGAAGATGCTGGACTTCTTCCGCCAGCCGGGCCGCGCGACCATTCAAGTGTGCCTGGTGTTGATCGTCCTGTCGGTCGTCACCAGGAACTTCTGGTGCCGCTACCTGTGTCCGTATGGCGCGCTGATGGGGCTGGCATCGATGCTCAGCCCGATGCGGATCACGCGCGATCCGATCTCCTGCATCGACTGTGGCAAGTGCGCGGTCGCGTGCCCGTCGCTGATCCCCGTCGACACGCTGCTCACGGTGCGCACGCCGGAATGCAACGGCTGCTTCACCTGCGTGTCGGTGTGCCCCGTGAAGGACGCGCTCGAGATGCGGACGCTCGGCGGCCGCCGGCGCGTGGCGCCGGGCCGCATCGCCCTCGGCCTCGCGGTGACCCTGGTGCTGGTGATCGGTTACGCCCGGGCGACCGGCCACTGGCACGGCAGCACGTCCGAGCAACGGCTCTTCGATCTCATTCCCAGGGCGGGCAGCCTGTCACACCCCTGACGGGGCCTTGGGTTCCCGCAACATCACCAGCACCATGCGGGCCGGAGTGGTCGCATCCAGCGCGTGTGGCACGTGGGCCGGCATGCGCACGATCGTGCCCGGACCGGCCGAGAGCGGCTTGCCGCCGACCGTGATCGCGAAGTCGCCCGCGAGCACGATGACCAGCGCGTCGAACGGCGCCGTGTGCTCGCTCAGTCCCTCACCCTGATCGAAGGCAAAGAGCGTGACGTTGCCGCCGCCGGTCTTGGCGAGCACCCGACTGGCGATGCCGCGGTCGGTCGGCGTGATCAGATCGGCGAGGGCGAGAGCCTCGGCGGCGGGAATGGTGCCTGTGGTGGTCATCGGTGGTGTCCTTACTTCAAGCGGAAGCCGCCCTCGTAAATCACCGGGCCGCCGGCGGTGCGCAGGCTGCCTGGTTCCGGGCGATTGAGCTCGCGCAGCGGCAGCAGCGGATCCGGCGCGAATCCGGCGGCCTCGAGCTCGCCGACCAGCTGCGGTTCGGTCAGGAAGCACTGCGGCGCGCCGGAGAATTGCGTGAAGACGAAGGTCTCGCCGGCCACGGGCGCCACCTCAGGCGGCAGCGTGTGACGTGAAAACGTGAAGACGAAGAGCGCCGCGCCCGGCCGGGCCACGCGCGCGGCTTCGGCGACCGCCGACCGGAACTCGTTGCCGGATCGCGCGAGGTTCCAGATGCCCTGGGCGACGATGAAGTCGGCGCTGCGGCTGCGGATCGGCAGACGGTCCATCGGCGCCTGCAGCACGTGGAGGCGGCCGTTGGCGTCTCGCCCGGACGCCGCCTGCAACATCGGCCACGACAGGTCGAGGCCGATCACGTTCCAGCCCATGGCGGCGAGCGGCACGGCGTTTCGGCCCGCGCCGCACCCGAGGTCGAGCAGCCGCGCGGAGGCGGTTCGCGCTCCGTGGACCTGCCGCGCATAGTCGATCAACCTGGCGTTGGGCGCCGAGCGCGAAAACCCGGCGACCGTGCCGGGTTCGCTCCACGCTGATCCGGCGAGCGGGTCCACGGCGTCCGCGTCAGCGGTGCTTCGCGAAGACGGAGGTCTTGCCGTCCTTCGTAAACGCGATGACGTCGTACGGTTCTTTTCGCCCGCCCTGTTCCATGCCCGGTGAACCCATCGGCATGCCGGGCGCGGCGATTCCTGCGATCGCGGGCTTTTCCTTCAGCAGCCGCTGGATGTCCGCGGCGGGCACGTGGCCTTCAATCACGTAGCCGCCCACTTTCGCGGTGTGGCACGACGACAGATCGTCGGTGACGCCCGCGCTCATGCCGACCGCGCGGAGTTGCGCGTCGTTGACGTTGTTGGCTTCCACCTGGAAGCCGTGCGCCTGGAGATGTTCCATCCAGGCGCCGCAGCACCCTCAAGTGGGTGACTTGTAGACGACCACTTTCTGCGCGGTCGCCGCGCGCGCGGCCGTGACCGGCTTCTGCTGGGCCGCGGCTTCGAACCCGAGTCCGGCCAGGGCGAGCGCCGACAGGGCAAACGTGATGTGTCGAATCCTCATAAGCAAATGCTACCTCAGTCGGCCATCCCCTCGCCCCTTGTGCATAGGTTGTGCCCGGGGGATGATGGGGCCAGGTCGCGAAACGGCCGGGCCACGCCTGAGAAAAAACCGGCCCCGGTGCAGAGAATTTCCCACGCCCTCGAGTCTGCGCGCGCCGCCCGGGGCGGCGTCCGTCGGCTGGCGGCGTTCTTGCTCTTTCCACGTCGAGGATCGCCATGGCCGCCCGTCCGTTACTGCTCTGCCCGATCGACTTTTCCAGCGCCAGCCGCGGCGCGCTTCGCCACGCGCTCGCCATGTCCGATCGGTTCGATACGAACCTGTTGCTGATCACCGTGGACGATCCGATCCTGGAGGAGGCCGCCGCCTCGAAGATGGGCGCGGGCTGGAGCCGGCGCAACAGCGAGCGGGAGCTCCGGCTGTTTCTGGCCGAAACGCTGGGCGCCGCGGCCCCGCCGAAGGCGCCGCTGCAGATCGATGTCGCCATCGGGAAGCCGGCCGTCGAGATCCTGCGCGTCGCCCGCGAGCGCGGCTGCGCCCTCATCGTCATGAGCACGCACGGTCGATCCGGGCCGAAGAAGTTCTTCTTCGGATCGACGGCGGAGCGCGTGCTTCGGGAGACCACGGTGCCGATCCTGTTGACGCCCGCGGACGACGCCGGCCCGATTGCGATCGACGCGATGGCCCGGCGTGCGGCACCCGTCCTGGTGCCCGTCGACTTCAGCGACGCCAGCACGCGCCAGGTCGAGGTGGCGCGGCGCGTGGCAACGGCGCTGCAACTGCCGTTGCTGTTTGCGCACGTGATCGAACCGTTGCACGTGCCGGTGCCGGTCGAACTCGACCTGCCGGATCTGACGGCCGAGCGACTGTCCAGGGCCCAGTCCGCCCTTGCCGCGCTCGTCGCGGAGACACCGGCATCGACCGCAAGAGACACCGTGATCGTGGTCGGCAATCCCGCCGACGAGATCGCGCGGCTCGTGCGCGAGCGGCATCCCGGCCTGATCGTGATTGGGCTGCACGGGTCGCCGGCTCTCGGCCCCCGCATGGGATCGGTGACCTACCGCGTGCTGTGCGAGGCGCCGGTGCTCACGCTGGCGCTGCCGCCGGAGTCGAACCTGTACGGGTTCAACTGACCGGGCGCGTGAACAGCGTGCCCATCGCCGCGACCAGTCCCACTGTCAGCAGCCAGGCGATGACGCACACGGCGATGGCGCGGCCCGTGCTCCGATAGTCGAGCGCCTGCCGCACGGCGAGGACCGTGGCGGCGATCATCCACGCCGACACCAGGACGAACACGAACGGCATCGCGGCCGGCAGAGCGGCGAACGCATAAAATGCCCCGGGCGCCGCGGCAAAGCCGATCGTCCTGAAGAGCTCGCTTGGGTTGCTGCGGGTTTGCGGCTCCGGCATCATGCGCGTGCCGATGGCGCTGATCAACGCCGCCCACACGATCCAGCCGCCGAGCATGACCGCCATCGCGACGGCGAAGCCCGGCGCACCGGCGAAGCCGAGGCTCATCGCCGCAAAGGCGCCCGCCCCGCAGGCCAGGCCGACCACGGCGACCGAAGCGGCGCCGGCGCGCAGATCCGACTCCACGTCTTCGAACGCGCTCGCGTCGAGCGCCAGTGCCCCGATGAACCGGCGGATGAAGAGGGCCATGTTAATGTTGTCCAGTAGCACCGATCGTGCCATCGGCAATCCGGCGACCCGGCCGATCTCACGTCCGGTCCGATTCTTGCTAACGATACCACCATGCGCTTCTTCATCATCCTGGTGTTCTGCCTGCTTGTGCCCCTCCCGGGCCAATCGCAGTCGCTTGCCCCGGCCGGATGGGCCGATGGCCTCAAGCTGGTTGAGCCGGCCGACCTCAATCCGGACCCGCGCGTGGTGGAGATCAACCTCGCCGCGCAGCTGGCCGACGTCGAGATTGCGCCCGGCAAGCGCGTCCACGCGTGGACCTACAACGGCAGCATTCCCGGCCCGCTGATCAAGACGCGCGTCGGCGATCGCCTCATCGTCCATTTCACGAACGAGCTGAAAGAGCCGACCACGGTCCACTGGCACGGCGTGCGCGTGCCGATCGAGATGGACGGCGTGCCGGGCATTTCGCAGCCGGAGGTCAATCAGGGCGAGTCGTTCACGTACGACTTCGTCGTCCGCGATGCCGGGCTGTACTGGTACCACCCGCACGTGAGGTCGGCCGCGCAGGTGGGCTTCGGCCTGTCGGGTGCGCTCCTCGTCGAGGATCCGGACGACGGCGTGGGCGTGGCCGACCAGGTCACGATCGTCCTGAACGATATCGGCTTCGACGCCAGGGGCAATCTCGAGTCGGCCGACAGCGGCGGATCTGCGGGCATGGTGTTCGGGCGCGAGGGCACCTACGTGCTCGCCAACGGCCGCACGCGCCCCGTGCTCGGCGCCCGTTCCGGCGCGCCGCAGCGGTGGCGCATCGTCAATACCGCGAAGAGCCGCTTCTTCTACCTCGATCTGGAAGGGCAGTCGTTCACGGTGATTGGCAGTGACGGCGGGCTGCAGGAGCACCCGGTCACCACCGACATTCTGCTGGTCACGCCCGGCGAGCGCTTCGACGTGATCGTCACCCCAAAAGGGAAGGCCGGCGCGCCGCTCGTCCTGCGGGCGATGCTCTACAACCGCGGCTACGGCAGCGTCGAGTACCGCAGCGTCGAAGAGGTCCTGTCGATTGCGTTCACGGATCAGGCGCCGGTCACGGCGACCGCGCCAGTGGCCGTCCGCCGCGCGCTTGCGGCCCCACAGGTCGAGGGGGCCACGCCCGTGAACATCGAGCTCACGCTGCCGCCGATGCAGAACGGCAAGTCAGAATTCCGCGTGAACGGCGTGCCGTTCTGGAAGGCGAAGCCGTACATCGCCAAGCTGGGCGAGACGCAGCTGTGGATTGTCAAGAACAGCTCGGACTGGGATCACCCGTTTCACCTGCACGGCTTCTTCTTCCAGATGATCGACGAGAAAGGCCAACCCCTGCGGCCCCTGGCATGGAAGGACACCGTCAACATCCCGATGAAGACGACGGCGCGCCTGCTGGTGAGCTTTGACGAGCGCCCGGGCGAGTGGATGTTCCACTGCCACATCCTCGATCATGCCGATGGCGGCCTGATGGGCACCGTGCTCGTCGGCCCGGTCCAGCCGTCGACGCACGTGC
>Ga0156330_1246_pt2 | contig 13791 bp, 11 predicted proteins | sample RifCSPlowO2_12_FD_107978 | JGI IMG/M metagenome (GOLD analysis project Ga0156330, IMG submission 107978) | Acidobacteria bacterium RIFCSPLOWO2_12_FULL_67_14b | reverse complement strand
GCGGCCAGCAGCTCGCGCAGCCGGGATTGTTCGGCGGGGCTCGCCAGCACGGTCGAGATCTTCTCGACAGCGTCATCGTCCGTGTCGTACATGAGCGCGGGCTCTTCGCCGACGATCTCCATCTGCCCGCCGCCGCGCGGCACCCACACGATTTGCCCGGCCCGCATCAGCTCGGCCGGCGCCATGCCGAAGTGCTCCTCGCGCATGCCGTGGATGCCGTAGCGGTGCGCGGCCATCAGGCCGCGCACCGCGTCACGGCTCAGGTCCTGCCGGATCGTGATCCACGAGCCAAGCGAGGTGGCGAGCGCGGCCAGTTCGCCGAAGTAGGCCCGCGTATGGCGGTCCCACGTGCCGATGATGGTCAGCGTGATGTCGGGGTGGTGCGCCCGCACGCGGGCCAGGATGCGCATCAGCCGCTCGTATTCCTTCTCCGGCGAAATGCGCCCGATCGCGAGGAAGCCGTTCCGCCGTTCAGACCACGGCGGCGGCGGTGCCGGATCGACGACCGGCGGATACAGCGTCCGTGTGTCGACGCCAAGAAAGCGCCGCACGTGGGCGCCGGTCCAGTTCGAGTTCACCAGCGTGAGGTTCGCCCTCAGCCGATCCATCGAGAAGCCCGCAATCCTGTCCGCGAGGCGGTAGTACAGCTCGAGCCCCGCGGCGGGCCAGTGATACCAGCGCAGGTCGACCGCCGGCCGCGGGCGCAGGTAGGTCGGGAAGTGGATGTACTGAATCCCGCGCCGCCCGTAGTCGGTCTCGTTGTAGACGCCGAAGATCACGTCGAAGTTGTCGCTCACGCGTCTGGTGTAGCGCATGACCAGCGCGAGCTTCAGCAGCGTGGCCGGCACCGGCAGGCGATCGGGAATGTAGGTCCAGGGGCGCGGCACCAGCAACGTGTTGAAGTCGCCCGGCCGCAGGTGCGTGCCGAAGAACCGGTTGATCGGTTCGATCTCGACCGGCCGCCACGACAGCACCGTGACCTGGTGATCGGGGACCAGCGCCTGCAGCACCCACGCGGCGACGCCGTTGCCGCCGCCGGGCGGCTGCAGCGACGGCTGCACCAGCAGCACGCGCTTCATGGCGTGTTGAGGCGCGCCGTGGCCAGCGCGAGCAGCGAGAGCACGCTCGTCACGCCGTACAGGATCAGCACCGTTCGCCGTGTCGACCACCCCAGCCCCAGCAGCCGGTGGTGGATGTGCTGGCGATCGGGCTGGACGATCTGGCGCAGCGTCGAGCCCAGCGACGCCCGGCCCCCGTCGGGACGCGCCCAGATGCGGCGAACGAGCGTGCTCGCCGCGTCGGCGATGGGCAGGGCGAAGATCATCAAGGGCACGCCCGTGGCGAGCGCCGTCGCGCCTTTCTGCCAGCCCGCGATGGCGGTGGCGGCGAGGATGAAGCCGATGAGCAGGCTCCCGCAATCGCCGAGAAAGATCGAGGCGGGCGAGAAGTTGTAGACGAGGAACCCGAGCGCCGCGCCGACCAGCGACGCCAGCAGCATGGCTTCGGCGGGGTGGCCGCGCGCAATCAGGATGGCGCCGCACGCCGCGCCGGCCACCGCGGCCACGCCCGCGGCCAGCCCGTCGAGGCCGTCGACCAGATTGAAGGCGTTGGTCAGGCCCACCAGCCACGCCGCCGTCACCGGCCAGGCGAGCCAGCCCAGATCCCACGACACGCCGAGCAGGGTCACGCGCTCGATCAGCAGGCCCGACAGCATGACCACGAGCGCGGCGGCCACCTCGAGCGCGAGCTTGGGAACGGGCCCGAGCCCATGGACGTCGTCCGCCAGCCCGACGAGGAAGATCAGGCCGCCGGCCAACAGGAGGGGCCGGAGGGTCGTCCAAGTATCTGGGGCCAAACGCTCGGGCACGAAGGTGGCCGCAAGTATCATCGCGAGGGCCGAGGCGGCCACCACGGCGACGCCGCCGAGGCGGGGGACCGATTCCGCATGAACCTTCCGGCCGCCGGGGGCGTCTACCAGTCCGAGCACCAACGATCCCCGGGCGACCAGCGGCGTGAGAACCAGGGCCAGAGCGGTAGCACCGATGCCTAGCAGCAGATAGACAGCCAACATGCGAACCGCCGTTATCGTACTCGGAGATCTGGGCCGCAGCCCGCGCATGCAGTATCACGCGGCTTCGCTCGCCGGCGAGGGGGGCGAGGTCGACCTGATCGGCCTCGAAGGCGCCGCGCCCATTCCGGCGGTGTCGGGCTCGCCGCGCATCCGCGTGCACCGGCTGCACGACCGCGCCGTGTCGGCCCGGGCGCGCGGCGGCACGGGGCGCTTCGTGATCGCCGCCGCGGCCCGCGCCGCGCGCCAGGCTTCCCGCCTCTTTTTCCTGCTGATGCGCCTGCCGAAGCCGGACGCGATTCTCGTGCAGAACCCGCCGGCGGTGCCGGCGCTTGCGGTGTCATGGCTGGCCGCGAGGCTGCGCGGCGCACGGCTCGTGATCGACTGGCACAACCTGTCGCATTCGGTGGCCGCCGTCGGCCTCGGCGAGCGACACCGCGCCGTGCGCGCGATCAGACGAAGCGAAAAGCGGTGGGCGCGCCGCGCCGATGCGCATCTGGCGGTGTCGCAGGCGATGGCGGCGTGGCTGCAGCGCGAGTTCGGCGTCCGCGCCACGGTGCTCTACGATCGCCCGCCCGCGGCGCTTGCGATCGCCTCGTCCGTGGACCGCGCCGCCCTCTGGGCCAAGGTGGCTTCGGCCCTGTCGCTCGGGCTCGAACGGATCCCGCTCGTCGTGTGCCCGACCAGTTGGACGCCCGACGAGGATTTCGACCTGCTGCTCGAGGCGCTCGAGCGCGCCGAACGCAGCCTGGGTGGCGACAAACCTCCAGGTGGCGACAAACCTTCAGGTTTGTCGATGCTGGCCGTCATCCTCACCGGCAAGGGCGCGCTCCGCGAATCGTTCGAAGCCCGCGCGGCCCGACGATCGTTCAGGAACATCGCCGTGCGAACATTGTGGCTCGAGCCCGCCGACTACCCCGTGATGATCGGTCTCGCCGATCTCGGCTTGTGCCTCCACCAGTCGTCGTCCGGCCTCGATCTGCCGATGAAGCTCGCGGACTTTCGCGGCGCCGGCGTGCCGGCCGCGACCTTCGACTACTCGCCCGTACTGGGTGAAGTGCTGACGAACGGCCAGGAAGGCGTGACGTTCCGAGATCCTGGCGATCTCGCCCTCCTGTTGTCGGCCGTTGCCCGGCGCGACGTCGCACCCCATGGCCCGCTCGCGCGGTCGAAAGCATGGCTCTCGCAGAACCCGCCCGAACGCTGGGAAGACCACTGGCGCGCCAACGCACTCCCGTGCTTCATGCGGTCGTAGGGGCTTGAGACTTGTGACTTGAGACTTGTGACTTGAGGCTTGGGACCAGTCGACTCGGGTAGACCGTTCCCAGGACGAGAACTAGCTACCCAGGGAACTGCGAAGCGCAGATAGCTCACCTGCTGTTTGATCACCGAGCTTCGACAATTCGGTTGCCGCCTTCATTTGGAGAAGCTCCAAGCGTGCCGAAAGGTCGATCAAGTACAAGAGTTCTCGCGCCGATCCAAACGCAATATCAAGAAACCTCAGATAGTCGCCCTCTCCGGCGCGGGCACAACCTTCGACGATGTTCATGGGGATTGACACGGCGGCGCGCCTGATCTGCGATTGCAGTCCAAAGCGCTCGTCGGAAGGGAACTTCGACGTTGCCCGATAGACTCGAACCACGAGATCGTCAGCGAGGTGAAACACGTCGAGTTTGCGATGGTCTCGGCTCATGAAGCCAGACGCACTGCACGAGCCTTGCCAACTTTGATTGCCGCAGCCAGCTTCAGCGCGAGGGCGACGCGGGCGTCAGGGGCGAGCGAGGGATGGCAGGTCAGGAAGATCAGCCCGAGCTGATCGCGGTGGGGCGGCTTCAGCATCGGCGAGATTGCGCGCGCCTTTCTGGCGCAGGAGAGCACCATCGCGCAGCACCTGGTGCGGGCGAAGCGCATGTTGCGCGATTCCGGCATCGGCTTCGGCATGCCCGCGCCCGGCGACCTGCCGGCCCGGCTCGATTCGGTACTCGAGTCGCTTTACCTGATGTTCAACGAAGGGTACGCTGCCACCTCCGGCGACGCGCTGATAAGAGACGATGTGGCGGTGGAGGCGATCAGGCTGACGCGTGTGCTGGCCGAACACCCGGCGACGGCGGCGCCGCGCGTGTGGGCGCTCGTCGCGCTGATGCTCTTGCATGCGGCCCGCTTTCCCGCGCGCGTCGACTCGGATGGCACGCTGTTCCTGCTGCGCGATCAGGATCGTTCCCGCTGGGACCGGCGCTTGATCGCCGAGGGCATGCGGGCGCTCGATCGCGCCTCCGCGGGTGACGCGGTCAGCGCCGACCATCTCGAAGCCGGCATAGCCGCCTGCCACGCGGTCGCGCCGTCCTGCGACGCGACCGACTGGCCGCAGATCGCGGGGCTCTACGACGAGCTGCTCGCGCTCACGCGATCGCCGGTGGTGGCCGTCAATCGCGCGATTGCGGTCTCGCGCGTCGAAGGCGCGGTGTCGGGCCTGGCGGCGCTCGAAGCGATCGCGGATCGCGACGCCTGGGCCCGCTATCCCCTGCTGCCCGCCGTGCAGGCCGAGCTGTGGCGCGAAGCCGGCGACCTCGAGCGCGCCGCGGAGTGCTACCGCAAGGCGCTCGGCCTGGCGCGCTCGGTCCCCGAACGCAACCGGCTCGCCTCACGGCTCGCCGAATAAGGTGCGTACAGTGCGTACGGTGCCTCACGTGCGTACTGTGCTCTTTCGCCTGTCACCTTTACCACCCGAAGCACTCGAAGCACCGTATGCACTGGCAGCACCTTAGGCACCCGAGCACCGTACGCACGTTAGGCACTGTACGCACCGTACGCACCGTATAATCTGGGCCAGTGGAATACCTGATCAAGCAGTACGCACTGGAGCCGGGTGCGCTCGAGATCCAGTACATCGAAGAGCACTTCGGGGAGTTTCCGCGGCGGAAGACCGCGGCCGAAATCATCGACCGCCTACGCGATCGCGAGTCGCTGATCCTGATGGCCGAGGCGTCGCTGCAAGACGATCCCGGCGCGCTGGTTCCAGTGTCGTACAAGATCGTGCACGAGATCCGCGTCGACGAATCGATTCCCAAGCTGCGCGACCTGGTCGGGCGGTTGAGCGGCGCGGTCCGCTTCGACGGCCGCCGCATTCTCTATTCCTGGATCGGCGGGACGCGCCGCGACTGGCGCGGCCAGGGACACTTCCGCGCGTTGACCGAAGAGTCCGAGGTGTGGGCGCTCGCCGCCGGTTTCGAGGAGGTCGTCGTCAAGACCAAGAACCGCTACTACGACATGCGGGCCGTGCTGGCGCAGCTGCACTTCAACGTCGTGAAGCACGAGCCGCACGCCACCGACACGGCCGAGTCGAAGGTCTACCTGAGCAAGCTCCTGCCGGCCGAACTGGCCCGCCGCCATCGCAGCGTGCGGACCGTCGTCTACTCGGAATAGATCGCGGGATGACGCGCGGACCACGGCGCCTGCGCCTCGAATGCGGCCGCCACCTGGATGGCGCGATCTTCCTGCCACAACGGGGCCGTGACCATCAGCCCGATCGGCAGGCCGTCGGGTAGTCCTGCCGGCACGACGATCGCGGGGTGGCCGGTGAGGTTGCAGATCGTCACGCTGTCGCTCGACGCGGGCGCCAGGAACGCGTCGACCTTCTCGAACAGCGCGTTCATCTGCTGCAGCAACAGCGTGCGCACGCGCTGCGCCCGGATGTACTCGACCGCCGGGATGAACCGCGACGCGCGCAACTGGTTGGCGCGTCCGTTCGGGCCCTTGTCGGCCAGGTCGTTGATGGCGCCGCTGCGGACCAGCTCGTCGAACATCGCGCCGGCCTCGGCGTTCAGGATCGCGTAGACCGCGGCCGCGGGCAGGTCGGGCATCGCCACCGGAACCAGCGTCGCACCTGCCTTGCGATACACGTCGAGCGCCGCCTCGAACAGCGGCTGGCGCGCCAGCCACTGCGTGCGCTCGTCGGCCGACGCCGACTCGGCGGGCCCGGCGAACTCGCGCTCGATGTAGCCGAGGCGCAGGCCCTTGACCTCGCGCGATCCGCCCCACTGGAACGCGACGTCGGGCACCGTGTCGTCGTGGCCGTCCGGCCCGTGAATCGCCGACAGCACGAGCGCCGTGTCGGCCGTGGTTCGCGCGATGGGTCCCACCTTGTCGAGCGTCCAGCGCAGCGTCATGCAGCCATGGCGGCTCACCCGCCCGTAAGTCGGGCGCAGGCCCACGACCCCGCAGGTCGACGCCGGCGAGATGATCGATCCGCCGGTTTCGGTGCCGATCGCAAAGCCGACGAGCCCTGCTGCGGTGGCCGACGCCGGCCCGGCCGAGGATCCACTCGCGCCGCGCTCCGGATTCCACGGGTTCCGCGTGCGCGCGCGAAACCACAAGTCGCCAACGGCCAGCTCGCCCGTCGCAAGCTTGGCCAGCAGCACCGCGCCCGCCTCGCGCAGCCGCGTGACCACGGTGGCGTCGTAGTCGAACACCTGGGTCGAGTACGGCCTGGCGCCCCACGTGGTGAGCACCCCCTTGGCGGAGAAGAGGTCCTTGATGCCGTACGGCACGCCATGCAGCGGCCCCCGGTAGCGGCCGGCGCGAATCTCCCGGTCGGCGTCTTCCGCCTGCTGCAACGCGAGATCCTCTGTGAGCGTGACCACGCAAAAGAGCGTCGCGTCGTGGGCCTTGAGCCGCGAGAGGTACATCTTCGTCAGCTCCGCCGATGTGATCTGCCGCGATTTGAGCAGCGCGGCCAGCGTGGTCACGGGCGCAAACGCGAGGTCGGCGATCCGCGCGGGCCGCTTGAGGCTGGCGGGAACGGGTGCCACCTTGCCACTCCTGCCGGAGGTGAGGGCCGCGGATGGGCGGGGAGGACGAAACGAAAACGCCGGTTCGGTTTCCGACGGCAACTGGACGCGTCGAAGCGAGTCGATGTGCTCGCGGTTGCGGGCCACCAGCGACCGGGCCGACTCGCGCTCGGAGGCCGGGAGGCTCACGCCCGAAATCTGTTGAGCGGTGGCGAGCGTGTCGGTCGTGATCGCATCCGGCGCGGGCGCCTGCGCGCCGGCCGCCCTCGGGGCGGCCAGGCCGGCGGCAATCACGGTGGGGAGTTGTTTGAGAAAGGAGCGGCGCGCGCCTCGGCGCGAACGGGTCGAGGTCATGCGCTAGAACTTAACCCTACTCGGCCTTCAGCGTCACCACCGGATCGATGCTCGTCCCACGGCGGGCGGGGAGGTAGGACGCGACCACGGCCACGGCCGTGAGCGCCGCGCCGATCATCACGAAGGTCGCCGGATCGTTCGGTCCGACCTGGAACAGCAGCCCGCGCAGCAGCCGCGTCGCCGGAAGGGCGCACATCAGCCCGAGGACCAGGCCGAGGAACACCGTCCGCAGGTTCTGCAGCACGACCATCCCCACCAGTTGCGGCGCCCTCGCGCCAAGCGCCATGCGGATGCCAAACTCGCGCGTGCGCTGCGACACCGAATACGCGACGATGCCGTAGACGCCGAGCGCGGCGAGCAGCAGCGCGGCGCCGGCAAACACGCTCATCGCCGCCGCCGTCAGCCGCGGCCGCGCCATCGACTCGGCAAACACCTCGTCGAGCGGGCGCACCGCCGACACCGGCAGGAGCGGATCGATCTCGCGAACGACGCGGACTGCCGCGGGCCCCAGCCGGCCGGGATCGCCGCTCGTGCGGATCACGTAGGTCATGATGCCGAACGCGTACTGCCGCGACGACAGGTACGCAGTGGGCCGGATCTCGCCGTCGACGCTCGCGAGCTTCACGTCGCCGACGACGCCGATGATCTCGTGGGGCTTCTCGTTGCCCAGGTTCAGGATGAACCTGCGGCCGAGGGGGTTGTCGCCCGGGTAGATCTGGCGCGCGAAGGTCTCGTTGATCACCGCGACCGGATCGCGGTCCTGCGTGTCCGAATCGGCCACGTCGCGGCCGGCCAGGATCGGGATGCCCATCGCCGTGAAGTAGCCGACGGTCACCGGGCGCGCGTCGGCGACCGGCCGGTCGGTCGGCGCCGGCTGCGGTTGATCGGCCCTCCAGAACGACGTCGCGGGGCCGACGCCGGCCAGCGGGAGGAACGACGTCCCCCCGACCTCGCGCGTTTCGGGCAAGGCCTTGAGGCCGGCGATCACGCGGGTGTGAAACGTGTGTTGCGCGTTCGAGTCGGGATACGACCGCGGCGGCAGCGTGACGCGCATCGACAACGCCGACGCCGGCGTGAACCCGGGATGCACGCCCTGCAGCGCCATCAGGCTGCGGCCGAGCAGGCCGGCGCCGCACAGGACCGTGAGGGCGAGCGCGATTTCGGCCATCACGAACCCCTGCCGGATCGCCCGGCCGCGCGCGCTGCCCGACCGGCTCGGCGCGCCATCACGCAGCGCCGTGACGAGCGAGCCGCCGGTGGCGCCGATCGCCGGGGCCAGGCCGCACACGATCGTGGTCAGCACCGTGATCGCGCCGGCGAACGCCAGCACGCTCGGATCGATCGAGACCTGACCGAGCAGCGGCAGCGGCAGCCGCGTGGCCAGCCACGTGCTCAAGCCGCTCAGAATCCAGCCGGCCAGCAGCACGCCGAGCACGCCCCCGGCCGCCGACAGCATCAGCGCCTCGCACACCAGCTGCGTCATCAGGCGCCCGGGGCCCGCGCCGAGCGCCGAACGGATGGCCAGCTCGCGCCGGCGTCCCGACGCGCGCGTGAGCATCAGGCTGCCGATGTTGCCGCACGCGATCAGCAGCACCGTCGCGACCGCGCCGAACAGCACCAGCAGCGCCAGCCGCACGTCGCCCACCAGCTGCTCGCGCAGCGGCACCGTGTTGACCGTCCAGCCGGTATTGAAGTCCGGGCGCTCCTGCCGCAACCCGTCCATCACGCCTTCGAGTTCGCCCTGCGCCTGGTCGCGCGTCACCTCCGGCTTGAGCCGGCCGATCGCGATCAGGCTGCGGCCGCCCGTGCCCGTTCGCGGGCTGAACCGGAACGGCGTGAAGGCGTCCACCGGCGAGCCGAGCATCTCGAAGCCGCGCGGCATCACGCCGATCACCGTCACCGGTTCCCCGTTGATCGTCAGCTGGCGGCCGAGCACGCTGGTGTCGGCGCCGAACTGGCGCAGCCAGAGCGCGTGCGAGAGCACCAGCGTGCGCGACGCGGTGTCCTGATCCTCGCCCGTCGCAAACGTGCGGCCCAGCATCGGCGCCACGCCGAGCACATCGAACAGGTTCGCGGTGACGATGAGCGTCGACAGCTCGGCGGGCTCGCCGCTCCCGGTCAGCGTCACGCGGTTTTGCGTGAACGCGCCCATCGCCTCGAACAGCCGGCTGCGGTCGCGGAACCCCATGAAGTTCTGCGGGTTCACCACGTTGCGCGGGCGGTTGCGCGGCAGGTTGTGCTCCCAGACCACCAGCAGCCGATCCGCGTGCGGGTACGGCAGCGGCTTGACCAGCATCGCGTGCACGACGCTGAACAGCGCCGTCGTCGATCCGATGCCGACGGCCAGCGCGGCGATCGTGCAGATGGTGAACAGCGGCGTCCGCAGCAACACGCGCAGGCCGTGACGCAAGTCCGACAGGACCGTGGTCATTTGGCTGATCCGGAAAGCAGGAATGGGGGAGCGGGATTGGCGGCGGCGCAGGACCGATCGAGCCCGTCCGCCGTGCCGCGTTCGAGAAACGCGCCGATCATCCCGCCGATGCAGCGCTCGGCATTGCCGATCGGATGCCCGTTGTTGCGAATCACGACGTGGGCGCCGCGCGTCAGCCCGCGCGCGACTTCATCGCCGCCCGGCGGTGGCGTGACCGGATCGAGCTCGCCCGACAGCAGCAGCGTGGGCACCGACGACCGTGTCGGCTGCCGATGCGTGGGCGAGACCTGCCCGCGCGGCCACTCCGCGCAGGCGGCCGTCTGCTCCCGAAGCCGGTAATCGCCGCCGAACGTGCCGGCCGCGAGCGCGCCGGCGTTCCGGGGCAGGAACGGGACATCCTCGGTGCACGACACCGACAGGAAGAAACCCGCGGCCAGCCGGTCGCCGCCGAGCACCGTGCGGCCCGCCAGCGCCGTCTCCGCCAGGCCGCGATCGTCGCCGCCCAGCAACCGGGTCACCAGCTTGGGCGCCTGCGCCGAGGCTTCCGGCGTGTAAAGCACATTGCGAAACGCTTCGGCGAAGAGGCCGCGCGTGACCGTGATCGACACCGCGGGCCTGCCCTGAGCGAAGTCGAAGGGTCGGCTCGATCCCGCGGGGATGGTCAACACCGGTGAGGTGCGATCGAGGCGCGCGAGCAGCTCGCGAAAATCCGCGTCGATCGTCGGGAACGTTCGCGCGCAGTTGGCGTCCTTCATGCACCGCGCCACCAGGTCCTTCCACGCCGCGTCGCCGGCGCGGGCGTGCCATTCGGGCGACGCCATCGACGGCGGGACGATGCCCTTCATCGTGACCGCGCGCAGGCTCGACGGGTGGCGGCGCATGTAGATCTGCGCCACCCGCGATCCGTACGACGTGCCGTACAGATTGATCTGCCGGTAACCGAGCGCCGCGCGGACCTCGTCCAGATCGTCCACCGCGATGTCGGTGGTGTAGAGCCGCAGATCGGCGGTCTTCTCCAGCCGCGCGCGGCACGCGCGCACGGCGGCGGCACTCAGCAGGTGTGAATCGAACACGCCCGACCCATCGGGCGTCGCCAGCTCGGGACACGTGAGTGGGCCCGACTTGCCCGTGCCCCGCAGATCGACGAGCACGAGATCGCGGGACCGGCGAACCTCGTCGAACGCCCGGCTGAAGAAGCGCGCGTTGAACGACGGCGCATCGCCGGGACCGCCCGACAGCGTGAACAGCGGATCCGGCCTGCGCACGGGTCCGGTCGCGGCCATTACGATGATGGACAAATCGATCTGCCGGCCCTGCCTGGTCTCGCGGTTCTCCCAGACCTTGTAGGTCCCGCAGCGCGCCTCGCCGGGTACACCCTCGATCGCGCAGGGCGCCAGGGCGACCTGGCCGGCGAGGACGAGCGCCGCCAGCATCATTGCCGCAGTCCGAACAGGAGCAGGCCGGCCACGGCCTTCTCGCGCACTTGGGAATCCGGGTCGGTTGCCGCCTTGCGAAGCGCGTCGAGCGCGCGCGCATCGCCGCTGGCGCCGAGGGCGATCGCGGCCTTTTCGCGCACCTGCGCGTCCTCGTCGGCGATGGCGGCGAGCAGCGGTTCGACGATGCGGGGATCGCGGCGGAAAGCGAGCCCGATCGCGGCCTTCTCGCGGACCTGGGCGTCGGGATCCTTCAGCGCGGTGAGCAGCGGATCGATCACATCGTCGCCGGGCGTGAGCGCGAGGCCGAGCGCGGCTTTCTCGCGGACCTGCCGGCTTGTGTCGCCGAGCGCCTTCACGAAGGCGCCGGTGACCGACGGCAACATGGCGTCCCGATCGGCGTCCATCAGGTCCGGCATTTTCGGCGTGCCTTCGGCCCTGGGAGGCGCCGCCGGCTGGGCGCCGAGGATTGCCGTGGCGATGGCGGCGATGCCGGCCGTGACCAGCCATCGCGACGATCGGCGCGGGGTCCTCACGACGTGGCCGAGGATGAGCAGGAGCCGGCCTTCGATTGCCGATCGGCGGGCCATGGCGAGCGCCGTGGCCGGCAGCCACGGGCCGGGCCGGCGCGCGAGGTCGAGCAGCAGCGCCGCGTAGTCCGACGGCTTGGCGCCCATCCGCAATACCTCGTCGTCGCAGGCCCGCTCGCGTTCGCGCGCGAGCGAGCCGGCCGCGTGCCACACCAGGGGGTTGAACCAGTAGACGGCACAGGCGAGCTGCGCGATCGCCTGGGTCCGGCGGTCGCGGCGGCGGATGTGGGTGAGCTCGTGCACGAGCGTCGCGTATCGCGCGTCGGCGGTCCACGCCGCGGCCTGCGCCGGGATCATGACGATCGATCGGAACAGCCCGGCGACGTGCGGGCTGCCCTCGCGCAGCGACTGGCGGATCTCGATCTCGGGCAGCCCGATGCGAGCGCAGACTTGCCTGGCGTCGTAGATCCACGCCGTGGGTGCCGGTTTCGATCTGCGTACCGATAGTCCGCTACAGAGCCAGCCGAACGCGAACCACACGCCCACGGCCAAGGCAGCCAAGGTGCCTGTCGTGCGTACGGTGCCTAGGGTGCCTAGGGGCGTTGTGCCAGGAGTGCTCGTGCCTGAAGTGCCCGGAGCACTAGCACCCGGCACTATTGTCACCATTGGCACCAAGCCCCTAGGCACCCGAGGCACGGTACGCACCATAGGCACATTGAATTTCGGTGCGAGCGGTGCGAGGGCGGGCGCGAGCAAGACCATCACCATCGCGGCATGCCAGAGCAGGTGACGCGTGGACGGCGCGGCGCGGCGCAGGAGCCGCGCCGCCACGCACGCGGCCGCCAGCAGGAGCGAGGTCCGGAGCACCACGTTGAGATCCATCAGCGGCCTTCCTTCCGAGCGCGATCGATGAGCGACGACAGCTTGCTCAGCTCCTCGTCCGACAGCGATCCGGAATCCACGAGCGCGGCGGCGGCCTGCGCGGCCGAACCGTCGAAAAACGTTTGGACGATCCGCGTCAGGGCAGAGTTGCGCGCGCGCTCGCGCGGCACCATCGGCAGGTAGACGTAACGCGGGCCGCGGGCCTCGTGGCGGGCGTGGCCCTTCTCTTCGAGGATGCGCAGCAGGGCGCGCACGGCCGAGTAGCTCGGCGGGTCGGCGAGCGACCCCTGGACGTCGGCGACGCTCGCCGCGCCCTTCGCGTAGAGGATGTCGAGGATCTGCCGTTCGCGCCGCGAGAGCGGATCGCTGGTCATGCTAAAAATTCTGCACATGCTGAATATTTAGCACTTCGCGTTACCCGCGCGCAAGTTCTTGCCCCCGACCACTCTGGTCGTATATGCTCCGAAACAGGAATTGAGATCGAATCTCATTTAGGGTCGTTTACGGATGCTACAAGCTTTCGTCATCACGCTTCGGGAAGGCCTCGAAGCGTTCCTGATCATCGCCATCAGCCTGGCGTATCTCCGGAAGAGCGGGCGTCGTGAGCTCGTCCCGGCCGTGCATTGGGGCATCGGTCTTTCGGTGCTGCTGAGCGTGGCCGCCGCCTACCTCTTTCAGCAGGCGTCGAACCAGGCGTTGTGGGAGGCCATTCTCGCCCTCGTCGCCGCGGTTTCGGTGGCCTCGCTGACCATCCACATGTGGCGCACCGCGAAGCGGATCAGGAGCGAGATCGAAGGGCGGCTGCGCGCGTCCACGGAGAAGGCGGGCACGGCGGCCTGGCTCGGCGTGTTCCTGTTCACGCTGCTGATGATTTCGCGCGAGGGCATGGAGACCGCCCTCCTCATGGGCACGCTGCTGACACAGGTGCAAACGCCGTCGATCGTCGGCGGCGCCGCGGCCGGCACGCTCTCGGCGGCGGTCGTGGCGGCCTTGTGGTCCCGCTACGGCCACCGCGTGAACCTGGCGCTCTTCTTCCAGGTCACCGCGATCTTCCTGCTCGTGTTCGTGGCGCAACTCCTCATCTACGGCTTCCACGAACTGACCGAAGCCAACCTCTTCCCGGGCAGCGAGGCGTTGCACTGGGCCACCGAGCCCTACGGCCCTGACGGGGTGTACGGGCAATACCTGACGTACATGCTGGTTGCCGTTCCGCTCGGCTGGCTGTTGTTCGCCATGCTGACCGGCGCGGGCCGCCCGCCCGTCCGCGCGGCGTAGGGATGATTGGGGACAGGCCCCCAAAATCACA
>Ga0156330_1250_pt2 | contig 13792 bp, 12 predicted proteins | sample RifCSPlowO2_12_FD_107978 | JGI IMG/M metagenome (GOLD analysis project Ga0156330, IMG submission 107978) | Acidobacteria bacterium RIFCSPLOWO2_12_FULL_67_14b | reverse complement strand
ACCCTCGGCAGCCGCATGGTCACGCGGATCGACGACGACACCTTCATGGGCGCGGCGTCGGGCTACCAGACGATGCTGTGCTACCACGTGCGCACGCTCGAGCATCCCTGCCCTGAGCGGAGTCGAAGGGCGCGCGTGGCGGCGATCGAGTGGCAGTGCGGCTACCGCCATCGCGAGTACTTCAAGCAGTACCCCGTGTTCGTGTTTCCGTCGCAATACGCGGATCCCGGCGGCGACGAAGACGGCAGCTACATCCACTGGGTCAGCGTGATCGATCCGGCTCGACGCACCGAGATGATCATGCAAGGGATCGCGGCGGTGCATCACTATGAAGGCCGGGGGCTCAAGGCCGCGCTCGAGCGCCGGGAGGGGAGGGCGCAGCCCGCCGCGGGGCGATGGTCCGTGCTCTCGGACACGATGTGGGTCGATGCGCCGATCGCCATGGCTCACGAGCTGCTCGCCGATCGGACGGCCCTCGCCGGGTGGGCGCCGCTCTTTCGGGCCGTCGACGCGGCGGCGGGGTCGTTCGTCGACGAGTATGCGCGGCGCGTCGAGGTCGAGTTCGCGGCGTGCGAGCTGGGCGACTACGTGCTGGTCGAGCAGGACTACGTCTACCCCGATCTTGGTGCCGTGCAGCGCTGCCCGATCGTCCTGGTGCCGTGCGCTCGGGCCTTCGGCCCCGAGGCACCAGGGTTCTTGCTCCACCGGATCGCATTCGTCCGCCACGATGGGTCGCAGGCGTGGGGCCGGACGACGGCCTCCGAACTGACCGCGGAGAGCATGGCGATCAAGCGCCTGCTCGAGAAGCGTGCGGGGAACCTGGCCAGCTTCGCTCGCGGGATGAGCTATCGGCCTGCCCTGAGCGAGTCGCCGCCGCAGCGACGACGAGTCGAAGGGCCCGCTCCCGCGACAATCGCTGTAGCGCGGAACTTTGGTTCCGCGACCGCGACCGCGGAAGAGGTCACCGCCTCACCACCGGACATCTTCGCCCCCGAATTCGCCGCCGACCCATACCCGCACTATCGCCGGATGCGCGACGCGTATCCGCTGTACTTCCACGCGCCCACGCAAGCGTGGATCCTGAGCCGCTATGCCGACGTCCGTCTGGCGCTGACCAATCCGTCGTTCACTACGAAAAGCTATGCCGCGCAGACCGAGCCCCTGCTCGGCAAGACGCTCATCCAACTCGACGGCCGCGAGCACGCGCTGCAGCGCGGGTTGCTGACGCCGTCGTTCAGCGCCGTCAGCATTCGTGAGCGCTTCTCGGATCTGATTGGCGGCACCATCGACGAGCTTACCGCCGCGGTAACGTCCAAGGGGCAGGCGGATCTGGTCGGGGATCTGGTCGTGCACCTGCCCGTCCGCATCATGGCGGGGTTGCTCGGCTTGCCCGCGCACGACCGCGATCGGTTTCGTGCGTGGTACACGGCCCTTATTCACGGTGCGCTCAACCTCACCGGCGATCCCGGGGTGGCGGCGGCGGCCCTCACCGCGCGGGACGCGCTGGACGCCTACCTGCGGCCGCTCGTCGCCACTCGCCGCGAGAGCCCGGGCACCGATCTGATCTCCACCCTTGCGACGACCACGGTCGCGGGCGAGCGGCTGACCGACGAACAGATCGTCCGTTTCGCGATGCTCATGGTGTTCGCCGGGGGTGAAACCACGGAGAAGGGCCTCTCGACCACTCTGCGCAACCTGCTGGCGCATCCCGACGCTCTGGCAGCGGTGCGGCAGGACCGGTCGCTGCTGCCGCGAGCGATCGCCGAGTCGTTCCGCTACACCGCGCCGACCCACATGGTGCCGCGTCAGACCCGCGAAGAGGTCGAAGTCTCCGGTGGGATCCTGCCCGCGGGGGCCGAGGTGCTGTGCTTTCTGGGCTCGGCCAACCGCGACGAGCGCCGCTTCGCCGATCCCGATCGTTTCGATCTCTACCGGCCCGAGACCGACCCGGAGCGTGCGTTCACGGGCCAGGCCGCGCACCTCGCGTTCGGCGGCGGCCGGCACTTCTGCCTCGGGGCCGTGCTCTCCCGCTTCGAGATCGAGGTCGCGGTCGGCCGCATCCTCGATGCCCTGCCACACTTGCGACTCGCCGGCGACACGCCGCCTCCCGATGGCGGGTTGTTTCTGCGTGGCCCGGCGACACTTCCCGTTCGTTTCTCGCGGAACAAGCAGTAGATCGCCTACGTCTAAAGACGTAGACTGCCTACTACTATGGCCAGGACCCCCGACGACAAGCGCCTCGAGCTCCTCCAGGGCACCCTCGACATGCTCGTGCTCCGGACCCTCCAGTGGGGACCCCAGCACGGCCATGGCATCGGCCAGGCTATCGCGTCGCAGTCCGACGACCTGCTCAAGGTCGAAACCGGTTCCCTGTACCCGGCCCTGCACCGCCTCGAGAAGCGCGGTTGGCTGAAATCCGAGTGGGGCATCAGCGAAGCCAACCAGAAGGCGAAGTACTACCGGATGACGGCGGCGGGGAGGGCCCAGCTGTTGCGTGAGCAGGATCGGTGGTCGCTACTCGTCGACGCGATCGGACGCATCATGAACCCGGCACGGACGGTCAAGGAATAGCCGATGCGGCCCGACGAGCGAGACCTCGACGATGAAATTCGCGGCCACCTGGCCATCAGTGTGAAGGACCGGATCGAACGCGGCGAGGATCCGGAAGCCGCCCGCCTGGCGGCGCTGAGGGAATTCGGTTACGTCCCGGCCCTGCGCGAGTCGATGCGGCGGGTCTGGTACAGCCGCTGGTTCGATGCGGCCGCCGCTCTCGGGCAGGACATCCGGGTGGCCTTCCGTTCGCTCAGGCGTGCCAGGGGCCTGGCCGCCACGGTCGTGGTGACGCTCGCGCTCGGCATCGGCGCCAACGCCGCGATCTTCAGCGTCGTCCGCGGCGTGCTCCTTCGTCCGCTTGCCAATCGCGACGAAGCCCGCTTGATCTACATCCGCCAGAGCGCGCCCGGCATCGGCGCCAGGAACCTGACGTTCTCGGTGCCCGAGATCGCGGACTTCAAGGCGCGGGTGACGACGATCAGCGCCTTCGGCGACTTCTCCACGATCAGCTTCACGATGGTCGGTTTCGGGGAGCCGCGCATCGTGCAAGCGGGCGTGGTCTCGGGCTCGTTCTTTGACGTGATGGGCCTTCGCCCGGTGCTCGGTCGCCTGCTCAACTCGGGCGACGATGGCCTCAACGCGGCGGGCGCGGCGGTGCTGACGCACCGCTTCTGGACCAATTCGCTCAACAGCGATCCGACCGTGATCGGCAAGAAGATCGATCTCGGTCCACGCACGGCCACCGTGGTCGGCGTGCTCGAGCCGTCGGTGCCGTATCCCGCCGACACCGAGATCATCGCGAACATCGTCACCAGCCCGCATCATCTCGGGGCGACGATGATCACCGGGCGCACGCACCGCATGACGGAGCTCTTCGGCCGCCTCGCACACGGGGCCACTCTCGAAGCGGCGCGCACCGAGTTGAGCGCCGTGCACGCCGCCATGGTCAGCGAGCATCCCGACGCGTATTCGGCAAAGGCCGACATGCAGCTCAGCGCGAGGCCGCTGCGGGAGCAAATCACCGCGCCGGCGCGGACGATTCTGCTCCTGCTGCTGGCCGCCTCGGCGGTTGTGTTCGTGATCGCCTGCTCGAACGTCGCCAACCTGATCCTGGCGCGCTCGGTGCGGCGCGAAGGTGAACTGGCCGTGCGCGCCGCGCTCGGCGCCAGCCGCGGCGCGCTGCGGCGGACGCTGCTCGCCGAGAGCCTGGTCCTCTGCGGCGCCGGCGCCGTACTGGGCGTGCTGCTGGCACGTCCGCTCGTGGCCGTGGTCGCCGGCTTTGCGGCGCGCTTCTCCGTGCGCGCGCTCGACGTCACCGTGGACGCCAGCCTGCTCTGGGTCGGCGCGGGCCTGGCGATGGCGGCGGCCGTGCTGCTGGCCTACGTTCCTCGACTTCCATCGCCGCATGCACCGACCGGGGGCGGCCTCGTCAGCGCCGGCGTTCGGATTACGCCGGGCACCAACCGCCGACTGCGCGTGTTCGCCACCACCCAGATCGCGCTGTCGTTCGTGCTCCTCGCGGGCGCCGGCATGCTGGTCGCCACGCTGGTCGCGCTGCAGACGGCGAGCACCGGCTTCGACACGCGCCGGGTGCTGGCGCTCGACGTCCCGGCAGCGGTCGGCGACATGAGCGCGAAGTCGATCGACTTCTATCAGGAAGCGACGCGGCGCATCGGCGAACTGCCTGGCGTGGAGGGCGTCGCGGTGGGGAGCTTCGTGCCGTGGCGCGACGCCGGCAGCTTCGGGTCCGGCATGCCCTTCATCGTCGAGGGTTACACGCCCGCCGACGGCGAAGAGAACCCCCTGGCGCGGATCCGCATCGTGTCGCCAGATTTTTTCGCGGTGCTCGGCGTGCCGATGGTCGCCGGCCGCACCTTCACCGACGCGGACCGCCGCGGCAACGACAACGTGGTGATGGTGAGCCAGACGCTGGCGCAGCGGCTGTTCCCGAATGGTGACGCGCTCAACCGGCATCTGGCGTGGACCGATCCGATGTTCGGGAAGATCCGCCATCGCATCGTCGGCGTGGTGGAGGATGTGGACGACGAAAACGTCGTGCCGGGGCCGGTGCTCACCGTCTATCACCCGTTTGCGCAGATGGGTGTCGGCGGGCGCGTGTTCGTGCACACGTCGGGCGATCCCTACGCCCTGCTGCCGCCGGTGAGGCGGATCATCCGCGAGCTGTCGCCGAACCAGCCGGTGGAGCGGGCCGCGACGCTCGAGGACGTGCGCGCGCAGGTGCTGGCGCCGGATCGGTTGAACGCGTTCGTGATGTCCGGCTTTGCGGGCGTGGCCCTGCTGATTGCGGTGGTCGGTGTGGCGGGCGTCCTGGCGTTCTCGGTGAGCGCGCGCGTGCGCGAGTTCGGCGTCCGGCTGGCGATCGGCTCGCCGCCCCACAGCCTGCTGATGGGCGTCCTGTCGGAGGGAGCCGTGATCGCGGCGATCGGGATCGTCGCGGGCGCCGTGAGCAGTTACGCGTTCGCGGGTGTCGCCACCGCTTATCTCGCCAGCTTCCATCTGCCGGGCGTGCTGCCAATCCTTGGCGCGGCCGTGGTCCTCGCGGGCGCCGCTGTGCTGGCGTCGCTGATGCCCGCCGCGCGCGCCTCGCGCGTGGACGTGCTGCAGGCGCTCCGATCGGAGTAGACGATGACTCCGGCGCCGAGGCAAGTGGCGTGACGTTACTCCCCATATTCAAGCGGTATTTCCAATGACCATCACCCAACGCAATGAACTGACTCCGCGGAGACCTCTCCGGCTGTGGCCCGCCGTCTTGATCGCGACCATTCAACTGCTGGTCATGTTCGGCGTCCCTGTCGTCGCGCCCAACGCACAGATGCCTGTCGGCATGCTTGGGGGCGTAGCCGGCGCGTTGGCGATCGCGTTGTGGTGGGTCTTTTTTAGTCGCGCCCCCTGGTCCGAGCGCGTGGGCGCGATCATCCTGATGATCGTCACGGTGTTGGCAATCAGGAGCGTCGCCCACGAATCGATCACAGGGGCTGGCCAGGGGATGATGATCTACATACTGCCGCTCCCCTACCTCGGCCTCGCCCTTGTCGCATGGGCGGTAGCCACACGTGCTCTGCAGGACGGAGCTCGGCGCGCGTTGTTGGTTGCGCTCATCCTGCTTGTATGTGCGCCGTTTTCGCTCATACGAACGGCTGGTGTCAGCGGCGCCGCCGGTTCGGAGTTCCATTTGCGATGGACGCCATCTCCCGAGGAACTTCTCCTGGCCCAAGCCAACGATGAGCCAAAGCCGCTCCCGCCGGCTCCGGCGGCCACGGAGATGGCCAAAGAGCCGCCCGCGCCGAAGCCCGCCGACGCGAATGCTGTACCACCCGCCATGGCTCCCGCTCCCGCAACGGCGAAGACGGAACCGGCCGCTCGGCCGGCCGTTGCAGCACCTGCCGAGTGGCCGGGCTTTCGCGGGCCCAATCGCGACAGCATCATTCACGGCCTGCGGATCTCGACCGATTGGTCGGCGTCGCCACCGGTCCAGATCTGGCGCCGGCCGATCGGACCCGGATGGTCGTCCTTCGCGGTTCACGGCGATCTGCTCTTCACTCAGGAGCAACGCGGTGACGAGGAACTGGTGTCCTGCTACAGAGTGAGCACCGGCGAGCCGGTGTGGCGGCACCGCGACCCGATCCGATTCTGGGAGTCGAATGGTGGTGCGGGTCCGCGCGCGACGCCGACCCTCAACAACGGTCGCGTCTATGCACTTGGCGCCACCGGAATCCTGAACGCCCTCGACGCCGCTACCGGCGCCGTGCTGTGGTCGCACAACGTCGCGTCCGAAGGCAAGGTGCCCACTCCGACTTGGGGCTTCTCGGCGTCGCCGTTGCTGATCGACGACGTCGTCATTGCCGCTGCCTCCGGTGCCCTGGCCGCCTACGACCGCGTCACTGGCAAGCCGCTCTGGCTCAACCCTTCACGCGGCGGGAGCTACAGTTCACCGCATCGAGTGACGATTGACGGCGTCGAGCAGGTCGTGTTCCTGGGTGGGCCTGGCGTGATCAGCGTCGCGCCGGCCGACGGCAAGCTGCTTTGGGAGTCGGCGTGGGACGGCGGCGCCATCGTGCAGCCGGGCGTGACCGAAGATGGCGACATTGTGATCAACGCCATCAGCATGATGGGAGGCGTCGGCACGCGCCGGCTTCATGTCGCGCAGGGACCTGGCGGATGGCATGTCGAGGAGCGTTGGACCTCGCGGGGCCTGAAGCCGTACTTCAACGACTTCGTCATCCACAAGGGCCATGCTTTCGGCTTCGACGGCAGCATCCTCGCGAGCATCGACCTCGCGGACGGCACGCGCAAATGGAAGGGCGGGCGCTACGGCAACGGCCAGCTCGTCCTGTTGGCCGACCAGGACGTGTTGCTGGTGATCTCGGAGGAGGGCGAGCTGGCGCTCGTCAGCGCGACCACCGACCAGTTCACGGAGCTGGCGCGGTTTCTGGTGTTCAACGCCAAGACCTGGAACCACCCGGTGGTAATCGGCGACCTCCTGCTGGTGCGCAACGGCGAGGAGATGGCGGCGTTCCGGCTGTCGCTTGCGGGCGCCTCGAAGACGGACACGCTCGAGCAGAAATAGTCAGCGACGAGCGCGTGGTCGCGCCTTCGCCCAAGCCTGCTTTGTCGGCGGCCGTTTCATCGACGGCGCGCCCGCCACTCTTCGCGCGACTGTCCCCAGATGTCCACCGGCGATTCGTGATACGGCGGCGGCAGCGATCCGGGGCCGAGGTTGCGCGAGCCCAGCTTGCGCGCCACGGCTTGTGACGCAACATTGGCGGGGTCGATGCTGTGGATCACGTCCGACCAGCCCAGATGATCGAACGCCCAATCCGTGGCCGCCTCGGCGCCTTCGCTCGCAAAGCCCTTGCCCCAGCAGTCGCGGACGATGGCCCAGCCCACTTCAGTGCCGGGCCAGCCTTCAGGCATCCACGGGCCGATACGGCCAACCCATCGCCCGGTCGCCTTCTCGACGACCGAGAACATTGCGAAACCGTTCGCATGCCACGCGCCGATCATCGTCATCAGCGCGCGCCACGATACCGAGCGCGGCATGACCCCGCCGATGAACAGCGCCACCTCCTCGTCCACCATCATCTCGGCCCAGGGATCGAGATCCTCCGCGCGAGGCAGGCGCAGCAAGAGGCGTGGTGTTTCGAGTTGCAGGTCGTCGAGTGTCATATCTTCGGAGGCTACCAGGAATAGGCCGCGCGCGAAGCGTCACGCGCGTGACCGAAAGGTTCTGCCGCGCCAGCATCGGCGAACTGATCCCGGCGGGCACTTCGATCGCCGCTGGCGCTTCCAGCTATCAGCCCTCGGCTCTCAGCGGAAAGCGGAAAGCGGAAAGCCGAAAGCTGGCAGCCGCAGGCAATTCATGTCGAGTCAAGTGAATTGCGGTGAATTGCGGGATTAGAAGCCCGCCGGCACCGGGCGGCCCGACAGCCGGCGTCCCGTCGCGATCGCCTCGAACCCCGCGCCATTGCGCGCCTGCATCGTGAACACGCTGAAGCCCTGTGCCATCAGCTTCTCAATCTCTGCGGGATTGTTCGCCGGGTAGCTGCACGGCACCTTGAACTCTTTGCACGCCGCCAGGATGCCGGCCACGCCCGCGTCGAAGCCGGCCTGGTCGCGCAGGCGCTGGCCATCCGCGCCGGTCGTTGAGAACACGCCGCCGAGCGTCCCGGCGCCCACGGTCACGACGGTCAGGCCGGGGACGGCCGCGATCTCGCGCACGTTCGCGATCCCCTTCTTGCTCTCGACGATGGCCCAGAGCACGAGCTCGCCGTTCTTGTTCAGCGGCCACGGGTCGGCCTTCTCTCGATACTGAGCTTCGCTCAGGCCCCAGTATGCCGCCGCCAGCCCAATGCCCTCGTCCGGGCGGGTGCCGCCCCTGGATTTGAACCGCATCGCCGCGAGCGCGGTGCGAACCTCGTCGGCGCTTTCGACTTCCTGCATGATGATGCCGGCATGTCCCGCGTTCAGTTGTTCGACAATGCGCGCGGTCGCCGCGTCCGGATCGGCGTGAACGATCGGGATCTTCGAGATGAACGCGTGGGACGACATCGACCCGCCGGCCGCCAGCATCGCCGCCATGTAGCCCAGGAACCGCTCGGCGTTGGCGGCCGAGTAGTTGTCGTACGCGAAGTCGCTGAACTTGTAGGCGACGGTCTCGCGGGCCGCCTCCATGAGCGACGGCGGCGCCGGAGCCGGGGTGGGCGTGCCGCGGCCGCCCACGACAATCGCCGGGTGCGTGATGCCCAACACCGGCAGCCCTTTCTCGTGGAGGGCAATCATCGGATTGAGTCGACGCGGGCCCTGGGCCTGCCCCGTGGCAGCCACGGCAAGCATGGACAGCCCGAGCACCAGAGCGATTGATCGTGAACGCATGGCCCTAAGGATACGCCTTCCCAGGAAAGACAACAGGAGGTCAGGAGGTCAGGAGCAAATGTCCTCTTGACCTCCTGGTCTTCTAATCTCCTGTGACTGTCTGGCCTCACCGCCGATCGGTGATAATCGGGCGAAGGGCGCGATAAACGCGCCAGCCCTGCACAAAATGGAACCGACCTCCGCGGCCGCTCAGAGTGGAGCGGCCGCCAGCCAATCAACGGCCGTCGAATTCGACCAGGTGTCGCTGGCGTTCGACGAGCACGTGGTCCTTCGCGACCTCAGCTTCAGCCTGCCGGCCGGCGCCATGCGCATCCTGCTCGGCGCCAGCGGCTCGGGAAAGTCCGTCGTGCTCAAGCTCATTCTCGGCCTGCTGCGGCCCGACGCCGGTACCATTGTCGTCAATGGCCAGCGCGTGGACACGATGGCCGAACGCGATCTGCTGCGGATGCGTGTCGATATCGGCATGGTGTTCCAGGAGAATGCGCTGTTCGACTCGCTGACGGTGGGGGAGAACGTCGGCTACCGGCTGTACGAAGACGGGGACCTGACCGGGGACCAGGTGCGCGTCAGGGTCGAGGAGGTGCTGAGCTTCATCGGCCTGAGCGAGATGATCGATCGAATGCCGGCATCCCTGTCCGGCGGGCAGCGGCGCCGCGTGGCGATCGCGCGCGCGATGGCGCCGAAACCCGGCCTGTTGCTGTTCGACGATCCGATCACCGGCCTCGATCCGCTCATCGCCACGACGGTGGACGATGAGATCGTCAAACTCCGCGACCTGGAACACGTCACGTCCCTCCTCGTGACGCACCAGATTCGGGACGCGTTCTACATCGCCACGCATGAGGCCGTGCGGCGCAACGGCCAGGTGCAGATCGAGGACGCCGGCGCGGCCAGGGCCGAGCAGGTCGAGTTCATGGTCCTGCTCGACGGCCGCATCCACTTTCAAGGGACGGCCGCGGAGCTGCAGGCGTCGCCGGATGCTTACCTGAAGGAGTACTTGCTGATGACCCTGCCGCCCTGGTGACCGGGGCCACGCGCCTGGACCGAGGCGCGTTACTTGACCTGCAGCGTCGCCAGGTATTCGACGAGCGAGTCGATGCGCTGCTTCACGGCGTCGGCGTTGGATGAGTCTGCCGATGCGAGGAAGGCCTGGCCCCACTCCGGCATGTCGCCGCCGCCATGGCCCTTCACCGGCTGGCGGCCGTCGATCACCTGGAACACCAGGTCACGCGGAAACGTGCCGCCGTTCCGCTTGGTCAGCTCGGTGAGGTTGGCCGGCTTGCGCTGGAGAGACGCCGCCAGCTGCCCGGTACCCTTGGCGTCCTTGCCGTGGCAGACGACGCAGTACTGGGTGAAGTTGTTGGCGCCGGCAATGACCAGCGACGCTGTGGGCACAGGCTCTTGAGCTGAAATGGTCGATCCGGTGACGAGTGCGGCCGCGATCGCCATTCCGAAGCCCCAGCGTGTCAGGCGTTGCATGATTTACCCCTGCCCATTCTTATAGCACAGCCCAGGCCGCTGCGCCCGTGGCAGTGGTCTTGCATCCACAGTTCACATACCGTTCTAACCAGGAGAGATCAATGAAAGTCCGCGACATCATGTCCGCAAACATCCAGGCCGGCCGGCCCGATTCCGACCTTGCCGCCATCGCCAAGCTGATGTGGGACCACGACTGTGGCTTTGTCCCGATTGTCGATGCCGCCGGTCACCTGGCAGGCACCATCACCGACCGTGACATTTGCGTCGCCACTGCCACGCGCCGCCGCCTTCCGGAACACATCGCGGCCGCCGAGGTCATGAAGGGCCCGGTTCGAGCCGTGCTCGCCGACGAGTCCGTGTCGGCGGCCCTCGAGCTGATGAAGAAGCACCAAGTCCGCCGCCTGCCGGTCATCGACGACTCCGGAAGGCTGCAGGGGATTCTGTCGATGAACGACGTCGTGGTGGCGGCCGAGAAGCACAACAAAGCCCTGCCCGCCGGCGAGATCGTCGCCACGATGGCGGCCATCTGCGCGCACCGGCCGGTTGTGGCGACTGCGGCGTAGGAGGGATGGCCATGCGCGTCTTCGAAGTGATGACCGGTGAAGTGAAAACGGTCAAGCCCGGTGTCTCCGCAAGCGAAGCCCGGGACAGAATGCGGCAACAGCAGATTCACCATCTGGTGGTGACCGACGGCGCCGATCCGGTCGGGATCCTGTCGGATCGCGACCTTGGCGGCGCCCGCATGAGCCGTGCGACCGCCACCATCGCGGTGTCGGAGTTGATGACCCGGCCCGTGGTGACCGTGCCGGCCACCACCCTCGTCACGAAGGCCGCCAACCTCATGCGCGGCCGATCGATCGGTTCCCTCGTGGTCACCTCTGACAAAGGACGGGTCGTCGGCATCGTGACCGTGTCCGATCTGCTGGACCTGATCGGGCGCGGCGCCGGCCGCCAGCCCAGCCGCCAGGCGCGGCCACCTCTCAGTCGTCAGGCCTGGAAGCAGCCTCGGATCCGGAAGGTGCAGCGTCAGCGGTTGCATGCGTAAAAATTCCTGACCGCCACGGGAAAACCCACGGCGCAGCGGCACTGTTGAGGTGGTGATCCGGGCCGTCTGCATGCACACGCAATCCGCCGGCCGTAAGCCCTGGGCACGCGGGTTGCGTGCATTCCCAGAGGGACCGCTCGCTTCGGTCCAACCTTGGAGGAAGAAATGACAGACAGACAACTGCAGGAACACGTGCAGAACGCACTCGACTGGGAACCGAGCATCGACGCCGCCGACATCGGCGTGTCGGTGGACAACGGTGTGGTCACGCTGAGGGGCGACGTCAAGACCTACGCGGAGAAAGCGGCCGCCGAACACGTGGCGCTGGCCGTATACGGCGTGAAAGCCGTGGCCAACGACATCAACGTTCGCTTGGGCACAGGATTGGAGCGATCCGACACTGACATCGCGCAGGCGGTCGTCTCGGCGTTGCGGTGGAGCAGCATGGTCCCCGACGAGAAGATCGCCGTGGTGGTGACCAATGGCTGGGTGACGCTGTCGGGCCAGGTCGACTGGGAATACCAGAGGTCGGCGTCGGCCAGGACCGTGCGGGACCTCACGGGCGTGCGTGGCGTCACCAACGCCATCGCCGTGGTGCCTCACGCCAGCGCACCGGATGTCAGACAGAAGATCGAAGCCGCCCTGAAGCGGAGCGCGGAAGTCGACGCCCGCCGCATCAACGTGACGGCCGCGGATGGCAAGGTCGTCCTGTCGGGCAACGTGCACTCGTGGTTCGAGCGCGACCAGGCGCGCCGCGCGGCGTGGTCGGCTCCGGGGGTCACGCAGGTCGACGACCGTATCGCGATCGTTCCTTAGCCGCCGTGGAGGAGACCATGATGGGTCAATCCCCCGTGCGTCGGGTCGGGTCGATCGTGTTGGTGCTGGCGATCGCGATCGCCGGCGCCGCCGCGGCCGCGCAGCATGTCGCGCTGACCGACCCGCAGATTACCGCGCAGATCGAACACAAGCTGCTCGATCGCCACATCACCGGCGTCGGCGTCAGCGTTCGCGAGGGCGTCGCGACCCTCCGCGGCACGGTGCCGAGCCTCTGGGCCCGGGACGAGGCCATCGCGCAGGCGAGGAAGGCCGATGACGTCAAGGACGTGATCGTGGACCTGGCGATCGCCGCCGGCGAAAGCGATCTCGCGGTGGCCGAGGGCATTGCCTCGCGGATCCGCCGCTACGTGTTCTTCACGGTCTTCGATGATGTCGACGTGGAGGTGACCGGCGGCGTGGCCACGCTCACGGGCGCCGTCACGATGCCGTATAAGTTGCAGGAGATGGCCAGGCTCGCCGCGCACGTGACGGGCGTCCAGCGTGTGGTCAACGACATTCGCACGCTCCCCGTCTCGACGTTCGACGATCAGATCCGGTATGCGGTCGCCAGCCGGATCTACAACGACCCGATGTTCTGGAACTACGCCATCCAGGTGAGCCCGCCGATCCACATCCTCGTCGACGGCGGGCGCGTGACCCTGACCGGCGTGGTCGGATCGGAAGTCGAGCGCCGCATGGCGGAAATCCTCGCGCGGGAGGTCTTCGGCATCTTCAGCGTGACCAACAAGCTGCGTCTCGGGGAGTGACATGAACGCGATCAACCGCCGCATCGCCGGCCGGCTCGAAGAGGCGGCGGACCTGCTGCAGACGCAGGGCGCGGATCGCTTCCGAGTGAACGCGTACCGGCGCGCTGCGGCGGCCGTGCGCACGTGGCCGGAAGCGCTCGACCAGGAGTTCCGCAGCCGCGGCGTCGAGGGCCTCGAGCGGGTGCCGGGGGTGGGCCCGAGCATCGCCCGGGCCATGCGGGAGTTGCTCACGCGCGGCCGGCTGCCCATGCTCGACCGGTTGCGCGGCGCCGCCGATCCCGAGACGGTGTTGGCCTCGGTGCCCGGCATTGGCCGCAGGCTGGCCGAGCGGCTGCACGTGGAGCTCGGCATCCACACGCTCGAGGAGCTCGAAACGGCCGCCCACGACGGGCGTCTTGACACCCTCGCGGGATTCGGGCGCAAGCGGCTGGGCGGCATCCAGGATTCGCTGGCCCAGCGTCTCGGCCGGGTCAGGCCGGACGGCGCGCCCACGCCCGAACCCTCCGTCGCCGAGTTGCTCGACGTCGATCGCGAGTACCGCGAGAAGGCCCACAGGGGAGAGCTGCCGGTGATCGCTCCGCGCCGGTTCAATCGCGGTCGGGAGGCGTGGCTGCCGGTGCTGCACACCGAACGGCGCGGCCGCCGGTATACGGCGCTCTTCTCGAACACCGCCCGGGCGCATCAGCTTGACAGGACGCGCGACTGGGTCGTGATCTACACCGATGATGCCGGCGGCGAC
>Ga0156330_1054_pt2 | contig 13968 bp, 12 predicted proteins | sample RifCSPlowO2_12_FD_107978 | JGI IMG/M metagenome (GOLD analysis project Ga0156330, IMG submission 107978) | Acidobacteria bacterium RIFCSPLOWO2_12_FULL_67_14b | reverse complement strand
CGCGGACCTGAATGTCCGCGCTACACCGCAGCGGTGGACGGCGACACCTGCGTGAGCGAGAGCTCGCCCGTGCTGTCGCCGAACTGCTTCACGTCGTCCATGCCGAGGATGTGGCCCATCGTCAGGAACGCGTTGGCCATCGGCGTGTCGGCCGCGGCCTTGATGTGGAGGTTGCCCTTGAGCGCGCCGTTGGCGTGGCCGAGCACGATCAGCGGGCAGCGGCGGTGGTTGTGCACGTTCGGGTCAGCCATCGGCGAGCCCCACACCACCATCGTCTTTTCGAGCAGGTTCTGGTCGCCGTCCATTGATTCCTTCAGGCGATCGAGCAGGTAGGTCAGCTGGCTGATGCGGTACTTGGTGATCTTGTTGAACTCCATGATCCGCTCTTCACGATCGCCGTGGTGCGACGACGGATGGAACGGCTGGAGCGATCCGCTCTCGGGGAAGACGCGGTTCTGCGCGTCGCGGCCCGTCTTGAACGCGATGATGCGCGTCATGTCGGTCTCGAGCGCCAGCACCTGGAGGTCGAACATCAGCTTCATGTGCTCCGAGAATGAGTCGGGCACTCCCGGAGGAGCGTCCGGCAGCGCGCGCGCCTCGCCGCTGGTGTTGCGGGCCTCGACGGCCTGGATGCGGCGCTCGATCTCGCGGACGTGGTTCAGGTAGCGGTCGAGACGGGTGCGATCGCCGGAGCCGAGTTCCTTGCGGACCGACGCCACTTCGCCCTGGATCCAGTCGAGGATGCTGCGGCGCGACTGGCGGCGCGCCACGCGATCGGCAGGCGAGCCGCCCGAGCCGAACAGCATGTCGAACGCCACGCGCGGATCGCGGATCATCGGCAGCGGCTCGTTCGGGGACGCCCAGCTGATCGAATCGGTGTAGGCGCAGGAGTAGTTGTAGGTACAGCCGCCGGCCTGGTCGAGGTTCTCGATGCAGAACTGCATCGACGGCATCGGCGTGGCCTGCCCGAAGCGCTGGGCGTACATCTGGTCGAAGGAGGTGCCGGCCCAGATGTCGGAGCCCTGCGTCTGCTTGGGATGCGACTGGGTGAGGAACACCGCGCTCGAGCGGAAGTGGTCGCCGCCGATTTCAGGCGCGGTGAACGCTTCGGCCATGCGCACGTCGGTGTTGCTGACAATGGTCAGGTATTCCTGGTACGGCATCAGCGAACTGAGCGCGTTGTCGGACGCCAGCGTGAAGTCCTTGCCGACCGTCTCGGGGGCGAACAGGTGCTTGGTCGCACCCCACTTGTTGCACCCGGCGAGGCCGTGGACCTCTTCGATGCAGATCAGGCGCGTGCGGTCGGTCGCCGCCGCCTTCGCGCCGATGCCCCTGGCCGCCACCATGGCGTCGAGGAACGGCAGCGCCACCGCGGCGCCCATGGCGCCCCGGAGGAACGTGCGACGGGGCATGTGCTTGCCAGTCATGAAATGCATCGCGATCTCCTGGGTTACTGTCCAGCCTTCGTTTCGGTCGTTGCCGTGTCTGCTTCAACCTTCTTCATCCGGAACGCGTCGCTCTTGACCACGCCCACGATGAAGGAGGACATCCGGAAGTTGTTGGCCTCGGCCGCCTTGGCGATCGCGCGCACGGCGGGCTGGTCGTAGTACTCGACGCGCCGGCCCAGCGCGTAGGCCATCAGGTTCTCGGTGAAGTTCCGCACGAGCGGCGTCGGCCGCTTCAACAGCGTGCCGCTCAACTCGGCGAGCGAGGTCACCTTGGTGCCGTCGTAGAAGTCGCCGGCGGTGTCGAGCGGCATGCCGTTCTCGCGCACGCGCCACTTCGCGGTGACGTCGAAGTTGTCGAGCGCCAGCCCGATCGGATCCATGAAGCGGTGGCACGAATTGCAGGTCGGGTTGGCGCGATGGATCTCCATCTTCTCGCGGGTCGTGAGCAGCCGGCCTTCCGTCGCCTGTCCCGTCTGGTCGAGCGTCGGTACGTTCGGCGGCGGCGCCGGCGGCGGCGTGCCGAGCAGCACTTCCATCACCCACTTGCCGCGCAGCACCGGCGAGGTGCGATTGGCGAGCGAGGTCTGCACCAGCACACTGCCCTGGCCGAGCAGGCCGCGGCGCGAAGTGTCGGGATAGCTGAACTTGCGGAACTGGCTGCCGACGACGCCCTTGTAGCCGTAGTGGCGCGCGAGGCGCTCGTTGAGGAACGTGTAGTCGGCGCTCAGCAGCTCGAGCAGGCTGCGATCGCCTTGGACCAGGCTGTTGAAGAACAGCTTCGTCTCGGTGCGCATCGCCTCGGCGAGGTTGTCGTCGAAGTTCGGGTAGAAGTTCGGGTCGGGATGGACCTTCTCGACGTCCTGCAGGCGGAGCCACTGCGCGGCGAAGCGATCAGCGAGCGCTTCCGCGCGCGGGTCGGCGAGCATGCGGCGGGCGTGCTGCTCGAGGCCGCCCGGTGACGACAGCTCGCGGCGCGCCGCGGCGGCCAGCAGGTCCTTGTCGGGCGGCAGGCCCCAGATGAAGAACGATAGCCGCGACGCGAGGTCGACGTCGGCGACGCGATAGGTGCCCCCGGATCGCGCGTCGCTCGGCGCGCGCTCGAGGCGAAAGATGAAGTGCGGGCTGGCGAGCACCGCTTCGAGCGCGGCGCGCACGCCGTCCTCGAACCCGCCTTTCGCGGCCGCGCCCTCGTAGAACGGCATCAGCCGATCGATTTCGCTGGCGGCGAGCGGACGCCGGTAGGCTTCGCCGCCGACGCGCGAGACGATCTGCCGCGCGCACGGGCGCTCGTCGGCCGGCGACGTCGGCCGGCACGTGAAGATGCGCTGGCGGCTCGCGGTCGTCGAGATGCCGGTCGTGCGCATCGGGCCCGTGACGACCAGGTCGCGCATGTGGGGCAGCGTTGTGATGCCGCTGCCGCCGGAGCCGCCGCCCGCATACGACCAGTCGTGCGGACGAATCAAATCCTCATACGGCCCGTCGATCTTGCGGACGAACGCGGTGGCAATCTTGTGCTGGCCGGCCTTCACGAGCATCGGCTCGGTGTAAAGCGGCGTCTGGCCGCGGCCGTCGGCGCCGGCGATGTTGATCAGCTCGTACTCGACCAGCGCCACGCGCTGGCCGTCAACCGAGATGTCGATGTCCTCGAAGCGCGTGTTCTCCCCGGAGTTGAACGTCATGCCGAAGGAATACTCGCCGTCAGCCGGGAACACGTGGTCCACCACCATCCCGCCGCGCGTCCCGTAGGGCGCGCCTTCCACATGATCCCAGGGATGCTGCGACATGTAGCTCGGGTTGTTGTAGGTGATATCGATCGAGGGCGCGTTCTTGTCGCCCACCGCCAGGCGGCTGATGTCGGCGGCGGCGTTGAGGTACGCCTCGAGCAGCGTCGGCGACAGCGTCTGTTCGTCGGCGATGTTGTCGAAGTTGGCGCTCATCGTGTCGTTCGGCAGCCACTTGCCCGCGTCGACGTCGATCGCGAGCAGTTCCTTGACGGCGCGCGAGTACTCGGGGCGATTCAGGCGCTGGAACGTGCGGCCGCCGGGGTTCGGGTTGGTCTTCGCATACGCATCGACCGTCGATTCAAGCCCGTGGATCAATCCCTGATATGCGGCCGGATCGGGACGCGGCATGCCCGGCGGCGGCATCATGCTCGCCTGCAGCTTGCGGATCATCCGCTCCGCCACGTCGGCCTCCACGCCGGCTTTCGCGAAGTCGAACGACGCGAGCGACAGGTTGCCGGCGCGCTCCTTGTTGCGATCGCTATGGCAGCCGGCGCAGTACCGCTTCACGAGCGCGTTCTGATCCGCCGCGGCAATCGATGGCTTCTCGGTCGCAGGATGCGAAACCGCGGGTGCGGGTTTCGACGGGGCTGCCGCCGCGCCCGTCGGAGGGACCGACGACGCCGGCTTGGGGACGGGCTGCTGTCCCGCGATCACCGTGACGAGCCCGAGGCACACACCGAGAGTGCCAAGGGAGATGGAACCGACGCTTTTCATCCACGACTCCCGCGATGCCAGGGCCGACGCCAGTCGCTAACCCGGCTTCCTAGCCTCTGTAATCTCCGCAGACTATACACCCAATCCCCGGCGCCGCTTGGCTGAGGCACCGCCTGAAGGCCGGCCGTGACATTCATAGACAAATCCGCCCGTGTGCCTCCATAATGGAGGAACTTTGGAGGCACAAAATGGCGACGCTCAATATTAAAGGGTTTCCCGACGGCCTGCACCGCAAGCTGAAGCAACGCGCCAGGCGCCATCGCCGGTCCGTGGCCCAGGAGGTCACCCAGATACTCAGCGATCTGGTTGAACCTCATAAGCTATTGACCAATATGGAGTTAAGGCGAGAGTCTAAGGAGCCTGCCGGACCGGAAGACGTCGGGCCACGATCGCCAGCGCCGCCAGGGACAGGAGAATCGCGAGGATCGACAGCGCCCTCGGCGGACCGAGGGGCTCGGTGACGAGCGCCTGGGCCCCGTCACCCGTGATCACCAGCGACGACCAGTAGAAGGGGTGCGCGTACTGTGGGTGATCGACGTAGGCGATCTTCGTTCGCCGCAGCGCCTCCTCCGGCGTCCGGCCCGCGCCGATTTCCCGGATCGGCGCCGGGGCGCTCTCGGGAATCGAGTTGTGGATGTCGATCGCCGGGACGTACTCGTTGGTGTCCATCAACCGGCCCGCGGCGGCCAGCAGGTCTTCGGGCGCCTGCGCCACGGCCGGAGCGCACAGAAGGGCCCACGCGACAATCACCCGCACCACGCGCATCGCGCCCCCAGCGTCGGGTACCGGGCCGTGCCTGTCAAGTTATGGAAAAATGCCCGCCCGCCGGTCTTTAAGGCATCATGACCCCGTGTCCGAACGGACCCCTTCGACTCGGTCGGCGGAAACGCCGGCGTCGCTCAGGGCAGGCGACCTCGAGCTGGTGGACCGGTTCCGCCGCTTCGGCGACCGGCAGGCGTTCGACTCGCTTGTCGAGCGGCATCAGGGGTGGGTCCGCGGCGCCTGCGCCCGCATCCTCAGATCCGACGATCTCGCCCAGGACGCCACCCAGGACGTCTTCGCCCGGGCCCTCGCCCACCTCGACTCGTGGCGCGGCGACAACCTCCCGGGCTGGCTCAAGGCCATTGCCGTGAACTGCTCGCTGACCATCATCGATCGCGAAAAGCGCTGGGCGCCGCTGGAGCAGGCGCCCGAGACGTTCGACGCGTCGCCGGATCCGGAACGGCTGCTCGTCACCGCGCGCGAGACCGAAACCGCCCGAGCGCTGATCGCGCGCCTGCCCGACAAGCAGCGCCTCGTCTTCGTCCTCAAGTACGTCGATGGCTGCAGCTACGACGAGATCGAGCGGATGACCGGCTTCACCGGGAAGGAAGTGAAGTCGTTCCTGCAGAACGCCCGGCGGAATTTCGGCAACTGGTGGAAGACGAATAACCAATGACCGACGAAGATCTGGCAACCGGCGCGCGGACGGCGCTCGGCGCGCTCAAGGGGCAGCGCGGGGCTTGCCCGCTTGCCGAAACGCTGGTGGAGTACGAAACCCTCGCGCCGGACGCGCGGGCGCGGCGGCCCGAACACGCCCACATTCAGGTCTGCTCGCGGTGCCAGCTGCTGCTGCTGCACATGGCGGACCCGAAGCCGGCGCCGTCGAGGCTCGGTTGGCTGTTACCGCTCGCAGCCGTCGCGGTCCTGGCTGTGGGCATTTCGCTGGTTGATTGGCGATCCGATCCCGCCACGCCCGCCGATACGGTCAGGGGCTCGGAGATCCAGGCCGTGGCGCCCGCGGGCACCGTGACAGCGGTGACCGAGTTCTCGTGGCAAAGCCCGATTCAGAGCGATCGCTACCGCGTGACGGTCCGGCACGGTCCGGATCAGGTGTGGCAGTCGGAAGCGGCGGCCACACGCGTGGCGCCGCCGCAGAACTTGTTCGAGCGAGGTGTGGAGTACAGCTGGCAGGTCGAAGCGATCGACCGCGAGGGCGACGTCCGGATGGTTTCGCCCCCGCAGCCGTTTGTGATCCGGTAGTTTGTGATTCGGTGGGGACACACCTGAAGGTGTGTCCCTACTTCTCGTCGAAGACCGCCTGCATGGCGGCCTTCACGCGCTCGTTCTTGTAGCCCGCATACTTGCCGATGTCGAACGCCGCGAAGGCATCGTCCACCGTCTTGCCCGCGCCCCTGGCCGCCTGTGCCGCGGCCACCAGGTCGGTCATGAACTGCTGATACCCCTGCACGTCCTTCATCGTCATCATCGGGCTGTGCCCGGGGATCACGATGTCGACGTTCTTGATCCCCGCCATGACGCCGGCGAGGGTCTTCGGATAAGAGACGCAGCTGCCGCCGTTGTTGCGATCGCACAGCGGGCCGTCCTTCCACGCGAACATGTCGCCCATGTGGACCACGCGCAGGGCCGGGAACACGACCACCGTATCGCCGTTGGTGTGGGCGCTCCCGAAGTAGTGGAGATCGATCTGGTCCTGACCCCGGCCGATCGTCAGCTTGTCCTTATAGATCTTGCCGGGCAGGAACGGTTCCTTGCCCTTGAAGGCGTCCATCTTCGCCATGTTCGCCCGGGTGTTCTCATGCGCGACGACGTCGACCTTCCCGAAGGCGTCGTTGTTGCCGGTGTGATCGCCATGCGTGTGGGTGTTGATGATCGTGGTGACGGGTTTGTTCGTCACCGACTTCACCTTGTCGATCAGCACCTGGCCCCAGCCGGCCAGCTTGCTGTCCACCAGCGTAACGCCGGCATCCGTGATGAACACCGCCACGTTGCCGCCGCTGAACAGCTCGCGCGGTGTCGGGCTCGAGCTGGTGATCACGTAGAGGTTGTCCTTCAGCTTGACGATGTCGAGCACCTTCGGCACCGCGGGCGCGGGCGCCTGGTAGGCGCCGAGCGCCAGCGAGCCGAACAGAACGATTGCACCGAGAACTATGAGTCTCTGCACTTCAGGCACCTTAGGCACTCCAGGCACGTCAGGCACCCTAGCTCTTCTTCGTGGCCGTGAACGCGGACGGGCCGACGATCTTCATCGTGTTGCCGTCCACGGTGCCGGAATACTTCGTCGTGCCGGCCGTGAAGGTGATCTCGGCGCCGCGCAGCCGGCCCTGGACGGCCCGGCTGCCCAGCGTGCCCGAGATCATCTGGAACGTCTGCGTCAGCGTCAGCGCGCCGTTGGGAGTGTTCCAGGTGCCGGCCACCTTGGCGGGCACCACCCAGAACAGGGCCGTGCACCAGCTGCTCGAGCAGCCGTCGCTGATGGTCGCCGTCTCGTCGGCCTGCCAGTCTTCCATCGTGAACGTGTTCGACGCGATGCGCGTCCCGGGCCGGAGGTCGAGGATCGTCGGGCGCAGCTTCATGTTGATCGAGGGCAGCAGGAACATCGTGATGACGTCGGCCTTCGAGAAGTCGGTTTCGAACAGGTCGGCTTTCACGAACGTGGCGCGCTCGCTGACGCCCGCCGCCGCGGCGTTCTTCTTCGACAGCTCGACCATGTCGGGGTTGTACTCGACGCCCATCGCCCGGGCGCCGCGCTTGGCGGCGGTGATCACCGTGCGGCCGTCACCCGAACCGAGGTCCATCACGAAGTCGCTCTTCGTGACCTTGGCCAGGTCGAGCATCTTGTCGACGACGGCCTGCGGCGTGGGCACCCAGACCACGTCCTTGCCGGCCTGCCCGACCTGCGGCTCGAAGGGTTTCTGGCCCGTGGCCGTGGCCTGCGCGTACGCCGGCGCGCTCACCACGAGCGCAAACATCAGAACCACCAGGGAAGTCATCGCGCGACGTGTGCTCATCTCAGTGTCTCCATGATTCGGTACAAGTGACTATCAGTCCTCAAGAACAACGAACCGCCGGACACGGCCATCGAGGCCAGCAGGCCGCCGTCGAGCCGGTTGGTCGCCAGCCGGCGAAACTCCCTGCCGGGCGCAATCACCGTCGTCACACCTTGCTCGGCCAGAAAGTATATGCGCCCGTCGGCAAAAACGGGTGACGCCGAATACGTGCCCCCCAGGCGCTGCTGCCAGACCACCGCGCCGGTGCCGGCCTCGAGGCAGGTGGCGATGCCGCCGTCGCTGATCATGTAGAACTCGTCGCCCACGAGCAGCGGCGACGGCGTCAGGGGGGCGCCCCGCACCAGCTTCCAGGCCACGTGCGTCTTCGTCACGTCGCCCGTCCCATCGGGCCGCACGGCCAGCATCGAGGGCTGCTGGAAGCCGGTGGCGATATAGACGAGCCCGCGGCCGTAGACCGGGCGCGGCACGTTCGAGAACCCATCCGCGTAGCCGACGCGCCAGATCTCCTTGCCCGTGAGGGGATCGTACGCGGCCGCTCGATACGCGCCGGCGCTGATCAGCTGGTCGCGATCGCCCACGCGGATCACGAGCGGCGTGGTGTACGCCTGATCGGCGGGAAACCGGCGATTGGTCTTCCACTTGACCTTCCCGGTCCGCTTGTCGAGCGCGACCACGAACGCCGCGTCGCTGCCGTCGCAACTGAAGATCAGGAGGTCGCCGTAGACGACGGGCGATCCGCCCGCGCCGTGTTGTGACTGGTAATCGAAGCGCTGCTTCCAGATCAGCGAGCCGTCGGTGGAGAGCGCGGCCGTGCCGTCGGCGCCAAAGTGCACGTAGACGCGATCGCCCTCCACGATCGGCGTCGGCGACGCCCAGCTGTTCTTGGGGTTGATGTCGCGGCGGCCGCCGATGTGGAACACCTCGACGTTTACCACCTCGCGGCCGCTCGCCGCGTCGAACGCCAGCAGTCTCAGCGAAATCCCTCGCTGTTCGATGGCCGTCGTGATCCAGACGCGGCCGCCTGACACGACCGGCGACGACCAGCCGAGGCCGGGCAGCGGCGTCTTCCACGCGATATTGCGCGTCTCGCTCCATTCCGCGGGCAGGCCGCGCTCGGGCGAATGGCCCTGGCCGCCGGGGCCGCGGAACTCCGGCCAGTCCTGCGCGAAGGCCGGGTGGACCCAGAAGATCAGGACGAGGGCGGCGGCCGCCAGGCGTGTCATGGCTTCGCCTAAGGCTACCTGAGGGATGATGACTCGCGTGTATTACGGCTGGATCATGTTGCTGCTCGCGGCCGCCGCGATGGTCGGCACGCTGCCGGGCCGCACGCAGGGTCTGGGCCTGGTCACCGAGCCGCTGATCGCCGACCTCCAGATCGGCCGGGTCGACTATGCGCAGCTGAACCTCTGGGCCACGCTGATCGGATCGGTGTTTGCGATCGGCATCGGCCGCTTCATCGATCGGCTGGGCACTCGGGTGGTGCTGACCGCCGTCGCGCTGGTCCTCGGCGTCGTTGTCGGCCTGATGAGCGCCGCGCAGTCGTTCTGGGCGCTGGCGCTGGCGGTGACCTTCACGCGCGGGTTGGGACAAAGCGCGTTGTCCGTGATCAGCCTCGCGATGGTCGGCCACTGGTTCGTGCGCCGCATCGACACCGCGATGGCCCTCTACAGCGTGGTCATGAGCATCGGCTTCATGGCGGCGTTTCCGATCGTGGGCTCGATCGTGCAGTCATCAGGATGGCGCACCGCGTGGCTGGCCGTGGGCCTCGCGTTGATCTTCGGCCTGGCGCCGCTGGCGTGGCTGCTCGCCCGCCGCGGTCCTGAATCGATGGGCCTTTTGCCGGATGGTGGGGACAAACCTTTAGGTTTGTCCTCGGCCGATCTGCCCGGCAGCACATGGCAAGCCGCCGTGGCCACGCCCGCGTTCTGGATCTTCGCCATCGGCGCCGCCCTCTACGGACTGGTCGCCTCGGGCATCGGGCTGTTCAACGAGTCGATCCTTGCCGAGCGCGGATTCGACGCGAACGTCTACTACCAGACGCTGGTCGTGACGGCCATGACCGCGCTTGCCGGCAACTTCGGCGGCGGCTGGCTCGCCGGCCGGATCCCGCTGCCGCGGCTGCTGGCCGTGTCGCTGTTCGTGCTGGCCGCCGGCGTTGCGGCGCTGCCGCACGTGGCCACGATCGCGCAGGTGATGCTGTGGGCCGTGGCCATGGGCCTGGGCGGTGGCCTCGTGATGGTGCTCTTCTTCAGCGTGTGGCCGCGCGTCTACGGCCGCCGTGAGCTCGGCCGCATCCAGGGCGCCGCACAGGCCCTGACGGTGGTCGCCTCGGCCGTGGGACCGCTGCTGCTCGCGTGGTGCGTCGAGTGGACCGGCAGCTACGGCGCGATGTTCAACGTCCTCGGTGCGGTGATCGGGGCTACGGCCGTCACCGCGCTCGTCACTCCGCTGCCGAAGGGATGATTGGGGTCAGGCCCCCATTGGGGGCCTGACCCCAATCATCCCACTTGACGCCCAAGTGAAGCGTGTGACATGGTCTTCACTTGAATGGCAAGTGAAAAGGTCGAGTTGCTGCAAGGCACCCTGGACCTGATCGTCCTGCGGGCGTTGTCGACCATGGGTCCGCAACATGCGTACGGTCTGGCGGCGCGGCTCGCGCAGGTGTCCGATCATCCGCTCTCGCTCAATCAGGGCACGCTCTACCCGGCGCTGATCCGCCTCGAGCAGAAGGGCTGGATCAAGGGCACCTGGCAGAAGACCGAGAGTAACCGCGAAGCGAAGTACTACGCGATCACGAAAGCCGGCGAGCGGGCGCTCGGAAAACAGGCCGAACGCTGGCGGCGCCTCGCGGGCCTCGTCGATAAGCTCCTGTTGAACGAGACCTGACATGCGGCATCCATCTGTCGCGTGCGTGCCGCCGGCTCCCTGCCCGTCGCGGCGCCGAGGTTGACCCGATGGTGGCATTGCGAGTCGAATGACGCCCATGGGTGCTCATCGCAGACTTCACGCCGTCGCGTTCGTCTTCGCGCTTGCCGTTCCCGCGCCGGCTCTCGCGCAACGGGTCGTGGACCTGGGCCATCCGCTCGCCGCGACCGATCCAAGCTGGACCGGCGATCGCGTCTTCCAGCGCAAAGGAACCGACGAGGGTGGTTACCTTGGCGGCTCGTTCAGCTCCGACGAACATTTCGGCACTCATCTCGATGCGCCGGCACATTTCGGCGGCACGTGGACGGTCGATCGCATTCCCGTCGATCGGCTCGTGCGTCCTGGCGTCTGCATCAACGTGGTCGGCAAGCCTGAGGACTACCAGGTCACCGTCGACGACGTGAAGGCGTTCGAGGCCAGAAACGGCGCGATCCCTGAAGGGTCGATCGTGCTGATTGCGACCGGCTGGGACGTGCGCTGGCCGGACCAGAAGAGGTACATGAACGAGCGCGGCGGCGTGAAGCATTTCCCGGGCGTTCATCCGGACGCCGCCGCCTACCTGGCCAGGGATCGCAGGATCGTGGGCTTGGGCATCGACACGCCGAGCGTGGACTACGGGCCGTCCGAGAAGTTCGAGACCCACGACCTGACGATGCGGCTCAACGTCTTTCACATCGAGAATGCGGCTCGCCTGACGTCGCTTCCGGCCACCGCGTTCAGGGTGATCGTGGCGCCCGTCAACCTCGTCGGCGGCAGCGGCGGCCCGACCCGCGTATTCGCCTTGCTCCCCTGATTGACCGGGGATCCGGATCAGATCGCCAAGACAGTCTCGAGGGCTTGCCATGACGAACGTTCTGCGAACCACCATCGGTCTTCTGCTGCTCCTTGGCGTGAACGTGTCGTTCGCCGATGCGCAGGCACGCGCGGTTCGATTCGGCCGTCTCTGGGACGGCACGAAGGTGATCACCGACGCGGTGGTCACGATCGACGGCGATCGCATCGTCGCCATCGGCAGCGGCCCTGGCGCCGTGCCGGCCGGCGCCGTGGTGATCGACCTTCGCAAGTACACGGGCCTGCCGGGGCTGATCGATCTCCACACGCACATCACGTATTACTGGGATCGCCAGCCGGGCACGCGCCCGCGCGGCCAGCGGCGGCTTCCGGCGGTCACGGTGTTCCTGGCGCAGGAGAACGCCCGCCGCACGCTCGAAACCGGCGTCACGACCGTGCGGGATCTGAACGCCGGCAACGACATGGACCTCGCCATGCGCGAGCTGATCGCAACCGGCGCGATGGCCGGCCCGCGGATCTTCGCGTCGGGCCCGGGCCTCTCGGCGCGACAGGGGCAGCCGCCCGACCCCGGCGCCATGCAGAAGCTGGTCGAGGATCGCGTCAAGGCCGGCGTCGACTGGATCAAGATCTTCGGATCGCGCGGCGGCTTCGACAACGTCGACGGCACGCAGACCGTCACCTTCGACGAGATGAAAGCCGTCGTCGATGCCGCGCATGCGCTCGGGAAGAAAGTGGCGATCCACTCGTACGGCGCGCCGGGCGTGCGCGACGCCGTGCGCGCGGGCGCAGACTCGGTCGAGCACGGCGCCGATGTGGACGACGAGACGCTGGCCGAGATGGCCAGGCGCGGAACGGTGTGGGTGCCGACCGTCGATCACAATCGCTACTACATCGATGCGCAAGCCGAGTACGGCTTCGCGGCCGGCTCCGATATCGCCCTCAGGAACTACATCGAGCGCAACTTCGAGTCGGTGCGCCGCGCGGTGAAGGCCGGCGTACGGCTCGGCATGGGGTCGGATGCCGTCTACACGATGTTCGGACAGAACACCCGCGAGCTCGAGTGGTTCATCAAAGCCGGCATGACGCCCGCGCAGGCGCTGGGCACCGCCACCACCACAGCCGCCGCGCTGCTGGGCGTCGACGACCGGCTGGGCCGTATCGCACCGGGCTATCTCGCGGACCTCGTGGCGGTGGAGGGTGACCCGCTGGCCGACATCCGCGCGATGTTCACCGGCGTGCGCTGGGTCATGAAGGACGGCAAGGTGGTCGTGGACCGAAAGTAGGCACCGAGCCGTATATGTAAGAGGGATGCTCCTCCAGGACCTCAAGTACGCCATCCGCAGCCTCGTGATGGACCGCGGGGTGACCGTCATCGTGGTCGCCTGCCTGGCGCTGGGCATCGGCATCAACGCCACCCTCTTCAGCGTCGTCGACGGCGTGCTGATTCAGTCCCTGCCGTTCGCCGAGGCCGATCGCATCGTCGTGCTCAACGAGACGTTCGAGCGGCGCGGCGTCGACGAGGCTGGCGTGTCGTATCCAAACCTCCGCGACTGGAAGCTGCAGACCACCGCGTTCTCCTCGATGACCGCCACCGCCGGCCGCAGCATCACGCTTTCGGACGGCGCCGAGCCGGAACGCTACGCCGGCGCGGCGATCACCTGGGACCTGTTCCCCATGCTGGGTGTGCCGCCGGCGCTCGGCCGCCATTTCAACCCGGACGACGATCGCGCCGGCGCCGAGCCGGTGGTGATCCTCAGCGACGACGTGTGGCAGCGGCGCTACCACGGCGATCGCGGCGTCGTTGGACGCAGCGTCACGCTGAACGGGAAGCCGCACACCGTCGTCGGCGTGATGCCGCCGAGGTTCCGCTTTCCCGAAAACCAGAGGGTCTGGATTCCCCTGGGGCCGCTCGCCGAGAAGGACTCGCGGAACGCCCGCAACCTGTTCGCGTTTGGGCGCATGAAGCCGGGCGTGGACCTCGCGAGGGCGCGAGCGGATGTCGCCGCGATGGCGGCGACCTCGTCGTCGCAGTACCCGCTGACGAGCGAGGGCTGGAGCGCGATGGCGCGGCCGCTGTCCGACGACTTCATCCCGGACGATGTGCGGCTGGTGATCCTGACCATGATGGGCGCGGTGACGCTGGTGTTGCTGATCGCCTGCGCGAACGTCGCCAACCTGATGCTGGCACGCGCCTCGGGGCGGCAGCGCGAGTTCTCGGTGCGGGCCGCGCTCGGCGCCGGCCGCGCCCGGATCGTCCGGCAGCTGCTCACGGAGTGCGTGCTGCTCGGCTTTGCCGCCGCGCCGATCGGCCTCGCCATCGCCTACGTTGGCGTGCGGCTGCTCGATGGCGCGATCTCTCCGGACGATGTGCCGTACTACATCCATTGGGAGGTCAGCGGGCGCGTCATCGCCTATACCGTCGTGGTCTCGGCGCTGACCGGCCTGGTGTTCGGGCTCGCGCCGGCGTTGCAGTCGGGACGGCTGAACCTGCAGGAGGCGCTTCGTGATGGTGCG
>Ga0156330_1204_pt1 | contig 13973 bp, 11 predicted proteins | sample RifCSPlowO2_12_FD_107978 | JGI IMG/M metagenome (GOLD analysis project Ga0156330, IMG submission 107978) | Acidobacteria bacterium RIFCSPLOWO2_12_FULL_67_14b | reverse complement strand
GCCGCCGCCGGCACGACGGCGCTGATTACCGAGGACGGCCTGCCGGTGAAAGAGCTGGCCGAAGCGCGCCTGCTGGCCCTCCAGCGGCGGCCCGGCGCACAGCCGTAGCCTTCGGGTATCCTAGAGGCGCGACGCGACGCGGCGCCAAGGAGCTGATGTCAATGACGATGAAGCAGGCGGCGGCGGTGGTGGTTCTGTTGGGCGCGTGGTCCGGGACGGCGGCGGCGCAATCCGCGGCCGGAGGGCCGGTTCCCACCTTCAACAAGGACGTCGCGCCGATCTTTTTCGCGAATTGCACCGCGTGCCACCGGCCGGGCGAGATCGCACCGATGTCGCTCCTGACCTACAAGGACGCGCGGCCCTGGGCGAAGGCCATCGCCACGCGCGTGGCCGATGGTGCGATGCCGCCATGGCATGCGGATCCCGCGCACGGATCGTTCTCCAACGAGCGCCGTCTCACCGACGCGCAGAAGGCGACGATCGCGCGCTGGGTGAGCGGTGGCGCGCCCGAGGGCACGGCCGAAGACCTGCCGGCGGCGCCGGTCTACAGCGACGGCTGGAACATCGGCCAGCCCGACGTGGTGCTGTCGATGCAGGAGGACTACCCGATCCCGGCCACCGGCACGGTGCCGTACCAGTATCTCGAGGTCCCGGCCAACTTCGCGGAAGACCGCTGGATCCAGTCGTGGGAGATCAAGCCGGGGGATCGCGCCTCGGTGCATCACATCATCGTCTCGACGCGGGCGCCGCAGCCCCCGCCGGGCACGGCACCCGCGCCGCCGCAAGCCCGCCCGGCCGCCGCGCCGGGCGCGCCGCGCCCGCTGCCGCTCTTCAGCTTCGCCGGCGGCACCGAGATTCCCCGGGGGCAGACCGGCGGCGAGCCGCTGCCGCCCGACCAGCGCGCCGCCCCCGGCCCGAACGATCGACCGCGTCAACGTGGCACAGGCCCCTCGATTGGCGGCTACGTGCCGGGCAACTCGATCCGCCGGTTCCCCGAGGGCATGGCGATGCGCCTGCCCGCCGGCCATTCGCTGGTGCTGCAGATGCACTACACGCCGTACGGCAAGGCCACCACCGACCGCACGCGGATCGGATTGAAGTTCGCCCCCGGCCCGCCGAAGGTGGTCCTGAACAGCGCGGCGCTGATCAACGGCGGCCTGCAAATCCCCGCGGGCGCCCCCAACCACGAGGTTGACGCCGAGATGACCGTCAACCGCGAGATCATGCTGTACAGCATGATCCCGCACACGCACGTGCGCGGCAAGCGGTGGCACTACGAGGCGGTGTACCCTGACGGCCGCCGCGAGGTCATCCTCTCGGTGCCGAAGTACGACTTCAACTGGCAGCACGAATACGTGTTCAAGGAGCCGCTGAAGATCCCGGCGGGCACGAAGATCCTCGCCAAGGCGTGGTACGACAACTCGCCGGCCAACAAGTCGAACCCCGACCCGACGAAGGTCGTGACCTGGGGCGATCAGACCTGGGAAGAGATGATGTACACCAGCCTGACGTTCAGCATCGCGCCGGCGCCGCCGGCCACCGCCGGCCGGCAGCGCTAGCGCACACCCCTTCATCCCCTCTTCATCGTCCACCTGCGGTGCCCGCGCGCCCGCAGGGTTGACTCGTCATACCTGTCCACGTAATATCTGTTCATGTCAGCTATGAACACGCGGGCCCTCGATCGCGAGCTCAAGCGCGGCTCGGCCGAGCTGCTGATCCTCTCGCTGCTCGACGCGCGGCCGCGCCACGGCTACGAGCTGAGCAAGCTGATCCACGCGCGCTCCGGCGGCCAGCTGACCTTTCACATCGACTCGCTGTATCCCCTCTTGTATCGGCTCGAGGAGCGCGGCTGGATCAAGGGCGCCTGGGTCGAGAAGGCCGGCGAGCGCCGGCGCCGCTTCTATAAGGTCACAGCGGCAGGGCGCCAGGTCCTGGCCCAGCAACGGAAGACCTGGGCGGCCTTTGTCGAGGCGGTGCGCCGCGTGACGGGGAGCGACCATGCCTGACTGGCGATCCGAAGTCCGGCCGCGGCTGTCGTCGTTGCCGCTCTCGCCGGCGCGCGAGAACGAGATCGTCGACGAGCTCTCGCAGCATCTCGACGATCACTGGCGCGAGCTGGTGGCCGCCGGGACACCGCCGGACGAAGCCACGCGGCTGACGCTCGCCCAGTTTCGCAGCGGCAACATGCTGGCCCGGTACCTGGCGCCGCTGCGCCAGGCGCAGTCGCGGCCGCCGGCTACACCGGCCGCTCCAACCGGCCACGCCCTGGCCGATCTCCGGCAGGATCTGCGCTACGCGGCGCGCGTGTTCTCGAAGCAGCCCGGCTTCGCGGCCGCCGCCGTCCTGACGCTGGCGCTCGGCATCGGCGCCACCACCGCGATCTTCAGCGTCGTCTACGGCGTGCTGTTGAAGCCGCTGCCGTTCCAGGACCCCGAGCGGCTGGTGAGCCTGATGCATCGCGCTACCGCTCCGGGAATCAGCCTCGGCCTGGTGAATCACGGGCCCGACACCTATCTCACCTATCGCGATCACCAGGCCATGTTCGAAGGCATCGGCGCCTGGGAAACCGACGACGTTACGATCACGGGACGCAGTGAGCCGGAGTACGTCGAGGCGCTGAACGTCACCTCGGCGACCCTGCCCTTGTTGCGGGTGCAGCCGGCGCTCGGCCGCTTCTTCGGCAGCGAGGATGATGCGCCGGGCGGTCCGCTGCGCGTGGTCCTGGGCTACGGCTATTGGCAGCGCCGGTTCGGCGGCGCCGCCGGCGTGATCGGCCAGTCCCTGCAGATCGACGGCCGGCTCGCGGAAGTCATCGGCGTGCTGCCATCGTCTTTCAGGTTCCTGCGCACCAACCCGGCGGTGCTGCTGCCGATGCCGCTCCAGCTCGTCAACGGCATCATGTTCGACTTCCAGGCGCTGGGCCGCTTGAAGCCGGGCGTTTCGGTGGCCGATGCCAACGCCGACGTGGCGCGGATGATTCCGCTGCTCCATCCGTCGTTCCAGCGGCTGCAGTTGGAGCCGAACGTGCGCCCGCTGGCGGCCGACGTGATCGGCGAGGTCGGCGAGCTGCTCTGGATTCTCTTCGCGTCGGTCGGCGTGGTGCTGCTCATCGCCTGTGCCAACGTGGCCAACCTGTTTCTGGTGCGCGCCGAGGGACGCCAGCAGGAACTGGCGATGCGGGCGGCGCTCGGCGCCAGCCGCGGCCGCATCGCCCGCGTGCTGCTGTCGGAGAGCATGGTGCTGGCCCTGGCCGGCGGCGCCGGCGGCGTGGCGCTCGCGTACGCCGCCATCGGCCTGCTGCGGGTGATGGCGCCGGCGCAGCTGCCGCGCGTGGAGGAGATCGGCCTCGATCCGATCGTGCTGCTCTTCACGCTGGCGATCACGCTGGTGGCGGGCGCCGTGTTCGGCGTCGTGCCGGTCCTGCGCTTCGCACAGCTCAATCCGGCGGCGCTCAAGGACGGCGGCCGCTCGACCGGCGACGCGCCCGGGCGCCATCGCACCCGCAACGCGCTGGTCGTCGCCGAGATCGCCCTGGCGCTCGTGCTGATGGTCGTGTCGGGCCTGATGATCCGGACGTTTGTCGGCATGCGGCAGGTCGAGCCCGGCTTCACGCATCCGGAGCAGGTGCAGACGTTTCGCCTCGCGATACCGGACGGCGTGATCGCCGATCCGCTGCAGATGGCGCGCGCGCACGAGAGCATCGTGCGGCGGCTGGAACGCGTGCCCGGCGTCGTCTCGGTCGGGCTCGCGTCTTCGATCACGATGGACGGCGAAGACAACACCAATCCCATCAGCGTCGAGGAATTCCCGGTGCCCCAAGGCACGCTGCCGCCGCTTCGCCGCTTCAAGAGCTTCGCCCCCGGGTTCTTCGAGACGATGGGCAACCGCCTGGTGGCGGGACGCTCGATCACGTGGAACGAGATCTACGAGCGCCGGCCGGTGATGGTCGTGTCCGAGACCCTCGCGCGGGAGTACTGGCAGGAGCCGCCGCGCGCGCTCGGCAAGCGCGTCCGCGCCGGCGCCAGGCAGCCCTGGCGGGAGATCGTCGGTGTCACCGGCGACGAGCGGGACGACGGGTTGAACAAGCCGGCGACGGCGATCGTGTATTGGCCGCTGCTGAACGAGGGCTACCAGCGGCGCACGTTCGCCTACGCCGTGCGATCCAGCCGGGTCGGTACGCCGGGCTTCCTGGGCGAGCTGCAGCAGGCGGTGTGGTCCGTCAACGCCAACCTGCCGCTTGCCGGCGTGCGGACCCTCGATGAGATCCGCGCGGACTCGATGGCCCAGACGTCGTTTGCCATGGTCATGCTGGGGATTGCGGCCGGCGTGGCGTTGCTCCTCGGCGTGGTCGGCATTTACGCCGTGATTGCCTACATCGCGTCGCAGCGGACCCGCGAGATCGGCCTGCGCATCGCGCTCGGGGCGCAACTCCGGGATGTGCGCGCGATGTTTCTCCGGCACGGCCTGTGGCTGACCTCAGCCGGTCTCGCGATCGGCATCGGTATTGCTCTCGTGCTGACACGGGTGATGTCGGCCATGCTGTTCGGTGTGGGCCCGATGGATCCGCTGACCTTTGCCGGCGTGGCCGCCGTGCTGGGAGCCGTGGCGCTCGTGGCGACCTACCTGCCGGCCCGCCGGGCCGCGCGCGTCGATCCGATCGCGGCCTTGCGGGCGGACGCTTAGCGTCAGTCCTTCAGGACGGCGCCGCCGAGAGCAATTGGATCGAGCGGCGCCACCCTGAACAGGAAGGCGCGAATCGACTCCGCCGCTACATAGCTCCCGAGCACCGTCAGCAGCAGCGCCATGATGCCGAGCGCGCCCAGGACGACGGCGCCGACGCGCTGGCGCGTCACTTGATCTTGCCGTCGAGAATCTCGTAGGCCCGGCGCATGCCGTGATTCGGCGTGATGCCCGCGCTGCGGATCCCGGGATAGTTCACCGCGTTCCCGCGTAGGTCCACCTGCTTCGCCGCTTCCTCCCACGCCACGCCCGCCTTGTGGAACTTCTGCGCCTGCGCCCAGAAGTCGCGGAGGTAGGCCTGCCAGTGATCGAGCTTGGCCTTGCCGGTGAAGGCGCGGCCGTGTCCGGGCAGCACGGTGTCGAAGTCCAGCTGCTTCAGCGTCTCGATCGTCTGATCCCACTCGGGGAAGTAGGCGTCGCCCATGTACGACGTAGCCTCGACCAGCAGGTCGCCGGTGGCGACGATGCGCTCTTTCGGCAGGTAGACCACGACGTCACCGGCGGTGTGGCCGCGGCCGAGGAACAACAGCCGGATTTCACGCGACCCGCGATGCAGCGTCATCGTGTGATCCAGCGTCATCGTCGGCGGCGTCGGCTTCACCGCGTTGGTGCCTTCGAGATGATTGCGCTGGATGTCGAGCTGCGCCTGGATGGTGGCGCGTTCCTTGTCGTCGGTCGCCGCGGCGAGCCGTCCCTCGAGGCCCTTGATCGCCGCCGGCACGCCGCCAACGTAGAACTGCAGCGCCGGCGAATTGATCGACTTGCCGGCGAGGATCTGCTGGCGCGCGAACTCGTGGCCGATGATCTCGACCTCGGGGCCGTAGATCTGGTTGCCGTGCGAATGATCGAAGTGATAGTGGGAATTCACCACCCAGCGGATCGGCTTCGGCGTGATCGCCTTGAGCTCTTCGCGCAGCGCCCAGGCGCCGCCGGGCGAGACGTGCGAATCGACGACGAGCACGTCGCGATCGCCCTCGATGATGGTCGCGTTCGACATCACCACGAGGCTGCCCGTGCCCACCGCGTGATACACGCCCTCGGTGATCTTGTTGAAGGTGAAGGCCGGGGACTTGTAGCTGGTCCCCGGCGGGCGCCCCGCGGTCGCGGCTTGATCCGCAACCGCCGAGGGACCGCGGCCGAGCGCCATCGCCCCGGCGCCAAGGAACACAACGAGCAGGAGGAGCAGGGGTCGCTGGCGTGTCATGGTGGCCGCGATTCTAGAACACGTAGCCGCCTTTCGCCACCGTCGCGTCGGCGAGCCGGCGCCGCATGACCACGGTGTTGGCCGGGGTCACCTTGAGCAGCCGGCGCAGCGCCGCCAGCTGCGTGCGCAGCACGTCGCCTTCGGCCATCGCCGCCAGGCAACTGCGCGCCGCCAGCTCGATGCGGCCGGCCGATTCGCTCACGCAAATGCGTGCGGCATCGACGTGGAGGTCGACGTTGGGCTGCTTGGTGCCGGCGGCGTCCTGCGCCCGCAGCACGGCGCTCTCGGAAGCGTAGGTTTCGATCAGGATGTCGGCCAGGTAGCTCAGCACCTCCTGTTCCTGTTCGAGCTTCGTCCCGTAGGTCTGCATCGCCGTGCCGGCGATCATCAGCACCACCTTCTTGAAGGCCCCGCAGGCGCGCCCCTCGGCCACGAGCACGCCCTCGGCATCGTCGGGCAGGCTCATCGACGGGCTCATGATCTCGTCCTGCAGCTTCTTCGCCGCCGCCAGCAGCGGCAGCTCGCCCTTGAGCGCCTTCTTCATCAGCATGCCGGGGATCAGCAGGCGGTTGATCTCGTTGGTGCCCTCGAAGATGCGGTTGACGCGCGCATCGCGGTAGTGGCCCTCGGCCGGGTAGTCGTGGACGAAGCCGTTGCCGCCGTGGATCTGCAGGTTCTCGTCGATGATGTAGTCCACGGTCTCGCTGCCCAGCACCTTCGCGATCGAGGCTTCGACCGCGAATTCCTCCAGCGCCTGCAGCATCGGCGTGCCATCGTCTTTTTTCTTGTCGGGCGTGGCGGCGATGCGCTGATCGATCAGGCCGGCGGTGCGGAACAGCATGCTTTCGAGCGCGTATTCGCGGGCCGTCATCTCGCCCAGCTTGTGTTTGATGGCGCCAAAGGTCGCAATCGGCACGCCGAACTGCTTGCGGGTGGCGGCGTACTTCACCGCCTCGCCGATCGACGCCTTGGCGCCGCCCGAGCACATCGCCCCGAGCTTGAAGCGGCCGAAGTTCAGCACGTTGAAGGCCACCTTGTGGCCCTTGCCGATCTCGCCGAGCACCGCATCGGCGGGCACCTTCACGTCCTGCAGGATCAGCGGCGTCGTCGACGACCCGTGCAAGCCGAGCTTGTGCTCTTCCTTGCCGCTCGTCACCCCCGGCCACGCGCGTTCGACGATGAAGGCGGTGAATTGTTCGCCGTCGACTTTCGCAAAGACGATGAAGACGTCGGCGAAGCCGCCGTTGGTGATCCACATCTTCTCGCCAGACAACACGAACGAGCCGTCGGGCTGCCTGACCGCGCGGGTCTTGGCGCTGAGCGCGTCGGATCCGGCTCCCGATTCGCTCAGGCAGTAGGCGCCGACGGCCTCGCCCGAGATCAGCCCGGGCAGGTACTTGGTCCTCTGCGCCTCGGTGCCGAACATGTAGAGCGGAAGGATCGTGAGGTTGGCCTGCGCGCCGAAGGTGGCGCCGAAGGACGCGTGGTGCGACACCTCCTCCGAGACCACCAGCGTCGAGATCTTGTCGAGGTCGACGCCGCCGTAGGTTTCGGGGATGTTGGTGCCGAACAGGCCCAGTGCGCCGCATTTCTTCACGAGCTCGCGCAGCAGCTTCCAGTCCTTCTGCTCGAGCCGCTCGTGGGCCGGCACGACCTCGCCCTTGATGAACTCGGCCGCCGTCTGCCGGATCATCTCGTGCTCTTCGGTGACCTTCTCCGGGGTCATCACCCGATCGGGGCTCGTCTCGTCCACCAGCCACGCGCCGCCCTTGACCGCCGCTTCGCTTGCCACGCTTGCCATATCAGACTCCTATAGAAGTTCGAAGACCCCGGCCGCGCCCATGCCGCCGCCGACGCACATCGTCACCATTCCGTACCGGGCCTTGCGCCGGCGCATCTCGTGGACCAGCGTCGCCGTCAGCTTGCCGCCGGTGCAGCCCAGCGGATGACCGAGGGCGATGGCGCCGCCGTTGACGTTCACTTTTTCCGGATCGATCCCGAGTTCCTGCATGCAGGCGAGCGCCTGGGAGGCGAACGCCTCGTTGAGCTCGATCAGGTCGATCTGATCGAGCGTCAGGCCCGTCTGCTTCAGCACCTTGCGGATCGCGGGCACCGGGCCGATGCCGAACATCTCTGGTTTCACGCCGGCGGTGGCGAAGCCGACAAACCGCGCCAGCGGCGTCAGGCCCCGCTCTTTCGCCAGCGTCGCCGACGTGACGATGACGGCCGCGGCGCCGTCGCTCATCTGCGAAGAGTTGCCGGCGGTCACGGTGCCGGCGACGTGGAAGGCCGGCCTGAGCTTGGCGAGCGCCTCGATCGAGGTGTCGCGGCGGGGGCCTTCATCGGTGTCGAAGGTGAATTGACGGACGGGCGGGTCTAAAGACCCGCCCCTACGAACCCCGCCGGGGTCGACCACGCGGACGGTGAGCGGGACGATCTCGTCCTTGAAGCGGCCGGCGTCGATGGCGGCCACCGCTCGTTGATGGCTGCGCAGCGCGAACTGATCCTGCGCCTCGCGCGAAATCGAGGATTCGCGCGCGTGGTTTTCCGCCACCAGGCCGGTGCTGAGGTAGACGTCGGGATAGCTGTCGACCAGCACCGGGTTGGGCGACACCTTGTTGCCGCCCATCGGCACCATGCTCATCGACTCGGTGCCGCCGGTCACGGCGGCGTGCGCCCGGCCGAGCATGATGCGCTCGGCGCCGTAGGCGATCGCCTGCAGTCCCGACGAACAGAAGCGGTTCACCGTGACGGCCGAGGCCTCGACCGGAATGCCGGCGCGCAGGCTGGCGATGCGGGCCACGTTCAGGCCCTGCTCGGCCTCCGGCATGGCGCACCCGAGGATCACGTCCTCGATCGAGGCGGCATCGAGGCCCGGTACCTTCGCCAGCGCGGCGCTGATGGCGGCGGCGGCGAGCTCGTCGGGCCGCACCACGCTGAGCGTGCCCTTCGGGGCCTTGCCGACGGCCGTTCTCACGGCGGCAACGATGACGGCGTCTTCCATGGTCATGTCCTCAGGGCGAAATCGGCCAGCAGATCCTCGACGGCGTCGCCCACGAGCGTGGTCTTGGTTTCGAAGAGGTGGTTGGCGTGTTCGATGGTCACGAGCTCTTTCGGTTCCGGCAATGCCGCGTAGAACTTCCGAATCTCCTTGATCGAGATCAGCTCGTCTTCCTCGCCGTGGATGATGAACTTGGGCAGCGTGCACGTCCGCAGCACGTCGAAATCGAAGCGGTCCACCGGCGGCGCGATGCCGACGAGCACCGTCACGCGCGGATCCTCGGCGCCCACGGTCAGCGCCACCCACGCGCCGAACGACATGCCGGCGGCCCAGATCGGCAGGTCGGGGTAGCGCCCGGCCACAAACGCGATGGCCGCCTTGAAGTCGGCCTTTTCTCCCTCGCCGGAATCGAACGTCCCGTGGCTGCGGCCGACGCCGCGGAAGTTGAAGCGCAGCGCCGCCACGCCGATCCGCGTCATCGCCTTCGCCGCCTGATAGAGCGCCTTGGTGTGCATGGTCCCGCCGTGCAGCGGATGCGGATGGCCGAACACGGCCACGGCCCTGGGCTCGCCGTCGGGCTGATCCAGCAGCGCCTCGAGTGGGCCCGCCGGGCCCGGGATCTCACGCAGGAATTCGATCGCCATCCACGAACCTTCCCAGAATGTCCGCAAACCGGTCGGGCCGCGTCACCAGCCCGATATGCCCGGTGCGCTCCAGCACGACGCGCTCGGCCGATTGCAGTTCTGCCATGTACCGCTCGGTAATCTCCACGGGCACGATCCGATCGAGACTTCGTTCGCCGGTCATCACCAGCGCGGGCGCGGCGATCCGCCGCGGATCCGCAAAGTGATGGGTCGAGGCCCACTCGATGCGGCGCGCCATCCTGGCCGGCGTCGTTGGCGCCATCGCGACGCGGACGCTGTGTGTGGCCATGAACCACAGCTGCGCGCCCAGGCCGGGAAGCGCAGCGGCGACCTCCGGACGCATCCGGCCCGGAGCCCTCGCCACGAACAGCGGGCTCAGCAGCCGGGGTGACCTCAGGTAGCGCTGCTGCCGTTGATCGGGCCGCCAGCCGCTGTGCAGCGCCGACGCCAGCACCAGCGCGGTCACGCGCTCCGGATACCGGGCCGCAAACTCCGTGGCAATGAGCCCGCCGTACGACACCCCGGCGATGGCCGCGCTGGCGAGTCCGGCACGATCCAGGACCGCGGCCAGCTGGTCGATGTAGTTCGTGAAGCCCTTCGACGGCGTACACGGAAACCGGCTGGTGCGCTCGTCGCATAACGAGAACGACACGACGCGGTTGTGTTTCGCCAGCGCTTCGACGGCCGGCCGCATCCATTCCCACCGGCCTTGCAGGCCGGGAATCAACACGATCGGTGCGCCTGAACCGAGATCAATCATCGAACCATGAACCCCTGAACCAAGTGAACCCTGAACCGTGAACCCGTGAACCCCTGAACTTCAATTCCGCAAGGGCTTCCCCGTCTTGAGCGTGTGTTGGATGCGCTCGAGCGTCTTGCGTTCGCCGAGCAGGCTCATGAAGGCTTCGCGCTCGAGGTCGAGCAAGTACTGCTCGGTCACCGTCGTCGCATGAGGCACGTCGCCGCCGCCAAAAATATGCGCGAGCTTGCGCCCGATCAGCGCGTCGTGATCCGTGGCCCGGCCGGCGCGCCACGCCAGGTGGACGCCCAGTTTCAGCGCGGCCGAGACCGATTCGCCGCCGACCGGAATCGCCGTGCGGGCGGCTGGGGCGTGATACCCCTCGCGCACGCGCTCGAGCGCCTTGGCCCTCGCATCGGCAATCAGGCGCTCCCGGTTCATGGTGAAGCCATCGGTGGCAGCAAGGTAGCCGAGGCGCTGGGCGTCGGGTCCGCTCGCCGAGACCTTCGCGAGCGCCACGGTCTCGAAGGCCTGTTGCACGAACGGCAGCGGGTCGCTCTGCGGCGTCGGCAGCTTCGCCATCGCGCGCACCGTCATTTCCTTCGTGCCGCCGCCGGCGGGGATCAGGCCGACGCCGACCTCGACGAGCCCCATGTAGGTTTCGGCCGCCGCCTGCACGCGATCCGCGTGCAGTGCCATCTCGGTGCCGCCGCCGAGCGTCAGCCCACCGGGCGCGACCACCACGGGAACCGCGCTGTAGCGCAGCGCCATCGTCGCCTGCTGGAACGCGCGGATCATCATGTCCAGCTCGTCCCAGTTGCCCTCCTGCGCCTCGAGCAGCACCAGCATCAGGTTGGCGCCGGCGGAGAAGTTGGGGGCGTCGTTGCCGACGACCAGCGCCTGACCGCTCTTGGCGGCTTCCTTCACGCCGGCATTCAACATCTGCACGGTGTCGCCGCCGACGGCGTTCATCTTCGAGTGGAACTCGACGCAGATCACGCCGTCGCCGAGATCGATCAGGCTCGCCCCCGCGTTCTTCTTGATCACCCGGCCGTGCTCGCGTGAGGTGCGCAGGATCTGCAGATCGGCCGCCGCGGGCGGCACCAAGCCCTCGCGGAAACGGGTCAGGCCGCCTTCGAGCAGCGTCTGGATCAGCGGCGGCACGCCGCCCTCCATGGCGTGTCCGCCCACCGCGCGCGCCGCGGCCATGACCTCGCGAACGCCGATGATGTCGAACAGTTCGAACGGCCCGAGGTCCCAGCCGAACCCCCATCGCATCACCCGATCGACATCGTCGATCGAATGGGCGATGTCCGGCGTGACGCGCGCGGTGTAGACCAGCGTCGGCGCGAGCGTCGCCCGCAGAAATTCGCCGGCCTTGTCTGTGGCGTTGAAGAGCGCGCGGATCCGCTCGTGGAGGTCGTCGTTGGCCCTGACCGCCTCGATCGACGGAATGCGGGCCGACTGTTTCGGCCGGTACTCCATCTTCACGGGATCGAGCGTCCAGATCTCGGATTCGCCGGCGGCGTTCTTGCGCCGCTCGTAGAAGCCCTTGCCGCTTTTCTCGCCGAGCCCGCCGCGCTTCAGCAGCTCGTCGATCAGGGGCGGCACGGCAAACGCCGCGCGGTCGGCCTCGTTTTGCAGCCGTTCGTTGAGGTTCCGCATCACGTGCGCCAGCACGTCGATGCCGGCGATGTCCATGGTCCGGAACGTCGCGCTTCCAGGCCGGCCGAAGACCGGGCCCGTGATCGCGTCGATTTCCTCGATGGTATAGCGGCCGGTCGCCAGCGCCTCGAGCGTACGCGCCACGCCGTAGAGGCCGATGTGGTTGCCGATGAAGTTCGGCGTGTCTTTCGCGACCACCACGCCCTTGCCGAGCAGGTGATCGCCCAGGCGGGTGATCGCGGTCACGACCGCCGGGTCGGTCTCCGCGGTGGGGATGATCTCGAGCAGCCGCAGGTATCGCGGCGGATTGAAGAAGTGCGTGCCCAGCCAATGGCGGCGGAAGTCGTCCGTGCGCCCAGCGGCAAGCGCCGCGATCGGAATGCCCGAGGTGTTCGAGCTGACGATCGAGCCAGGCGTGCGTTTCTCGTCCACGCGCGCGAGCAACTGCTGCTTGATGTCGAGCCGTTCGACGATGGCCTCGACGATCCAGTCGCAGTTGGCGATCTGGTCCAGGTGCGTATCGAAGCCGCCGGTCGTCACCAGGCGATGCGCGTCCGGCGTGAACTGCGGATCGGGTTTGAGCTTTCGCGCCTTGTCGAGGCCCTGCTTCGCCTGGTCGGCGGTGAGGTCGAGCAGCAGCGACGGAATGCCGGCGTTGGCGCAGTGCAGCGCGATCTGCGCGCCCATGGTGCCGGCGCCGAGCACCGCCACGGAATTGATCGAAGTCATCGGCGGCCGACTCCGTTGATGAAGAGATCGACGACCGCGTCGGCCTCGGCCGCGAGCGTGTACTTCCGCCGGCTCAGCACCCAGTTGGTGGCCATCTCGTCGAGCGCCCCGAAGAAGATCTTCGTCGCCGTGGTGGCGCTGATGTCCCTGCGGAAGGCGCCGCCCTGCTGACCGTCGGCGATGGTCGCGCGGATCAGCTTGAAGTAGTCCTGGAGGAATGTTTCGGAGAAGCGCTCCATGAACTTCACCGACTGCCGCAGCTCGACCTGGAAGACGACGGCGAGGTGCTTGTCCTTGCCGAGGCGTCCGAGGTGGAGGTGGGCGATGCGGCGCAGGCGCTCGGCGGGGTCGTCGACGCCGTCGAGCGCCGCGCGCCCTTCGACAATCACCTCGCGCATCGAGCGCTCGAAAATCGAAACGAGCAGGTCGTCCTTGCTCTTGAAGTAGAGGTAGACCGTGCCGGCCGCCACGCCGGCGACGCGGGCGACATCGGCCACCTGCGACTGGAAGTAGCCGTTCTGCGCGAACACGCGAGTCGCCGCGCGCAGGATGGCGTCCCGCTTGTCGGCCGGCGCGGTGTTCTTGACGACGGTAAGGCGGCGGGCGGAAGGAGCTGGGGTCGGCATGGTCTGTGACTGAATGAATGTTCATTCATTCTCCTTCCGTCATTCAGGCGATGTCAACTCCAGTTGCCTTGGATGCAACTCCAGTTGCAGGTTCAGGGTTCAGGGGTTCAAAAGTTCACGGGTTCTCTAGGTTCAAGGGTTCAGGTTCTGGCATGAGGGTTGCTGTGACGGGGGTCATGGCCCAGGAGTTCACCGACCTGATTGCGTGGCCGCTTGCCGACAGCCTCGAGAAGTTCATGCTCGAAGTCATCCGGCGTCCCGCGGTCGCACGCGACGCCGAGTTCTGCCGCCAATCCAGCGACGCCGCAGCCTCTGCCCCGCGCAACATCGCCGAAGGCTTCGGCCGCTTTGGGCCGATTCAGTTCGCAAACTTCCTCAGGATCGCGATCGGATCCGAAAAGGAAACGAAGAACCAGATCCTGAAGGCGTGGCAACGCGGCGCCCTGACCGACCAGGAACGTGACACCGCCCTGCGACTCACGCGGCGAGCCGTGTCGGCGGCGATCGGCCTGCGACGTTACGTTCTATCGCCGGAAGGCAGGGCCAATGCCCGTCGAATCGAAGAAGCGTACGCGCGCTACCGTCGTCCACCTCATGGATCTGAACCTGAACCTGAACCTGAACC
>Ga0156330_1207_pt1 | contig 14000 bp, 15 predicted proteins | sample RifCSPlowO2_12_FD_107978 | JGI IMG/M metagenome (GOLD analysis project Ga0156330, IMG submission 107978) | Acidobacteria bacterium RIFCSPLOWO2_12_FULL_67_14b | reverse complement strand
CGCCGTCCTCCTCGGGCACGGAGATGCCGAGCAGGCCCAGCCGCTTCATGCCGCCGATGACGAGGGCCTGGTCGAAGCGGTGTTCCTTGTCGAGGTCGTGGATCCTGGGGGCCACTTCGCGAGCGGCCCATTCCCGGACGGTTTGTTCGAGCAGTCTCTGCTCGTCGGTCAGCGATAGATCAATCATAGGAGTTAAGAGTTAAGAGTTCAGAGTTCAGAGTTCAGAGTTCAGAGTTCAGAGTTCAGAGTTCAGAGTTCAAGGTTCAGAGTTCAGGTTCAAGGTTCCGGCAAACGGCAGATCGTAACATGTTCCGGGGCGCCGAACGCCCGCCTAGGCGCTGCGGTGGACCGTGACCGGGGCCCCGCGCGACAGCCTCAGGACGGCCGCGGCATCTCCCGCGTTGACCGCGACCTCCAGGTGGTCGGTGCTCCCGAACAGGGCGCAGAGCTCCCCCGCCGGCGCCTCCGCATAGGTCGCCACCACGCGCGCAATGTCGTGCATGCCCGCCCTCACCGAAATGGTGCCGCCATCGGCGAAGTGTTCGAAGGTGCGGCGGTCGATGTTGGTGATCAGGTTGCCGAAGCGGTCGACGCGGACCACCTCGCCGGTCACCCGATCGGCCGCGACCGTCGGACGCGGCAGGTCGATGACGCAATAGTCCGTAATGGTCTTGCCGAGCGACGCCAGCGCAATCCCTTTCGCCAGCCAGCCCGCCGCGGGCGCAAAGCGATCGCGGCCCTCGAACGTCCGGCTCACCGTCGGCCGCGCGTACTTGCGCTCGGTCAGCTCGACCACCTTTTTCGGCTTGCCGTCCTGGAAGACCGCCGACAGCACGCCGTTGTCGGGCGCCACGAACCGGTAGTCGCCCGTGTCGGCCGCGATGCCGCGACGCGACGAGCCGACGCCCGGATCGACGACGACGAGGAAGATGGTGCCGAGGGGAAAATACCGGTAGCACGCCGCCAGCTCCAGCGCCCCGGCCAGCACGTCGTGCGCGGGGATTTCGTGGCCGATGTCCACCAGTGTGGCGTCGGGACACACGCCGAGCACGACGGCCTTCAGTGTGCCCGCGTAGTGATCGCGGGTGCCAAAATCGCTGAGAAACGCGACGACGGGCCGGGCCATGGGCGCCCGTGCCTCAGCGGGGTGCGGGCTTGCGGAAGAGCATCTCGCGCAGCTTGCTCTTCATGAGAAAGGAATCCGTGACGCGGAGTTCCTTGAACAGCTTGATGACGTCGCCATTCAACAGGCTCCGCTGGCGGGGACGCAGCGCCGGGTAGGTCCGGTACCGCAGCGTCGATTCGTCGACGACCACGTACTTCGTATAGACCTGGTCCTTGCTGTCGGCCGTGCTGAAGAACCCGAGCAGGCAGCCTTCCGGGCGCAGCAGCCGGCACAACGACGTGGCCAGCGCCTGCGCGGCCGGCCGATCGAGATAATCAAGGACGTCCCAGCAGAGGATGCCGTCGACCGTGCCGGGCGCCTGCGTGAATCGGGCGGCGAAGAAGCCGGCGAGCCCGTCGATCGTGCCGGCCTTGACGTGGCGATCGATGTCGCTCGCGATGTCTTCGACGCGAATGCGGCAACCCAGCTGCTCGCCGAAGAACGTGACGTTGCTGCCGACGACCGGACCCAGATCCAGCAGCACCGGGTTGGCGGTGGACTGAAGGCCGGTCAGGAATTTGTGGAGCGCCTTGCTGGGATAGGCGGCGTCCGAGATGGGGGCCGCCGAATCCGCAACGCTACCGCCGTCGGCCACCCGTCTCGGGCCAAGCATGCCGAACAAGTCGGTCAGCGAACGTGTGGCGTCGGCCATGTGAAGTCTTCGTTGCTAAGGCTTCTGCCTTCTGCCTTCGTAAGTTACGCTCCGACGCGCTGTCCCTGAGGTTGCTGCCCCCCCTGCTGCTGCGATTGCTGAGTCGCCGGCGCGCCCGGCGTCGCCGGCTTGGCGGCGGCCGGCTTCGCCCCCGAGCGCTGCATGTCGACGCTGCCGCGGAAGTGCGCGCCCTCGGCGATGGCCACGCGGGGCGACGCGATGTCGCCGTCCACCGAGCCGTTGTCCCGAATGTCGACCTTCTCCGACGCGGTGACGTTGCCCGTCACCTCGCCCAGGACAATCACCGCTTTGGCGAACACCTCGGCCTTGATCTTCCCGTTCGGGCCGATGGTGAGCACATTGTCTTTGAGGTCGATCCGGCCTTCGACGTGTCCCTCGATGGTCAGATCCTCGCTGCCACTGAGCTCGCCCTTGATGATGACTGACTTCCCGATATTCACGTTGTCCCTCCCAATCGAAACATGGGCACGCGGCTCGCCCGTCGCCGACGCGGCGGCAGCAGACGTCGAGGGCGCAGCCGCCGGACCTGGTGGTGCCGGTGGCGTGGCCGGTTTGACCGACTCATCACGCTTCCACATCGCTGAAAACCTCCCCCTCTACTGGAAAATCCGCTCGAGGGTGCCAAATTTTGAAACCCGGGGAGTGGGCTTCGAGCCTTGAAGTCCAGCCAGTATAGAAGCCCCCGTAAAGCGTTGTCTAGTCCTTTTATTGCTGAGAGTTAGCAGGAATGCTACAGTCGGCTTTGGCCCCAAATGCGCATCTATCTGGACCATAACGCCACGACGCCGATGGACCCCCTGGTCGCCGACCGGGTCGCCCAGGCCATGCGCGAGGTCTGGGGCAACGCCTCCAGCGTGCATTATTTCGGTCAACAGGCCAAAGCCGCGCTGGACGAAGCGCGGGGGGCGGTCGCGGCGCTGCTCGGCGCCGACCCGTCGGAAATCGTCTTCACCTGCGGCGGCACCGAGAGCGACAACATCGCGATTCGCGGCGCGGCCGACGCGCTCGAGCCCACGGGGCGCAAGCATCTGATCACCACCGCAATCGAACACGAAGCGGTGCTCAACACGATGAAGGCCCTCGGCAGGCGGGGATGGCGCGTGACGACCTTGCCCGTGGACGCCTCGGGCATCGTCTCGCCCGATCGCCTGCGCGAAGCGATTACCGACGACACCGCGCTCGTGTCGGTGATGCACGCGAACAACGAGATCGGCACCATGCAGCCGGTGGCCGAGCTGGCGGCGATCGCGCACGAGCACGGCGCGCTCGTGCACACCGACGCCGTGCAAACGGCGGGCAAGGTGCCGGTGGACGTGCGCGCGCTCGGCGTCGACCTGTTGTCGATCGCGGGCCACAAGTTCTACGGTCCGAAGGGAACCGGGGCGCTCTGGATCCGCCGCGGCGTGCGGCTCGTGCCGCCGATGACCGGCGGCAAGCAGGAGCGCAACCGCCGGGCCGGCACCGAGAACGTGCCCGCGCTCGCCGGCCTGGGCGTGGCCGCCGACGTGGCCGGACGCAAGCTGGCCGCGGAAGGCGCGCGGCTGGCCGCTCTGCGCGATCGGCTCGAAGCGGGCGTGCTGGCGGGCGTCGCCGGCGCGGAGCGCAACGGCGCCGCCGGCCCGCGCGTGCCCAACACGTCGAACATCAGCATCGAGCGGGTCGAGTCCGAGTCGTTGCTGATCGGCCTCGACCTGGCCGGCATTGCGGTCTCCTCCGGATCCGCATGTTCGTCGGGCACGCTGGAACCGTCGCACGTGCTGAAGGCGATGGGCCTGCCCCACGTCCGCACGCTGGGCTCGATCCGCTTCAGCCTCGGCGCGTCGAACACCGACGCAGAAATCGACCGCGTCATCGAGACGCTGCCGCCGCTGGTGGAGAAGCTGCGGAGCCTGACCACCGTGGGTGGTCGAAAATAACAAACAAGCCACGGAAGCACGGAATCTACTTTTCTATTCGATTGGCTTTGAAAATATGTCTTCCGTGCTTCCGTGTTTCCGTGGCTGAATTCTTGTGAGATGCGCATAGTCGTCGCGATGTCCGGCGGCGTGGATTCGTCCGTGGCCGCGGCCCTGCTCGCCGAGCAGGGTCATGACGTCATCGGTGTGTCGATGCAGCTCTACCCTTCGACTCGCGACGGCGACAATGCCGTCGCTCGCTCAGGGCAGGCGACCAGGGCGGACGACGACGGTACGCAGCGCTGGGGCACCTGCTGCACCATCGATGACCTCTACGACGCGCGGCGGGTCGCCGCCACCCTCGGCATCCCTCACTACATCGTCAACTTCGAGTCGCAGTTCGGCGAGCACGTCGTGTCGAACTTCGTGCGCGAGTACGTGGCGGGGCGGACGCCCATCCCCTGCTCGCATTGCAACAGCGACCTCAAGTTCGCGGAGCTGCTCGATCGCGCCACGGCCTACGACGCTGAGCAGCTGGCGACCGGCCACTACGCGCGCATCGAACGGGATGCGGACGGCCGCTACCACCTGCATCGCGGCGCCGACACCTCGAAGGACCAGACATACTTCCTGTTCTCGTTGACGCAGGCGCAGCTGGCGCGCGCGGCGTTCCCGGTCGGGCACCTCGACAAGAACACGGTGCGTGCCCACGCGCACCGGCTGAACCTGCGGGTGGCGTCGAAGCCCGACAGCCAGGAGATCTGCTTCGTCCCCGACGGCGACTACGCGGCGTTTGTCGAGCGCCAGGCGCCCGAGGCGACACGCGGCGGCACGGTGATCAGCGCCGAGGGCCGCGTGCTCGGCACGCACGGCGGCGTGCACCGCTTCACGATCGGCCAGCGCAAAGGGCTGGGGCTATCGTCGAGCGAGCCGCTGTACGTGCTGGCGATCAAGCCGGACACCGCGCAGGTCGTCGTCGGCCCGCGCGACGCCCTGGGCCGCACGCACCTGACGGCGTCCGAGGTGAATTGGGTCAGCGGCGCGGCGGCACTGGATTGGCGAACGGTGTCGGCGCAGATTCGCCATCGCCATGACGCGGCGCCCGCGAGGGTGCGCGCCACCGGCGACGGGCGCGCCGAAGTGGAGTTCGACGCGCCCCAGACGGCCGTGACGCCCGGACAGGCCGTGGTCTTTTACGACGGCGATGAGTTGCTTGGCGGAGGCTGGATCGATTAGGCCGGCGCGCCGTGCAGCGCCGAGCTCTCGTGGAGCGTGCCCGAGAGGAAACGTTCGGCGTCGATCGCCGCCATGCAGCCGGAGCCGGCCGCGGTCACGGCCTGGCGATACACGTGATCCTGCACGTCGCCGGCGGCAAATACGCCCGACACGCTGGTGCGCGATCCGTCGTGGGTCTTCAGGTAGCCGTTGTCGTGCATCGCCAGCTGGCCGCTGAAGAGCGCGGTATTCGGCACGTGGCCGATGCCGATGAACACTCCGTCCACGGCCAGCTCGCTGCGCTCGCCGGTCTGGATGTTCCGCAGCACGAGCGAGGTGACTTCGCCCTTGTCGACGTCCTTGATGTCGACCACCTCGGTGTTCCAGATAAACGAGATGTTCGGTATGGACAGGGCTTTGTCCTGCATCACCTTCGAGGCGCGCAGCAAATCGCGCCGGTGAATCACCGTGACGGAGGTGGCCAGCTTCGACAGGTAGATCGCCTCTTCCATGGCGGTGTCGCCGCCGCCGATCACGGCAACCGGGCGGCCCTTGAAGAAGAACCCATCACAGGTGGCGCAGGTGGACACGCCACGGCCCGACAGCTTCTTGTCGACGCCCAGGTCGAGCCACTTGGCCGACGCCCCGGTGGCGACGATCAGGGTTTGCGCGAGGTACTGCGTCTTGCCGAGCGAGACGGTGAAGGGCCGCTTCGACAACTCGACGGCGGTCACATCCCCCTGGATGATCTCCGCGCCAAAGCGTTCCGCTTGCGCCCGCAGCTCCGTCATGAGGTCGGGCCCCATGATGCCGTCGCGATAACCCGGCCAGTTCTCGACCATCGTCGTGAGCATGAGCTGACCGCCGGCTTCGATGCCCTCGATCACCAAGGGCTTGAGGTTGGCGCGCGCGGCGTACAGGGCGGCGGTCAGGCCCGCCGGGCCGGAACCGATGATGATGACCTGGCGATCGGAGCTCATGCGCGCCGCCTACAGGTGCTTGTCGATCAACTGCGCGAGCTTGTCCTTGGTCTCGAGCCCGACGACGGTTTCTTTCAGCGCGCCGTCCTTGAACAGGAGCAACGTCGGGATCCCGCGCACCATGAACTTGCCGGGCGTCATCGGGTTCTCATCAATGTCGACCTTGGCCACGGTGATGCGGCCGTTGTACTCCTCGGCCAGCTGATCCACGGTGGGGGCCAGGCGGCGGCAGGGCGCGCACCACGTCGCCCAGAAATCCACGAGCACGACACCGTTCTTCACCGAATCTCCGAAATCCGCGTCCGTCAACGTCTTGATCTTCTCAGATGCCATGCAATCCTCTATCCCTAAGATGCCGTCGCTTGATGCGCCGGTACATCTTGACATACTCGGCCGCCGAGCGGTCCCACGAGAAATCGGCGCGCATGCCATTTTTCTGGAGCCGCGTCCAGATCTTCTTGTTGCCGAACGCGGCGAGCGCCCGGCCGAGCGCGTCGAGCATCGCCGCAGGCTCGTACTCCGAGAAGAGAAAGCCCGTGCCCTGGCCGTTACGCGGGTTGTAGGGGCGTACGGTATCGACGAGGCCGCCGACCGCCCGCACGACGGGCACGGTGCCGTAGCGCATGCTGTACATCTGGTTGAGACCGCACGGCTCGAAGCGCGACGGCATCAGGAAAATGTCGGCGCCGGCTTCGACCAGGTGCGCGCGGCGCTCGTCGAAGCCGATGAACACGCCCACGCGATCCGGACGCGCCTGCGCCAGGCGCGTCCACATGCCCTGGTACTTCGCCTCGCCGGTGCCGACCACCACGAAGGTCGCGGCCAGCGACGCCAGGTCGGCGGCGACGGCCGCGATCAAGTCGAGCCCCTTCTGATCGACCATCCGCGAGACCATCCCGACGATCGGCCTTGCCCCCGTCTCGTCGTTTAGCGGAAAACCGAACAGCTCGAGCAGCGCCGCCTTCGCGGCGGCCTTGCCCTCCAGGTGGTTCGCATCGAACGCCGTCGGCAGGCACGAATCGGCGGCCGGGTTCCACTCGTCGGTATCGATGCCGTTGAGGATGCCGGTGAGCGCGCCCCGGCGGGCGCGGACCACGCCCTCGAGGCCGGAGCCGTCGCCGGCCCGCTGAATCTCCTCCGCATAGGTCGGACTCACCGTGGTGATCGCCTCGGCGAAGTTGATACCGGCCTTGAGGAAGCTCACGCGGTCGTAGAACTCGAAGCCGCCGATCGTGAAGTCCTTCCACTCGAGGCCTAACCGCGTGACCCAGGCCTTGTCGAACACGCCCTGGTACGCCAGGTTATGAATCGTGAACACGGTGCCCGGCCTGACCGTGCCGGAGAGCCGGCGCGCGTAGATCGGAAGGAGCCCGCCCTGCCAGTCGTGCGAGTGCAGGATGTCGAAGGGCTCGGCGCGCTGCGACGCATACTCAATCGCGGCGGCCGACAGGAAGGCGTAGCGGACGGCGTTGTCGGCGTAGTCCCGGCCGCCCTCGCCATAGATCCCCGGCCGGTCGTAGAGGAGCGGGCAGCCCAGGAGGATCACGCGCGCGCCCGGGCCCAGCGGCACCTCGTGGAACTCGCCGCGGAGCTCGCGCGCCGCCACTTCGACGGCACACTCGCCGGCCGGCGCACCGGGGGCGATGCCGCGATAGCGCGGCGTCACGACGGTGACGTCGTGACCCAGGCGGCCCAGCGCCTTGGGCAGCGCCGTGGCCACATCCGCCAGCCCGCCGGTTTTCGAAAACGGCTGCGCCTCGGAGGCGACCATGAGAATGCGGAGGCCCGCCGCCTTCCTCGACGGCTTCGCACGCGTCGTCTTCGCCGTATCGCGAGGCATCGCGTCTAGCTTATCGCTGTATGATCCCAGCGTGACGGGCCCACCCGCGAGCGGATCGCGACAGCTTCCGCGCGACATCGCCGAACTGAAAGCGCTGGCCGAACGGCAGCCCGAGCTGGCGCCGGCAGCGGCGCTGCAGATCGGGTTGATCGAAGCGGTGCGGCGGGTCCAGGGGCGTCTCAGCACGCCATGGATCGAGGCGACCGCCGACGTCCTCGCCTCGCGCCTGGCCGGCGGGACACCGCTGCTCGAGTTCGACCAGATCGCGTTCGAATGGAACGACGTCCGGCTCCTGATCCGGCAGATCACGGACGTGCTCCGCCGCCACGACGCCGTCGATGCGGACACCGCCGGCGCGCTGCACGGCGTCGGGCGGAGCCCCCAGCTCCCCGCCACGTTGCGCCTGTGGTTCGAGGGGGGCACGTTGCCCCCGATCGACATGCTGGACGAAGTTCTGAGCTGGGCCGCGCGCCCGTACCTGCAACGCACCGTCGAAGTCCTGCAGCAACGCGTCAGCCTCGACACCTGGCGGCGGCGGCAGTGCCCGATGTGCGCGGCGGAACCGGACTTTTCGGTGATCACGTCGAGCGGCGAGCGGCAGCTGGTGTGCGGGCGGTGCCACGCGCGGTGGCCGTTCGACCCGATTGCGTGCCCGTACTGCGGCAACGACGACCGCAAGACGATCACGTCGATGGCCACCTCGGACGGCGCGTATCGCGTGATGATCTGCCAGGTGTGCAGCCGCTACATCAAGGCGCTCGACGCCCGGCGCTCGACGCGGCCGCTGCTGCCGTATGCGGATGCGATCGCGACCTTACCGTTGGATGCCGCAGTAATGCGAAAGATCGATCAGGAGAAATAACCGGAGAACGGGAGAGAACAAACAGGAGGACAGAAGGAAAGCTTATTCGTCCTCTTGAACTTGCTGATCGCCTTCGAGGAGGGCTTTCGTGCGCGCGCTCATCCAGTTGAACAGGTGGCGCGTTTCCCAGAAACGGCTCGCGTTGGACTTGGCGCCGAGCACCACCACCGCGACCTGCTGGCCCGTCTGCGGGAGCCGGAGCAGCGTCGCCAGGCAGTAACCCGAGCGGCTGATGAAGCCGGTTTTCCCCGCCAGCACGTCGATGTCGCCGGTCTTGACCAGCTGGTTCGTGCTGTTTGCGCTGATCGTGCGCTTGCCGGCGTGCGTGGTGAACGAGGTCTTCCGCATGATCCCGCTCACGCGCTCGTCCGCCGAGGCGTAGGAGATCAGGCGCGCCAGGTCGTAGGCCGACGAGACGTTCTCGGCGAGCAGTCCCGACGGATCGGCGTAGTGCGTGCTCTGGAGACCCATCACGCGCGCCTTCTCGTTCATCTTCTCGATGAAGCCGTCGCTGCCGAAGGGCGAAATGCGCGCCAGCGCGCGGGCCGCGGCGTTGTCCGATCCCACGAGCAACAGGTTCAGCAGGTCGTCGGCGGTGAGCTTGAACCCGGTGCGCAGGTACGTGGTCGAGGCGCGCGAGACGTCCGACCGCTGCACCGTCACCGGCATCGACAGCGCGGCGCCGCTTTCGAGGAACACGAGCGCGGTCATCACCTTCGTGATGCTGGCAATGGACCGCTGATCCTGCGCGTGATCCTCCCAGAGCACTTCGCCGTTCTCGGGGTTGTAGATGATGGCGGCTTCGGCGCGCACGTCCGGCACTTCATGGCCGAGCGCGTCGACGCGGAAGCGCGGCGTCTGCAGCTCCTTCAGCTCGCGGGCCCGGGCCGCCGCCCGGGCGCGCGCCAGGTTGGCCCGACGGGTGCGCGCGCTGACCGGTGAATAGGCTTTCTTCTTGGTGGTGGCTCGCGCCGGGGTCGCCTGGGCTTTCGCCGGAGCCGCGGCCGCCGCGGTTTGAGCGAACGACGATGCCGGCACGGCAACGTACGCCGAGGCCACAATCGCCGTGCACACTACGAGTTGTGTGAAGCGTCCTGACTTCGCCATCAATAACTTGCGGGCATTGTAGCCACAGTATCTTTAAGAATCAATAGGGTTTATGGGTTTTGGGGATAAACTGAACCCCCTAATGGATCGGCCCTCATCTGCCGAGTACCTCGTCCTTCGAAAGACCATCGCGGCCCGTGGGAGCCTCAGGCCCGTCCTTGCCGTTGCCGGCCTGGGACTGTGGGCAGCGCTCCTGACGGCCGTGCTGGTGTTGCTGCCTTTTCCCGTAGCCGCGGCCATTCCACTCCTGATGCTGGCCGTCACCTTCGAGGCGATCCGGCCTTTACACTTTGGCGCAGAGCGGATCGGCCGTTACCTGCAGGTCTTCTACGAGGAACAGGGGCAACCCGGCCGTGGGATGGCTGACACCCCGTCATGGGAACGCGTCGCGATCAGCTTGAGCGCGGTTCCGGGCGCGGGCGGGCATCCGTTATTCGTCCCGGTTTTCTTTCTGGCAACCATCGTGAACTACCTGGCTGTGTGGTTGCCGGGCCCGGTCGCGATCGAGATGGGGGTGATGGCCGTGCCGCACGCCGCGTTCATCGCCTGGTTGTTCGCCGCCGACCGCGCGATGCGCATCCAGCGGGCCACCGAGTTGGCACGGTTCCGGGAACTCAGGGACGCGCAGCCGCAGAGGACACAGATGATCTAGACCAGGGCTAGACCATCTGTGTCATCTCCGGCTTTGCGCGTCACTGCTGCGCCAGGGCGATCGCGATCAGCAACGCCCGCTGCGAGCCCATCCACGAGTTCGTCGGATCGAACGCCTCATCGAGCGCGTGCGATCCCGTGCCGCGCCCGCCGCCGTCGATCGTGATGGCGGGAATGCCGAGGCTCATCGCGATGTTCGAATCGGTCGATCCCTCATCGAGCGTGACCGGGAACCCGAGCGCGCGCGTGACCGACACGGCGGCCTGCACGATCGGCGAGTTCGCCGGCGTCTGACCCGCCGGCCGGGTGCCGACGAGGGCCTTGTCCACGGACAGCACGCTCTTCTTCCACCGCGCATCCTCGTCCCGCACCGCGTCATCCACGGCCCGCTTGAACTTGGTGTCGAGCGCCTCGAGCGCCGACGGGCTCGCGGACCGCATGTCCATCTCGAACCACGCGTCGAACGGAATGGCATTCACCGACGTGCCGCCGCCCATGCGGCCGACGTTGAAGGTCGTCTTCGGATCCGTTGGCACCTCGAATTGCGCGATCGTCGCGACGGCGCGGCCGAGGGCGTGCATCGGGTTCGACAACCCGAACGCGCCATAGCTGTGGCCACCGGGCCCCTTGAACGTGACGCGGTAGCGCAGGCTGCCGACGGCGACGTGCGTGATGCCGAGGCCAGTGCCGTCGATCGAGACGAAGCGATCGATCTGCCCCTTCAGGCCCTCGTTGAAGAGGTACTTCACGCCGCGCAGATCGCCGAGGCCTTCTTCGCCCACGGTGCCGACGAACGTAATCGGCCCCGGCGTCTGCACCTTGGCCTGGTTCATCGCGCGGATCACGGCGAGTACCACCGCGAGGCCGCGGCAGTCGTCGCCGATGCCGGGCCCGCGCAGGATTGCGCCGTCGCGCTTCACGCCGACGTCGGTGCCTTCGGGAAACACCGTGTCGAGATGCGCGCTAAACACCAGCCGCGGCCGCGGCTGCGACCCGGGACGATCGCCCAGTACGTTGCCTTCCTTGTCGATGCGGACGTTCTGCAGCCCCGCCTCGCGGAACATCCGGGCGTAGACCTCGGCGCGCTTCGCCTCCTTGAAGGGCGGCGCCTCGACTTCGCAGATGCGCACCTGGTCTTCGATGGTCTGCGCTTCAGCCGCGCGGATCGCCTCGACCGCGGCCTTCACCGCCGCATCGCTGATCAGCCTGGCGCCGATGTTCGCGGCGTCCTGCTGCGCCCGCGCCACGCCTGGGGTGCCGGCGACCAGGGTGACCGCGAGCACACCCGGGAGCAATGTCCGTATCGTCATGGGGGAATCATAAAACGCCCGGCCTACGAAATCACGCCCTTGCGGACGGCGTAGAGTACGAGCTCCGCGGTGTTGTGGATGTCGAGTTTCTGGAGGATGCGGGCGCGGTGCGTTTCGACCGTCGCCGGACTGATCTGGAGGAGCTCGGCCACTTCCTTGTTGGTCCGGCCCTCGGCGACCAATTGGAAGATCTCGCGCTCGCGTTCCGACAAGGTCTCGTAGCGGTCCGCCACACCGCTGCCGGCGACGCGGCGAACGTAGTCGTCGAGCATCAGGCGCGCGACCGCCGGGCTGAAGTACGACTGGCCGGCGGCGACGGCGGCAACCCCTTTCAACAGGTCCTTACCCGCGGAGTCCTTCAGCATGTAGCCGGTGGCCCCCGCCTGCAAGGCCCGGGTCACGTACGCCTCGTCGGAGTGCATGCTGAGCATCAGGACCCGCGTCTCGGGGACCTTGCGCACGATCTGCTGTGTCGCGTCGATGCCGTTCAGCAACGGCATGCCGACGTCGAGCACGGCAACGTCGGGACGCAGCGCCACGGCCTTCCGAATCGCCTCGCGGCCGTCGCCGACTTCGGCCACCACCTCCCACTCCGGCCGCTCTTCGAGGATCTTCCGCAACCCCTGCCGCACGAGCGTGTGATCGTCTCCGAGGAGGAGACGCAGCTTAGCCAAGCAAGACCCCGGCCGGCAGCTCGACAATCAGTCGCGTGCCGAGTCCCGGCGCGCTGTCGATCTGCAGGCTGCCGCCCAGCATCGCCGCCCGCTCGCGCATACCGATCAACCCGTAGCCGCCGGTGGTCGTCGCACCCTCATCGGACGCGAACCCCGCGCCATCGTCCTCGACTTCGACCTTGAGCGCGGACGGCAGCCGCAGCAGGCGGACGCGGCACCGGGTGGCGCGCGCGTGCCGGGCCACGTTGGTCAGCGCCTCCTGGACGATGCGATAGGCGGTGACCTCGGTTTCGGGCGACAGCCGATCGGCCATCCCGACCTGCGACAACTCCACCGTGATGTCGTGACGCCTGGCGAGGCCGCGCAACGCCGCGTCGATCGCGGCTGGCAGGCCGAGGTCGTCGAGCGCGGCGGGACGCAGCAGTTGCGTCACGTCCCGGATCGTGTCGAGCGCGCTCTCCGCGAGCCCCTGCGCTTCCACCAGCGGCTCCGCCGACAGGCCGTTGCTCTCCATGTTCCGTTGCGCGAGGCTCAATTCGACGTTGAGCGCGGTCAGGACCTGGCCGACCTCGTCGTGCAGCTCGCGCGCGATCGTGCGCCGTTCATCCTCCTGTGCACCGATCAGCTTCACCGTGGCCTCGTGCAATTCCTGCGAGATGAGCGCGTCGTGTTCCATTTGCGCGCGGAGCCGGCGTTCGAGGCGGGCGGAATACGTGGCCGCAATCAGCAGCACGCCGAGGCTCGTCGCCAGGGCCAGCCCCAGCCGTTGCCAGCTCTGGCGCTCCGCCGTTCGATGGATCTCGACGATGTCGGCCTGCTGCCGAACGAAGGCCAGGCGGTTGAGCGTCTGGATGTCCTCGGAGATCTTGATGGCCGCCTCGCGCCTCGGGACGATGTGGCGATTGAGCAGGTCGCGGGCCGAGGCGGCCGACGGCATGCGCGCATCGGTGAGCACGGCCAGGCTGGTGCGATTGAAGTCGTCCACCTCCCCGCGCATCCGCGCCACCTGAGCCTGCTCGAACGCCGACCCGAGCACCGGCTGGTAGTCGTCGAGCGCGCGGGCGATCTGGCGTTGAATGTCGTGGATCTGATTCCGGTAGCCGTCGAGCGATGCGGCCTCGGGATTGAGCAACGCGTCGCGGACGCGGACCGAGCTCAGCATGACTTGCGTGCGAACGTCCGAGAGCAGCTCCTGTGCCCTGGTGTAGCGCGCGGCGACCTCCGTCGATCGGCGCTCAACCTCGTCGATGCGCCGAGTAAACGTGTAGCCGGTAAAGAGCCACAGCCCGAGGGTGACCGCGATGCCGACGGCCAGGGCGGCGCGGATGGAGAGACGTTCGAGAGGGGCGCGTCGCATCACGGTGGACTGCATGATACTCCCGCCGCCACGACGTGTGATCCCGTGACACAAAAAAAGCGGGAGGCCCAGGCGTTGGTTCTGGTCCTCCCGCAACAGGACTCCCCCACAGGAGTCGCTCGTTGCGGCGCTCCCGGGTGCAGGGTCGCTGCACCCGGGCGCCGTCATCTCTTACCAGAGGAAGCGGAAGCCAATCCGCGCCGTGCGCGGGGCCAAGATGGCGGATGGCTTCTGATACCCCAGGCCCGTCGCCCGGCTGATCGTCTCGGAC
>Ga0156330_1080_pt1 | contig 14031 bp, 13 predicted proteins | sample RifCSPlowO2_12_FD_107978 | JGI IMG/M metagenome (GOLD analysis project Ga0156330, IMG submission 107978) | Acidobacteria bacterium RIFCSPLOWO2_12_FULL_67_14b | reverse complement strand
AGGAATGAGCGACGAAGCGACGCCGAAAATGGAGCTCTCGCAGCTGAAGGCGGTGATCGAGGCGCTGGTGTTCGCGTCGCCGGAGCCGATCACGCCGCGTCTGCTCAACAAGCTGCTCAACGACGAGCCGAAGGAAGACGTACAGGCGGCGCTGCAGGCGCTGCAGGCCGACTACGTCGATCGCGGCGGCCTGCACATGGCCGAGGTCGCCGGCGGGTTCCAGATCACGACGCGCCCGGAGTACCACGAGTGGGTGCGGCGCCTGTTCCACGAGCGCTCGGCGACCAAGCTGTCGGTGGCGGCGCTCGAAACGCTGTCGGTGATTGCCTACAAGCAACCGGTCACCGCCGCCGAGATCGGCGAGATCCGCAGCGTCAACACCTCCGGCGTGCTGTCGACGCTGCTCGAGCGGCACCTGATCAAGATCGTGGGCCGCAAGAACGTGATCGGCCGGCCGTTCCTCTACGGCACAACGAAGGAATTCTTGATCCGGTTCGGGCTGAACGACGTCGGCGACCTGCCGAAGATCGAGGACATGGCGCAGCAGCTCGGCTTTGAGCCTCCGCCGGTCCTGATGGAGCGCGCGGTGCCAGAAGAGATGCTGCCGCTCGAAGAGGGCGATGTCCCTGAACAATAGTGCGTACGGTGCGTACGGTGCCTAGGGCACTCTGAACTGGGGGCATAATGAGCGCGCCCCCGATGTCTTCAGCCCCCGGCGGCTTCTGGTCGCCCCCCGACCCCGCGCTGGCTGCCGCCGGCGCGGACGGTGAGTGGGCCGTCGCGAGGGTTCGCCTCATCGCGATGGCGTTGCTGCTGATCTCGCCGACGATCAAGATCGGTCGCGAGCCTGACATCCCGATTCACGTCTGGGGGTTCGGCATCACGGTGCTGGCCGCCGCGGCTGCCGTGGCGATCGCCTGGATCCTGCGCACGCGGACCTGGCATCCGGCGATCGGCTTCGCCTCGAGTGCCCTCGACGTCTCCCTGGTCACCACCGCACTCGTCACGTTCGCGTTTGCCAGCTCACCGCTCGAAGCGCTGAACTCGAAGGTGACGTTCGAGATGTACTTCCTCGCGATTGCCGCCACCAGCCTGCGCTACGACCCGCGCATCTGCCTGGCGGTCGGCGCGCTCGCGGTGCTCGAGTACGCGGGGCTGTGGCTGATGCTGGCTTGGTGGTTCGACCTGCGCGCCGCCGCCCTCGTCACCGAGGGCGGCACCTACACCGCGCTCGATCAGGTGACGCGGCTGATCCTGCTCGGCGTGGCGGTGATGCTGTCGTTCACGCTGGTCCGCCGCGCCGAGCGGCTCCAGCACGCCAGCGCCCGCGATCGCCTGACCGGCCTCTACAACCGGCTGCATTTCGAGCGCGCACTCGAGGTCGAGATTGCCCGCGCGCTGCGCCACGACCGGCCGATGGCGCTGGCGATCCTGGACGTCGATCACTTCAAGCCGATCAACGACCAGCACGGGCACTCGGTCGGCGATCGGGTCTTGCGGGAGCTCGGCGCGCGCCTCACCGCCGGTCTTCGCCTCAGCGACGTGGTGGCGCGTCACGGCGGCGAGGAGTTCGTCATCCTGATGGCCGAATCGACGTCGGCGCGCGCCGCCGAGCGCATCGAGCAGCTCCGCCGCGCCATCGCCGCCGAACCGATTGATGTCGGCAACGGGCTCACGCTGGCGATCAATTTCAGCGCCGGTGTGGCCGGGATGAGCGGCAAGGACGACCGGCTGCGCGCTGCCACGATGCTCGATCGCGCCGACGCAAAGCTGCTGGCCGCCAAGCGTGCGGGGCGTGGCTGCGTGGTCGGCGATGAGGGGACAACGCGGTCTGGCCCCTAAAGCAGGAGCGCGTCGACGCGGTGCGCATGCACGAATTGCTCTCGCGGCGACCACTTGAAGATCGTGAACCGTCCGTCCTGTGAGGCGACGAGGGCGGTGGCGTCCCGCTGATCGTGCACGAACTGCGCCGCCGACAGATGCCGCGTGCCGCCCAGTTGTGACGGCGTCGCGCGCATGGCCACGCTGGCTTCCACCGGCTCGGTGACGTTGACCTGCTCGACCTGCGGGCTGCCGCGCCGCCGCATGATCTTCGCGCCAAACGCCAGCACGTCGTAGCGATCGTTGATGATCGTGGCGCCGTCCACCGCCGTCAGCCCCGCGATGGCGTCGACCGCGCGCTTGAGGTCGTCCGGGTCCGGGTCCGGCCCGTGCATCAGATCGGCCAGCTCGGAGAACGGCGGGCTGATGGCGTAGGTCAGGGGCGTGACCACGGACTCGCGCCAGCGGTCGGACCGATGCGGCACGACGAGCAGGGCCCCGCCGCGTCCGTGCTGCCGCATCGACGCGGCCATCAGCACCAGCACGGCGTTCACGCCGGCGGCGATCGGCCGATCGACCGAGCCCAGCAGCGACGACACCAGCGCCGGGCAATCGGGCACCGCGGTGCCGCCCTTCTCGTCGACAATCTTGATCTGGTCGCCTTCGAGCACGGCCACGTTGACGAACTTGCCGAACGGCTCGTTGCGGTGCTTCACCACGAGCAGGCCCGACGCCACGACTTCGACGACCAGGCAGAACGCCGGCACGTCCCGGGTCGTGCCCCAGACGTAGTAGTCGTGGCCGTCCCGCCACACGCCGAGGTGAATGCCGGGGCGCTCGACCGCGGGCGCCACCTTGGCCAGCATCGCCGGCCCTAGCGGCATCCGATCTGCGAAGACCAGCGCATGCCGCGCGCGTCCGGGCGGCAGCAACGCCAGCGACACGCGCGGGGCCCGGCCCTCTTCCCGCCGCAGGCTGGCCCAGAACGCCGCGTCGATGATCGATTCCACGGCCGCCGCGTCCGGCGCGCATGCCGCTTCCGCGCTGTCGCGGTCCTCGGTCGTCTCGAGATGTCGCGCGAAGTGGGCGGCGACGGTCGCCGCCACCGCGCGAGCGGCCGGATAGGTGGGCTGGGGCATGGCGGATTGTGACACTAGTTACAACGGGTAAGCGAGCGTCAAGCCGAGGAGCGTGACGAGGATCAACACCACCGGCGTCAACGCGAGGAACACCACGAAGGTGTAGCCCATCACGTCGCGGGCCCGCAGGCCGAGCATCCCCAGAACCGGCAGCATCCAGAACGGCTGGATCAGGTTGGCGAGCGCCTCGCCCAGGTCATACGAGACCACCATCCATCCGAGATGGACCTTCAGCGAATGCGCGGCCGCCATCACGTACGGCGCCTCGATGACCCACTTCGATCCGCCCGAAGGCACGAACACGCCGAGCACCGCCGAGTAGAGGGCCACCAACGCGGGGAAGGTGGTGGGCGTCGACAGGCTGACGAAGAGTTCCGCGAGCCGCTCGCTCAAGTGCGTGGACGTGATGATCGCGGCGATGCCCGCATAGAACGGGAACTGGAGCAGCACGCCCCACACGGCCGGTGTCGCGTCCTGCACCGCGCGCATCAGGCGGGCCGGGGTCCGGTGCAGCAGGAATCCAAGTAGCAGGAAGCTCAGGTTGACGATATCGAGGTTGATCGCGTTGAGCGCCTCCGGCGCCCGGGAGAAGTACCGCACGAGGTACGCGCCTCCCAGGACGACCACCACGATTGGCAGGATCGTGGAGTGTTCGAGCCAGGCCCCCGGCGGCACGTTCGTGCCCGCCGGCGCGGCAGGCTCGCGCTCGGTGAGGTCGATGCCGAGATCGCTCGCGGTTCGCGCGCGCCCCGCGGGCGGCGTCGCCAGCCACATCACCAGCGTGACGACGACGATCTCGACGAGCACCGACACCAGGCTCTGCCAGAGAAAGATCGTGTCCGCGAAGGGGATGATGCCGCCCGGCACCAGGCCATCCGCCGCCACGATGGTGCGAATGGCCGGCTGCAGCGCGCCCGGCGTGGCCATCTGCAGCGCGGCCGATCCGCTGAGCCCTTGCGCCCAGATGCTGCCGAGTCCCGCGAAGCTGGCCGCCGCGAGCGCCCGATAGTCGACCCGCGGCACGCGCCTGGCCACCTCGCGCGCCAGCACCGCGCTGAAGATCAGGCTGAAGCCCCAGTTGAACCACGAGCTCGCCATCGCGAAGAAGGCCACGAGCGCGACGGCGCCCCGGGGTGTTTGCGGCCATCGGGCAATCGTGACGATCACCTTCCGCATCGGCGTGGACGTGGCCAGCACGTGGCCGGTGATGATGATGAGCGACATCTGCAGGGTGAAGGGGATCAGGCCCCAGAACCCCGCGCCCCAGGCGTCGACCACCTGCCCGGCGGTAGCCGGCGTCCACACCAGCGCCGCGACGACGACGATGGCGGTGCCGAGGAGGGCGAAAATGAAGGCGTCCGGGACCCAGCGTTCGGTCCAGGCCGTGAGGGCGAGGGCGGCGCGGCCGACCAGGCCCAGCCGTTCTTCGGGGGGCAGGCCGGTGGCCTGTTCGCGCGACATGGCCCGACACGTTAACACTGATGTCGCGCGGAAGATTCTGAGCGGGCGCTGACGATTCTGTCGGCGGACGGCCAAGCCCCAGACCCTCAAGCCCTCAAGCCCTCTGGATCCCTGTGCATTCTCCCTTGGCAGTGAACCTGCAATGAGTCCGGCAGTCATGGCTCCGAACATTGCCGGATTTGCACGCCTCGTCGTGACGCTGGGCTGGCTGACGGCAGGCGGCTGGCTCGCCGTGCTGACCGTGTCGGAACTGCGGTATCTGTGGATGACGCCGCCGACGCCGCCCGAAGTCACCCACGACCTCGTGGTGAAGGACGCGACCGATCAGCAGGGACGCCACGCGTCGTTCCGGATCCTCCTGTTCACCGACGAATTCCGCTGGCGCCTGAACTCGTTCGACGAGATCGAGCACCGCGGCACGCCCAACTTCACCGAGGAAATGAAGGAAGTGCTCAACTCGGCGGAAGAGATCATCTGCGTGGGCGCGAGCTCTGAAGAGATCCCGTCCGGCGTGAGCTACAACCTCGGGCGGGTGCAGGAAGAGCGCCGCGCGGCCCGTCGGGCGGAGAAGATCGCGGTGTGGGTGCGCGAGGTGATCAGGCGCCCGATTCCCGTGCGGAAGCTGAACGTCGGACATCACACGCCCACGCGAGACAAGGCCGACACCTCCGATCAGCGGCGTGTCGTCATCATCCTGGTGCTCAAGCACGACGAGGGCGCCAACATCGATCAATCACTGAGATCGGCTATGGCCGGGGAGAGCCTGCGCGCGCCCATCTTCGAATCGCTGCTGACCAAGTACTCGCTGGCAACCGGGGAGGCGTTCACATGGGTGCCCTGATGAACCTCCCGCTGTCGATGCCCGTGGTCGCAGGATGGGGCGCGTGGCTCGCCGCCGGTCTCGTATTGGTGGTGTGGGCGCGGCACTCGCGCGAGGCCCGGCTCCGGGCCTTCGCGCAGCGATCGGCCGCGCGCAGCATCCCGGCCCGGCCCAAGTCGGGCGTGCGGCCGCCCAAGCCGGCCGCCCCCGCCGCCGACGCGTTCGGCGAGCTGCAGGCGCTCCTGGATCCGCAGGAACAGTCGGTCGCGCACCGTCCGGGCGATTAGCTCACCTCGAAACGAAAAGGGCGGGGACCTTTCGGCCCCCGCCCTGATGATTCAACGATCGCGGACCTGAAGGTCCGCGCTACCTGCTACTCCGGACTTCAGCGAACTTCTGACTGCGGCAACCGGAACGAGATGTACTCGCCCGTGTAGTTGCCACCGCTCACACCGATCACGATGTACTGGCGGCCATCGAGCGAATAGGTCATCGGGTGACCCACGACCGGCGCCGGCACCCACACTTCGCCGACCTGCGCGCCCGTGTTCTTGTCGTAGGCGCGGAGCATGGCGCCGCGCTGGCGGCCCGGAGGCGCCGTGAACTGCGGATCGCCGACGACGACCACCGTCTTGGTGATCAGCACGCCGACGCTGCCGGCCTGGCCCGTCTTCGGGATGTTCATGCCCTTCAGCAGCGGGTGGTTGCGGACCGCGTCAGGCGTATCGCCGTGCGGCACCTGGAACTTCAGGCTGCCGTCCTTGAGGTCGATCGCCGACAGCACGCCGTAGGGCGGCTTGATGATCGGCAGGCCCTCGAGCCCATCGGCCAGCGCGCGACGACCCTCGCCGCCGGGGAAGTTGATGCCACCGGCCGGCGTCGCCGCGGGCGCGCCAGGCGCGGGCGCCGGACGCTCGACGCGCAGGCCGTAGTTCGGTTCGGCTTCCCAGCGCGGGGTGCGGTTGCCCTTGTTCTCGGGCGTGACCTTGGCGAACTCTTCCTCGGAGTAGTGGCCCACCGTCACGTTGCTCATGTTGGCCTGGGAGTAGAAGATCCCCGTCTCCGGATCGAAGCCCGCGCCCGGCCAGTTGGTGCCGCCGCTGGTGTTGCCGATGTTGATGCCGCCGAGCAACTTCGACTCGGGTCCGGTCGGCGGCACATACGGCGTGGGTTCCCAGCGGAAGCGGCTGAGGTTCTTCAGCGCCTGCGCGCGGAGCGCCGGCGTGAAGTCGATCAAGTCGTTCTCCGAGACAAAGATGCGCGCGTAGGCGGGCGGCTTGGTGACAAACGGCTGCGTCTTCGCCGTCTTCTCGTGCTTCAGCGTGGTCTGCGGCACCGGCCGCTCTTCGATCGGCCAGATTGGCACGCCGGTGATGCGGTCGAAGCAGTAGAGCCAGCCCTGCTTGGACGGCTGGGCGACGATCTTGCGGGGCTTGCCGTCGATGGTCACGTCCATCAGCAGCGGTGCGGACGACATGTCGTGGTCCCACAGCGGGTGATGCACGAACTGGAAGTGCCACTTGCGCTGGCCCGTCTTCAAATCGACGGCCACGAGGCTCTCGGCGAACAGGTTGTCGCCGGGGCGGTTGCCGCCGTACTCGTCGATGGTGGGCGTCTCGACCGGCAGATACACGATGCCGGCTTCCGGATCCACGGAGATCTGCGTCCACACACCGTTGTTGCCGGTGTAGCCCGCCGATTCGTTCTCCCAGGTGTCGAAGCCGAACTCGCCGCGGCCGGGGATGCCTTTGAAGGCCCACAGCAGCTTGCCGGTCCGCACGTCGAACGCGCGGGCCTGGCCCTGCACGTTGGTCGCGTATTCGTACCCGAGGCCTTCGAACATCGACGAGCCGACGATGACCGTGTCGCCGACGACGGTGGGCGTCGAGTGGAGGCCGACCTCGGATTTCTCGAGGTCCGCCTGCTTGCCGTTGATCATGATGCCGACCTTGAGGTCGAGAATGCCGTTTCGGCCGAAGCCGGGCACCGGCTGGCCGGTCTTGGCGTTGAGCGACACCATCTGGTAGCCGGTGGTCACGTAGATGACGCGCTCGTCACCCTTGCCGTCGGTCCAGTAGGAGAGGCCGCGGCCCGACAGCTGGCGGGGCGCCCAGCGCGTGGCGCGCTCGCCCTCGTTCAGGCTGTAGACCCACTTGATCTCGCCGGTGCGGGGCTCGACGGCGATGACCGCGCGGCGCGTGCCGGCCGTCGCATACAGCATGCCCTTGACCATGATGGGCGTGCCTTCGAGCTTGTTCTCGGGCCGGGGACCGAAGTTGTCGGTCTTGACGCGCCAGGCCACTTCCAGCTTGCTGAAGTTGCTCGCGTTGATCTGCTCGAGAGGCGAGTACTTGCTGCCGCGAAGGTCGGCGGTGTACATCGGCCACTCGCCGTTCCTCGTGCTCGGCATCGGGCTGGCCTGACCTGATACGAGTGGCGCGACCCACGCGTAAGCGGCCACGGCCAACACGGCTGCCGGCACGAGCCGAAATGCAATACGTTTCATCGGTTCTACTCCCTGGCGATGGCGGGGAAGGCGGATCGGCCCCATGGAATCTTCCCCTGATTCGGTTGGTGATTATAGCCTCGTACGCGCGAGGTTGGTCGGAAAAGGCGGCCGGGCCGAAACTCAGCGGTTTTCCGAAGGACGCTGCCCGGGGCGGGCTCGCCCAATCTGGGCATAATGGAAGTCATGAAATGCGCGGGTCTGGCCGTCCTGGCCGCGGTCTTCGTCGCGGCCGGCGCGGCGACCGCCGGCCAGCCGGCGAGCCGGGGCCGTGCGGCGATCGGGACGTTCACCGCGACCGCCCCGTGCCCGGATTGCTCCAGTCACCGGCTCGAGCTGACGCTCTACCCGAAGAGCGCCGCCGAAAATGCCGAGGGCACGTTCGAGCTGCGTGAGACCTTCACCTTCGTGGTGCTGGCCTCGGGCGAGCGCGGCCCTGACCGGGTAGACGACTCGCGCGGCCGGTGGATCGCGGTCAAGGTCACCGAGCCGGCGCCCGCCGTCGTTTACCGGCTCAATCCCGACAAGCCGGAGGAAACCTGGAACCTCCTGAGGGTGAGCATGAACGAGCTCCGCGAAATCGCGAGCGCGCGCCAGGTGACGCCGCAGGCCACGCTCGTATTCAGGCGCGTGCCGACGGAGACAGCGGGCCAGGCCGGCGGGTACCGTCCCGCCGCGGCCGATGCACCCGACGTGAAGAACGCCGCGGAGTTTGCCGCCCGTGCGCACGCGCTGCGGACCGGCGACCCGATCCGCCTCACCAGGGTGCTCGGCGCCCAGCAGCAACTGGTCAAGGGGCTGAACTTCCGATTGTGCCTGGAGGTGGAGATGCAGGGGAAACCCACGAAGGCCACGGCGATCGTCTACCGTGACTTGAACGGCCACCTGGCGTTGTCGCTGTGGTTCGTCGGCGAGTGTTCTTAACTCTGCACTCTTAACTCTTCTTGAGCGTTTCGACTTCGCGCGGTGTCAGGTCTCGCCAGTGGCCGGGCTTGAGGCGGCCGAGGCTGATGGCGCCCATTCGCACCCGCCGCAGATCCCGCACGGGCAGGCCGACGGCGCGGCACATCTTGCGGATCTGACGGTTACGTCCCTCGTGTAACGTGATCGTGAGCAGCGTGGTCGGGCGCGGCCCCTTGACGGTCGTTCCCACGCTGACGTGCGCGGGCGCCGTTCGCCGTCCGTCGATGAACACGCCCTGGCGCAGCTTCTCGATCGCGGCGCCGTCGGGCGCGCCCATCACGATCACTTCGTAGACCTTTTCCACCTCGTGCCGCGGGTGGGTGAGCCGCGCGGCCAGGTCGCCGTCGGTCATCATCAACAGCAGGCCCTCCGAGTCGTAATCGAGCCGGCCCACGGGGTAGATGTAGGCGCCCTCGCCGATCAGATCCATCACCGTGCGCCGTCCCTCGGGATCGCTGCGCGTGGTCACGTAGCCCTTGGGCTTGTAGAGCACGATGTAGCGGTTCCGGACGTCGAGCTTGATCCGGCGCCCGTCGACCTTGACGGCATCCTTCGCCGGATCGGCCCTGGTCCCGAGCGTGCGGACCACCTCGCCGTTCACCGTCACGCGGCCCTCGAGAATGATCTGCTCCGACGCCCGCCGCGACGCGACGCCGGCGGTGGAGAGAATCTTCTGGAGCCGAACGCCCGTCACAGTCTCTTTCATGTCAGCGGCTCATGATGCCTCGCCAGAACTGGGCGAGCCGCCATACCTCTTTTGCGCTGGCGGTGCGATTCACTTCGGCATGTGTGATGAGCCCGCTCAGCAGGCCGTGGACCTCGGCCTTGCCCCTCAGGTGCTCGGCCAACAGCACGGTCTCGACCGACGGGATGACGTTGTCGTCCACGCCGTGCAGCAGGTAGATCGGCGCGGCCGGCGGCGTGGCCCGCTCGGCCGACAGCGACGGCATCGCCGGGTGATCCTTCAGCCCGTCGACGATCGGCAGGAGGATGGGCCCGAGCTTGTCCACGGCGCGATCGTTCACGTAGGTCATCAGGGTTCGCGACGGTTCCGGCAGCGTGGGGGCGTACTCGCGCATGCGCGCGAACTCGCGCGTGGCCGCCGCCGTGTCGGTCATCGCCAGCGACGAGGCGAGCAGGAAGCCGTCGATGCCGCGGCTGAGGGCCTCGACCTGGCCGGCCGGGACGACGCGATCGGCGAGGCTGAGCAGCGTGACGGCCACGCCGTAGTCGTGGGGCGCATGCACGCTTACGTGTTCGGCGCCGGCCACGGCCGAACTCCGCTTCGCGGCGACCAGGTCGCCGAGCACCTCGCCCGAGCAGAGGTAGTGCATCACGCGGGCCAGGTCGCCGTGTCCGCCGAACGACAGGACGAACGCGACGCGGTCGCGAATGCCGGGGCGGCCGGCCGCGACCACCGAGAGGCCGCCGGAAAAGCTGATGCCCACGAGGCCGACCTTGCCGTCGGCGGCGTACTCGGGTTGCGCGCTGGCCCACGTCACGGCGTCTTCGATCACGTCGGTGACCCGCGGCGTGATTTTGAACTTCTGCAGGTCCGGCGCGGCAATGGTCAGGACGCCGAAGCCGGTGGCCGCGAGATCTTCGGCGAGTCCGACCAGCCGCGCTTCGTCGATGCCGTCGCGGTGCACGCCCGGCATGAGCAGCAGCGTCCGCGAGAATCCGCCGGCGGGCCGGTAGAATCGGGCGGGCACGCTGCCGTCGCGCGTCGGCACCTCGATCAGCGGGTCGCGCGAGAACGTGTCGGCGCGCCATGCGGCCACCGATGCGGCCCCGCCCCCCATGCCGGCCGCGCGCGCGATGAAGGCCGCGGCATCGAGGTACGGCAGCGCGACCACCGCGCCGATGAAAACGAGGACGAGCAGCGGCACCGCGATCGCGCGGCGTGAGAGAGTCACGGCCAAATGGTACACTGGTTCCCCACCATGGTTCCTCACGACCGTTCCTCACGAGGGTTCCTCACGAGGGTTCCAACAGCCTCCGTGGGGAACCGCTGTGAAGAACCATCGTGTGGAACCTTCGTGGGGAACGCACGTGTGGAACCTTCGTGGGCAACCTTCGTGGGGAACGGCCGTGAGGAACGCCGGTGAGGAATCTAGTTATTGCGATCGATGGGCCCTCTGGTGCCGGCAAGGGAACGGTGGCGCGGACGCTCGCGGAGCGTCTCGGCTATCGGCACGTCGATACCGGCGCGATGTATCGCGCCGTGGCGTGGAAGGCCGCGCACGACGGCGTGCCGCTCGACGACAATGAGGCGGTGGCGGGCGTGGCCACGCGGGCGCACCTGGATCAGCACGGGGGACGGGTCACCATCGACGGCCACGACGTGACCCGCGCCATCCGCACGCCCGAGATCGACAAGGCGGCGGCCGCGGTGGCGAAGCTCCCGCGGGTGCGCACCGTCCTGGTCGATCGCCAGCGCGCCCTGGGCGCGGGCGGCGCCGTGGTGATGGAAGGCCGCGACATCGGCACCGTGGTGTTTCCGGATGCCGACGTGAAGATCTACCTCGATGCGTCCGCGGAAGAGCGCGCGCGCCGGCGGGCCGCCGACCAGGCGCACACCGGCGGGCAACAGGCCAGCGTCGCCCACGTGCAGAACGACCTGGTCGCGCGGGACACCACCGACAGCACCCGCGCGGTCGCGCCGCTGGCGCTGGCGCCGGACGCGGTCTACGTCGACACAACGGCCATGCCGATTGAAGCCGTGGTGAATCGCGCGCTCATGCTCGTGCACGAGAAGTTGGCAAGTGAACGCCAAGGCTGATGGCTGAAGGCTGAAGGCTGATGGCTGACTTATGACCCCCGAAGAATTCCGCCGGGCGGGCCACAAGCTGGTGGACTGGATCGCCGACTACCGGGCCGGCGTCGAATCCCGCAAGGTGATGGCGCAGGTCAGGCCGGGCGAGGTGAAGGCACGCCTGCCGGCGAGCCCGCCGGCCAGGGGCGAGTCGTTCGACGCGATCCAGCGGGACATCGACACGGTCGTGATGCCCGGCATCACGCACTGGCAGCACCCGCGGTTCTTCGGCTACTTCCCGTCAAACGGATTGCTGGCGACCGTGCTCGGCGATTTTCTGAGCACCGGCCTCGGCATCATCGGCCTGGCGTGGCAGTCGAGCCCGGCGCTCACCGAGGTCGAGGAGGTCGCCACCGACTGGATGCGCCAGATGCTGGGCCTGTCGGACACCTGGCGCGGCGTCATCCAGGACACGGCTTCCACCAGCACGCTCGTGGCGCTGATGTGCGCCCGCGAACGATCGACGCAGTACGGCGCCAACCGCGGCGGCCTCCAGGCCGAACGCGCGCCGCTCATCGTCTACACGACCGCGCACAGCCACAGCTCCGTCGAGAAGGCCGCGTTGCTGGCGGGATTCGGCCGCGAGCACATTCGCGTGGTGCCGCACGATACGGCGTTCGCCATGCGGGCCTATGCGCTCGAGGCGCTGATCCGCGCCGACCTCGCCGCGGGCCGTCGGCCTTGCGCCGTGGTGGCGACCACCGGCACGACCACGTCGACCGCCCTCGATCCGCTGGCCGCCATTGCGCGCGTCACGCAGGAGCACGGCGTGTGGCTGCACGTGGATGCCGCGATGGCCGGCTCGGCGATGATCCTGCCGGAGTGCCGGTTCATGTGGGACGGCGTCGAGCAGGCCGATTCCCTGATCGTGAACGCGCACAAGTGGCTCGGGGTCGTGTTCGATTGCTCGCTGTACTTCGTGCGCGATCCCGAGCACCTCGTCCGCGTGATGTCCACCAATCCGAGCTACCTGCAATCGGCCGCGGATGGGCAGGTAACCAACTACCGTGATTGGGGCCTGCCGCTCGGCCGGCGCTTCCGCGCCCTCAAGTTATGGTTCCTGATTCGCGAACAGGGCGTGGAAGGCCTGCAGGCGCGCCTGCGCCGGGACCTCGACAACGCCGCGTGGCTCGCGGCGGAGATTGCGAAGGCGCCGGGATGGAAAGTGCTCGCGCCGGTCCCGTTGCAGACGTTGTGCGTCAGGCACGAGCCGGCGGGCGTGTCGGGCGCCGACCTGGATCGCCACACCCAGGCGTGGGCCGCGCGCCTCAACCAGTCGGGCGGCGCCTACGTCACGCCGGCCGTGCTCGACGGGCGCTGGATGGTGCGCGTCTCGATTGGCGCCGAGCTCACCGAGCGCCGCCACGTCGAGGAACTGTGGGCCCTGATGCGCGAGGAGGCGGAGCGCCCACGGCGGTCGGGCTAGGTGGGCGCACAGATCCGCTCACTGTGCGCGGGTGTGCGAGGCGACGCTTGTGGCGTGAGAATCCCGTCTGTGTCCCCGTAAGAGTCAATAACGGCGCCCCGCCAGATTGCGGCAATCCTCTTGCAACCCTCCCGAACATGACTCAAGGTCGCTCCTGGCGGGCATCATGGGTCGCGGGGGTTCTCGCGACCGTACTCGCCACAACGGCACCAGTGCAGGCGCTCGATAGCGGGCTCGAGCCGAGCCAGTACCATCGCACCGTGTGGACCGATGAAGACGGGCTCCCGAGCAACGCGGTCCTGTCGTTGGCCCAAACACCGGACGGCTATCTGTGGGCGGGCACCGAAGAGGGACTCATCCGGTTCGACGGTGTCAAGTTCACGCTGTTTACTCGCGGTAACACGCCGGCGTTGGCCCACAGCCGCGTTGACGCGATGGTTGTCACCTCTGACGGCACGCTCCTCATTTCAACGCTGACCGGACTGACGTCGTATCGCGATGGCGTGTTTCGTACGATTCAGGATCCTCGGCCCTCTTACCGGCCCGCCCGGTTTTCCGCGGGCTCGGATGGCACCATTTGGGTGACTACGCTCGCGGGTCTCTCGAAGTACATGGGCGATCGCCTGGAATACGTGGATCGGTTCGCTGGCGTGCCGGGCTCGGAGATCCAGTTCGTCGCCGTTGACGATCGCGGCGCCACGTGGGTGGTCAGTCGCGACAACCTGATCCGGCTGCAAAACGGGCGTCGCGACGTTGTCAGGGCACGGTCGCAGCTCGCTCAGACGACGGTGTCCGCGCTGCTCCCCGCACAGGATGGCAGCCTGTGGCTGGGCACCAGCCGCGCGCTGTACCGCTATGCGGACGGGCGCTGGACGTCCATGTTCCGGCCCCAGTCTGGAGACCTCGCGGTCGAAACGCTGCGGCAGTCGTCGGCAGGGTCCGTGTGGATCGGCACATCAAGCGGTCTGTTCCGCTTCCGGAACGGCGCCCTTGAAAGCTTTGATCGCAAAGGCGAGGATCATCGCCGGGCGTCGGCGATCCTGCTCGACCGGGAAGGCAACTTGTGGGTTGGCCGGTACG
>Ga0156330_1096_pt1 | contig 14101 bp, 10 predicted proteins | sample RifCSPlowO2_12_FD_107978 | JGI IMG/M metagenome (GOLD analysis project Ga0156330, IMG submission 107978) | Acidobacteria bacterium RIFCSPLOWO2_12_FULL_67_14b | reverse complement strand
TTGCGCGCGCGCGTGATGCCGACGTAGCACAGCCGCCGCTCCTCTTCGAGCTCCGCCTCGTCTTCGCGCGAGCGCGAGTGCGGAAACAGCCCTTCCTCGAGGCCGGCCAGCACGACGGTCGCAAACTCGAGGCCTTTCGCGGACTGGAGCGTCATCATCATCACGCGGGCGTCACGCTTGCCCTGCTCCTTATCCACGTCCGACAGCAGCGACAGCCGATCGACGAAGCCGCCGAGCGACGGCTCGTCTTCACGCGACTCGTACTCCCGCGCCGCCGACACCAGCTCCATCAGGTTCTCGATGCGCCCCTCGGACTCTTCGCTGCGGTCTTCACGCAAGTCACGCAGGTAGCCGGACTGATCGAGGACCTTGCCGAGGAGAATCGATACGGGCTCGCGCCGGCCGACATCGGCGAGCGCCGTGATCAGGTCCCTGAAGGCCGCGAGCGAGGCGCCCTGCCTCGACGTCAGGCGCCGCTCGCCGACAGCCACCACCAGCTTGGTCCACAGGGAATTGGCGGCCAGCGCCGGCGGCAGGCCGGCGAAGAGCGGCGGCTCGCTCCTGGACAAACCTGAAGGTTTATCCCCACCCACGTCGACACCAGTCACATCGACGGCTTCGAGCGCGTCCATCACACCCTTGCCGATGCCGCGGGCCGGCACGTTGATCACGCGGCGGAGGGCGATGTCGTCGTGCGGGTTGAGGATCAGCTTCAGGTACGCCAGCGCGTCCTTGATCTCGCGCCGTTCGTAGAACCCGAAACCGCCGAGCACGACATAGGCAATGCCGGCGGCCCGCAGCGAATCCTCCACCGCCCGCGACTGCGCGTTGGTTCGGTAAAGCACGGCCGTCATCGCGCTCACGTCCTGCTCGATCGACGCCCGCGCCACGCGCGTGATGTAGTCGGCCTCCTCGAGCTCGTCGGACCCGCGGAAGTACTTGATCTTCGCGCCGCCCTTCCGATCCGTCCAGAGCGCCTTCTCCTTGCGATCGCGGTTGTTGGCAATCACGGTGGACGCGGCCTTGAGAATGACCTCCGTGGAACGGTAGTTCTGCTCGAGCCGCACGGTGACGGCCTCGGGAAAATCCGTCTCGAAGTCGAGGATGTTGCGCAGGTCGGCGCCGCGCCACTTGTAGATCGACTGGTCGGGATCGCCGACCACCGCCAGGTTGCGGTGGTCGCCCGCCAACTGCTTGATCAGCAGGTACTGCGGCCGGTTGGTGTCCTGGTACTCGTCCACCATCACGAACCGGAATCGGCGCGCGTAGCGCTCGCGCACCGCCGGCGCCTGGTCGAACAACTCGACGGTCTTGAGCAGCAGGTCGTCGAAGTCGAGCGCGCTCGCCTCCTTCAGCGCCTTCTGATAGCCCTCGAACAGCTTGCCGATCTCCCGATCGCGCGGGTTCCACCCGTCGTTGAAGCTGGCGGGCCCCTCCATCCGGTTCTTGGCGTGGCTGATCCGCCCCAGCACCATCCGCGGCTGATACGTCGCATCGTCCAGGTGGTACTCGCGAAGCAGCTGCTTGACGACCGCCTGCTGATCGGCGGAGTCGTAGATGGTGAAGTCCCGGCTCAAGCCGATGTTCGGGGCCTCGCGGCGCAGCAGCCGCGCGCACAGCGCGTGGAACGTCGACACCCACATCTTGCGGCAGTCGGTGTCGAGCAGCTTCTCGACCCGCTCGCGCATTTCCTGCGCGGCCTTGTTGGTGAAGGTGACCGCCATCACCTCGTCCGGATGCGCGATGCGCTTCGACACGAGGTAGGCAATGCGATGCGCGATCACGCGCGTCTTTCCCGACCCCGCTCCGGCGAGGATCAGGAGCGGGCCCTTGGTGTGCTGAACAGCTTCTTGCTGAGCAGGGTTTAGCGAGGAGAGAAGATCCAACCTCCCTATTCTACCGTGACACTCTTGGCGAGATTCCTCGGCTGATCGACGTCGCAGCCGCGACGGACCGCGATGTAGTACGACAAAAGCTGCAACGGGATCGACAACACGATCGGCATTAACAGCCGCGTTGTGGCAGGAACCGAGATCAGGGAATCGGTGTCCTCGTTCAGCAGCTCCCGCAGCGTCGTCTCCCCCCTGGTGGTGAGGGCGATGATCGATCCGCCGCGCGCCTTCGCTTCCAGGATGTTGCCCTGCATTTTTTCAAAGACGTGATCGACCGTGGCCAGGGCGACGACCGGCATCTGTTCGTCGATGAGGGCGATCGGTCCGTGCTTCATCTCGCCCGCCGGATAGCCTTCGGCGTGGATGTACGAGATCTCCTTGAGCTTCAGCGCGCCTTCGAGTGCGATCGGGTAATTGATGCCCCGGCCCAGGTAGAGGAAGTCCGCGCACGTGTGGAACCGGGCCGCGACCTCTTCGACGCCTTTCGCCGTGGTCTTCAGCGTGTCTTCGAGGATGTGCGGCAACTGCATCAGCGCTTCGATGTGGGCGCAGCGGGCCGCCTGGTCCAGCGTGCCGCGGACTTCGGCCAGGTGCAGCGCGAACAGGTACAGCGCCACGAGCTGGGTGGTAAAGGCCTTGGTCGAGGCGACGCCGATTTCGGGCCCGGCGTGGGTATAGATGGTGCCCTCGGCCTCCCGCGTCGCCATGCTGCCGACGACGTTGCAGATGGCGAGGCTGCGGGCGCCCTTCCCCTTGCCTTCCCGCATGGCGGCCAGCGTGTCGGCCGTCTCGCCCGACTGCGTGATGGCCACCGCCAGCGTCCGGCTGGAGACGATCGGGTTGCGGTACCGGTACTCGGATCCGTAATCGACTTCAACCGGGATCTTCGCCAGCTCCTCGATCATGAACTTGCCGACCAGCGCCGCGTGCCACGAGGTGCCGCAGGCCAGCAGCGTGACCTTGTCGATGGCGCGCAGGTCCGCGGCCGAAATCGTCATCTCGTTCAGGAACACCTGGCCTGATTCGAGCGACACGCGGCCGAGCACCGTGTCGCGCACGGCGTGGGGCTGCTCGAAGATCTCCTTGAGCATGAAGTGCTTGTAGCCGGCCTTTTCGGCCGAGATCGGATCCCACGTGACGCGCGTCGGCGTGCGCACCACCGTCGTGCCGTCGAGCGTCCGGAACCGGGCGCCCTTCGGCGTGACGATGGCCATCTCGCGATCATCGAGGAACACGACATCGCGCGTGTGGCTGAGAATCGCCGGCACGTCGGACGCCACGAAATACTCGCCGTCGCCGATGCCGACCACGATCGGCGGGCCGTTGCGAACGGCGACGAGCTTCTGCGGATCGTCGGCTGAAAGCAGGACGAGGGCGAAGAGCCCCTTCACCCGCTTCATGGCGCGGAGCACGGCGTTCTCGAGCCCGTCGTTCTTCCATTCCTTCTGCACCAGGTGCGCCACCACCTCGGTGTCGGTTTCAGACTCGAACTTGTGGCCCTCGGCCAGGAGCTCGCGCTTGATCTCGAGGTAGTTCTCGATGATGCCGTTGTGTACGACGACGATCCGGCCCGTGCCGTCGCGATGCGGATGCGCGTTTTCTTCCGTGGGCCGGCCGTGCGTGGCCCAACGGGTGTGGCCAAGGCCGTACAGACCTTCGAGCGGCCTGGCCTGGATCGACTGCTCGAGGTTGATCAACTTGCCGGCGCTGCGGCGCACTTCGACGGCGCCGTTGTGCACCACCGCCACGCCGGCCGAGTCGTATCCGCGATACTCGAGCTTGCGCAGCCCTTCGAGAATGACGGGCACGACGGGCTTCGGTCCGATGTACCCGATGATCCCGCACATCTACTTTCGCTCTTTCCTCTTGGCCACCCAGCCGTCCTTGTTCTCCTGGCGGGCGCGGCCGATGCCCAGCGCTCCGGCGGGCACATCCTTCGTGACCGTGGACCCTGCTGCAATGTACGAGCCATCGGCCAGGGTCACCGGCGCGACGAGCGTACTGTTGCTGCCGATGAAGACGTTGTTGCCGATCACCGTCTGGTGTTTCTTCTCTCCATCATAGTTGCAGGTGATGGTGCCAGCGCCGACGTTGGTGCCGGATCCGATGGTGGCATCGCCGAGGTACGCGAGGTGGTTCGCCTTGGACCCCTTCCCCATCGACGCCTTCTTGAGCTCGACGAAGTTGCCCACGTGCACGTCTTCACCGACGCGCGATCCGGGGCGGATGTGCGCGAAGGGGCCGAGGCGCGCGCCGGCCTCGACTGTGGAGTCACTGACCACAGTGTGGTTCCGAACACACACACGATCGCCAAGCGTCGAGTTGACGATGCGCGACCCCGCGTGGATCTCGCACGCGGCCCCGATCCGGGTCGAGCCCTCGAGGATCACGAAGGGGTGAAGCACCGTGTCGGCGCCGATCACCACATCCGAGTCGACGTACGTGGTCGCGGGATCGACAAGCGTGACGCCTGCGGCCATCAATTCTTCATTCTTCTGCTGGCGGACCATGGCACTGACCTCTGAAAGTTCGGCGCGGCTGTTGATGCCGCGGATTTCTTCCGCGCGCTCGACCGTCCACGTGGCGACGGGGCGCTTCTGTTTCCGGTAGATCGCGATCAGATCGGGAAGGTAGTACTCGCCCTGCTTGTTCGCGGTGCCGATGCTGACCAGGGCGTCGAAGAGCGGGGCGAGGTCGAGGGCGTAGATGCCCGAGTTGATCTCGGTGATGGCGCGCTGCGCCGGGGACGCATCCTTCTCCTCGACGATCTTCGTCATGCGGCCGCCGGCACGGACGATGCGGCCGTAACCGAAGGGCCGCGGCAGGCGGGCCGTGATTACCGTGGCCGCGGCGCCGGCTTCGTCGTGCGTGGCGATCAGCGACAGGAGGGTCTCAGGCCTCAGCAGCGGCACGTCGCCCGAGAGGAGCACCAGCGTGCCGGTCTTGCCGCGCAGCACGGGCGCGGCTTGCAGCAGCGCATGGCCGGTGCCGAGTTGCTTTTCCTGGACCACGAACTGCAGTTTCCCCAAGGCCGCGAGCGACGCCTTTACGTCGTCGGCGCCGTGGCCGACGACAAGCGTGGTCGTTGCGGGGGAGAGGGCCGCCGCCGTGCGCAGGACGCGTTCGATCAGCGTGAGGCCGGCGATGCGGTGCAGCACCTTCGGCACCTGCGATTTCATACGCGTGCCCTTGCCGGCGGCCAGCACGACGACGTGGGTCACCTTTCTGTTCATTGCCCTAATTTGTTCCGTTCAAGGGCTTCGTAGACGACCTTCGTGGTCAAGCCGAGGCGCTCTGCCACGGTCCTGGCGGCATCTCTCTTGGAACCAACCAGGTTGTTTTCTGTTATTTGACCAAATAACTGACTAATCTCCGCGTCTGACGCTTCCCCGGCCACCTGTTCGGAGGGATCTTGCGGTGGGATGATGAGCGTAAACTCCCCCAGGGGAACCGCAAAGGCGGATTTCAGGGCTGCCGTGGTCCCGAAAACCATCTCCTCGTGGATCTTGGTCAGCTCTCGAGCGGCAATTATTGGTCGTTTAACCGAAATACTCAATTCGTCAAGCGTCTTGTGCAGCCGATGAGGGGCCTCAAAGAAGATCACCGCACGGTTCCTGGCCTCGTTGGCCGCCGTCTTAAACCATTGTTTTCTGGCTTTTGACTTAATTGGTGCAAACCCAAGAAACAAAAACCCTTCCGTCTTCAATCCGGCTGCCGAAATGGCCGCAATAACCGCGCTCGGACCAGGAATCGGCTCAACCCGAATGCCTGCAGACCGGACCGCAGCCACGATGGCGGCGCCAGGGTCTGAAACGCCCGGCGTTCCGGCATCCGTGACCAACGCGACCGAGTCTCCGGCCGCCAATCGCTCGATCAGCCGCGGCGCCCGCGCGTGCTCGTTGTGTTCGTGGACGCTGATGATCGGCGTGTGGATGTCGTAGTGCCGAAGGAGGTTGCCCGTGCGCCTCGTATCCTCGGCCGCGACCAGCGCAACCGTCTTCAGGATCCGCAGCGCGCGAAGCGTGATGTCTTCGAGATGCCCGATCGGTGTCGCTACGACGTAGAGCGTCCCTGGGCGGCTCATCCCCCGCATTTTATTGTACCATTGCGAGATGGCCGCTCTCCCGTGAGCCCGGCCAAATGCCAGAATGCACGCCTCGGAACCTCTGCCACATTTCGTCGACGATTACCTCGATCATCTCTACGAGGTCCACCCGACCGGGGCGACGATGGACGGGGTTCACGCCCATGACGACCTGGTCGAGGACTATCGCCGGACCGCGGTCGACGCCCACGTCAGCGCGCTTGCCGGTTTTGCGAGGCGGCTCGACGCCATTCCCTCGGCGCACCTCCCCCTCCGGGAGCAGGTCGAGCACGAAATCGTCGCAGCGAACATCCGCGCGCGGCAGTTCGAGCTCGAGGAAGCCCGTTCGTGGGAACGCAACCCCCACGTCTACGCTGAAACCATGGCCTCGAGCCTCGCGGCGCAGGCGATATTCGCCTACGCCCCCGAAGCGGAGCGGGCCCGCCGCGTGCTCTCGAAGCTCCGGCAGGTGCCGCGCCTGGTGCAGGCGGCCCGCGACAACATCAAGGATCCGCCCGCCATCTTCGTGAAGGTCGGCATCGACACCTGGCGCGGGACCATGTCGTTCATCGACACCGATCTGCCGCGCGCGTTTTCAAGCGTCGACGACCTCCACCTGCTGAGCGACCTGGCCGACGCGTGCCACGAGGCCGTCCAGACGATCGGCGCCTACGTGACCGATCTCGAAACCGAGGTCCGCCCGAAGGCCAAGGGGTCGTTCCGCCTCGGGCGCGAGCGCTTCGAGCGGAAGCTGCGGCTCGACGAAGGCATCACGCTGCCCGTCGATCGCCTGCTCGCCATCGCCATGCGCGAGCTGGCCGCCACGCAGGACGAGTTTCGAACGCTCGCCGGGCGGTTGAACGGCGCCGATCCGGTGGCGGCATGGCGCGCGGCGAAGCAGACCCACCCCGAGCCGGGCACGCTCATCTCCACGGCGCGCCAGCAGCTCGACGAGCTCCACACGTTCCTCTCACGCAACCCCGTGGTCGCGATGCCCGAAAGCGCCGGCGTGACGGTGGCGGCGACGCCGGACTTCTTCCGCTGGTCGTCGGCCAGCATGTGGACACCCGGCCCGTTCGAGGCCAAGCCGTCGCGCGCGCTTTACTACCTGACCGATGTCGATCAGAAGTGGGAACCGGCGCGGAAGGTGGAACACCTGCGCGATTTCAACCTGCCGACGCTGTGGACCATCTCGATCCACGAAGTGTACCCGGGCCACTTCCTGCACTATCAGCACCTGCGTCGCGTGGATTCGAAGGTCCGGCGCTCGACGATGTTCGCGCCGGCGTCCTACATGGAGGGCTGGGCGCACTATTGCGAGCAGATGATGATCGAGGCCGGCTTCGGCAAGGGCGACCACGCGCTCAAGCTCGGGCAACTCGCCGAGGCCCTCGTCCGTCTTGCCCGCTTCGTCGTCGGCATCCGGCTGCACACCGAGGACTGGTCGGTCGAGCAGGGCGTGCGTTTTTTCCGCGACGAAGCGTTTCTCGAAGAGCCCAACGCGCGCCGCGAGGCCGAGCGTGGCACGTTCGACCCGACCTACCTCGTGTATTCAGCAGGGAAGCTGATGCTGTTGAAGCTTCGCCGCGACTGGTACGAGCAGCAGGGCGGGAAGCCCGGCCTGCGTGCATTCCACGATGCGCTGCTGTCGCACGGCGCCGCACCGTTCTGGGCGCTGCGCCGGCTCATGCTTGACGGCCCTTCGGATGTGGTCCTGGAGTAGAGTTAACGTCAATGCCGCTCTACGAATATCAATGCGACGCGTGCGCCCATCGCTTCGAAGTGATCCAGAAGTACTCGGATCCGCCGATCGACGTGTGCCCGAAGTGCGCGGGCGCGGTGAAGAAGCTGCTGTCGTCGCCGGCGATCCAGTTCAAGGGCTCCGGGTGGTACATCACCGATTACGCGCGGTCAGGCAAGACCGACAGCGGCACGGCCGCCGCGGCCAAGAGCGAATCGGCCGAGAAGTCGGGCGAGAAAAAGACCGAAGGATCGAGCGAGTCGAAGACCGAAACGAAGACCGAAACGAAGACCGAAACAAAAAAGGAATCAACGAGCAAGGAAGACTGAAGGCCGAAGGCTACTTCTTCACTGTCAGATCCAACCCCTCGAGGTACTCACGGAACGGCTCGGCCAGCTCGGGCCGCTTCAGCGCGAAGTACACCATCGCCTTCAGGAACCCCAATTTGTTGCCCGTGTCGTGGCGGACGCCTTCGATCTCGTAGGCGAAGATCGGCCGTGTCTGCAGCAGCCGGCGCAGCCCGTTGGTGAGCTGGATCTCACCCGACTTGTCCTTCGCCGTTTCCGTGAGCGCTGGGAAGACGTCGGGCGTGAGGATGTAGCGGCCGATGATGGCCAGGTCCGACGGCGCCTCCTCGCGCGGCGGCTTTTCCACCAGGTCGGTGACGCGGTAGACGCCCTTGCCCAACTCGGGCGCCGGGACGCCGGCGATCACGCCGTAGTTGGACACCTGGTCCATCGGCACGCGCTCGACGGCCAGCACCGGGCCGCCCGTGCGCTCGAACACCGCGATCATCTGCGCCAGCGCCGGCGGCGTCGCATCAATCACATCGTCGGCGAGGATCACGGCGAAGGGCTCGTCGCCGACGATGGTTTCCGTGACGAGCACCGCGTGCCCCAGGCCGAGCGGCTCGCCCTGCCGGACGTACGACACGTTGATCGAGTTCGAGATCTTCCGGATCTCCTCGGCCAGGTCGCGCTTGCCGCGGCTTTCGAGGAACGACTCGAGTTCTTTCGAGACGTCGAAATGATCCTCGATGGCGTTCTTGCCGCGGCCGGTGACCAGGACGATGTTGGGGACGCCGGAGGCCACGGCTTCTTCGACGCCGTACTGAATGGTCGGCTTGTCGACGAGCGGGAGCATCTCCTTGGGCTGGGCCTTGGTCGCCGGCAGGAAGCGGGTGCCCAGGCCGGCGGCGGGGAAGACAGCCTTGCGAACGGACGAGCTCATACCTACTAGAATAGCGTAGGGGCGGGTCTTAAGCCCCGCCTCTACACAGACATGCTCGACCCCACTTTCGTCCGCGATAACATCGAGGCGGTCCGCGAGGGCCTGGCCCAGCGCGGGCTGGATGTGACCACGGAGCTCCAGCAACTGGCCACGTTCGAGGCGCAACGCCGGCGCCTGATCCCGCAGATCGAAGGGCTCAAGCGCGAGCAGAACGCGTCGGGTGACCAGGTGGCGCGCGCCAAGCGCCAGGGGCAGGAGGTCAAGCACCTCTACGAAGAGAGCAAGGCCCGCACCCAGAAAATCAAGCAGATGGAGATCGAGCTCGAGGCGGTGGAGCGCCAGCGCACGATCATCCTCGAAACGCTGCCGAACCTGCCGCACGCGAGCGTGCCGGCAGGGAAGGGCGCCGCCGACAACGTCGTGGTGCGGACGTGGGGCGAGCCGAAGGCGTTCGACTTCGAGCCGAAGGCGCACTGGGACCTCGGCCCGCAGCTCGGCATCATCGACTTCGAGCGGGCAACGAAGATCTCGGGATCGCGCTTCGCGGTGCTGATGGGCGCGGGCGCGCAGCTCGAGCGCGCGCTCATCAACTTCATGCTCTCGCTGCACACCAACGAGCACGGATACACCGAAGTGCAGCCGCCGTTCCTGGTGTCGTCGACCACGCTCTACGGAACGGGACAGCTGCCGAAGTTCGAACAGGACCTGTTCAAGATCGCGGGCGACTGGGACCTCTACCTGATTCCCACGGCCGAAGTGCCGGTCACGAACCTGTATCGGGGCGAGATCATCGACGGCCGCCTGCTGCCGCTGAAGTACGCCGCCTATACGCCGTGCTTCCGCAGCGAGGCCGGATCGTACGGCGCCGACGTGCGCGGGCTGATCCGCCAGCACCAGTTCGACAAGGTCGAGCTCGTGAAGTTCACGACGCCCGAGACCTCGTACGAGGAACTCGAGGGCCTGACCGCGAATGCGGAGCGCGTGCTGCAGCTGCTCGGCCTCCCGTATCGCACCGTGGTGTTGTGCCCGGGCGACATGGGCTTCGCCGCGGCGAAGACCTACGACATCGAAGTGTGGCTGCCGAGCCAGAAGAGCTTCCGCGAGATCTCGTCGTGTTCGAACTGCGAGGGCTTCCAGGCCCGGCGGGCGAACATCAAGTTCCGGCCCGAGGGCACCGGCAAGGCGGAGCACGTGCACACGCTCAACGGCTCAGGCCTGGCGGTGGGGCGGACGCTGATCGCGCTGCTCGAGAACTACCAGCAGCGAGACGGCTCGATCGTAATCCCCGAGGCGCTGCGGCCGTTCATGGGCGGCCGGGAAGCGATCGAGGCGAAGAAGGCCTGAAACCCGATCGCGGGTTTTTCCCGGATCTCAGGGGGAAATCCGCGAGCCCCCTCTTCATTTCGCAGAAAAGCTGCGGCAAAACACGAGTTCATCACTGGCTCGACTGTTGCACTCGGGGAAAGGTCCCTTGCCGGCCAGCCGGCAAAAAAGGAGTGCAACATGCCGCGACCAGTGAAACGAATGACGCTCGCGCCGGCCCTACTCATCGCGATCTTCGCCCTCACCGAGCTTTCGCCCCGGGTGTCGGGCCAGACCGCCGCCCCTGGTTTCCCAAGCAAGGCGAACGGCGAGTGGTCCAGCTACAACAGCGACATCAAGGGCAGCCGCTACATGCCCTTCGATCAGATCAACGCCTCCAATTTCAACCAGCTCGAAGTGGCCTTTCGCTTGAAGACCGACAACCTCGGTCCGCGTCCTGAGTACAAGCTGGAAGGCACACCGCTCATGGTGAAGGGCACCCTTTACATGACCGCGGGCACCCGTCGATCGGTTGTTGCACTCAATGCGAAGACGGGGGAGCTGAAGTGGGTGTACGGCATGGACGAGGGCCGGCGCGCGGAAATGGCGCCCCGCGTTCTTTCCGGCCGCGGCCTGTCGTACTGGACCGACGGCAAGGGCGACGAGCGGATCATCTATGTGACGATCGGGTATCGCCTCGTGCAGTTGAACGCGAAGAACGGCCAGCCGATCGCGAACTTCGGCAAGGGCGGCGTGGTGGACCTCAAGGAAGGCGTGGTCTACGGCAAGCTGGTGAACGGCAAGTGGCAGCAGGTGCAGATCCCGCTCGTCGAGGGTGAAATCGGCACCAACTCCACACCGCTCGTCGCCGGCGACACCATCGTCGTTCAGTCGGCGATGGCCGAGGGACTCCGCTACGAATACACGAACAACTCCAAGGGCCTCGTGCGCGCCTATGACGTGCGCAGCGGCAAGCAGATCTGGCGCTTCGACATGATGCCGGGCCCGGGCGAGTTCGGCCATGAGACGTGGGAGAACGGATCGTGGAACTGGACCGGCAACACGGGCGTGTGGACCGAGATGTCGGCGGATCTGGAAGCAGGGCTCGTCTACCTGCCCGGTGAGTCACCGACCATCGACGCGTACGGCGGCAACCGGCCTGGCAACGGGTTGTTCGCGGAGAGCCTCGTCGCCGTCGATCTGAAGACCGGCAAGCGCCGATGGCACCAACAGGTCGTGCACCACGGCATCTGGGACTACGACCTGCCCGGCGCGCCGCTGCTGATGGATGTGACCATCGACGGCAAGCCGCGCAAGATCGTGGGACAGCCGAGCAAGCAGGGCTGGCTCTACACGTTCGACCGCATCACGGGCGAGCCGGTCTGGCCGATGCCGGAGAAGGCGGTCCCGCAGTCCGACGTGCCGGGCGAAAAGTCGTCGCCGACGCAGCCGTTCCCGTCCAAGCCCCCGGTCTTCTCCCGCAACTACCTGGCGACCGACGACGTGATCGACTTCACGCCTGAGTTGCGCGCCACGGCGCTGCAGAACCTCAAGAAGTACCGCTGGGAGCAGACGCCGTTTGTCCCGTACGTGATTCCGAACGACAAGGTGCTCGGCAGCATTCAGGTCGGCAACACGATGGGCGGTGTGAACTGGCCGGGCTCGTCGTTCAACCCCGAGACCGGGATCTTCTATACGCAGGCCAACAACTCCTCGGTGTCGGGCGCGACGCTGTCGCACGAGTACTTCGAGAAGATCAGGCCCGAGAACAACCCCAACCACATTGCGATTTGGGAAGCGCCGGGCTTTGCGCAGCCCGGATTCGAAGCCCCCTCAACCAGTGGATACCGCGCGCCCAGCGCCGGCGGCGGCGGTGGCGGCGGCGGCGGCGCCAACCCGTTGACGGCGGGTCTTGGCGGGCTCCCGATCATCAAGCCGCCCTACGGCGTGATCACGGCGCTCGACATGAACAGCGGCACGCTCAAGTGGCAGGTGCCGCACGGCGATACGCCGGATGCGGTCCGCAACAGCCCGTTGCTCAAGGGGATGAACATCCCAAAGACCGGCCAACAGGGGATCGTCGGGGTGGTGCTCACCAAGTCGCTCGTGATCGTCGGCGATCCGCAGATGACGGCGTCGCCGGATCGGCCGCGTGGCGCGATGCTGCGCGCGTACGACCAGCAGACCGGCCAGGAAGTCGGCGCGGTGTGGATGCCGGCGCCGCAGAGCGGCAACCCGATGACTTACATGCTCGACGGCCGCCAGTACATCATCGTCGCGGTTGGCGGCGGCATCTACACGAGCGAGTACATCGTGTTCGCGCTGCCGCAGAGCCAGCTCAGGATAACAACGGAGCGATGACCATGACGACTCGCGAACGGACAGTTGTGCTGTTCGTTGCCCTCGGGGCGGCCGGGATCTTCTCGGCCGCCCTCCGGGCGCAAGCGCCGCGGACGGTGTGGGACGGCGTCTACACGGAGGAACAAGCCAAGCGCGGCGCGGTGCTCTTCGACAAGGAATGCGCGCAGTGCCACGGGCCGTCGGGGGCCGGCGGCAGCATGGCCCCGGCGCTCACGGGCCAGGCCTTCTCCGCGAACTACGACGGCAACAGCGTGGGCGACCTGTTCGATCGGAACCGCACCACGATGCCGCCGGGCAAGGAAGGGCAGATTGAGGCGCCGGACAACGCGGCCATCACCGCATTCATGCTGCAGGCGAACGCATTTCCCGCGGGCGAGACGGAGTTGCCGAGCCAGAGCATGATGCTCAAGTCGATCAAGTACCTGGCGGAAAAACCATAGGGAGACAACGCTGATGTCCTGGCGCTCCACGGTTTTGGGACTGGTGTGTTTCGGTGCGGTCGTTGCCCTGGGCGGCATCGCCGCAGCGGGCGGTCCGCAACAGCAGGGCAATCGGCCACCCGGCACGCATCAGGACAACACCGAGGGCGCGGAGTGGATCAAACGGCTCGAGCGGCCCGAGAGAATTCCCGGGCTCAAGATCGATGAGGTGATCGCCAGCCTCGGCCTCAAGCCCGGCGATGTGATCGCCGACATCGGCGCCGGCACCGGCGCGTACACGATCCCGTTCGCGAAGGCGGTGGCGCCGAAGGGAAAGGCGCTGGCCGTCGACATCTGGCCGGAACTGCTCGAGTACGTGAAGCAAAAGGCGGCGAGGGAGCAGCTCACCACGCTCGACACCGTCCTCGCCGCGCTGGACGATCCACGGCTGCCGAAGAACCAGGTCGACATCGCGTTCTTCCACGACGTGTTCCATAACACCAACGATCGGCAGGCGTACCTGAAAGTGCTTGCGTCCGAGCTCAAACCCGGCGGCCGCATCGCGATCATCGAGCAGGAGTTCGACGATCCGATCGCGAAGAAGTGGGACAAGCCCGAGGACCGGATTACGCGCGAGCAGGTGAAGGGCTGGATGGCCGCGGCCGGGTTCGAGCTCCGCGCCGAATTCGACATCTTCCAGGGCGCCAGGAACCCGAAGGGGACGGGCATGCCGGAGCGGTGGTTCGTCATCTACGGCCGAAGGTGACCAAGATCGGGCGGTCGGGCAGAAACCGGTAAAATGACTCCTGTCGCTTTCAGCTTTCGGCTCTCGGCTTTCAGGCGTTCTTGCTGATAGCCGGCCGCTGATTGCCGATCGCCGACCGGAGGGATGGCCGAGTGGTTGATGGCGGCGGTCTTGAAAACCGCTGTACCTGAAAGGGTATCGGGGGTTCGAATCCCTCTCCCTCCGCCAACCTACGCTCGGCCCGGATTGAGCGCCGAGCTGCGGTTGGCAGGCCGATCACCAGATCACCAGCTAGATCACATATGAAACACGTTCTCTCTTCGTTGG
>Ga0156330_1055_pt1 | contig 14428 bp, 16 predicted proteins | sample RifCSPlowO2_12_FD_107978 | JGI IMG/M metagenome (GOLD analysis project Ga0156330, IMG submission 107978) | Acidobacteria bacterium RIFCSPLOWO2_12_FULL_67_14b | reverse complement strand
GTCTTGGTGATCGCCTGCCCGCACGCGCTCGGGCTCGCCATCCCGCTCGTGGTCGCGATTTCCACGACGCTCGGCGCCCGTAACGGGCTGCTGGTGCGCGACCGGCGCGGTCTCGAGGAGGCGCGCAACGTCGACGCGGTCTTCTTCGACAAGACCGGCACCTTGACGCGCGGCGAGTTCCGGGTCGTCGAGATCACGACCCGCGAGGGCCTGACCCACGACCAGGCGCTCGCCCTGGCGGCGGCCGTCGAACGTGACTCCGAGCACACCATCGCGCAAGGGATCGTCAAGAGCGCCGAGGAGCAACGGCTGTCGATTCCGAAGGCCGAACGCTTCCAGGCGATTCCGGGACACGGCGTGCAGGCGGTCGTCGGTGGCCGGGACCTTCAAGTGGGCGGTCCCGCGCTCCTCCGCCGGCTCAATGCCGCCACCGATCCGGTGCTGGCCGCGGCCATCGCGCGCGCCGCGTCGCGCGGACAGACGGCCATCACGATGATCGAGCACACCACGCCGCTCGCCGTGTTCGCCGTCGCCGACGCGATTCGCGCGGAGTCGCGCGAGGCCGTAGACCGTCTGCACGCGCTGGGCATCGAAGTGATCATGATGACCGGTGACGCGCAGGCGGTCGCCAACGCCGTGGCCCAAGACCTCGGGATCGACACCGTGTTCGCCGAGGTGCTCCCCGAACAGAAGGCGTCGATGATCCAGAAGGTGCAGCAGGAGGGCAAGCGGGTCGCCATGGTGGGCGATGGCGTGAACGACGCGCCGGCGCTCGTCACCGCCGATGTCGGCATCGCGATCGGCGCGGGGACCGACGTCGCGGTCGAAGCCGGCGATGTGGTGCTGGTCCGGAGCGATCCTCGGGACGTGCCCCGGATCGTCGCCCTCAGCAAGGCGACCTACCGCAAGATGATCCAGAACCTGTGGTGGGCCGCCGGCTACAACATCGTCGCGATCCCGCTCGCCGCCGGCGTGCTGGCGCCCTGGGGGATCGTGCTGCACCCCGCGATCGGCGCCGTGCTGATGTCCATGAGCACGGTCGTCGTGGCGATCAACGCGCAGCTCCTCCGCCGCGTTCGCTTGTGAGGTTGAGGCGGTTCGCGAACCGCCCCAACACCCGGCAAACTACCCGTGGTTGTGGCCGATGACCTCGGTACCGCCCTTGCCGCCGAAGTTGCAGCTGACCTCGGAGGGCTGGCCGTTGGGGCCGGTCGCGCTGATGTGGACGTCGGAAAAGCTGAAGCTCACCGACTCCACCGGGATCGCCCCGCCGGTCTGGTAGCTCGAGACCAGGCAGTCGCTCAGCTTGATCTTCAAGTACTCCACCGGCCTGTCACCCTTCTTGGCCAGCGTCATCTGCACCGCCGGCACGAGCCGGCCCTGGCAGCACGCCTCGAACAGCTGCGGCGAGACCGAGTCCAGCTGCTTGATGATCGAGAAGTCCGATACCGTCGGCCCTGTCGAACCTGTGGTCATGCAACGCTCCCTTCTAGCCGGTCCTGGGGGGAGCCGACAGCCGGCGTTACACGGTTGGTCGAACGAGGAATCCCGACGAGATGAGGCGGCGGGCGATGCCCGCGCACGCCACGGCGAACTTCTCGGGGTCGACACCGGCGCCGACTGCGAGCTCCACGGCGATGTCGCCCAGCGTGCGGCGGCCGTCGCAGCGCGCAAGCAGCTGGATCGTGAAGGCATCCACGGAACCGCGGAAGGGCAGGCCATCCTGAAGCCGCACCTCCGCCGTTTCGGTGATGTAGGTGGCGTCACGAACGGTCAGCGTCTGATGCAACCGATGGTCGGGAGCCGTCTTGACGCGCTGCGCCAGCAGTGCCGCGTCGTCGGCCAGCGCCGAGATGCCGGTTTCGGCGTGGAACAAGCGCTCGATATGCGGTCCGGCGGGGTCGGTGATGCTCTCCGGCACGTGGTCGGCGCGCACCCACGGCGTGCCCGAATCGCGCCGCCGCAAGACCACGGCGCCCAGGCCGATGGTGTGCACCCCCAGCTCGTCGAAGTACGTAGTCCAGCGCTCGAGGCCGGCTTCGTAGGCGGCGCGATCGCGGCTGCGGTTCCACAACGCCGCGTAGGCCATCGGCTCCTGGGCCGCGCTCATCATCATCCAGTTGTCACACCCGTTGCCGTCGACCCACCGGCGGAGCGGAGCCGACCATTCGTCGCCGGCGCGGATCACCCAGTTGATTAGCAACGTGGCAAACCCGCCGTCTCGCAGGTGCCCGGGTATCCGGCGGACGATCTCCTCGCAGAGCGCATCGCCGCGGCGGCCGCCATCACGGAAGATGAACTGCGAATCCGGCGAGATCACGTACGGCGGATTGCAGAAGATCAGGTCGAACCGCTCGCCGTCGACCGCGTCGAACAGGCTCGCCAACCGCCACTCGGCGTTCGCGATGTTGTTCACGGCCGCGTTGAAGGCGGCGAGGTTGAGCGCGCGCGGATTGGTGTCGGTCGCAATCACGCGCCCGGCGTGGCTCGCCGCCTTCAGGGCGAGCACGCCGCAGCCGGTGCCGATCTCGAGGGCCCGCTCGACCGGGCGCCTGACCGTCAGGTTGGCGAGCGTCATCGTGGTGGGATTGACGTCGAGCACGTGATCCGGCCGGAGGGTCCGCCGTTCCTCGTCGTAGGCGTCATGGGCGACGATGAGCCCGTCGTGCGCGGAGAGGCGCACGCGGGCGCGGACGCCGTCGGCGCCGTCCTCGACCAGGCCCATGACGCGCAGGTCGTCGAGGGCGAGTGGGGCGACCGCGTCGGCGGCGGCGCCGTCGTCGACCGGGCGGTCGAGCACGAAGAGCTTGACGAGCGTGTTGATCGGCGTGGGCGCCGACAGCCGCCGCAAGTAGAGCGGCATGTCGTCACGCAGATGGAACTTGTGGAAGGGGAGCGCCGTGCCGAGCGCGTCGGTGACCGCCGGCCCGGCGAAGCCGTGGCGATCGAGGACGGCACGGAATGCCGTGATGGCGGCGCTGTCGGTTGTAGTGAGAGGACCCTCGAACGCGGCAATACCTGCGGCGGCGACCACACTGGCCTCCAAGTCGGTAACCTCGGCCGTTCGCAGTACGGATCGCGAGCGACGAAAGTCATCCAGGGCTGGGGAGGCCTTGCGAGGGACAGTAGCGGCACGCGCGAGAGCTGTCAACAAAAAGATCAGCTCCTCCGCGCGTTCGTGTGCACTTTCAAATTTGTGATTGCGACCTTACTCCAGTCCGGGCGATTCGAACGTCCTGATTCGATCGCAAGCAACGGAGTGTCAGCCACAGCGCCGTCTGCCACAGTGGGCAACGCGCTGCATCAGGACGTGTACGGCGAGCACGTCTTTCCGCTGCAGGCCGCGGTGCTGCTCTCGGATCCAGGAACGGACTTCACCGGTGGTGAATTCGTCCTGACCGAGCAGCGGCCGCGGCTGCAGTCGCGGGCGGAGGTCGTCTGGTATGGAAGATGCGCACTCCGGCACGTGTTCCCTATTGAACAGCGCCGGTGCGACACCACCACTACCATGGGGTGTTCCTTTGAGGTATCAGGATGCTCGACTACCCGCGACCAACCGGCGTGAGGCCTTCGCGTTATCCGGATAGCCAGCTCGTACTGTTCGACGGCTCGGCGGTCCAAGCCTTCGTCGCCCGCGACGCGCCGGCGCGAGGCCCCACCGATCGGGTCGAGGAGGCCACCGCGGACCGGCTCGTCGCCGCTGAACGCCGGCTCGAGGCCGAGCGGCTGCGCAAGCAGGCCTTTGTGTCCACCCTGGCGCACGAACTCCGCCAACCGCTCTCCACGCTGCTCGCCGGGATCGAAATCCTCCGCCGCACGGCCGGTTCCGAGTCCGCGAGCGCGGCCACCGCGATCATGAAACGGCAGATCGCCCAGATGAACCGGCTGATCGAAGACATCATGGACGGGGCGCGGTGGGCGTGCGGCAAAGTGACGCTCCGGACGCGGCGTGTCGACCTGCGGGATGTGATCGCCGAGGCGGCGCAGGACGTGGCGGCCGCCGTCGCAGAACGCGGACACGAGCTCGTCGTCGTGACCGGGTGCGAGCCCCTGTGGGCCGACGCCGATCCGCAGCGGCTGCAGCAGGTCCTCTCCAACCTGCTCCGGAACGCGGTGAAGTACACCGATCCAGGGGGCCGCATCTCGCTCGTCGGCCATCAGGGGCCGGCCACGATTACCCTCGAGGTCAGCGACACCGGACGCGGAATCGAAGCAGACGCCCTGTCCCACATCTTCGACCTGTACTCACAGGCGGGCGCCGACGAGACCGGCCTGGGCATCGGGTTGAGCGTCGTGCAAGAGATCGTCGGCCTGCACAAGGGATGGATCGAAGCGCGAAGCGATGGGCCTGGAAAGGGGAGCGAATTCACCGTGACGCTTCCGGCCGCGGCTCAGGCCTGAGGAATCCGCGCATCCGCTCCAGTTCGGCCTCGAGCGCGCGCCTGAACGCGCGATCGCGCGGCCTTGCACCGGCGACATAGCCCACCTCGGCCCGAAGCGTCCCGTTCTCCATCGACAGGTTCGCCCACCCGATCACGCGATCCCGCCACAATAGCGGCAGCGCGTAGTAGCCAAGCCTGCGCTTCGAGACCGGCGTGTAGGCCTCGAAGCGATACGCCCACCCCCACAGCAACTCGAAGCGGCGGCGATCCCACACGACGGGATCGAACGGCGCCAGCAGGCGGACCGCATCCGGCGGCGCCTCAGTTGACGCGCGCTCGCCCGCGGGCCAGTACCAGGTGTGTCCCTCGACCTCGACATGCGACAGCCGCGCCTTCGCTCGGCGCAAGGCGCCGGCCAGATCGTGGCGCCACTGCGGCACGGCATAGCGCAGTCGCCCGACGATGAACGACAGGCTCGCCGCCGGCACCGGCGCGTACTTGCGGACGACGACATCGATCAACTGGTCGACGCGGGCGCGGCGCGCAGCGGCACCGATCGGCGCCGGACCATGTTGCTGCACCGCGTAGATGCGGATGCCGGCCTCCCGGCGCGCCACCCGCAGCAGGCCCTTGTAGTGCATGGCCTCGAGCAGGTGCGTGGTGGCGCTGGAGGAGCCGCCCCAGTAGTTGGTGACGCGGCCATGCGCAAAGTGCGCGTCCACCTCGCGCGGATGCACCGTGCCGCGCTCGCGCACAAAGGCCAGCACCGCTTGCGCGCGCTTGTTCGACGCCGTGGGCGACAGCGCGGCGCCGGCGCGGGGATGCATCAGCGCCTGCAGCGACCGGGTCACGAACCCGTAGTTGATGAAGACGTCTTCCTCGACGGGCAAGGCGGGGTAGAGCCGTTCGAGATCGCCGGCGCGATAGCCGTCGACGCGGGGCCTGAGCGTCAGGTCCTGCGCCCGGGCCGGGGCGCGGATCGGATCGGCCTGCACGAACCCGAGCGTGTCGATGGCACGCGCCAGCGTGACCGGCCCGAAGAGGCCGCTAACGGCAAATCGGCGGACGTCGTCGAGAGTGTTCATCTGAGAGTAGGCGGGAGTAGGCGGGTCTAAAGACCCGCCTCTACGACCCGCCTCTACGACCTCTACGGCTCGCGGACCGCGATGCGGCCGACCACGCGCACCCAGGTTACGGCGCCGCTCGCGGCGCGCACGAATTCGATCGACTGGCCGCGGTCAGGTCCGTCGGTCACCATCGCGCGATCGGGGCCGAAAAACGCGATCGGCATCTCGGGCCGGGGGTCGCCCGTGTTCGGCCGCTCCTGCACGAACACGCGGCCGCCGTCCGCGCGGACGACGACGGCGTTCATCGGACGAAGGTACCGGCCCACGTAGGGCGCCGGATCGGGCTGCGCGGCCAGCGGCGTTGCCGAGGGCAGCGTCTCGACGAGCCCGCGATGCGCGATCGCCTGGTTCGGCGCAAACGACGCGCCGTGGTACGTCTTCAGCGCCTCGCGCTCGACGTCCTGGATCAGGCGCCACCCGTTCTGCGAGTTGGTCAGGATGCCGATGGCGAAGTTGCGCTCCGGCACGATCTCGAGGAGCAGGATGTGCCCGGCCAGCGTGCCGCCATGCGCGGCGACGCGCAGCGGACCCACCGTGCGCAAATGCCACCCCAGCCCGATGTCGTCGTCCGTGCTCTGCTTGCGCAGTTGCGCGGTCCGCATCTGCTCGAGCGAGGCGCGCGTCAGGATGCGTTCGCCGTTTGCGGCGGTGCCGTCTCCCATGTGGAACCTCGCGAAGGTCATCAGGTCCGTGATGCACAGGCCCACGCCGCCGGCCGTGACGCTGACCGACGGTGAGAACGGCCGCTGCAGCATCGGCGGCGCCTCCCCGCGATTGGCGTGGCCGGCCGCGAAGCGGTTGACGATGAAGTCGCCGGCCGTGGTGCCGGCATGTTGAAGGCCGAGCGGCGTGAAGACGAGATCGCGGACCGCCCGATTGATCGACCTACCCATGACGGCCTCGATCAGCCGGCCGGCGACGCTGAACCCGGCGTTGTTGTAGCTCCACGCCGCGCCGGGCGGCGCCACCTGCATCAGGTCGGTGATGCTGCTGACGAAGTTGCGCAGCGTGTCTTCGCCACGCTCGGGTCCGGAGACCTGTCCTTCCCAGCCGCCGGCGTGCGTCAGCAGATGCCAGACGGTGACGTCGCGGCTGACGGCCTCGTCGCGCACGCGGAATTCGGGAAGGTATCGGCGCACCGGCGCCTGCAGATCGACTTTGCCCTGTTCCACCAGCCGCAGCATCATGGTGGTGGCGAAGGTCTTCGAGATCGACGCGATTGGAAAGACCGTGTGGTCGGTGACCGCCAGCGGGTCCTCGACGTTGGTGACGCCAAGCCCGCGCGTGGTGACCACCCCGTTGTCGACGATGCCGAGGGCGACGCCGGGCACGCGATGCTCGCGCATCCGCGCTTCGGTCAACGCGACCAGCGTGTCGAAACGCGCATCCGCGCGCGCCTGCGGCGTCGCCGCGAGCGTCCAGCAGAGCGCCGCGCCGGCAATCCCGGCTGTGAAAAAATGTCTCATGGTGGGCGGATTATAGCTGCCGCGGCGACGGCGCCCGGCATCTCTGGTACAATCAAGGGCTCGTTACATGCGCGGAATGACTTGCAGGGGATTGGTGCTTCTGGTCGCCCTTTCAGGGGCGTGCAGCAGCCCGACCACTCCCACACCCACGCCCACCCCAACGCCGACGCCCACCCCGCCGCCCCCGCCGGTGCCGGACCCGCCGACGCTGGCGTGCCCCGCCCCGGTGACCGCCGGCACGACCTCGGCCGCCGGCACCGCCGTCACGTTCACGACGCCGTCGGCCAGCGGGGGACAGGCGCCCGTCGAGGTCGCCTGCACGCCGGCGTCCGGATCGACCTTCCCAATCGGCGCGACCACGGTGCAGTGCACCGCCACCGACTCGCTCAGCCGTTCGGCGTCCTGCTCGTTCAGCGTCACCGTGGCGCGGACGCCGCAGCTGACGCTGACGAAGTTCCTCGCCTTCGGCGACAGCATCACGGCCGGCGAGGTCACCTTCCCGGTGACGGGGATCATTCCCCAACGTGGTGACACGCCCAGCTTCCGGCTCCAGCTCGTGCCGTCGGCGTCCTATCCCACCGTGCTCAAGAACCTGATGACGGCGCGCTACACGGCGCAGGCGTCGATCGTCACGGTGATCAACGAAGGGATCGCCGGCGAGAAAGCGCGGGATCCGTTGACGCTGACCAGGTTTGCGCAAGCGGTGTCGACCTACCGGCCGGATGTCGTGCTGCTAATGCACGGCTATAACGACATTGTCGATTCCAGCGTGATCTCGGACACGGTCAATGCCGTCGACAGGATGGCCGCCGAAGCGCGGAACCGGCGGGTCGGCCGCGTGTTCATCGGCAACCTCGCCCCGCCGAGACCCGGAGGCCGGAACACGATACCGACGTCAACGGTGCTCGCCTTCAACGAGCGGCTTCAACGCGCCGCGGCCGGCGAGGGGGCGGTGTACGTGGATATCTACTCGGCCCTGCTGCCGAACGTGAACGCGAACATCGGTGTCGACGGGCTGCACCCGACCGAGATCGGCTACCGCAAGATCGCCGAGACGTTTCTGGCCGCGATCCAGGCCAACCTCGAGGTGCGGTAGTGCGCATGCGGCTGGCGATCCTCGTGCTGGCGCTCGCCGCCGCCGGCGCCTGCAAGAGCGGTCCGACCACGCCGACGCCGCCACCACCACCGCCCCCTCCCCCGCCTGTGGTCGTGGTGCCGGATCCGCCGACGGTGGCCTGCCCGTCGCCGATCTCGAGGACGACCACCGGTACCGGCGTGGCCGTCACCTACACGACGCCGGAAGCCGAAGGCGGCAAGGATCCGGTGTCGGTGGCGTGCGCGCCGCCCTCGGGAAGCACCTTCCCGATCGGATCGACGCAGGTGAGCTGCACGGCCTCCGATGCGCTGAACCGATCGAGCTCCTGCGTGTTTGCCGTCAGCGTGTCGCGGCTGGCGACGATCACGAAGACGAAGTTCCTCGCCTTCGGCGACAGCGTGACGGTCGGCGTGGTGGCCACGGACAACCCTTCGCCGCCGCCGCCGTACATCCTGCGCGATGTGCCGAACGAGTCGTATCCGACCGTGCTCAGGCAGATGCTGGCGTCGCGGTACGCCTCGCAAACCATCACGGTGCTCAACGAGGGCAAGGGCGGCGAGAAGGCCGTCGACGCGCTGGGCCGGGCCTTCGTCGTCTTCAACGCCAACCGGCCGGAGGCGGCGCTGATTCTCCACGGCTACAACGACCTCGGCGCGGGCGAGGCCGGCATCGACCCCGCCATTGCGGCCGTCAACGACATGGTCAAGGACGCGCGCTTCCGCGGCGCCCGCGTCTTCCTCGGCACGCTGACCCCGCCACCGCTGAACGTGAACCGCGGTATTTCGAACACCACAATCGTCCGGTTCAACGACAAATTGCGGGTGATGGCGAAGGGCGAGAACGCGGTGTTGGTGGACGTGTATCAGGCCTTCGCCGGCGATCCGAACCGGTACGTCAGTGACGACGGGCGCCACCCGAACGTGGCCGGGTACCGCAAGATCGCCGAAGCATTCTTCGCGGCGATCCAGGCCGAATTCGAAGTTCGGTAGTGCCAGAGGCGGTAAAAGCGATTAACATAAAAATATATTGCGGACGGCGATCATTTTTGCCTCGACCCTGGCCGGCCTGGTCGCCCTGACCTATGCCGCGTGGGCGACGCTGCCCGGGCTCGACAGGCGCGTCAATCACATCACGCAGGCGCAGCGGCCGCCCGGCCCTGACTACTACCTGGCCCACGACCGCGGCGGCCACGTCGATCACCATGTGCTCTACCACGGCACGGACGCCGAAGCGATCGACAACCTGAAGCAGGCTGACATCCTGTTCCTCGGCACCTCACGGATGATGTTCGCGCTGCGCTCCCGGGTGCTCGCGCCCTGGGCGCAGGCCTACGGCCTGACCTACTACGCGCTCGGCTTCGGCTTCCGCGACGGCGACGCCTTCGTGCTCGAGATGATCCGCAAGCACGACCTGCGTCCGAAGCTCGTGGTCGTCAACGTCGACGGGTTTTTCGGCCGCGCTCTCAGCACCTGGGCCCAACGCGTCGTCAAGGACTCGCCCTTCGGCGCGCGGAAGCGGTTCTGGGAGGCGGAGTTCGGGCACGAGAGCCGCCGCTTCGTACACCGGATCATCCCCAACTGGATCGACCTGTACGGACGGCCCGGCTTTCCCTTTGGCAACGAGTTCATCGCCTACCGATCGCGTGTGGACGGGGTCTGGTCGATCTCGCCGTGGCCGAAGCCGTCGATGCCGGCGCCGAGCCAGGACTTCGGCGTCGAGCCCGTGGGCCCGCGCATCGGCGACCCGGCGCGCGCGTTCAAGGCCGAGCTCGATCGGCGGGGCAGCCGCATGATCCTGACCTACGTGCCGACGCCGGAAGATGCCGGCGGCAATCCCGTGGCGCTGGGCGAGCTGCTCGGCGTGCCGGTGGTGGGCATGGATGTGGACGGCCTGACCTCGCACGACGGCAGCCACCTGAGCGAAGAGAGCGCCGCCTTCTGGAGCCGCCGCCTGATCCAGGACCTCACGCCCTATCTGCCGCCGCCGGGGCCCCGATGAGTTTTGTGTCGTGGGCGTTCGTCGTCCTGTTTCTCGCCGTCTTTGCCGCCCGTCTCACCATTGGCCGCCGGAAGATCGAGCCGGCCTTCGTGTGGGTGTTGGTGGTCGCCAGCACGGTCTTTTACTCGTGGCATGTCCCGATTTACATCCTGATCCTGCTGACCAGTGCCGGCGTTGATTACCTCGCGGCGATCCTGCTCGGCCGCACGCCCGCGACCGAAGTGTCGAAGCGGCGGTGGATCCTCGCGTTGTCGCTCGGCGTCAACCTGGGCCTGCTGGGGTTCTTCAAGTACGCGAACCTGCTGATGGACGCGGTGGCCCGCGCCTCGGCGGCGGTGGGCTACCCGTTGGAGACCGCCGCCGTGTCGGTGATCCTGCCGATGGGCATCAGCTTCTACACGTTCCAGTCGATGTCCTACACGATCGACGTGTATCGCGGCGTGCTGACGCCCATCCACAGCTTCAGGTCGTTCTTCCTCTACGTCATCTTCTTTCCGCAACTGGTGGCGGGCCCGATCGTGCGCGCGGTCAGCTTTCTGCCGCAGATGCCGCGGCCCCGCCGTCTCAGGCTGAAGGTGTTCTACGAAGGCCTGTGGCTGATCATCGTCGGCTTCTTCCTGAAGATGGTGTGCGCCGACAACCTCGCGGTCTACGTCGACGAATACTGGGAGATGGCTTACCTGGAGCGCGCCAACGCCGCGTTCTCGCTCTGGCTGGCGCTGATGTTCTCGGGGCAGATTTTCGCCGACTTCGCGGGCTATTCGAGCATCGCGCGCGGCCTGGCGTACCTGCTCGGCTATCGGCTGCCGATCAACTTCAACGCGCCGTACATCGCGTCGTCGCTCAAGAACTTCTGGGAGCGGTGGCACATCACGTTATCGAGCTGGCTGCGCGACTACCTCTACGTGTCGCTGGGCGGCAACCGCATCTCGCGGGTGCGGACCTACGTCAACCTGCTCGTCGTGATGGTGCTCGGCGGCCTCTGGCACGGCGCCGCGTACACCTACATCGTCTGGGGCGCCCTCCACGGCGTGGCGCTCGCCGTCGAACGCGCCCTGGGGCTGCAACACAACCGCGGCCTCGGCCGCTTCGGCGCGATCCGTTTCCTGTGGTTCCTCGTCGCGCAAGGGGTGGTGCTCGTCGCCTGGATCTTCTTCCGCAGCAACTCGTACGAGCATGCCCTGGCGTTTCTCGCCAACGTCGCAGAGATGGACTTCCTTATGCCCAACGCCATGATGTGGGTCGGGATGCTGTTCCTGGTGCCGCTCGTCGTTCACCACGCCTGGGCGTGGGCCGAAGAGCGGGGCGCGGTCAAGCCGCTGGTGCCCGCCATGCGCGCGGTGCTGGCGGCCGTGATGGTCTACGGCATCCTCACGCTGTACGCGGGCACGTCCGACTTCATTTATTTCCAGTTTTAGCCTCGTCTTCCGGGCGATGTGCGGTTTCGCACACCTCTCAGGCCCGTTCCTGTCGTAAGCTATGAGATGTGGCAGACAAGGTCGCCCCAGCGGCGGAAGAACGTCGGGTGCAGTCGGAGCGTCTGCGCGAGAAGGCGGAGACTGGCCGGGAGAGCGCCGAGCAGGTCCGGCGTGAGCACGAAGACCTCCGTCTCGCCGCCGAGGAGGCGAGGCATGCCGCCGAGGAAGCCCGGCACGCCGCCGAGGAGTCTCGCGACGCCGTGGTCGAGGCCGTGGCCGCGACCGCAGACTCGCTGAGCGCCACGCTCGAACAAGTCAAGACCCTGGAGGAGGCGCGTCGGACGCTCCGCGCCCTGCAGGGCGGAAAGCCGCCCGAGTCGAACTGAGTCTCCCCCACGGAGACACCAAATGCGCCACAGAGACACAGAGACACAGAGAAGACCTTTTTACAAAAATACTTCTCGAAAAAGGGCGCTTGCCCTGTGTCCCTGTGTCCTGTGCTCTCAAGCCCTCAGCCCTCAGCCCTCAGCCCTCAAGCGCTCAAGCCCTCAAGTCCCTAGAGCGCGAATCTCTTGATGCCGTCCTTCAACACCGGCCGGTTGAAGTTGAGCAACAACCCTGTCTTGAGACCTGTGACCTTGAGGTACGTGAGCATCTGCGCTGAAAAGACCGGATCGTAGTTGGCGACGGACTTGATATCGACCACGACCTCGTTCTGTATGACCAAGTCCGGCCGGTAGAATCCAATCTTGACGCCGCGATATTCGACGGCAAACGTCTTCTCCCTCTCGAATTGCAGCTTGCCGAACGTGAGCTCGATACACATTGCATCCTGGTAGGCGCTCTCGAACAGTCCGGGCCCCAACTCCCGATGGACCTCAATCGCGCAGCCAATGATCTTCTCGGTCAGGGGATCTTGTGCTTCCATCACAGCCTCCTCGGTTTGGCGTTCTTCCGAGAGAGGACAAGCATTCAGAGTGCCACGCCACTTTCCCAGTGTTTCGGCGTGCGGAGCGTGGCTCGATCGCAGCAATTGCGATCGCCGTGGTAGATCGAGATGGCAGTTTTGGACAAGGAGTGCCGTGGCAGAGAGCACCAAGAGAGTTTGGTCTTCTCTGTGTCTCTGAGTCTCTGTGGCGTATTTGTCTTCCTGGTCTCCGTAGGCGATCAGAGCTTCTCGATCTTCGTGTAGAAACCGCTGGTCTTCAGCTTCACCGTGACCGGATCCCAGGTCAGGTTCTGCCAGAACCATCCGTGGCGGCCGTCGAAAGGGGCGTGGAACGTGCCATGGCCGCTGGAGGCATCCTCGCCCTTCGCATAGCTGGCTTCGCCGCCCGTGCCGTCGGTGTGCTCTCCATGCATGTCGAACTCGACGGCGCCGCCCTCGACGATCCAGCTGAAGATGTAGCTGTCACCCGTGCGCATCGACGCCTTGATCTCCGCGCCCTCGCCGGGCTTCAGCGTCAGCGTCATCTCGTCACTGCGAAAGGGGCTGTCGGCCTTGGTGACGGTGGCGGCGGCCTCGGCGCTGACCGGAATGCTCATGTCGATCGCCGAGACGGGCGGGCGCAGCAGGCCGAGCCGATCGCCGATGCCGGTCGGGTCGATGCGGTACTCGGCGGGCAGGACCGCGACCACGAGGATGAGCGCGGCGGCGGCCACGGCGATCGCGATCGCGCGCAACAATTGAGACACGGAAGGCAGTGGCGGCGTTTCTGGAGTCGTCATGCCGAAGATCCTTATTGAATGGCGAAGCCGGCGAGCTGGTAGCCGACGAGAATGAATCCACAGGTCATCACGATGACGTTGGCGGCGTAGGCGTGACGGCCGAAGCCCTCGGAGCGGCGCCAGAAGCCCATGGCGATCAGAATGGCGCTCAGCCCGAGGATTTGGCCGAGTTCCACGCCGACGTTGAACGCGACGATGTTGGGGACGAGGCCTTCCGGCGACAACGAAAAGTCCTGGAGCTTGGTGCCGAGGCCGAGGCCGTGAAAGAGCCCGAACACGAGGACGGCCAGCTTGGTGTCGGGCTGGAAGCCGAGCAGGCGCCGGAACCCGCCGATGTTGTCGAGGGCCTTGTAGACCACCGAGAACCCGATGATGGCGTCGATGATGTACGGGTTGACGTGCGTGCCGCTGAGCACGGCGTAGAGCAGCGTGATGCTGTGGCCGATGGCAAACAGCGTGACGTAGAGCGCGACCTCGCGGAGGCGGTAGAGGAAGAAGATCACGCCGAAGAGGAACAGCAGGTGGTCGTAGCCGGTGACCATGTGCTTGGCGCCGAGGTAGATGAACACGGCCAGTTGCCGTCCCTGCGTGATCAGATCGTGATCGCTCGCCGACACGCCGTGGGCGAGGACGGTGCCGGACATCGGGACCGCGACGAGCAGGAGGGCCAGCAGCCAGCGCCACATCATCATCGACAGGTGATTCTACCTTCGCTTAGAGTGAGGACGCATGACACGACACCTGGCCGGTCTCACGCTGGCGATCGCGCTTGCCGGCGGCGCCGCGCAGCCGGCGGCCCACGAGAAGTTCCGCATTGTCGGCACGGTGGTCAAGGTCCAGGCGACCGAGCTCGATGTGAAGGCCGGCGACGGCCAGGTCTACGAGATCGACATGGACGAGAAGACCACCATCACGCGCGACAAGAAGAAAGTGGCCGTGTCGGAGCTGAAGGCCGGGCGCCGCGTGGTGGTGGACGCGCTCGGCCACGACATCTTCGACCTCGTGGCTGTCGACGTGCAGTTGGTGGCTTCGCCGGACCCCGTCAAGGCTCCTAGACGAGGTGGACCTCCGACCGCCGAGCCTGGCGGTCAGCAGGCGTGGCCGTGGGCATTGACGATGGCCAAGTGACCGATTGCGCGATTGTTGGGTGATCGAAGATTCGGCGATTGGGTGACTCGATTTGTGGGATGGCTGATGGAGTGATTGGTCGGCC
>Ga0156330_1193_pt2 | contig 14735 bp, 18 predicted proteins | sample RifCSPlowO2_12_FD_107978 | JGI IMG/M metagenome (GOLD analysis project Ga0156330, IMG submission 107978) | Acidobacteria bacterium RIFCSPLOWO2_12_FULL_67_14b | reverse complement strand
CGCTCAAAACGCTCCACGAGACCCTGGTCGACGTCATCCAGAAGGCGTTCGACGCCGCGAAGCGCCGCGGCCGTCCCGCGGACCTGCTGATGGGGTTGCCGCCGGGCACCGTCAATCGCGCCGGCCTGGAACTGGATTTCGACGGCCTTGCGAAAGCCGAGGCGGACGAGGGTGCGGAACTGAGGTTCGTGAAACATGCCCCAGTACCTGCTGTCGACCCAGTCGCTCGTTGACATCGCCCTGCGCGACGGCAGCGCACCGGAGCGATGGCTCGCGAACACGGACGCGCGCGATCCGGCGATCTACGACACCGACATCTTCATCAGCGCGGTCTCGCACGCGCTGATCGTGCAGCTGCTCGACCGCATGCCTCGCGATGCCGACCGTGAAGCGTTGCGCCTGGCGACCGAGGCGCTGATCGAACGCTTCGTCGGACGAGGACAAGTCGTCGATGTGACCAAGGCGATCGCCGACACCTGGGGCGCCTTGGTCGGCATGACCCTCACCTATACGAAAGACGACAACACTCAGGGCCAGTACCCATCGGGCGAACGGCTCGTGATGGCCACGGCGATCAAGGGCACCGACGGTCGGCCCTACATTCTGGTCGCCAGGCGAGAGCCCGCCTACACGGCCCTGGAACCCCTCGGCCTCGCGCTCGAGGATCCACACGAGATGTACCCCTGACAAGCGAAGGCGCCGACCTGAAGGTCAGGAGGAGGCCGGGTGCGAAGAGCGCCCCGGTTCGGCCGCCCCGCACGCAGGTCCTGGCGCTGTCGGGCGGCGGTTACCGCGGGCTCTACACCGCGCAGTTTCTCGCCAACGCCGAACAGCAGTTCACGGTCCGGACGGCGAAGCGATTCGACCTTGTCATCGGCACATCGATCGGCGGGCTGATCGCGACGGCCCTGGCCCTCGAGATTCCTGCGTCGACCGTGGTCGGGAAGATGGTCGAGCACGGGCCGCGCATCTTCGATGGAAGCCGCGGCACGATCGCGCAGGCCAGGCGCCATGCGTGGAGCGCGCCCTACAAGGCCGCGCCGCTCCGCGCGGCGATCATCGACACCCTGGGCCCTTCGAGCGCGACGCTGAAGATGTCAGACGTCACCGCGCCCCTGGCCATCTGCGCCGTGAACTTCACCCACGGGCGGCCGGAAGTGTTCCGATCGAAGGGACTCGCGAAGAGGGATGCCAGCCACACGAAAGTGGTGGATGCGGTGCTGGCGAGCGCCGCGGCGCCGACCTACTTTCCGGCGCACCAGATCGGCGCCGAGACGTTCATCGATGGCGGGATCATCGCAAACGCTCCAGAGGTCCAGGGGATCACCGAGGCCCAGACCTACATCACCAGGAGTCTCAGCGAGCTGTACGTGCTCTCGGTCGGAACGGCGGCTCGACGGAAGGGCGCGCCGCTCACCACGATCGGCGCCGCATCCACTCGTGAATGGATGCTGACGCACGATCTGTTCGACGGCACCCTGGCCGCGCAAATCGAGCTGGCGCGCGCACAAGCGGCCGCGATCATGGGGAACCGCTACTACCTCGTGGATCGCGAACCGCTCGAGAAACAGGCCGCCGCCATCAGCGGCCTCGACGTGGTGACCGCGGAGGCCACCAAAACTCTCATCAGCCTCGCCGACGAGTCGTGGTTCGAGCACAAGTCACGGCCGCGGTTGCGGCGCTTCTTCGACCAGTGAGATGTCCACATGACTGAAATGACGCCGACCTCGAGGATCTTCGTGGCCGGCCACCGCGGCCTGGTGGGCTCCGCCGTGCTCCGCCGCCTCGCCGCCCTCGGCTACACCAACGTCCTCACCGCCACCCGCGATCAGCTCGACCTGCGCGACCAGGCGGCGGTGAACTACTGGTTCCGCGCCAACCGCCCCGAGTTCGTCTACCTCGTCGCCGGCACCGTCGGCGGCATCCTCGCCAACTCGACCCGGCCGGCGGAGTTCATCTACGACAACATGATGATCCACGCCACGGTGGTGCACTCGGCGCACCTGTTCGGCGCGAAGAAGCTGCTCTACCTCGGCAGCTCCTGCATCTACCCGCGCGCGGCGGCGCAGCCGATGACCGAGGAAGCGCTGCTGACCGGCCCGCTCGAGCCGACCAACGAGTCGTACGCGATCGCCAAGATCGCCGGCATCAAGCTGTGCCAGGCATACCGCTCGCAGTATGGGAGCCGGTTCATCTCGGCGATGCCGACCAACCTCTACGGCCCGAACGACAACTTCGACCTCACGAGCTCGCACGTGCTGCCGGCCATGATCCGCAAGTTCCACGACGCGAAGCAGGAAGGCGCGCGCGACGTCACCATCTGGGGCACCGGCGCGCCGCGGCGCGAGTTCCTCCACGTGGACGACCTCGCCGACGCCTGCGTGTTCCTGATGCAGCGCTACGACGACGCGCTCCAGATCAACGTCGGAACGGGAGAAGACCTCTCAATCGCCGAACTGGCCGAAACGGTGAAGCGCGTGGTCCATCCGGACGCGACGATCGTCTACGACCGGACGAAACCGGACGGCTCCCCCCGCAAACTGCTCGACGTGACGCGCCTGCACGCCCTCGGCTGGCGGCACAAAATCTCGCTCGCGGACGGAATTCAATCAACCTATGACTGGTTTCTGGCCAACCACTCGATCGCACGGGGGCTCGCTCACAGTAAAGGTGCCTAGGGTGCGTACGGTGCCTGGGGTGCCTAAGGGGTTGGTGCCAAGTGCCAGGTGTCAAGTGCCAGGTGCTGAGCGTTGCTGACATAACGCAATCAGATTTCTGATAATCAGCAATCTGATTGCGCGGAATCATAAGCAGCTATTAGACAGCGCTTTACGCCAGTTTCCCGCCGTGGTCCTCACCAGGCCGTGTCGCCATCCTGACGTTGCCGACCCTCAGCCTCGACGAAGTGTTTCCAGGCGCGACCATCGAACAGACCGATCAATTCTTCTGGAGAAGCGGCTATCCTGAGCTGTGGCAACGACCGGACCTGACACGCGAGCTCTGGATGGCTTCAAGCGATCGCAGGCCATGCTCCGGCCGCCGGCCTTCTGGTTCTGGCGAACCGCGCCCCAGACCTTCGCCGCCAGGGCATTGGATCTTATCGACATAGGGGCACCGGGATAATGCCGCTGCGCGTTGCATTCGATCTCGACGGCACCGTGGCCGACATGTACACGGCCCTTCATAAGGAGGCCCTCAAGATCTTCGGTGAAGAGGTGCTGGCCAAGGCCGCGTACAAGAACCCGCCGCCGCCCCCCGCTCCGGCTGAAGGTCCGGCCGAAGCCGGCCGCCCTGCCGGCGACGAAGGCGCCAAGCCGGAAGACGCCACGACGGCCATGGCGATGGACGAGCTGCGGCTCACCGCCCGCCAGCAGATGCAGCTGTGGGATCACGTCAAGCAGATCGACGACTTCTGGACCACGCTGCCGGAGCTCGAGCCGGGGATCATCGCCCGCATCGCCAGCGTCGCCATGGCGCGGCGGTGGGAAGTGATCTTCTTCACCACCCGCCCCGCGACCGCCGGCGAGTTCGTGCAATTGCAGTCGCAACGCTGGCTCGACGCGCACGGCTTCCGCTACCCCAGCGTCTACGTGGTGCAGCGCTCGCGCGGCCGGATCGCCGACGCGCTCCAGCTCGACGCCTTCGTCGACGACCGGGCCGAGAATTGCCTCGACATCGCCGTGGAGTCGAAGGCCAAGGTGATCCTGGTGTGGCACGGCCACCTGAAAGACGTGCCCGCCGGCGCCAAGCGCCTCGGCGTGCGCCCCGTGTCGACCATCAGCGAAGCCATCGGCCTGCTCGAGCACCTCGACGACGTCCGCAGCCAACCCGGCATCGTCCGCACCCTGAAACGCGCGTTCGGCCGGACGAATCCCGACGAATGAGCATCGCCGGCGTCACCATCGCGCCGCTCGGCAAGTTCGAAGACGACCGCGGCGTACTGCTCCACATGATGCGGGCGGACGCTGCGGCGTTCGAGCGGTTCGGAGAGATCTACTTCAGCGGCGTCCGCGAAGGCGCCGTCAAGGCGTGGCGGAAGCACCGGAGCCTGACATCGAATCTCGCGGTGCCCGTCGGATCGATTCGACTGGTCCTGTTCGACGCGCGTCCTGATTCGCCCACGCAGGGCAAGACGATGACGATCGAAATGGGCGAGAACCACTACCAGCGCGTTACGATCCCGCCAGGGATCTGGACCGGATGGAAGGGGCTGGGGCCGGGGATGTCGCTCGTCGCGAACCTGGCGACCGAACCGCACGATCCCGCAGAAGTGGAAAGCCTCAGCGCCGACTCGCCGATCGTTCCCCATCGGTGGTAATCCGGCTGAAGCCGGCCTCCAAAAAAAATGGGCGCCGGTAACACACCGGACGCCCTAAACGAAGATGACGGCGCGCCTAAGAAGATGACGGCGCCCCTAAAGGGGCGCCCTACCGGGAGCGGAGCGTGCGGTAGTTGTTAGCGACGACAGCGGAGGTGACGATGTTGCTGGCCACCATGATCGCGATGGCCGCGGCCCTGTTCTTCTTCCACATCTTCTCGGCCAGGAAGATCGACGAAGTGGTGGTGATCAGCTTGGTGGTCAGCATCACGCCGGCGTTCTGGCCGCGGAAGATCGGGTTCTGCTCGGCATGACCCTGCTTCATGCCCTTGATGGTGGTGAAGGCGTCGACGCCCTGCAGTGCACCCTGGAGCAGGTAGAGCGGGACGAGCGCCGAGGGCCGCTTCGACAGGTTCATCTCGGCGAGGAAGTCGTCGGCGTCCACCGTGATCGTGGGGATGTAGGGCGCGGCGTCCTGCGCGAACGCGGGGGTTGCCAGCGCGGCCACGGCGAGTACGGCCAATCCTAGGAGGCGCAGAAGGTTCGTCATGCCCTGGATGATCCAAGGGGGATGCCAGGCGTCGGACCGACCTAAGTTGTTGATTTGATTGGGCCGGCGCCAGCCGGCCGGGTGTGCGCCCACCGCGCCCGCCTTCGCGCGCACACCTCCCTGCACGCTCTTCTTCTAGAGTGACAGGATCTCGATCCGCAGGCCGTCGACGTTTCGAAAATGCTTCTCGTCAGCGGGACCGACGAGCACGCCGAACCCGAGGTGCGCCGCCGTTGCCGCAACGGCGAGATCGTTGGAAGGGATAAGACGGCCCTTCTTGACGAGCGCGCCGAAGATGCGTGCCCATTCGCCGGCGATCGCCAAACCGAAATCCACGATGGGCACTTGAGCGGTCAGAGCCTCGACCCGCGCGCGCCGCGCGGCGGCGCGAATCGCCGTGTCGGCCAAGGCGACGCCGGACAGCAGCTCCGCCACAACGATGGCCGGAAGCACGACGGGTTCGGCCGCGATCGAGGGAAACAGCTCCGCCCATTCCGCCTCGCTTCTGGTCGCCGCCCGCCGCTCGATGGCGATCAGCGCACTGGTGTCGATCACAAGGCCCACGGATCCTCGGGCGGTCGATCGGCGGCCGCGACTCGCTCGAGGTCGCCGGCGAACGACGGGTCAGGCGGCGCCGCACTGTCCCAGGCCGAGAACGCCGCCGACATGCTCGCGGCTCCGACCTCATCCGCGGGAACCACCTGCGCGACGGCCTTCCCGTTCTTCTCCACGACGAAGGATTCCCGCCGGTAGCGCACTCTGGCGAGGTAATCACCGAGATTACGGGCAAGATCGGTGGCCGAAACGGGTGTTCCCATTCCAGCATTATACGTAAATATGTAATTTATGGATAGCTAGCGCCCGCCAGTACCCGGGCGTTGTTGATGACCACGCCCGACATGATCCCGTTGACCGCCACCATCATCACCACGGCCAGCTTTGGGTTCTTCTTCCACAACCTCTCGGCAATGAGGACACCGAGCGCCGTGGTCGCGAGCTTTGCGCCGATCACGGTGGCCGCGCTGGTGTTCTTCAAGAAGGGGTTCGCCTCGCGATTGCCTGCGGCGCGCGCGCGCGCGGTGGTGTAGACGTCGAGACCCTGAAGCATCGCCTGCGCGGCATAGAGCGGAATCAACGGCCGCGGCCGAGCGGGCCCGCTGGCAGTGACGACGACGAGATACGGGACGGGATCGATCGCCTGCTCGGTGGCCAACTGCTCGGCGAACGAAGTCGCGACGTCGAGCAGCGCGCGACTGTCGAGCAGCGCCGGAACCTGGGCCAACACCGGCGATGAAGACAGAGCTACCGCAAAGACAGCAAATACTGCCGATCGAAACATGATGACCTCTCTGTTGCGAGGGAAGCCGGCTTAACTCAAGCCGCTGACAGAGTGGTATTACAATCGGGATGCCAAACGGCACGCAGCCGTAACTTGCTGACTTCAAAGGATCGCGCCCCGCGGCCGCGATTGTGCCGCCCGGGCGCACACTGTGCCCGCCTTCGCCCGCACACGGCCCCCGCGAGCTTCGGCGGGGCCGACTACTGTTCCGCCAGCAAGTCCCTCACGCGGTCCGGCTCCACAATCACAAAGTCATAGACCAGCGCGGTCTCGGCCGACTGGAAGAAGCGCTTCCCCAGGTCAACGTGGGCAGGGTGCTCGAGGTACGTCTTGAGGGCGGACTCGCTGTCGAACTCGAGGATGGCGAGCCACTCCAGGTGCTCGGTCATCAGCGCCTCGTAGCCGCGGCCGATCAACTTCCGGCGTCCCACGCGCGCGCGCGTGATCTCGGGGATGTTGCTGAAGGCATGGCGCATGGCGTCGAGCAGCGCTTCCCGGTCGCTCCCGGTCAGGGTGGCGGGCGGGCGGAACATCACGACGTGCGCGATCATGAGCGCTTCTTGTCGGAGCGGGAGCGGATGGCCTGCTTGAAGCGCGTCCACTTCGCCTTCTTGGCGTCCTTGTATTTCTGACGGGGGTCCTTGTGCTCGCCGCCGGGGCGCCATTTCTCGTCGCGTTTGGCTTCGGTGCCGGTGGCTTTCTTGTATTCAGCTTTCGGGACCCACTTGCGTTTGCCCTCGGCTGCGGACGCAGGTGCGGACGCACCTGAAGGTGCGTCCCTACGGGCGCTCTTGGGCTTCCATTCGAGGCGAGCTCCCGATGCGGGTTTAGGTTTCCATTCGGGTTTCTCGTCGCGCCGTTCCGTGTACGGTTTCGGTTTCCAGGTCGCGCGCGCGCGATCGCGGGCCGACAAACCCTCCAGCTTCGGTTTCCATTCGGGGCGCGCGTCGCGGGATCTCGACAAACCTAAAGGTTTGTCGCCACCTGCAGTGCGCTGGTGCGGGTCGCGATCGCGGCCGCGGTCGCCGCGCATGTCCATGGCCGCCCGGGCGTCGAGGCGCGAGGGCCAGAGCTTGCCGTTCTGGAACCACATCAGCTTCGCCGTCGGCTGTTTCTCCTTCAGCCGATTGAAGGTCGGCATGAGGTCTTCGAGCGCGCCGGCGCGAAAGGCGGTTGCCTGATCATCCACGATGATCGTCCAGTACGCGTAACGAGGAGGCACAGCAAGTATCCTAGCGTGTAAATGGAGCTGGTGGTCGCCCGGATCGACGAGTTGCGCCTGCGGCTGACCGAGCATTTCGAGCTTTGGGCCCGCGGTGCCGACGGTACCGACAAACCTAAAGGTTTGTCGCCACAAGAAGGTTTGTCACCACGTCTCAGTTGCGCGTTATCCGGAGGCGCCACCGCACTGATCTTCCTGGGCGCGCTGCGGAACGCCAATGTCGACTGGCGGCGCATCACGCTGTTCTGGGCCGACGAGCGCGCCGTGCCGCCGGACGATCCCGAATCGAACTTCGGCATCGCCGACCGGCTGCTGCTGGGCCCGCTCGGCGCGAAGGCGCCGCGCGCGCTGCGCATGCCGGCCGACATGCCGCACCTCGGCGCGGCGGCGCTTCACTACGACAACCTCCTCGCGCACGAGCTGCACAACGGTCCGCTCGACCTGGCGTTGCTCGGCGTCGGCGAAGACGGCCACATCTGCTCGCTCTTCCCCGGCCATCGCGCCCTCATCGACGATGACCTCCGCGTGGTCGCGGTGGAGGACGCGCCGAAGCCGCCGCGACGCAGGCTGTCGCTGACGCTGCCCTACCTGAGACAGACAAAGAAAATCTGGCTGATCGCCGTCGGTCCCCGGAAGCTGCCGGTGCTGCACGCGGCGATGGAGCGCACGCGCATGGTCACGCCGCTCGATCTGCTGATGCAGCAGGCGAAGGACGTGACGGTGTATACGGACCAGGTGATACACAGAGCCTAGTTCCGGGCTCCGGGCTCGGGGCTCCGCGCTTAGACGGGTCGCTTGTCACGAGTGCCTCAGAGTCGCGCCCGGGGGAGACGTCTCCGCGCACGGCCGGCACCTCGCCGCGCGGCGTGCCCGAACGGTGCGCCGATCGCGGCGACGTATCCCGATCCCATCGCGACTCTGAGGCGTCCTCGTCCACCAACAGCGAGAAACGCGCCGGAGGCTGTGCCGACCGCGTGGGGTGACGTAGTGGGGCCCCGCGCGCGGGCGTCAGAACCCCAAAGAAAGCCGGAGGTGCGTTTCTCCGAGGCGCCGAAGTGGAGCGAGGGGTCGGGATGCGTCGCCGCGATCGGCGTGCCATTCGGTCACAGCGCGCAGTGAGCCTTGCCGTGCGGCGAGAGTGCCTATCGCCCGCTGTGCCTGAAGGCGGTCATCACCGCGCGGACGAAGGTTCTGATCCTTCCCACCGACCAGGCCGGAAACTCGCCCGATCGGCGGAAGAGCGCTTCGACGTGGCCCGCCTGGCGGTAGTGGCCTTCGTAGACCGCCGCCCGCCTTCGCTCGTCGAGCCTTGATGCTACACGCTCGCCGAGCTTCGGCGGGGTCGCCGCCAGCCAATCCATCAGCTCCTTCATGCGGATGTCGTAGGTGTGCTTCGCATGAACGGCCGCATTCCCCGCCTTCGCAATCCTCGCCCGCTCCGCTTCGTTCGCTAAGTAGTAGCGGACCTTCGCGGCCGCATCCTCTTCATCCCTGAACGCCACGTAGTGCTCGCCCTCGGTGAACATCTCCGCAAGGGCGGCCGGCGTGGCGCCGTTCAACAGCAACGCGCCCGCACCCATGGCATCGAAGATGCGCGGGTTGATGGTGCCGTTGATGCACACGTTCACGATGATCTTCGCGCGCGCGTAGAGCGCGCTGACCTCGGCCGCCGAGAGCCGGCGCTCGACGTCGTTCATCGTGAACTCCGACTTCAGCCGATCGACCAGCCGCCGCCTCGGCGCCCACACATCGTCCAGGGAGCCGACGTAGACGACGTCGAGGTCGCGGGTGTGCCCGCGATCGGTGAAGAGCTCGGAATCGACGGCAAACGGCGAGACGTGCACGTGGCCGGCGCCATGGTTCGGGAACCCGTCCACCGCATTCAGGTGATAGAGCACGACCTCGTCGAACAACTGGGCGATCGCCTGGCGAGGCGCGAGTCCGAGGATGGTGTCGCAGAGGAAACACACGGTCCGGCAGGGAGCCCGCTCGAGGCCGCGAGGCAGCAGGCCGCGCGGCTCGATGTAGAAGAACGCTTCGGGCCGGGAATCTCCGAACACCTGATCGATGTGAACGTCGGCCGGGAAGCCCGCGCTGGTCTCGCAATGGTCCTGCAGCGGATGCGCCGCCACGTTGACAACCCGCACCTCGTGCCCCAGGCGCCGAAGCGCCCGCGCCATCGAATGGCCCTCGTGCCACTGGATCTCGGTTGCGAAGCTGAGGACGACGAACATCTGGCTGCAAATCTATCAGCTTCGGGGTTGGTATCGGCTCACACGCAAGGAGGCCCCGCGCGCGGCGGCGCCCTTGTTGTTGCCGGTCCTCACGAGCGCGCGGTCGATCAGGTCCTTTTCGATCTGCGCGACCACGGCGGGCAGGTCGATGCCTTCGGCGGGCAGATCGAGCATCGGCGTGATGACTTCGGCGGTGGCCTGGACATCCGGCGGCAGGTCCGCGGCCTCGATCTGCGTGCGGCCGCCGAGGAGGGCGAGGGCCCGCTCGATGGCATTTTCGAGCTGGCGGACGTTGCCCGGCCACGGGAAAGCCATCAGCCGGCGCATGGCTTCCTGCGCCACCGTGATTGGCGGGTCTTCCGCCTGCGCGCGGGGCGCTTCGGCGGACAAGAAAGACCCGCCTCTACGCTCAGATCCCAACTTCTCCAGGAATCGTTGCACCAGCAGCGGGATGTCTTCCGGGCGCTCGCGCAGCGGCGTCAGGTGCACCGCGATCACGTTCAGGCGGTAATACAGGTCCTCGCGGAAGGTCCCCTCCCTCACCATCTTCATCAGGTCCGCGTTCGTGGCGGCGACAATGCGGACGTCCACCTTGATGGTGCGCGTGTCGCCAATGCGCTCGAACTCGCGCTCCTGGAGCACGCGCAGCATCTTCATCTGCAGCGCGACCGGCATGGTGCCGACCTCGTCGAGGAAGAGGGTGCCGCCATCGGCCTGCTCGAGCCGGCCCTGCCGCATGGCCACCGCGCCGGTGAAGGCGCCCTTGACGTGGCCGAAGAGCTCCGCATCGAGCAGCGTCTCGGGAATCGCGCTGACGTTGATCGCGACGAACCGCCCGCGATGCCGCGGGCTGGTCTGGTGGATCGCGCGCGCGACCATCTCCTTGCCGGTCCCCGTCTCCCCCGTGATCAGGATGGTCGCCGTGGTCGGCGCCACGGTCTCGATCAACTGGAACAACGCGCGCATCGGCGCGCTCTTGCCGACCATCGATCCCAGCCCGAAGCGCTCGTCGAGCTGCTGATGCAGGTACGCGTTCTCGCTCTTGAGCCGGCGCTGCTCGAGCGCGGAGGTGAGCACGTGCATCAACTCGTCGAACTGAAACGGCTTGGCAATGAAATCCGCGGCGCCGAGCTTGATCAGATCCACGGCGTCCTTCACCGTGCCGTATCCGGTGACGACAATCGCCACGATTCCGGGGTAACGGGTGAGGGCGGCGTCGATCACCTGGCGGCCGTCGACGCCCGGGAGTCGAAGGTCCGAGACGATCACGTCGAAGGCAAAGCCCTCGAGAGCCTGAAGGGCGGCCTCACCCGACGCGGCCTGGACCACCTGGTAGCCCTGGTCCGTAAGTCGTTCAGCCACAACACTTCGCAGCGCCTCTTCATCGTCTACCAGCAGGAGATATGGCATGATTGTCAAGATATTGACGGGGTTCCGAGGAAGTGTCAAGGCTGCACGGCTAATCTCAGGCTGGCAGACTCCGATACACCTTCTGAAGGAGACACCCCCGTGGAACGGCAAACAGTGAGCATCATGAAGGCGTGCGAGATGGTCGGAGTGAGCCGGCGCACCATCTACAACTGGATCGCGGCCAACAAGGTCGAGTACTTGCGCACGGCCGGCGGCAGCATCCGCATCTTCGTCGATACGCTGTGGCGCGAGCCGGACGGCACGAAGCACCCGACCAGCCCCAACGCAGCCGCGTGATGGTCAGCTATCAGCCATCAGCTCTCAACTATCGGCCATCAGCTCCCGGCTCTCAGGGCGAGAGCCGAAAGCCGGAAGCTGCAAGCCTCGAGGCAACTATGACCGGAGAGGATCAGCGCGCCTTGCTGCACCGGCTGAACAATCAGCTTGGCGTGATCCTGGCCCACGCCGAGTTGCTCGAGACCAAGGCGCAAGACGCCGCGCAGAAGGCACGCGCGTCGCAGGTGGTGAGCGCCGCCCTCCAGGCCATGGCCGTCTCGCGCGAGCTGCGCGAAACCGTCGGCGAGAAGTAACAGCCTTCGGCCTTCAGCTCTTGGCTTTGTCCTTAAGCCAAAATTGTAATTCCACAGTCCAAAAGGAAATCAGCAGCCAAAAATTTGACCAATGGCAGACATAGTTCGTCAAAATATTGGCTTCACAAGTTTGCATCCGATGCGTAGGTTCCTAAACGCCTTGCTGGGAAGGCGCGTGTAAATATCTGACTTCCATGACAGTTAGGGCAACTCATCCACGGTGATGCACGTGGTTGACCATCGTTATACATAGGTGGCATCGTCGTTGCCTTAGGGCAAGCAACGGAGACAACCCAGGATGAATCGCCCGAGCGAAAAAACAGATCGCGTAGAAGCCGGCATCCCCTTTGTGGAGGCGCTTGCCCGCCGGATGGCCGCCACGATGCCGCACTCGATCGACCTGAGCGACCTCGTACAGGACGGCGTGATCGGCCTCATTGACGCCGCGCACCGCTTCGACGATTCCCGCGGCATCAAGTTCGAGACCTTCGCGGAGCGGCGCATCCGCGGCGCCATGATCGACGCGCTGCGCAAGGACGCGTGGCCGCGCGGCGTGCGCCGCGTGCGGCGCGAGCTCGAGGCCGCGCGCGAAAAGCTGCGCCTGTCGCTCGGACACGAACCGTCGCTGGCCGACCTCGCGGTCGAAATCGGATCCGACGAGAAGCGCCTGGGCAAGACCATCGTCCGCATCAACACCATCGAATCGACGTCGCCGTTCTCGAGCGGCGACAACGTCGACGAAACGCAGCTCCCCGCCGTGCTGGTGCCCGCCGAGCCGGAGCGCCCGGACCTGCAGTACGAGCGCGACGAAGTAAGAGAGCGCGTGCGCATGGCGATTGCGACGCTGCCGGCGAGAGAGCAGCGCGTGATTGCGCTCTACTACTACAACGAAGTGACGATGAAGGACATCGGCGCGGAGCTGGGGGTCAACGAGTCACGGGTGTCGCAGCTGCATGCGCGCGCGATCCGGCGGCTGCGCGAGGCGCTCGGCGCCGAGATCACGCCGGTGGCGGCGTCGGAAGTGCTGCGGAGCGCGATCATGGCGTTCGAGGGCAAGGCGAAGATGGCGAAGGCGTCGCTGCCTGCCTTCGCGGCCGAAGGCCGCTACGGCGAGACCTCGCCAAAGCTCGCGAAGCAGGTCAGCGCGAGTGTAGGCGGGCCCGACTCCGACACGCGCGTGGCCCAGGCCGCGCAGAAGCGGGCGCAACTGGCGCTGGTGGTGGACAAGGGCAACGACAAACCTAAGGGTTTATCGCCACACACCGGGCCCGATCAGGACAACGTGTCGCGGGCGGCGCGGAGCAGGTCACCCAACCTGAAGGGCTTGGAGAGCCAGCGGCACGCGGTTTCTTCGAGAAAGCGCTCGGCATCGGTGCCGGCGACATCGCCGGTGACGAAGATCACGCGCCGGGCCAGCGCCGGCGTGGCCGCGGCCATCGCGCGGTAGAACTGCATGCCGTCGATGCGCGGCATCTTCAGGTCGCACACGATCAGGTCGTAGCTGGATTCGGTGAGGCGGGTCAATCCCTCCTCGCCGTCGCCGGCGCGGTCCACCTCGAAACCCGCATCCTGCAGCGCTTCCGCCACCGCCATGGCGAGCGCGGGCTCGTCTTCCACCACCAGCACCTTCAGGCCTTTGAACGCTTCGAGCGAAACCGGCTGCTGCGCGGCGCGCGCGGCCGGCGCATTCAGGTGCTGGCCCGAGACCGGCAGCTCGACGAAGAACGACGATCCCTCCCCCTTTTTTGACGTCAGCCAGATGCGTCCGCTGTGTTCCTGGACGATCGCGTATGCCACGGTGAGGCCGAGGCCCGTGCCCTTGCCGACTTCCTTCGTCGTGAAGAACGGATCGAAGATTCGCCCCTGCGCCTCCTCCGGCACCCCCGGCCCGTTGTCGTTGACCTCGAGCACGACGGAGCCACGATCGGTGTCGTGCGAGGTCCGGATCACGATGGTGCCGCGGCCGTTCTCGGCAATGCAGGCCTGTTCGGCGTTGATCAACAGGTTCAACAGAACCTGCTTGATTTGATGGCCGTCGGCAAACACCTCGGGAAGGCCGGTCGAGAGCGCTTCGACCACCTCGATGTTGGTGACGCGCTGCTCGTAGGCGCGCAGCGCGAGCGTTTCGCGCACCACCTGGTTGAGGTCGACCATGGCGCGGGTGGTCTGCCGCTTGCGCGCGAAGGTCAACAGGTTGCGGACGATGCGGGCGGCGCGTTCGGATTCGCCGAGGATCACTTCCAGGCCGCGCTTCGTCTTGTCGTCGAGCTCGGCGCGTTCCGACAGGCGTTCGGCCCAGGAGAGGATGGTCGCGAGCGGATTGTTCAACTCGTGCGCGACACCCGAGATGGTCTGGCCGAGCGCGGCCATCTTCTCGGCCTGCAACATCTGGTAGCGGCCGTCACGGGACTGATCCTCCCGCTTCTTGCGCTCGCTCACGTCGCGGACGAGCGCCTCGATCTCCAGCGCGGCGCCTTCGGCCGCGGGCGTGGCGGTGGCGGTGACCTCGATCCACGCGGGAGTGCCGTCGACCTTGCGCAACCGCAGCAGGTAATCGGCGACGGCGCCGTGTTTATCCAGCTCGGTGAGAAACGAGGTGCGGGCCTGCGGATCGACGAATCGCGCGCTGTCGAACGGCAGCACGAGATGCTCCGCCGTTTCGGGAGCGTAGCCGAAGATCTCCTTGAGAAAGGGATTGGCGGCGAGCGTCGTGGTGCTGGTCGCCCCGAGGGTGCCCATGTAGACACCCTCGCGAACGGCCTGGAACATGCGAGCGAACGCTGAAACGCGCTCGTCCACGCGTTACTTCTTGGGCGGTTGTGGCGTGGGCGTCTTGCCGGCGGCGTTGCCCGGCGTCCAGCGTTTCTCGATGGCGGCGCGAATCGACACGACGTCGGCGCCCGACGAGTAGAGCTGCATGGCCTCGCGCGCGACGTCGACGCAGATGGTGCAGCCGAACCCGTGCGTGTCCCACTCGATCACGTTGCCCTTGGCGTCACGTCGGGCGACAAAGCACGACTCGTTGGCCGAGTGGCCCTGGCTGCCGCATCCGCAGTAGCACGGCACGTACTT
>Ga0156330_1057_pt1 | contig 14919 bp, 10 predicted proteins | sample RifCSPlowO2_12_FD_107978 | JGI IMG/M metagenome (GOLD analysis project Ga0156330, IMG submission 107978) | Acidobacteria bacterium RIFCSPLOWO2_12_FULL_67_14b | reverse complement strand
TCAGCAACCCGATCGACAACAGGAAGAGCGCGATGACCACCCAGAAGCCCTCGCCCCCGGTGAGGTCCCGGATCGGAATCAGTCGCACCTTCCATCCGCCGTTGCTGTCGGGATGCTCGGCGGCCAGGGCATCGCCAATTGCGGCAAGCTCCGCCGCGGCCGCCTCGAACGTGACGCCGTTGCGCAGCCGCGCGATCAGCCGGAGGTTGCGAGCGCCGCGCGGCATCTCCGGCGTCACCTGGAGCGGAAGCCAGACGTCGATCTCGGCCAGGCTGCCGAACTCGATCTCCGCTGGGACCACGCCGACGATCGTGAAAATGCCCCGGCCGATCTGCACCGTCCGGCCCAGCACGTCGGCGCGGCCGCCGTATTCGTCCCGCCAGTAGCGGTGCGACAGCACCACAACCAGCGGGGCGCCGGCGGCATCGTCGCCGTCGCGGAGCGTGCGGCCCACCGCGGCCGGCTGGCCCATGGCGGCGAACACCTCGCCGGTGGCGTAGCTCACAAACAGCGTGCGCGACTGTCCGCCCTTGATCAGCGGAGCGCGGCCGTCGCGAAACACCGCGATCCGCTCGAGGGTCGTGCTGCGCGCGCGGTAGTCGAGATAGTCCGCCGCCGAGACGCGGGCCCGCGGGTTCGAGCCGTGCGTGTCGGACACGAACACCGACACCACCTTCGAGCCGTCATCCACCGGCAAGCCGCGGAAGAGCGCGAGGTCGGCAAACGCGAACGCGATCGTGGCGGCGCCGATCGCCATGGCGAGCGTGAACACGATGAGCGATGAGGTGCCGGGATTGCGCAGGGTCATGCGCACCGCGGTCCGCAGGTCGCTGGCAAAGTCCATCAGCATCGGAGATCTCCGGGAACGCGAACGTTGAGAGCCGGGCGCCGGCTGGGTGAGGTAGCGAAGGGTGAGGCGCAGGGCTTGCGCCCAATACCATCGGCGCGCCCTCGACAAACCTGAAGGTTTGTCCGCCATCTCGCGGAATTCCTCGCGCAGATCGCCCAGGATGCTCTCGCCGCGCTTGCCGATCGGCAGCACGCGGGTGAGCAACGCATCGGCGAGCGGCGGCGGCTCGTGGTGGGACTTCATGACTCGGCGAGGATGTCGTCGAGGCCGGTCCAGAGCTCGAGCAGGGCCCGGCGCGAGGCGCGCAGGGCGCGCACGCCGTCGGGCGTCACGGTGAATTTGCGCTGCGGCAGGCCGTCCCGGCCCTCGGTCCCCTTCTTCGTGGTCCAGCGGACGAGGCCCTTCGACTCCAGCCGATCGAGCGTGGTGTAGAAGGCGCCGCGCGACGGCTCGTGTCCCGACGCGCGGGCCACCTCGCGGCGGATGTCGATCGGATGCGCCTGCTGATCGCAGCGGAGGATGGCCAGCATCACGCGCTGTTCGAACTCACCTAAGAATGCTCTTCCCACAGTTCCTCGTTTGTGGAGCCGGAGCCCGGAGCCCGGAGCCCGGTTGGGTATACAAAGTAGACTACGAGTCTACAGTGTGAACGGTTCCCCTCCTCGTGCACGGCTCAGCCCTGATTCGACGGGTTGGAGTGGGTGCTTCATTTATTTGGATCGCCAGGTTTGGATTTGAACGCTCCTTCAAAAACAGGCTCGAAACAGCTCGAATCCCATCACGGGACGGGCGATGGCCACTGGCACAAATGCTGCTGTTCCAGGGGTGAACCTCTGTAGTTCGGGCTAGACGGCCGATAAGCCGTGATGTCCTTGTGCAATACCGAGTCGCCGGCCCCGGGCCGGTTTCTGGAGGATGGAAATGACGTTGAGAACCGCGCTAGTCACGTCGGTCATGGTGCTCTGTCTGGGCGCCACTGCCGCCGTTGCGCAAACAACGGGCGAGATCTTCGGACGAGCAGCTGACACGTCGGGCGCCGTGCTGCCCGGCACCACGATCACCGTCGCCGGCCCCGCGCTGATTCAGCCGCGCGTTGTCGTAACCTCGGAGACCGGCACCTACCGCGTGCCCGAGTTGCCGATCGGCAGCTATACCGTCACGTTTGAGTTGACGGGCTTCCGGACGGTCGTGTTCCAGGACATCCGCGTGACCATCGGGTTCCGCGCGCAGGTCAACGCCGAACTCCAACTCTCGCAGGTTCAGGAAACCGTCACGGTGACGGGCGAAAGTCCGATTATCGACACGCGTGAAACCGGCACCAAGACGAGCTTCGACATCGAGACGCTTCAGAACATCCCGTCGGCGCGCGACCCGTGGGTCATGCTCGAGCGCACGCCGAACATCGCGATGGATCGCGTCAATGTCGGCGGCACGCAGTCGGGCCAGCAGTCGAATTACGTGTCGCGTGGTGCGGCGGGCGGCAACAACAAGTGGTCGGTCGACGGCGTCGACATCACCGACATGTCTGCGACCGGCGCCTCGCCGATGTATTACGACTTCGACATGCTCGAAGAAATGCAGGTGACGACGGGCGGCGCGGACGTGTCGCAGCAGACCGGCGGCGTCGGCATCAACTTCGTGACGCGAAGTGGAACCGACAAGTTCCGTGGCTCGGGCCGCTTCTATCTCACCGACGACAAGTTCCAGGCCGACAATGTCGATGACGATCTCAAGCGTCAACGCGCAGGCTCGGGTGCGCCGATTCAGAACATCAAGGACTACGGCTTCGAAGTCGGCGGTCCGATCAAGGCGGGGCGCGCCTGGTTCTGGGGCAGCTACGGCAAGCAGGACATCAAGGCGGGCATCGTCGGCTTCTATTCGCAGGACGCGCGTTGCCAGCAGATCAAGGCGGCGCTCGCCGCCGATCCGTTCGCGCCGTTTTCGACCGATGAACAGCGCGGCTGTCTCGGCACTGATGGCACGCTGCTCAATAACTACAACGCGAAGGTCACCGTGGTGCCGTTCGCCAACAACCGGATCAACTTCCAGAACACTTGGGGCGCCAAGTCGAAGAACGCCCGCGACGCCTCCGACACGCGGCCGATCGAGACGACGTTCCGTCAGGGCGCCGCGCCGAGCCGGTTCGGCAAGTACGGGTGGATCACGGGTCCGACGCCGTTCTGGAAGGCCAGCGATCAGCACGTGTTCAGCGACCGGTGGATCATGGACGTTCAGTGGGCGCATGTCGGCAACAACTTCGTGCTCGACTTCCACGAAGACAGCCTCGAAAACGTGCAGCCGACCTACAACATCAGCACGCGCATCTGGGGACGCTCGTACCTGCGCAGCGGTCCGTTCCTGAGACCGACCAACAGCATCGACGTGACGACCAACTACTTCTGGCCGGCCGCGATCCTGGGCGATCATTCGTTCAAGGTCGGCTACCGGTGGCGCTCGGCGAACAGCCACTCGGAATTACACTACGGCGGCAACACGATCGCGGCGAACCGCGGCAGCAGCTGTGCAACGGCGGCGGGCAACTGCGAGGCGTGGCTGTTCCGTGACTCCGTCACGAACTACCACCTCAACACGAATGCCCTCTACGCGCAGGACACGATTCAGTCCGGCCGCCTGACGATCAACGTCGGTGTGCGTTGGGACAACCAGTCGGAGGAAGCGCTCCCCTCGACGGTGCCCGCCAGTCCGCTGGCGCCGGCGACCCTCCCGCAGGTGACTTTCGCGGGAGCGGATTCGGGCGTCTCCTGGAACGACATCTCGCCGCGCCTGGGCGTGAACTGGGATTTCCAGAACGACGGCCGCACGGTCGCGCACGCCTCCTACGCCACGTATTTCGGGCAGATGGGTCCGGGACAGCTCTCGGGCATTCTCAACCCGGTCGGCACGATCGAGACCGACTACCCGTGGCTCGACGCCAATAACGACAACGTCGTGCAGGCCAACGAGATCGATTTCAGCCGCCTGCTGTTCTTCTCCGGGAACTGGGATCCGGCGCGTCCGAGCTTCGTCGGCACCGTCAACACGGTTGATCCCAACATCAAGAACGATCGCACCCGTGAGTTCATCGTCGGACTCGACCGTCAGCTGACGGGCGACCTCGCCGTCGGCGCGAGCTACATCTGGCGGAAATACGATCGCTTCTCGTGGGACGATCGGCTGAACTTCACCAGCGCGGATTACGTCGCGCGGACGTTCACGCCAACCTCGGCGCAATGTCCGGTCGCCGGCGCGCGCTGCGACACCGTCACCTACTACGAACCGACGATTCCGATTCCGGGCGTCCGCGTCCGGACAAACGTCCCCGACCGCTATCGCACCTATGGCGGCGCGGAGTTCACGCTGCGCAAGCGCATGTCGAATCGCTGGATGGCCAACGCCAGCCTCGCCCTCAACGATGCGGTGGATCACTGGGATTCGGGCAACGCGTATGAAGATCCGACCTGCATCTCGACGCAGTGCGTGCCCGGCCAGCAGTACGCGCCGGAATCGGGCGGCAGCGGCATCGACAACATCTTCACGAGCGCCAAGTGGCTGGTGAAGGGGATGGGCCAGTACATGCTGCCGTGGCACTTCAACGTGGCGGCCAACTACCAGATCCGCCAGGGCTATCCCTTCCCGCAGTCAATCGTGACCCCGACCCGCGCCAACCGCGCCGGTACGGCCACCACGCTGATCGAGCCGATGGGCGAAGTGCGGCAGGACAACTTCCAGATCTTCGATCTGCGGCTCGATCGCGCGTTCCAGTTCGGCAACATGCGGCTGGTGCCGAGCCTGGACGTCTTCAACGTGTCGAACGGCAACACCGTGCTGGCACGCCGTCGCAACCAGAACGCGTCGAACGCGAACGTCGTCAGCGGCATCGTGGCCCCGCGCGTCATTCGCTTCGGCGTCCGCGTTCAGTGGTAGTCCTGCAATAGGTTCGCGAAAAAGGCCCGCGGGAGTCGAGAAACTCTTGCGGGCCTTTTCTTTGTACCCGACGGGAGGCACTCCTCGTCGGGAGGCACCTCTTGTGGGGAGGCTCTTCTTGTCGTCAAATGCCTGTCCAAGGACTCACTTCGTTCGTGGGAAGTGCCTGCGCGTTTTCTGACGAGGCGCGAAGCGCCGAGTCCGAGGAGGGCCGACGGCCCGACTCGCACGAGCACCGAAGGTGCGAGCCTACGAGGCCGTGAAGCGGCCGAGTCCTACTTGAGACTGTCAAGCCAAGTGGCGATTCGCTCGCGCGACCATTTGTGCTCGTCGTTGAGGTGAACAAGAATCGCAGCAAGACTCAGCGTCTTCTTGCAGCCGTCGCCGCCGGGACACCGCCGAACCGAGCCTTCGAGGCAATCGAAGAACCACTCGAGGTCCCTCGTGGGGTGCACCCCGCCCATCTCGGTCGGCAGGCGGTACATCCCCTCGTAGGCGGCGCCAAGCGCGCATGACGCACTCTTGCCCCGGTAGTAGTCTCCGAAGGCCTGTTCCGGACGCCGGTGGGCGCCCGCGCGAATGAACGCCGCCAGTTCCTTCTCGCCGTGATGTTCGGCCGCCATGGGCACTCCTTGCCGGCTTTGGCCTTCGGCCTTCAGCCTTCAGCCTTCAGCCTTCGGCCTTCAGCTAGAAGCCTTTGCCAAGGCGCTCCTGCAGCTTCTCGCGGTAACCGCGGCTCAGGGTCAGCCGGGTCCCGTTCTGCAGGACCACAACATACTCCCCATTGAACCACGGCTGCATCTCCTTGATGCGGTCCGTGTTGACGATGCGCGAGCGGTGGATGCGGACGAACCGCCGGCCGTCCAACCGGCCCTCCATGTTGTTCATCGTCTCGCGGAAGAGGTGCGATTCCTCGCCCAGGTGCAGCCGCACGTAGTTGCCGGCCGCCTCGATCCAGTCCAGCTCCTGCGTCCGCAGGAAGAAGACGCGCCCGCCCGACTTGACCACCAGGCGATCGAGCCGCTGCGGCTCGGGCTTGATGTCCTGCACCAGCGCCATCAGGCGCTTGCCGAGGTCGCCGGCGCGGCGGCGCTCGAGATGCTCGCGCGCGTGCTGCAGCGTTTGCGCGAAGCGGTCGCGGCCGAACGGCTTCAGCAGGTAGTCGATCGCGTGCACCTCGAAGGCCTTGAGCGCGTACTCGTCGTACGCCGTCACGAACACCACGGCCGGCACCTGTTCCGGTCCGAGCTGCTGGATCACGCCGAAGCCGTCGCAGGCCGGCATCTGGACGTCGAGAAACACCAGGTCCGGATGCTGTTGCTGGATCGCCGACACCGCCTGGGTGCCGTCGGCGTACTCGCCGACCACCTCGATGTCCTTTTCCTGGTTCAGGAGCCCGACGATGCGCTCGCGCGCCATCGGCTCGTCATCCACCACCACCGTGCGTATTTTGGTCACGCCACACCCTCCACGGCCCGGTCTTCTCCCACCTCACTGGCAAGCTCCGCCATCGGAATGGCGATGCACACGAGCAACCCGCCTTCGGCGGGCTGCCGGAATTCAAACCGGTGCAACGACCCATAGAGATGCTCGAGTCGAGACCGGGTATTCGAGAGCCCCACGCCGCGGTTGAAGTCCGTCAACCGCGCCGCCGAGAGCCCCACACCGTTGTCCTGGACGTCCAGTTCGAGCAGCGCGCCCGACCGGCGCGCCCGCACGGCGATCTGCCCAGGTGTGGGCCTGGGACCGATTCCGTGCTTGATGGCATTTTCGACGAGCGGTTGCAGCAAAAGGTTGGGGACGAGCGCGTCGAGCGTGTCGGATTGCACGTCGAACACTACGGTCAGACGATCGCGGAACCGGGTTTGTTCGATCTCCAGATACTTGGAGAGAAAGTCCAGCTCCTCGGCCAGCGGCACTTCCTGGACGCCCACTCGCTGCAACGACATCCGCAGCAGGTCGCTCAACCGCGAGATCATCGCGTCGGCAGCCTCGACGTCGCGATGCATCAGCGCCGAAACCGTGTTGAGCGTGTTGAAGAGAAAATGCGGCTGCATTTGCCGCTGCAGCGTGTGTAATTGCGCTTCGACCAGCCGCGTTTCGAGCTGCGCCGCGTTCAGCTCGCGCGCCCGCGCCTCGTAGTGATAACGCAACGCGTGCGCGAGGCCGACGATCGACCAGTAGGTCATCATCTCCCAGTCGAAGTTCAGGATGAACATCTGCTGGGCTTCCACCAGCCACGTGTCGATCGACTCGCCGATCGCCGAGTAGGTGGCCATCCGCGACGCCACGACCAGCATCACGTGCAGCAACGTGGCCACGAACACCCCGGCGATGTGAACCGGGAACGCGGCCTTCCACGTGGCGCGATCGAACGGACACTTCCGCGACAGCCAGAGAATGCCGGGCGTGATGCACGCCCACGAATACCAGTAGCCGAGATTGAGCGCGAGCAGCAGACCAAACGCCGCGCGCTTCTCGGTGAAGGTCGAGACGAAATAGAACGCCGCGAAGGCCGAGAAGAAGCCGAGCGCGGTGGCGACACCGAAGATCACACGGACGGGCACACGTCCTTGATTGGGAGAAGGCATGAAGGCACTATCGACGCCCTGACGGCGGCGGTCAAGCGCGTTGCCGTTCGTCACACCGTTCGTCCCACGACGTCTCATCGCGGCATACGTCTAGCGAAGAGCGTGCCGTGGGCGTCCTGCCCCAAAAACGCAGCGTTTGGCCCGCGTTGCCGCGCGAACGGGCCCCGTGTGATCCGATCTATTGAAGATGAGCGCGGATTATTTGTTCGGTTTCAGCAGCACGAATCCCAGTGGTGGGACGCTGAGCGACAGGGACTGCGGGTGGCCGTGCGCGGGGTGTGGCTCGGTTTCAACCTGGCCCTCGTTGCCGATGTTGCTGCCGCCGTAGAGCGAGGCGTCGCTGTTCAGCAGCTCCCGATAGGCGCCGGTGGCCGGCACGCCGACGCGGTAGCCCCGGCGCGGCACCGGCGTGAAGTTGACGACGGCCACCGTGAAGTCGCCGGCGTCCGCGGCCCGGCGGACGAGCGCGATCACGCTGTGCTCGTGGTCGTGGCAATCGATCCACGAGAACCCCGAGGAATCGTGGTCGGCCTCCCACAACGACGGCTCCTCGCCGTAGACGCGATTGAGATCGCGGATCCATTTCTGCAGGCCGGCATGACGCGGATCGCCCAGCACTTCCCAATCGAGCTGGCCGTCGTGGTTCCACTCGCGCCACTGCCCGATTTCGCCGCCCATGAAGAGCAGCTTCTTGCCCGGATGCGTGAACATGTAGCCGTACAGCGCGCGCAGGTTGGCGTGCTTCTGCCAGGCGTCGCCGGGCATCTTGTCGAGCATCGATCGTTTCCCGTAGACGACCTCGTCGTGCGACAACGGCAGGATGAACCGCTCGCTGTAGGCGTAGACCATCGAGAACGTGATCTTGGTGTGGTGCCACTTGCGGTGGATCGGGTCTTCCTTGGTGTAGTCGAGCATGTCGTGCATCCAGCCCATGTTCCACTTGTAGGTGAAGCCCAGGCCGCCCAGGTGCACGGGCCGGCTCACGCCCGGCCACGACGTCGATTCTTCGGCGCACATCACCGTGCCCGGGCATTCATGCTCGACCACCAGGTTCAGGTGCTTGATGAACTCGATCGCCTCGAGGTTCTCGCGCCCGCCGAAACGGTTGGCGACCCACTGCCCCGCCTCCCGCGAGTAGTCGAGATACAGCATCGAGGCCACGGCATCCACGCGCAGGCCGTCGAGGTGGAATTCCTTCAGCCAGAACACCGCGTTGCCGAGCAGGAACGATCGGACCTCGTGCCGGCCGTAGTTGAAGACCAGCGTGCCCCAGTCCTGGTGCTCGCCCTGCCGCGGATCGGCGTGCTCGTAAAGCGCCGTGCCGTCGAAGCGCGCGAGGCCGTGAAGGTCCTTCGGGAAGTGGCCCGGGACCCAGTCGAGAATCACGCCGATGCCGGCGGCATGAAACGCATCGACCAGGGCCTTGAACTCTTCGGGCGTGCCGAAGCGGCTCGTCGGCGCGAAGAAGCCAATCACCTGGTAGCCCCACGACCCGGTGAACGGATGCTCCATCACCGGCAGCAGCTCCACGTGCGTGAAGCCCATCTCCTTCACGTACGGGACCAGGCGATCCGCCATCTCGCGGTAGGTCAGCAGCCGGCCATCGGGCGATCGCTGCCAGCTGCCGAGATGCACTTCGTAGGTCGACATCGGCCGCCGCAGCCACTGCTGTTTCGACCCCCGCGCGTCCATCCACGCCGTGTCCCGCCACTGGTAGCCGCCGCTGTTCCAGACGATGGACGCCGTGCGGGGAGGCGTTTCGAAATGGCGGCCGCAGGGATCGGCCTTGAGCACGCGCGCGCCATCGGCGGCCACCACCTCGAACTTGTAGCGGTCGCCCTGGCCGAGGTCGGGCAGGAAGATCTCCCAGTAGCCGGCCGGCCTGATTGCGCGCATGGGGTGCACGCGCCCGTCCCAGGCGTTCCAGTCGCCCACCACGCTGACCCGCCGGGCGTTCGGGGCCCAGACGGCAAAGTGGACGCCGGTGCGGATGCCGTGGGTGATCGTCCGGGCGCCGAGCGTTTCGTAAATGCGGTGGTGCGTGCCTTCGCCGAGCAGGTGCAGATCGAAATCGGTGAGGACGGGGCCGTAGCGATACGGATCGTCGATCTCGGACACGGAGCCATCGCCCCACGTCACGCGGAGGCGATAGTCGAAGGCCTCCCTGGTTGCCTCCGGGACGATTCTTTCGTAGACGCCCTCGGGGTGGATCCGTGCAAAGCCGTCGATGCCGCGGGTGTTCGGGCGGAAGACGCGAATGGCCAGTCCGCCCGCGACCTCGTGCGGGCCGAGCACCGAGAACGGATCGGGGTGAAGCCCGTTTGCAAGCGCGTCGATGTCGGCGGGTGGCAGGGGGGCGGGCATGAAGCAGAGTTGATTCTATCTGTGGCACGAATTTCTCCACACATGGCAAATTTTGGTAGGGTGTCTGACACCGTATGAACAGACGACGCTTCTTCTCGACCCTGACCGGCGCATTTGCGGCAGGCGCGGCCGCTCCGGCGCTCGCGCAGCAGGCGGCCACCACCCCGCAGCGGATCGACCGGCTCCGCCTCGACGCCGCCGAGAGCATTTTCGGCGTCGACTTCACCGAGGCCGAGGAGCAAATGGCGCTTGGCAGCGTCAACCGCAACCTTGACAGCTTCGAACAGCTGCGCAAGCTGAACGTCCCGCTCGACACCGAGCCGGCCGTGACGTTTCGCCCCTACTTGCCGGGCAGGCGGCCCACCGGCAAGGCCACACCAGGCGCGAGGCTGCGCGTCGCCAAACCGCCGGTGGCCACCGGCCTCACGCCGGAGCAGATCGCCTTGCTGCCGGTCACCGCGCTCGCCGCGATGATCGAGACCAGGAAGATCACGTCCACCGAGCTGACCAGGATCTATCTCGACCGGTTGAAGAAGTACAGCGACACCCTGAAGTGCGTGGTCACGCTCACCGAGGAGCTCGCGCTCGGGCAGGCCGCCAGCGCCGACGCCGAGATCAAGGCCGGCAAGTACCGCGGCCCACTGCATGGCATCCCGTGGGGCGCCAAGGACCTGCTCGCCGTCAAGGGCTACAAGACCACCTGGGGCGCCACGCCCTACAAGAATCAAGTCATCGACCTCGACGCGACCGTTGTCGAGCGCCTGCGCGACGCGGGCGCCGTGCTGGTCGCGAAGCTCTCCATGGGCGCCCTCGCCCAGGGCGGCGTCTGGTTCGGCGGGTCCACGCGCAACCCATGGAACACCGAGCGCGGCTCCAGCGGATCCTCCGCGGGTCCCGGCGCGGCCACGGCCGCGGGGCTGGTGGGGTTCGCGATCGGCACCGAAACGCTCGGGTCGATCATCTCCCCGTCGGTCACCAACGGCGTCACCGGCCTGCGCCCGACCTACGGCCGCGTGAGCCGTTACGGCGCGATGGCGCTCAGCTGGACGATGGACAAGATCGGGCCGATGTGCCGTTCGGTCGAAGACTGCGTGGTGGTGCTGAATGCGATCTACGGCGCCGACGGCCGCGACGACACGGTGATCGACGCGCCCTTCGAGTGGAGCCCGGATCGGCCGTTGGGCTCGCTTCGCGTGGGCTACGTGCAGAAGGAATTCGAGCCGGTGCCCAACACGGCCAACCCGACCGATGCGCAGCGCCAGACGTTCGAGACCCGAAGGACGATGTACGCGGAGGCGCTCAACGTATTCCGGAAGGCCGGCGCCAGGCTCGAGCCGATCGCGATGCCGGACTTCCCCACCGGATCGATCAGCTTCGTGCTGAGCGCGGAAGCGGCGGCGGCGTTCGACGACCTCACGCGCAACAAGGAGCAGCTCGCCTCGCTGACCGGCCAGTCGCCGGGCGACTGGCCCAATACGTTCCGCAGCTCGCGTTTCATCCCGGCCGTCGAGTACATCCGCGCCATGCGGGCGCGGCGCCTGCTGATGCAGGAGATGGACAGGCTGATGGCGCAGTACGACGTCTTCCTGAGCCCGGCGCCCGGCAGCTCGAGCCTCACGATCACGAACCTGACCGGGCATCCGGCGATGGCGCTCAAGTGTGGCTTCATCGACAACATGCCGGCCGCGATCATGGTCACGGGCCGTCTCTACGACGAAGCCACGGTGTGCCGTGTCGCCCTCGCCTACGAGCAGGCGACGGAATGGCACAACAGGCATCCGACGCTCGCTTGAGGGCTTGGGGGCTTGGGGGCTTGGGCTTGGGCTTGGGCTAGCGTAAGCGCTGGCCGGGTTCGACCGTTTGGTTCGCGGGTGGGGACGCGCCCTTCTCCACCCAGCGAACCAGATGGTCGAAGGCCTCACGCACGGTCGGCAGGTACGACGGGCCCTCGCCCATCGCGTTGGCCACATCGGCATCCAACTTCATCCTCGACGTGGCGATGTACTGAAACGACATCACGCCATCGTCATCGCTCGACATGTGCCACACGCCTTCGACTTGATACAGGCGGTGGTTGGCCCGCGGCTGCGCGCGTTCGCTGTAGGCGCGCAGCTCGCGGATGACGAGATCGTCCCACGTCCCGACGACTTCGATCGTCGGCACCTGGACACGGCCGGTGGTGTTCTCGGCCGCGGCCGGCGGCCGCGCCGCCGCCGCCACGGCGCCCGCGCCGGTGTAGGGCCAGAGCCGGCGCGCGTCGACCGGCGTGCCGATGGCCTCCGCGTACGCGCGCATCCTGGGATCGGCGGGTGAGATGCCGAAGTGCGCGCGCGGATCGATCAACGGCCAGAGCGCGGCCATGCGGGTCTGGCGATCGAGCCGCGTGACCAGATCGCCGCCGGCCCCGGCGATGATGAGCGTGCCGGCATACACCTTCCGCTCATCTTCGGCCGCCAGTCTGGCGATCCCGCCGCCGGCCGAGAGCCCGACCAGGTAGGTCCGCGTCACGGCCTTGCCGCCGCGCCGTGCCACCTCCGCTGTCGCGATCTGCGTGAACTGATACGTGAGCGCCAGGCCGTCCGTGCCGTTGCCGCCGCCGTCGCGATCGAAGCTGGCATAGGCGAATCCCGCGGCCAGGGCGTGACGCCCGATCACGTCGTCCAGCGCCGTTTCGTCGGTGCCGATCACGTTGCCGGCGCGGTCGAAGTTGTTGCCGCCGCCCCCGCCATGCGCGCCGATCACGAGCGAGCCGTTCCAGGCCTGTTCGGGGACCCGCACCACGAAGCGCTTAGTGAACGGCGGCGCCGCCTGGCCGGCGGCAGGTGCGGCCGCGGCGGCGCAGAGCCAACCGAGAAGCAGGAGTCGCATGGGCGACATTATCTTCGCACCTTGGCTATGATGGTGGGATGACGACCGCGACGTTCAAGACCACCGAGGGCACATTCAAGGTCAAGCTCTACGACGACAGGGCGCCGAAGACCGTCGCCAACTTCGTGGGCCTTGCCGAAGGCACGAAGGAATGGACCGACCCGAAGTCGCGCCAGAAGGTCACCCGGCCGTTCTACGACGGCCTGACCTTCCACCGCGTGATCGAGGGCTTCATGATCCAGGGCGGGTGCCCGATGGGCAACGGCATGGGCGGCCCGGGCTACCAGTTCGCCGACGAGTTCGGCCCCGGCCTGCGGCACGACCGCGACGGGCTGCTGTCGATGGCCAACGCGGGCCCCAACACCAACGGCAGCCAGTTCTTCATCACGCTGGCGGCCACGCCGTGGCTCGACAACAAGCACGCGATCTTCGGCGAGGTGATCGAGGGGATCGACGTGGTGCGGGCCATCGGCAGGGTGAGGACGGGGCCGCAGGATCGGCCGGCGAAAGAAATCAAAGTCGAATCGGTCACGATCGAGAAGGGGTAGATGGGCGACCCGGCGTCTTTGATGCCTCTCGTCTACGACGAGCTGCGTCGGCTCGCCGCCAGCTACCTCCGCAACGAGAAGCCGGGGCAGACGCTGCAGGCCACGGCGCTCGTGCACGAGGCCTACGTGCGGCTCAGCGCCGAGCGCGGGCAGCCGTGGAACAACCGCACGCACTTCCTCGCGATCGCCGCGCTGTCGATGCGCCAGATCCTGGTGCAACGGGCGCGCGCGCGTCATGCCGACAAGCGCGGCGGCGACGCCGAGCGCATCACGCTGGACGAATCGCTGCTCGCCGGCCCGGCCGAATCCGGACCGGGCGGCGTCGACATGATCGCGCTCGACACCGCGCTCGAGCGCCTCGCCGCGTTCGATGCGCAGCAGGCCAAGATCGTCGAGCTGCGCTACTTCGGCGGCATGACGGTGGAAGAAACCGCCGACGCGCTCGACATTTCGCCCGCCACCGTGAAGCGCCACTGGACGATCGCGCGCGCGTGGCTGCGTAAGGAGCTTGGCGGACAGGAGCCTGTCCGCCGAAGCCTTGGCGAAGGCGGATGACTCCGGAACGCTGGCAGCGCATCGGCGCGCTGTTCGAACAGGCGCTGTTGCAGCCGGACGAGGCGCGGGCGCCGTTCGTCCGCGCCTCGTGCGAGGCGCCGGACATCCAGGACGAGGTGCTGGCGCTGCTCGACTCGCACGACGGCACGGCGGGCTTTCTCGAACCGCCGTCGCATCTCGAGCCTGGCGCGAAGGTGGGCGCCTACACGATCGGCCGGATCCTCGGCCGCGGCGGCATGGGCGTCGTCTACCTCGCCGACGACACGCGCCTCCATCGCCCGGTGGCGCTGAAGGCGCTGCCCCCGCACCTGTTCCGCGACGGCCGGATGCGGGCGCGGCTCCGGCAGGAGGCGCGCGCGGCCGCGGCGCTTTCGCATCCTGCGATCGCGACCGTGTATGCGCTCGAGGAGATCGACGATCAGCTCTTCATCGCGTCGGAGTATCTCGAAGGGCGGACGCTGCGCGAGGAGCTGTCGGCGGGGGCGATGCCGCCGGCGACGGCCATCGCAACGGCGATCGTCCTCGCCCGCGCGCTGGCGGCCGCGCACGAGCGCGGCATCGTGCATCGCGACCTCAAGCCCGAGAACATCGTCCGGGTCGCCCTTCGACACTCCGACGGGGCGAGCTCAGGGCAGGCCGGCGGCATGGTGAAGATCCTGGATTTCGGCCTGGCGCAATTCGACGTGGCCGCGCAGGACCTGGCATCGGTCACGCGGCTCACCGATCCCGGCGTGGTGGCCGGCACGCCGCCGTACATGGCGCCGGAACAGCTGCTCGGCCAACCCACCAGCGCGCGCACCGATCAATTCGCCTTCGGCGTGCTGTTGTACGAGTTGCTGGCCGGCCGCCACCCCTTCGGCGGCGGCTCGCTGCCCTCCGTGATCGCGCGCGTGCTGGCGGCCGATCCCGAAGCGGCCCCGGCGATCTCCAGCGACGTGTGGCCGATCATCGAACAGTGCCTGCAGAAGAAGCCGGACGATCGCTTTGCCACGACGGCCGAATTGGTAACCGCCCTCGAGCACCTGGGCACCCTTGGCCCGCCTTCGCTCGCGCAAGGATCGCGCGCGAGCTACGGCGAGGTCCCGCCGAAGCGGCCTTCGGCCGCGAAGGCGGACACCGAAAGTAGCGCTCTGGGTTGGTGGCATACCCACCAACTCGTGGTCGCGTTAGCGTATTGGTTGATGGCCTGGCCCGCGTGGTACGTGCACAAGTGGACCGG
>Ga0156330_1104_pt6 | contig 15033 bp, 13 predicted proteins | sample RifCSPlowO2_12_FD_107978 | JGI IMG/M metagenome (GOLD analysis project Ga0156330, IMG submission 107978) | Acidobacteria bacterium RIFCSPLOWO2_12_FULL_67_14b | reverse complement strand
CGGGGCGCTGGCGGCCGCGCGTTCAGCCAGGCGTCGAGAACGCCGCGAATGCGGTCCACGTGGTTCGCCACCGGATCGGCATCGCCGTAGGCAATCAGTTGCATCGCGGGATCGCGATCCGCGATCGGCCGGAGCGCCCGCGTGACGTCGCTCTGCTCGTGGAACACGGCGAGAATCGGACGGCCGCTGGCCAGGGCGATGTGCAGCTTGCTCGCCGTGTATCGCGCCTCCGTGGTCCCGAGCAGCAACACCGCGCCGCTGGCGAGCAACGCCCGGAGCGCGTCCATGAACGGCACCCGCGGGGCGTGCTCGGTCACCAGGTCCTCGATTCCGAACTGCCGGGCCAACGGGCTCACGCGACCCTCGGCGTCGGCCCGGGCCTGATTGCTCGTGCCGATGAAATGCAGGTGAAGGCGCGACACCCGCGCGGGATCGGCCGCGCGAATCGCCGCGATCGCGGTGAAGAGGGCGCGGACCGTGTCGACGCCAAGCGGCAGCAACGTCCCCGCGTAGCACAGGTGCAACCGGCCGTCCTGCGGGGGAAGCCAGGGCGCCGGCCGCGGATGCGCGCGCGCCCAGTCGAGGTCGGCGGCATTCATGCCGATCGGCAGCGTCGCTCGCGGACGGCCGGCCAACACGGGGTACCGCGCGGCCAGCTCCTCCAGCAATGTCGACGAGACGCCGGTGACGGCGTCGGCGTGCGGCACGACGTGCCGTTCCAGCATCGATGTCACGGCCCGGCTCACGCGGCTGCGCAGGTCGGGCGACCCGTCGTCGCCGCCGCCGACGGTCAGGCCCCACGCCCCCACCCACGGATCCTGCAGATCGAGCACGAACGGCAGGCGGCGCGTGCGCTTCAGCCACGGGCCGATCAGCGCTGGATACGTCGGGTAGGTCGTGATGAACACCACGTCGATGCCGCGGTCGGCCACCAGCGCTGCGGCGGCCCGCCGCAGCGCGCTCAACGCGCGCAGGCCCAGGTCGCCCACGCCAAACCGCCGCGTCGTCTGGTGCGGCCAGGCCGGGCACCGGACGACATCGAGATCGGCGGGCAACGCGGCGGCGAGCTCCTCGTCCAATTGCCCTTCGTACTCGCGCGGGTCAACGGTGAGGATCGTGGGCCGCCATCCAAACGATGCCAGTGCCGGCGCCAGCACGCGAACGCGGTGCGCGGCGGCGGTGGCATCCGGCGGGAAGTGCGGGCTGATCATGAGGACGCGGCCCGGCATCGATCAGGCTTGCGCCACCTCTCGATAGAGCGCCTCGTACTCGCTCGTGATCACCTCGTCGCTGAAGCGGCGTTCGCCTTCGGCGCGGCATCGGGCGCGATCGATCGCCGGCAGCTGCGGGATCACCGCCGCCAGCTCCCCAGCCGTGGTTCTGACAAAACCAGTCACGCCGTCGGTGATCCCTTCGGGCACGCCGCCGCGCGCCAGCGCCACGACCGGCGTGCCGCACAGCAGCGCCTCGGGCAGGACCACGGGGAACGGCTCTTCCCACTCGATCGGCAGGAGGAGCGCCGCCGCGTCCCCGAGCAGCGTCTGCTTCTGCGCGTCGTCGACCGGGCCGATGTAACGAATCTGCGTGTCGTTGAAGCGGGGCTTCAGCTCGCGCTCGAAGTACTGCCGTTCGTCGGGGAGGCGCGACACGTTCCCCGCGATGACGAGCGTGCGGCCCGTGGCCAGCGCGATGTCGATGGCGGTGTGCGCGCCCTTGCACCGCTCCAGCCGGCCGAGGAACGCCAGCGGCGCCCGCGCGGCGTCGACGCCGAGCGACACGCGGTACAGCGAGGGCCGCGCACAGTTGTAGACCACGCGCCAGTCGCCGCCGCCGGGTTGGCCGAACCGGCGAATCGCATCGCTGACGGCCGTGTAGATCAGACGGCGGCCGCCAAGCCGGGTCACCAGGCGCATGTTCGCCGGATTCACACGGCGCATGTAGGTTTGCAGCTTGCCGACACGTGACCGGAGCACCGGCAGGAGGTAGGCGAGCCGGCCGAAGTTGTGCACGACATCGAACTGGCCGGGTCGCGCGATCAACCGGGCGGCGAGCGCCGCGGTGTTGCGCACGTTGCTCCACCTGGTCCACTCGCCTTCGCGGCCGAACGCCTCGACGCGGGCCGTGCTCCGCGAGCCGGGCGCCGCCCAGAGCGTGACGGCATGGCCGCGCTCGATCAGCCGCTCGGCGAGGTCCGCCACCACCCGCTCGATGCCGCCGTAGTGCAGCGGCGGAACCGGGATCAGCGGATCCATGATCAGCAGGATCTTCATCACGTAATCCGGGCTCCGGGCTCCGGGCTCCGAGAGCCGGGAGCCGGAAGCCGGGAGCGGACCAAATCGATCAACTTGTCGCGCTGAGACGGATGCTCCCAGTGCCAGCGCCGCGCCGCCGCGCGCCAGGCGTCCTCGCGTGCAAGGGCCAGCGCCGCGCGGTCGTCGTGCCATCGCCGCAGGTGATGCGCGAGGCCGGCGATGTCACCAGGCTTCACCGACGCCAGGCCGGCGCCCAGCTCCGGCGCGACCTCGCGCATGCCGAGCGTGTCGGTGGCGATCACCGCAAGGCCCGCGGGCAAGTAGGTGAGCAGCTTGTTGGAAACGCACAGATTCCTGTTCTCGACGGTGGGCAGCTCGAGGCTCAGGCCGATGTCGTGCGGGGCTGCGAGCGCCACCATCTGGTCTGGCGGCGCGGGCGGCCGCACGTCGAGCGTGAGGCGCGGCGCCGTCGCGGCGATCCGGGCGCGAAGCCCGGCAAGGTAGGTGCCGTCTTCCCTCCCGCGCACTTCGAGGGCGATCGGGACGCCGGCGAGCGCCGCCGCGTCAACAAACAGTTCGAGCCCGCGACCCGCGCTGATCGTCTGGCTGAACCAATAGCAGCGCAGCGCGCCCGCACGCGGTTCGATCACCGGCCGCACGGATGGCAGCGGGAAGACGTTGTACAGCGTCTCCACCTCGCGCCCATACCGTTCCTGGTAGGCGGCGCCGATCGCGTGGCTGCTCGCGGTCAGCAGGCTGGCACCGCCCACGATCGCCGACTCGATCCGCGACGCCAGCGCATGTTGCACACGGGCGTCAGGGCCCTCGCGTTCGGCCGTGTGGAGGTCCTCGAAGTCGAGCCCGTAGGGCCGCCGGGCCCGGACCGCGGCTGCCGCCACCGCGGCCAGCGCGCCCGTGGTGCCGCCGTAGAAAAAGTCGCACGGCTCGGCGAGGGCCGCGCGCACCAGCTCCGGATGGACGTAGCTGAACGACCGCGTGACCGCCCACCACGGACCGCGCTCGGCACCCGCCACGGCCACGATCGCCAAGGCGGCCCGTCTGCGCGCCCGCGCGTATTGCGAGAAAACGGGCGCCGTGCGCCGGTGGTAGTCGACGATCACCGGCGTCCACGCGCGGCTCGCGATCAGGCGGGCGTCGGTCGCCACCGCCCAATCGATGAAACGCGTGCAGACCAGCCGCACATCGAATCCGGCGCCGGCCAGCGCGTCGGCCGCCTTCACCATCCGCGGACACGTGCTCGGATGTCCGGCGGTGATCACCGTGACCCGCGCCCGTGCCGTCATCGACCCGCCGGCCTCAGGACCACGACCGCGCGATCCGGTTCAGCAGGTGCGCCACCGTCACGCCGTTGGTGATGGTGAAGCGCGGCAGCAACAACCGATCGGCACCGCGCCGGGCCAGGCCGCTTTCGGCCGTGAACGCCAGGTCCGCGCCGGCGGCGGCGACGAGTTGGCGCGTCTCGTCCGACAGGTCGAGGCCCACGCGCCCGTTCGGATACGCGAACGCGCGCATCCGGCGGCCGGTCCACCGCTCGATCGCGTCGGCGCAGGCCTGGATCTCGGCGGCTTGGACCTCACGCGGCGCGCGCGCGAGGATCGGGTGGTTCTCGGTGTGGCCGCCCACCTCGATCCGGCCGCTGGCCGACAGGTGCGCGACCTCGTCGGGGGTCAGCAGCGCGCGCGGATCGCTGCGCGACACCGCGCACGGCACGCCGTCAATCGCTTTCGCCCACTCCTGGTGCGACAGGCTCTTGAGGGCTTCGACCGCGGGCTCGCCGCGCGCGCTGGCCACGGCGTCGTACCACAGCATCTCGTTCCGGGCCACCGCCCCGGTCGCCACGAACACGGCGGCGGACAGGTTGAGGGCTTCCAGCACCGGCAGGCCTTCCGTCAGCACCGATCGATACCCATCGTCGAAGGTGATCACCACCGGGCGCGGCGGCAGGGCGCGCTCGCCACCAAGCGACGCGCGCCAGTCGTCGAGGGAGATCGGGTGCGCGTAGCGCACGATCGCGCGGCAGTGCGCGGCGAACGTCGACGCGCGGACGTGGATGCCCTCGAACGGCATCACGCCCTCCGGATCCCGATCGCACCTCAGCCCGTGGTAGCACAGCACCGCCACGCCGGGCAGCGTCCGGCGGCGCGCGAGCCACCCGAACAGAGCCGCGATCGGCGGTTTGTTCAGCGGCATGATCTCAGGGCTTCCGGCAGCAGATGGTGATCAACACGGGAAACCGATCGTCCTGGTACTCGAGCTCGTGCGCGTCCAACTCTTCGACCGCAATGCCGTGCAAACCCGCCACCGCCGCCAGGCAGTTGCCCGACGCATCGATCTCGACCTCGCAACCGGGCCAGACGCGGGCGGCGATCAGGCGCCACCCCTCGGCGGAGCACCGCCAGAAGTCGGCGTTCGGTTCGGTGAGCCGCGCCAGTCCGGCGGCGGACGCGAGCAGCGTGCCGCCAGGCTTCAGCATCCGCATGGCGTTCTTCAGCGCCGGCTCGAGGTCGCGGAGGTGCTGCAGCGTGTTGGGCAACAGCACACAGTCGTAGGTCGCCTCCGGGATCAGGCGATCGGCCAGGGCGAGATCGCAGAGGTGCGTGGGCGCAAACTGGGGCGTGATGTCGAGCGTGTGCGAGACGCGCACGTCGCGTCCGAACTTCTTCGTATAACTGTTCACCTGGATCTCGAGGACGGTGCCCGTGATCGCGGCGGCGTGCGCCGACAGGAACCGGTCGAGGTAGAAGCGATCGATCGGCGTGCCGCGATCAAAGCCGTACGACTCGGAGATCGGGCGCGTCCGCCGGAGGTTGCCCCACCGCACCGCCGGCAGGCCGCGCTCGATCACGCGGGCGCGCACCAGCATGGCCGGCGACAGCCAGCGGCGGGCGAGCGAACGGATCGTGCCGGTCATGCCTGATAGAGGCGGAGGTATTCGGCGGTGACCGCGTCGAACAGCCGGACCGCCGGCAACTGCGTGCGCCACGTGTCGATGCGGGCGGGGTCGTGCGCCAGCTCGGTCAGCAAGCCGGCGAGCCGGCGGACGTCGCCCGGCGGGTACAACGCGCCGTTCACGCCGTCGCGGATCAATTCGGAGAGGGCGGGAATGGCGCTGCCGACAACGGGAGTGCCGACGGCGTGCGCTTCGAGCGCGATGGTCGGCCCGCCTTCGAGTGCCCGCGAGGGGCACACCAGCACGTCGAGCGATGCCAGCAGGGCGGGAATCTTATGCGGGTTCACCGGATCCTCGAACACCACCCGCGCATCGCGCGCGGCCAGCCGCCGGCAACGCTCGAGGATCGTTCGTTCGTGTTCGCCGCTGGCCAGGGCGACGACGCGCGCCTGGATCGGCACGGCCTTCTTCATCAACACCACCGCACGAACGAAGTCTTCGAGGCCCTTGATGTCTTCGGCCCGCCCCACGTAGCCCACTGCGATCGGGCTGGTCGTGGGCGCCTGCTGCGGCGGCGCCTTGGACGGCCAGCCGCCGATCCGCGGCGCCACGCCCAGGCGGTTGAGCACCACCTTCTCTGGGGGGGCGCCATTGGCCATCAAGGCTTCGGCCGCCCACCGGCTCAACACGACGAAGGCATCGACGAGCGAGAACAGCCGCTCCTGCGCCGCCATGTTGGCGCGAATCAGCGACGGCATGGCGAACAGCGTGCCGACGCGGCCGGGCAGGTCGACCGACGCCGGCGCCACGCGCTCCACGCGGCTGGCCAGCGCGCCGGCCCACGGCGGCACCCCGCGTTTCTGCAGCGCGCAGGTCGCGCATTTGATCGGCTCGGCCACGCCGTCGCACAGCGCTCGACCCAGGCGCAGCATCGTGCCCCGCTCGCAGAGAAAGCCGAGGCTCGCCGAGTGGCTGGTGACGATCACGCGCGAACCGGCCGCGCGGGCGGCGGCCACTTCCGCCAGGCCGAGCCCGGTCACGAAGGTGTGAACGTGCACGACATCCGCGTGCGCCGACGACAGCCAGCGATGGAAGCGCTCGGCGCCGCGCACCAGCGCGAACCCCCGCGCCTCGTCACGCGTGATCGACTCCGGAATCGGATACCGATACACCGGGATGCCATCGTGCGCATAGTGGCGCTCCGAGGTGTGCGCGGCATCGGGCGCGGCCACGAGCACGTCGTGCCCGAGCCGCCGCAGGCGGTCGGACAGCGCCGCGACGTAGAGCTCCGTGCCCCCGAGAGAATCGGGTGCGTACCACCCCGCCGCCTGGACGATGCGCACGGGTCCCTAGGCCTTCCGTGTCCAGTCGGGAACCAGGAACTCGCCGTTCGCGGCAACGGGCGTCCCGGCCATCATCCGCCGCGAGGGCCGGCGCAGGTACCGGATCCAATCGCGCATGGTCAGGCCGGCATGCCGCAGGCGGTACGCGAACAGGCTGAAACGTCCGGCCCGCAGGTCGCGCCGCAGCAGCTTGACCGTGCTCCAGGCCTGGTTGATGCGGGCCTGCTCGAGCTCGCGGCCCTCGAGCGGACAGCCGGCGCTGTGGAGCGCCGCCCACGTGGCGCCCGGCACGAGGGCGTACTCGCGCATGGCGCGCTCGCCGGCGAACTCCTGGCCGGGATGCACGCGATACCAGAACAGGTCCGATGGCACCAGCAGCACCGGTGTCCGCGCGCAGGCGCGCAGCCAGAACAGGAAATCCGACGGCACGCCGGCGTCGTCGAACCCGCCGAGCTCGGCGAAGACCTCGCGCCGGAACAGCGCGCAGGCCGGCCCGCAGTTGAACATCCCGTAGCCGAGAAACTCGCGCTGATACGACTGGCGCGGCGTGGACAGCATCGGCGCCGGTCCGCCGGGCCACGAGGCGCCGGGCGAGAGGGCGAAGCCGGCCCGCGGTTCCGCCTCGAGCAGCGGCACCATCACCGACAGGCAATGCGGATACATCAGGTCGTCGGAGTCGTGGTACTTGAGGTAGGTCCCGCGCGCGAGCGTGGCCGCGTGATTGCGGTTGCCGAACTGGCCGAGGTTGCGGTCGTTCACGACGACGCGGACGCGCGAATCGCGGTGCTCGAACGTCCGCGCGACCTCGACCGTGCGGTCGGTCGACTGGTTGTCGGTGACGATCACCTCGAAGTCGGTGAACTGCTGCGCGAGCACGCTCTCGAGCGACGCGGCGATGTACTTCTCGCGGTTGTAGGCCGTGACCAGGACGCTGACCGCTGGCGCGCTCATGTGTGTCGCTCCGGCGCCGTGAGCCGCGCGCGGGCCCAGGCCACCGTCCGCGCGAGGCCGTCGGCAAACGGGGTCCGGGCTTCGAAGCCCAGGTCGCGGCGCGCGGCGGCCACGTCGGGGACCAGCTCGCGAAGATCATCGGGACGGGTCGGGCGCGCGCCGAACATCAGCCTGCCCGGCCCGCCGACCAGGCGGGCCACCTGCTCGAGGGCCGCCCGCACCGTCGTCGGCCGGCCCGTGCCCACGTTGTAGATCGCCCCGGGCTCGAGACCGGCGACGGTCGCGGCCCGCAGGATCGCATCCACGTGATCGTCCACGTACGAAAAGTCGCGGAGCTGGCCGCCGTCGGTGAGCGCCACGTCCTGGCCGAGCAGCAACGCCTCGATCGCGTTGGGAATGGCGCGCAGCGGATCGTCGCCGGGGCCGAACGGGCCGTAGGGACGCAGCACGACCACCTCGCGGCCGGACTCGCGGGCCTGGGCCGTGGCCAGCGTCACCGCCGCGTGCTTGGCTGCGGGATACGCCGACGCAGGCCGGCAGGCCATTCGCTCGTGCGCGGCGCCGAAGACCTGGCCATACTCGGCGCACGTGCCGGTCATCACCAGGCGCGATCGCGCGGGCAGCGCCTGCAGGAGGTTCCAGGTCCCCAGGACATTGACCTCGACGATGCGTTGCGGATCGCGCTCGGCGCTGCTGGCGCCATACGCGGCGAGGTGGATCACCACGTCCGGATCGATGGCCCGCACGACCCCGACCACGCGGCGGCCCTCGTCGAGAGTGAGCTCGTGCCACGACACCGGCGGCACGGGCACGCGCGGCGCGCGGTGCGCCGCCGTCCGCAGAGCATGGACCTCCGCGCCCTCGGCGGCCAGCGTGGCGGTCACGTGGCTTCCCAGGAAGCCGGTGGCGCCGGTGACCAGCACCCGGGCGCCCGCCAGTGACCTCCGTGGTTGGAACATCAGCTGCCTTCGTACTGCGCAATCTGTTGTTCGCAGATCGATCGCATGTTCTGGCCGGCGGCGTCGGCCTGGTACCACTCGACGGTCCGGGCGACCGCCGCCTCGAATCCCCACCGCGGCCGCCACGAGAGGTCCCGGCCCGCCTTGGCGATGTCGAGACGCAGCAACCCGGCCTCGTGCGGGTGATCGGGTGACGACCGATCGATCCACGCCCCGCTGCCCCAGCGTTCTATTACTGCGTCGGTCAGTTGTCCCACGGTGCGCGTATTGGCGATCGTGGGACCGAAGTTCCACGCATCGGCGGCCTGGGCGCGGACCGCGAGCTGGGGCGAGAGCAGGCGCGACGCCAGCAGCAGGTACCCCGACAGGGGCTCGAGCACGTGCTGCCACGGTCGCACCGCGCGCGGGTTGCGCACGTCGATGGCGCGGCCCGCGCGTAGCGCGGCGATGGCATCCGGCACGATGCGGTCGGCGGACCAGTCGCCGCCGCCGATGACGTTGCCGGCGCGCGCGCTCGCGGCCCACACCCGATCGCCGAAGAAGCTGCGGCGGTAGCTGCTGATCAGTACTTCCGCGGCGGCCTTGCTCGCGCTGTACACGTCACGGCCACCCAGCTGATCGCCCTCGCCGTAACCGCGCTCCCACTCGTGGTTCTCGTAGCACTTGTCGCTCGTGATGAGGACGAGGCGGACGGGCTCGTCGATCTTCCGCGCCAGTTCCAGCACGTGCGCCGTTCCAAGCGTGTTCGTGGTCACCGTCTCGAGCGGATCGCGATAGCTCTGCCGGACGATGGCCTGCGCGGCCAGGTGGAACACCACCTCGGGCGCCGTGTCCCGCCAGACGCGCTCGAAGGTGGCGAGGTCGCGGATGTCGGCCTCGACGTGGCGGACGAGCCCGCCGACGCCGGCGGCGGCGAACAGCGTCGGCCCGTCGACGGCCGGCAGGCTGTAGCCGGTGACCTTCGCGCCCAGCCGCGCCAGCCAGATCGCGAGCCATCCGCCCTTGAACCCCGTGTGCCCCGTGAGCAGCACGCGGCGTCCCGACAGCGCGGAGCCAATCGCGTCGTTCACTTGGGGTCCCACACCAGCCACGGCGCGCCGCCGCCCGACCACAGGCGCGTGAGCTGCTGCAGATCGCGCGGCGTGTCCATGCAGAACCAGAAACCCTCGTGCGGATACGCCATCAGCTGGCCGTCCGCCGCCAGGCGCCTCAGGGGCTGCTCTTCGAGCATCACCGCCGGATCGTCCGGCAGGTAGGCGAGGGCGCCGCGCGAGAAGACGAAGAACCCGCCGCTGATCCAGCCGGCCGACACCTGCGGCTTCTCGTTGAACTCGTGCACGGCGCCGCGGTCGCCGATCTGGAGCTCGCCGAAGCGGCCCGGCGGGTGCACGGCGGTCACCGTGGCGAGCTTGCCGTGGGCCCGATGAAAGGCCACGACCTGGGTGAAGTCCACGTCGCAGACGCCGTCGCCGTAGGTCACCGCAAACAGATCGTCGGCGGGATCGAGGTGCGCCGCGCCCAGCCGGACGCGGTAGCCGGTCATGCTGTCGAGGCCGGTCTCCGCCAGCGTGATGCGCCACCCGCCCTCGTCGGATTGGCCCAGCGCCACGGGCCGTTGGGCGTCCGACAGGTCGAGCCGCACGTCGTGGATCATCAACGAGAGGTTGAGGAAGTACTGCTTGATCGCGTCCGATCGGTGTCCGAGACACAGCACGAAATCGCGGAAGCCCCAATGGGCGAAGCCTTTCATGATGTGCCAGAGGATGGGCCGGCCGCCGATGGGCACCATCGGCTTGGGCAGATCGGCGCTCGCGCCGGCCAGGCGCGTCCCCTGGCCGCCGCACAGAATCATCACCTTCATGCCGGTTTCCCCTGGTAGCGGCGGATCAGCGTCCGCGCGGCCTTGACGGCCGCATTCGGGATCCACGGTTGATCGAGTCGCGTGCGATACGGCACGCCGACGTTCGCGGGCCGGGGACGGCGCAGTTCCCGCCACCGCGCGTAGAGCGCCTGGTACGATCGGGTCCGCTCGACCGGATCGAAGCGCGCGGCGACCGAGTCGCGGCACGCCCGGCTCATCGACTCGAGCCGCCCGCGATCGCGCGCCAGCGCCGCGATGGCGTCGGCAAACCCGCCGATGTCCCCGACCGCCGGCAACAGCCCGGTGACGCCGCGATCGACGATCTCCGGCACGCCGCTCGGGATGTCGCTGACCACGGGCACGAGCCCCGCCCCCATCGCTTCGACGAGGGCCACCGGAAATCCTTCGGCGCGCGTCGGCAGCACGAAGATGTCGGCATCCGGCAGCCGCGCCAGCATCGCCTCGGGCGCCAGCACGCCCGCCCACGAAATGTGCGCGCCGGGCCACCGCGATTGCAGCGCTCGAGCGTCGGGCCCGCCGCCGGCAATCGTCCACGTGACCGGCACGCCGCGCTCGCGCAGCGCGGCGTCGATCGCGGGAAGGTCGAACACGCCCTTCTGGCCGTGCTCCAGGCGGCCCGCGAACATCAGGCGCAGCGGCCCCCCGTGTGGCTGCCTCGCCCGCGCCGGCATCGGCACGCCGTACGGCAGGTGATGAATGTCGCCCTCGCGATGCGGCAACCGCCGCCGCAGGCCGTCCCTCATCGCCGTGCCGTAGGCGATGAACACGTCGATCACCGCTTCGTGACGCGCCGCCAGGTCGTAGTAGTAATCATGGTCGCCGTGCAGGATCAGCGCCACCATTCGGCCGAGGTCGAAGGCATGCGCCACCGCCAGCTCGATCTGATCGTTGGCCACGAGCACGCCGCCGCCATCGGGAATTGCGCGGCGCACGCGGTTCAGCACGGCATAGAGGTTTTCCGTCGGACTCCGGTAGCGGACCGTCGATTGCGAGTCGGCGCGCAGCGCGCCGCCATAGCGCGTGTCGGTGGACAGGACGTTGTCGGTCAGCACGGCGTGATACGAAAAGCCGTCCGGCGATCGCGACTCGATCAGCGCCCGGACGATGTTCATCATGCCGCCCATCTTGTCGGGCACGACGTAGACGACGCTGGGGGAAATGTTCATGCGGCGGCGGGCCGGCGCCAGGCCTTGACGATCACGATCCAGATCGGCGGCGGACCGGCAAACGGCGATCCCGCGGTGTCGGCGGCCCGCCACGAGGCGGGCACCAGGTTCGACAGTGCGGTCACAAACCCCGCCCGTTCGAGCAACTCCAGGCAGGCGGGCAGCTGGCGCCGGCCGGGAACGAAGTCGTGGACTTCCATGTGAATGGCGGCGACGTGGCCGAGCACGTCTTCGCAGTCGCGCAAGACGTCGCCCTCGGCGCCTTCGATGTCGAGTTTCAGCAGGTCGATCGGCTCGCGCGCGATCCAGTCGCGCAGGCGCACGGCGCGCACCTGGATCGTCGGCGCGGCCATCGACGCCGTGACCCCGGCGATGGCGCCGGAATCGCTGCCCTCGGCCAGGAACGACACCTCGCCCGGCGCGGTCCACACCGCGGCCGACACGCACTCCACGTCTTGAGCGTCGTTGCGCGCGAGGTTGCTGACCAGGACCGTGGCCAGCGACGGATCCGCCTCGAACGCCGTGACGCGGGCCTTCGGATGCGCCCGCTTGATGGCGAGCGTCGCGAGGCCGATGTTCGCGCCGCAGTCGAGGACCCGCGGGGTCTCGGTGGTGGCGCGGAACGCCAGGCTGTGGTGGACGAAGAGCTCCTCCCACTGCGGGCAGGTGGAGAGCAGGTCGACGTAGTCGAGCTCGTAGTGCATCGCCTGCACGCGTCCCCGCGTGTGGCGGGGCACCCGATCCGCCAGCCGGCACATCCGGCGCCACGCGGCCTGCTCCGGCGTGGGGTTGAGGCGGCGCCACGCGGCGCCGGCGTAGTACCGCAGGGCGCGAAGGCGGCTCATCGCGTGGTCCGCGCCCGCGCGGCCTCCTCGAGAAAGTGGCCGAGCACGCCCAGCGTCCATGGGCGCGACCAATGCGCCTCGCCGTCCTGCCACTCGCGCCAGACGCGAGCGATCTCGGGCGTCACCCAGCCCGCCGACGACAGGTGCGCCAGGCCGGTAACGATCGGCTCGGCCAGCGGGCCCTTCATCCACTCCTCGAACGGCAGGGTGAATCCCCGCTTCGGCGCCTGCGTCACGGCCTCGGGAAGGGGGATCGGCGCGGCGGCGACCAGCAGGCGCTTGCGCGACAGCCACGCCGGGTGCGCCCCGATCGCCGGCCACACCGTGTCGAGGAGCTCGTGATCCACAAACGGCACGCGCACCTCGAGCCCGTGCGCCATCGACATGGCGTCGACATCGCGCAACAACTGGCTGCGAAGATAGACCGTGGACTCGAGCCGGGCGACGGACGCCTCGGGCGTTTCGTCACCGCGCGGCGCCAGCATCGCGTCCTCGACGGCGGTGACGCGATCGAGCGCATCCGCCGATCCGGCCAGCGCGGGGCCGGCGAAGGCCGCGGCCTCGGCCGGCATCAGGAACCCGCGCAGCGCGCGATAGAGCTCGCCCGGCTGCCCGCGGCTGTCGGCGAAGTGCCGCCACTTCACGCCGCGGCCCTCGCGCGCGGCGGCGCTCGCCGCGCGCCCCGCCAGCGGCAGCAGGGGGCCGAGCGCCCGCGACCAGCCGAGCGCGCGCGGGAGGCGCTGGAACGAGGGATAGCCGCCGAACATCTCGTCGCCGCCCACACCGGACAACACCGCCTTGACGCCGGTCGCGGCCACCGCACGCGAGGCGTAGAACGTGTTGACGGCGTCGCCCGTGGGCTGATCCAGCGCATCCAGAATGGTCGGCCAGTCGCGGGCCACCGTGCCCGCGTCCACGTGCAGCGTGTGATGCACGGTCTCGAAGCGCGCGGCCACCTCCTGCGCCTCGCGCGCTTCGGAGTACCGATCCTCGCCGACGACGACGGTGTAGGTGTGCAATTGCCGGCCGGCCGCGCGCGCGGCCGACACCACGGCGGCTGAATCGATGCCGCCCGACAGGAACAACCCGACGGGCACGTCGGCGACCAGGTGCGCCGTCACGCTGTCCACGAGCGCGGCGCGCGTGTGGGCCACCAGTTCGTCGATGGGCACCGGCCGCGGCGCGCCGCTCCACGCCGTGCGCACGTCGGCAAACCGCCCGCCGGTGGCGCGGCCGTCCGCCGTCCACCGCCGCCACGTGCCGGGCTCGAGGGCGGTCACGCCGCGCAGCCACGTCAGCGGCGGCGGAATGCTGCCCCACCGCAAGTACGCCAGCACGCCCGCCGCGTCGACCTCCGGCGCGACCAGGCCGCTGCCGACCAGCGATCGGATTTCGGAGGCGATGGCCACCTGCGCGGGCGACTCGGCGACGTAGAGCGGCTTGATGCCGAAGCGATCGCGCGCCACCAGCAACGAGCGCTCCTGCGCATCCCAGAGCGCGAGCGCGAACATCCCGCGCACCTGGGCCAGCGCGCCGGGGCCGTCGAGCGCGAGCAGCCGCAACAGAACCTCGGTGTCGGCGTGGGTCGAGAACCGCTCGCCGCGCGATTCGAGCCGCGCCTTCAGGTCGCGAAAGTTGTAGGCCTCGCCGTTGTAGACGATCGAGTACCGCCGGTCCGCGCCGGCCATCGGCTGGTGGCCGGCGGGCGACGGATCGATGATCGCCAGCCGCCGGTGGACCAGCAGCAGCCGATCGTCGAGCCCGCGGAAGCAGCCCGTGTCGTCCGGCCCGCGATGGCCGAGCAGCTGCGCAAGACGCCCCGCGACACCGGACGGATCCGGCAGGGGCGCCTGGCGCAGAACGCCGGCGATGCCGCACATTGTGGAGAGAGACGACCTAGATGAAACGCTGGCGAATCACGACGGTGTCACCGGGCAGCACGCGGTCGGTCCGCTTGGCCGGGATCTCGACTTCCTTGCCTTTGATGACGCGTCGGATCTTGATGCCGTTGCGCGAGCCGCGATCGCTCAGCCCGCCCGCGGTCGCGATCGCCTGCTCGACGGTCATGTTCGGCGCGAGCACGAACGAGCCGGGATTGCGCACGTAGCCGGAGATGTAGAACCGCTCGGCCTGGTTGACGTAGATCGTGTCGCCATCCTGCAACATGATGTTGGCGGTGAGGCGGCCCTCCTGCAGATCACGGAGGTCGATGCGCAGCACTTCGTTGGCCTGCCCGGAATTGGGGTCCGCCGGCGCGATGGCGTTCGGGTCTTTCGGCCGCAGCACCATGATTGTCGTGCTTGCCGTGGCCGTTACCGAACCCGCGCGCGCGAGCGCGTCGAGCAGCGTGAATTCGCCTTCCATCGAATACTTGGCCGGGTTGCGGACCTCGCCAAGAATGAAGACGCTGCGGCTGCGGAACTCCGAAACCTCGACCGACACCTGCGGACGCTTGACGTAGCCGTCGAGCAACCGCTTGTGGAGATCGGTCTCGATGTCGCGCACGGTCTTCTTGCCCACCTCGACGCGGCCGATCAGGGGATAGGTAATCGACCCGTCGGGGTCGACCTTGAACGTACCCGACAGGCCGGGCTCGTCGAACACCTTGATGACCAGCGTGTCGTTCGGCCCGATTTGGTAGCCGGAGGATGGGCGCCCGGGCATCGGCGGCGCAATGGGCGCCTGCGTCGGCGGCGCCGGCGCGGGCACGGCCTGACCGGCCCC
>Ga0156330_1039_pt1 | contig 15139 bp, 13 predicted proteins | sample RifCSPlowO2_12_FD_107978 | JGI IMG/M metagenome (GOLD analysis project Ga0156330, IMG submission 107978) | Acidobacteria bacterium RIFCSPLOWO2_12_FULL_67_14b | reverse complement strand
CCACGGCCGCCCGCAGCGACTACAGCACGGTCGAAGGCCTGCTGACGCGCCTGTCGTCGTCCAACATGTCGAAGCTGCTCGAAACCGACGCGAAGGACCTCGCGAAGTACGGCCTCGACAAGCCCGAGATGACCATCACCGTGGGTGCCGGCAGCGCGAAGACGGTGCTGCAGGTCGGCAAGACGGAAAACGATCAGACCTACGCGAAGGACGCCTCGCGTCCGCTGGTGTTCACGGTCGACACCACGCTGCAAGCCGACCTCAAGAAGGGCCTCGACGAATACCGCAAGAAAGAGCTCTTCGAGTTCCGCCCGTTCGACCTCGCGCGGCTGCGCGCGGTGCTGGACGCGCCGGGCGGGCCGAAGACCTACGAGTTCGAGAAGGTCAAGGCTGAAAAGCCGGCGGACGCGGAGGGATGGAAGGTCACGCGCGTCGGCGGCGAGGCCACCAGCGCCGACCCTGCGGCCATGGACGACCTGCTGAACAAGCTCGTGGCCATCAAGGCCGAGTCGTGGGCCGACGCGAAGGCGAAGACCGGCATCGAGAAGCCGGCGCTGGTCGTGAGCGCGAGCTACGACGAAGGCAAGTTCGAGCGTGTCCGCTTCGGGCAAGTCGGCGACAGTGCCTTCGGCGCACGCGACGGCGAGGCCGGCGTGGCCAAGGTCGACAAGACCTCGATGGAAGCCGCGATGCTCGCATTCGACACGGTGGTGATGCCGCCGAAGCCCCCGGCCACGCCCGCGGCCCCGGACAAGGCGGGCGACAAGAAGTGAGGCGCAGGGGCCGGGGCGGGCTCGTTGCCGCGGCGACGATCGCGCTGGCCTCCTGCGCATCCGTCACCACCCGGCCGGCGCCGCCTCCAGAAGTGCCGTCGCTCGCGGAGGCGATCGCCCATCCCTCCCGGCTCGAACAACTGCGGCGCGACCTGCGGGCCCTGTTCACGGATCGCACCGTCGATCACGCGCAGTGGTCGATTGTCGTGCACTCGCTTCGTCACGGCGACACGATCTACAGCCTGAACGCTCACCGCCTGCAGGTCCCCGCCTCCAACCAGAAGCTGATCACGGCGGCGACCGCCGCGGAGCGGCTGGGCTGGGACTACCAGTACACCAGTCGGGTCTACGCCACCGGCCCGATTTCGGCCGACGGCACCATCGATGGCGACCTCGTGGTGGTGTCGAACGGCGATCCGACAATCAACCCGCGGCATCCGCAGCGGTGGGGCGCGCTGGACGACTGGGCGAAGCAGCTGGCGGCGCGCGGGATCCACCTGGTGGGCGGCCAGTTGATCGGCGACGACAACGCGTTTGCCGAGCCGGGCTGGGGCCTCGGCTGGGCGTGGGACGACATCGCCTTCGGCTACGGCGCGCCGGTCAGCGCACTGCAGTATCACGAGAACCAGGTCGAGTTGATGATCGGCCCGGGCCAGGAGGCCGGCGCGCGCGCCATCATCAGCACGTCGCCGCTTGGCAGCGGCCTGACCCTCGATCATGGCGTGACCACCGCGCCGGCAGGCGCGCCGAGCCGCGTCACGCTGGAACGCATCCCCGGATCGAGCGTGCTCAGCGTCCGCGGGCAGGTGGCGCTCGACGCCAAGCCGCTCGTCGAGTACGCGGCCGTCGCCAACCCGACGGTGATGTACGTGAACGCGTTTCGCGAAGCGCTCGCCCGCCACGGGATTTTCGTCGGCGGATCCACCATCGACATCGACGACCTGCGCCTGGCGCCCGACCTGACGAAGGCGACGCTGCTGCTCGAGGACCGCTCGCCGGCGCTCGCCGAGATCATCGACGTCATGCTCAAGTGGAGCCGCAACCTCTACGCCGAGACGCTGCTGCGCTCGATGGCGCCTCCGGGGCCGCCGGCCACCGCCGAAGCCGGCCTCGAGGTCATGCGCGGCACGCTGCGCAGCTGGGGCATCCTGCCCGACTACTACATCGCGCGAGACGGGTCGGGGCTCTCTCGCTACGACTACCTGACGGCCGATTCGCTGCTGTGGCTGCTCACCTACTTGTGGGCCGACCCGAAGCACGCGGAGAACTTCCGCAGCACCTTGCCCGTGTCCGGCGTGAGCGGCTCGCTGGCCGAGCGGATGAAAGACACGCCGGCCCAGTCGCGCGTGTGGGCGAAGACCGGATCGATGTCGCAAGTCCGCTCGCTTTCCGGCTACGTGGTCACGCTCGCAGGCGAGCCCCTGGCGTTCTCGATCGTGGTCAATGGGTTCCGGGTCCCCGCCCGTGACATCGACGCGCTGGTGGACAAGGCACTCGTCGCGCTGGTCCAGTTCCAGCGCGAGAGCACGGATCGGTGACGCGCGGGGCCTGCCCCGAGCGACGTCGAGGGGCCACGCTCGCGCTGTTCTTCGCGGCCCTCACGGTGGCGATGGCGGCGCCGTGGTCCCTCCACCCCGCCACCCGCGTCGTCGTCGACAACCCCGACACGCACCTGTTCCTGTGGACGCTCGGGTGGGACGCGCACGCGTTGGTCACCGATCCGCTGTCGATCTTCAACGCCAACATCTACCACCCCAACGCCAACACGCTGGCCTATTCCGAGAACCTGATCGGGACGGCCTTCTTCGCCGCGCCGATCATCTGGCTGACCGGCGACCTGGTGCTGGCGCTCAACCTGGTGTCGCTGCTGTCGTGCGCGCTTTGCGGCATCGGCGCGTACGTGCTTGGGCGGCGGCTCGGCCTGGGCGTCGCGGCCGCCACCCTTGCGGGCCTCATCTTCGCGTTCGCGCCCACGCGGTTCTATCGCATGAGCCAGATGCACCTGAATGCCGTGCAATGGCTGCCGTTCGGTCTGGCGTGGCTGCATGCGTATTTCGATCACGGCCGGGCGAAGGACCTGCGGATCGCGATCGGGTTCCTGACGCTGCAGGCGCTCACCGGCGGGCACGGCGCGGTGTTTCTGGCGGTGTCGATGGTGGCGCTCTCGCTCTACCGGATGGCCACCGGCGAGCCGCTCGCGCCGTTGCGGCGCGCGAAGGATGTTGGCGTCACGGGGCTCCTGCTGCTGGCACCGGCGGTGCTCGTGCTGCTGCCCTATCAACGGGCGCAGAACGAGGTCGGACTCAAGCGCTCGCTCGAGAACTGGCGGGTAACGCCGGAGAGCGCGATTGCGTCACCGAGCCACGTGCACCAGTTCCTGATATCGCTCGTCTCGAATACGAAAGTGAACGAGACCGCCAGCGCGTTCCTGTTCCCCGGATACCTCGTCCTGATCCTCGGCGGCATGGCGCTGCTGCCAGGCCTGCATGGCTGGGACCGCGGCGGCGACAACGAGAGCCGCAACAAGCTGCGGCGTCATGTCTGGTTCTACGCGTTGCTGGGGCTGTTGAGCGTGCTCTTCATCGTCGACGAGCCGCTCGGCATCTGGCCGTACGTCTACTCGTGGCCGGGGTTCAACTTCATCCGCGTGCCGTCGCGGTTCATCATCCTGACGACGCTGGCGCTGGCGATGCTGGCGGGCGCGGGGTTCGAGCGGATGGCCGCGCGCAAGACCCATCTCGGCGGCGGCGTGATGGCGTTCATCCTCGGCGCGCTGCTGCTCGGCGAGTACGCGACGCAGCCGTTCACCGGCACCGAATACACGATCAAGATCCCCGCGATCGTCCGCTGGCTCGACACGCAGCCCAAGCCGTTCGTGGTGGCGGAAGTCCCGATCCCGCGGGCCGGCAACGCCGGCGCCTACGTGCGGTTCAATACGTCGGCGATGCTGCATTCGACCGTGCACTGGCAGAAGACCATCCACGGGTATAGCGGCATCGAGCCGCCGTTGCACCAGCGCGTGTTGCGAGAGCTCAACCTGTTTCCGGACGCCACGAGCATCGCGAGCCTCCGCGAGCTCGGCGTCACCCACGTCGTCGTTCATCGTCCCGAGTACCGTGAGTTCTGGCCGCAAGTGGAGGCGCGATTGCACGAGGCCAGGGGGTTGCGATTCGTCCACGCCGAAGCCGACGGGGACGTTTACGAGGTCTTGAAGTAGCGGCGTCGCGAAACCGTCCACGGCATCGGCTCAAGCCCAGGTTGCATTCTAAAGATGAACGAAGCGGCCAAAGACGACAGCCATCGTCATCCCCACAGCACCCACGACAACTGCGCCCGCAAAACCGACGGCAAAGGGCTTGAGGCCGACCCCCTTGAACACCGCGAAGCTGGTATTGAGTCCCACCGCCGCCATCGCGGTGCCCAGCAGCATGCGTGAGGCCCAATAGTCACCGAGCTGATTCGTCAGCGAGCGCCACGCCTCCGCGTTCCAGATGCCGAACGCGGCGCCGCTCGATCCGAGCGTCGCGTCGCCAATCGTCCTGACGACGGCCATCGCCACGAACCCGATCACGAATCCGGGCACCAGCGCCTTCCACGACGTCGGCTTCTTCACGCCGCCGACCTGCGCGGGTGTCGCACGGACGTGCAGCCACGTCAGCAGCGGAATCACCGCCGCCAGGAAGATATTGCGCGTCAACTTCGTGACCGTCGCCACGCGCAGCACCACGTCGTCGCCGTAAACCTGCTTGTAGGTGAGCGCGGCGCCGACGACCTGCGAGGTGTCGTGCACGGCGGTACCGAGAAACAGGCCGATCGTTTCTGAGCTGCCGAGCACGGCGTGGGCGAGATACGGATAAACCAGCATCCCGAACAGCCCGAACGCAACGACGTTGGCGACCGCGTAGGCGACCTCGCGCTCGTCGGCTTCGATTGCGGGCGCAGTCGACACGATCGCCGTAACGCCGCAGATGCTGGTGCCCGCGGCGATCAGCGTGCCGAGGCGGGGCGGCAGGCCGAGCTTCTTGTTGAACCAAGTGACGAAGACCAGGCCGGTGCCGATCGCGGCCAGCACGACCGGCAGGCCCGCGATGCCGAGCTTCACGACGTCGAAGAAGCTGAGGCGGATGCCGACCAGCACGATGCCGGCGCGAAGGATGGTCGTGGTCGAAAACTTCAGCCCCGGATTGAGCGCGGCCGGAAGCGGCAGCGTGTTGCGAAGCAGCAAGCCGAGCACGATGGCCACCGGCACGCCCGACACCGGGCTGCTGCCGGTGAGGCCCTGCGCCGACAGGATCGCGTGGCCGATCCGATCGGCGAGCCAGAACCCGCCGAGCATCACCACAAACGCCGCGAGAACGCCCGGCGCCTGCTTCATCGGCCGACCAGCCAGACGCCACCCACGACCAGCGCCGCCGCGGACGAGGCATACAGCAGCCCGCTGACCCGCCTGGGATGGCGGCGGCCGAGCCGATGTGACATCAGCCCCATGGCCGCGGCAAACGCGGTCATGCCGGCGATGGCGCCAAGGCCGAAGCCCGCAAGGTAGAGCATCGACGCCGGCCGGCTTGGCATGGCCAGCGCCGGCAACACGCCGAACAAGTGCGAGCTGCCCGCGAGTCCGTGGACGGTGCCCATCGCAAATGATGCGGCTGTGTGGGGATGGGAGTGACGATTGCTCTGCACCCCTGCACCCGTGTACCCGTGCACCTGTGCACCCAAGCACCCGTGCACCTGTGCACCCAAGCACCCGTGCACCCAAGCACTTCGGATCCCCCAACCGCCGACCGCGATCAACAGCACGCCGACGATGCGTTCGCTGTAGGCAGAGATCGCATCAAGCGGCAACTGCTCACGCAGCACGAGCAGCAGGACGGCGATCAGCAGGACACCCGTGGTGTGCCCGATGCCCCACTGCAGCCCGGCCTTCCACTGCCCGCGATCGCCATCCGAGGCGAGCGGCGCGATGGCGGCGAGGTGATCCGGCCCCGAGAACACATGGAGCAGACCGGCGGCAAGACCCGCGAGGAACGCCAACATCGGGCTATCGCTGAATCGACTTCAACTGGAAGAACTCCTCGAGCGCGAGCGGCCCGATCTCCCGGCCGATGCCCGACTTCTTGTAGCCGCCAAACGGCGCAAGCGCGTTGAAGCGCCCGCCGTTGATGTCGACCTGCCCGGTGCGAAGCTGCTTCGCCACATCCAGCGCGCGCTCCGAGGTGCCGGCCCACACGCCCCCGGCGAGGCCGTACGGCGTGTCGTTGGCGATGCGCACGGCATCCGCTTCGGTGTCGTAGGGGATCACGGCGAGCACAGGGCCGAAGATCTCCTCCTGCGCGATCGCCATCGCATTGTTGACGTTCGCGAAGATGGTCGGCTCCACGAAAAAACCCTTCGGCAAATTCGCGGGCTTGCCGCCGCCGGCGACGAGCGTCGCACCCTCTTTCTTGCCCTGCTCGATGAACCCGAGCACCGTATCGCGCTGGCCCGCGGAGGCGAGCGGGCCGAGCCGCGTGTTCTTGTCGAACGGATTGCCGACCGTGAGCTTCGCCAGCTGCGCCTTCGCCAGCTCCACCGCCTCGTCGTGACGGGCCCGCGGCACGATCATGCGCGTCCACGCCGAGCAGGTCTGTCCCGAGTTCTGCATGCAGTTGTTGACGCCCGCCGGAATCGCCTTGTCGAACGGCGCATCCTCCAGGACCACGAACGCGGATTTGCCGCCCAGCTCGAGGCACACCTTCTTGATGCCTTCGCCGGCCACCGACGCAATGCGCCGGCCCGCCTGCAGCGATCCGGTGAAGCTCATCATGTCGATGTCGGGATGCGCGACAATGGCCTCGCCGACGCTGCGGCCCGGCCCCGAGACGATGTTGAGGACGCCTTTGGGCAGGCCGATCTCGTGCGCGGCCTCGGCCAGCATGAAAGCGCTCAGCGGCGCCATCTCGGCCGGCTTGAGCACCACGGTGCAGCCCGCGGCCAGCGCCGGCGCAATCTTGCAGACCACCTGGTGCAGCGGGTAGTTCCACGGCGTCACGCAGCCGACGACGCCGATCGGCTCCTTGATGATCAGCGAGTTGCCGATCTCTTCCTCGAGCTTCGCTTCGCGGATGAACCTGGCGTTCATCGCGATCATCATGATCGGAAACTCGGCCTGCACCTTGGTGGAGTAGCCGAGCGAGGTGCCGACCTCGTGCGAGATGGCTTCCGCGACCTGCGGCGCGCGGGTCTTCATGGCGGCCGAGAGCTTCTCGAGCCACTGCGCCCGCTCTTCGAGGGCCGTGCGGCTCCAGCTCCCGAAGGCGCGCCGCGCGGCCTTGACGGCACGGTCGACGTCGTCGGCGCCGCCCCGCGGCACGCGCGCCACGGACTCTTCGGTCGCCGAGGAAATGACGTCAATGGTGTCGGCGACGGTCGAGGCCTGCCACGCGCCGTCGTAGTAGTGCCGGTCGTAGGAAGTCATGGAATCTCCTGATTCTACGCTACGATCTGCGAGACAGTGCGGGGACAAGACAGTGTGGGGACAAACCTTTAGGTTTGTCCTGGGAGCCATCATGGAGATTTCCGGCAAGACATTCATCGTCACTGGCGGTGCGTCGGGTCTCGGGCGCGCGACCGCGGAAGCCATCCTCGCGGCCGGCGGCAACGCCGTACTGCTCGACGTCAACGCAGAGACCGGCAGGGCGGCCGAGCAGGCGATGGGCGCCCGGGCGAAGTTCGCGCAGGCGGACGTCACGAGCGAGGACCAGGTCAAGGCCGCGGTCGATCTCGCCGTCTCGTCGTTCGGCGGCCTCCACGGCGTCGTCAACGCCGCCGGCATCTGCCCGGCGGCGAAAGTGCTGGGCAGGAACGGCCCGCATCCGCTGGATGTGTTCGAAAGGACGATCCGCGTCAACGCCGTCGGCACGTTCAATGTGATCCGGCTGGCGGCCGCGGTGGTCTCGCAGAACACACCGCAGGCCAGCGGCGAGCGCGGCGTGATCGTCAACACCGCCTCGATCGCCGCCTACGACGGGCAGATCGGCCAGCCCGCCTACGCCGCCTCGAAGGGCGCCGTCGTCGGTATGACCCTCCCGATCGCCCGCGAGTTCGCGCAGCTCGGGATCCGCGTCGTCACGATCGCGCCGGGCATCTTCGACACGCCGCTGCTGGCCGGACTCCCCGAACCCGCGCGGATTTCGCTGGGACAGCAGGTCCCGTTCCCGTCGCGCCTGGGGAGGCCCGCCGAATACGGCGCGCTGGTGCGTCACATCATCGAGAACGAGATGCTGAATGGCGAGGTGATTCGCCTGGATGGCGCACTCCGCATGGCGCCGAGATAGATTGGCCCGCAGAGCCGGAGACAAAGACGCCACAGGGCGGTTTTGGCGTCCATAGCTCAGACGCACAATGTACCGGGAGAGATTTGACCGCCGAGTGAGAGCGAACGCCGGGAGATGCTTGGAGCGACACCTTCCTCGGCCGATGCTGGGACAAACCTAGAGGTTTGTCCCCACACTCATTGAAGCGCAGCAGGGAGACATCTCTGCAGTGCGCTACAACGACAGAAGCGATCGCGTCGCGGCGAGCACGTCGGCGGGGCTGCCAGTCAGGCCGCCGCCCTGGGCCAGGTCCGGCTTGCCGCCGCCCCTGCCGCCAAACTTCGCCACCAACTCCTTCAGCACGGCGCCGGCGTCGATGCCGCCTTCCGGTCCTTTGGCGATGACGACCAGCGCGGGAGACGTGGTCGTGAAGAGCGCGATGGCCGCCTTCGGATCGAGTATCGCGGCGGCCACGGCCATCGCCTTCAGGCCTTGCGCGTCCCAGCCGTCGATCGCCTCGGCGATCACCAGGCGCCCGCCCACGCGCGTGCCCTTTGCGAGCAGCGACTGGGCCTCGTGCGTCGCCAGTTTCTCCTGCATGGCGCGCTGGACCTTCAGCTGCGCCTTCGCCTCCGCCTGCATGCGCTCGATGGCCGGCGCGAGCTCTTCGGGCGCGACCGACAGGTGACGCTGGGCGGACGCAAACGAGTCGCGCCAGAGCCGGAACCGGTCGAGCGCGCGGCCGCCGCACAGGAACTCCACGCGCGAGCCGCCACGCAACTTCTCCCATCCGCCGATGGCGACGATGCCGATGGCGCCGGTGCGGGCCACATGCGTGCCACCGCAGGCCGAAAGATCGAAATCCTCGACGTCGATCAACCGGAGCGGCCCGGTCCTCGCCGGCTCTTTCCTGAGCGGCATGGCCGCCGCCTCTTCGGCGGTGGCAGACCGGATGTGGACCATCCGGTCTTCCCACACGATCCGGTTCGCCTCGCCTTCCGCCCTCGCCACTTCGGCGGCCGACACCTCCCGGGCCAGATCGATCGTGGACGAAGCGGCGCCCATGTGGAAGCTCTCGGTGCGGACGCCGTAGAGGCGATCGAAGGCCGCCGACAACACGTGCTGTCCCGTGTGCTGCTGCATGTGATCGAAGCGGCGCGCCCAGTCGATCGCGCCCGACACGACCTCGCCCACCTTCAGCGTGCCCGAGATCACGTGCGCGATGCTGCCGTCGTTGCGATCGATGACGTCGGTCACCGCCGCGCCGCCCAGCGTGCCGGTGTCGAAGGGCTGGCCGCCGGAGCTGGGATAAAACGCCGTCTGATCGAGCATGACGTGCGTCCTGCCGTCGACGGCGTCGACCGCGACGACGGTGCCGTCGAACGACGTGCGATAGGGCTCGGTGTAATAGAGGCGATTTGTCATGTAGTGCAGAGTTAAGAGTTCAGCGCCGACACGTTCACGATCGGTAACTCGAAGAAGAACACGGCACCGCCCGCCGGTGACCGGCGATAGCCGATGCGCCCGCCGTGCGATCGGACGATATCGTAACTGACCGACAGGCCGAGGCCCGTGCCCTCGCCCACCGGCTTGGTGGTGTGGAACGGCTGGAACAGCTTGGCCTCGTGCTCGGGCGTCACGCCCGGACCCGAATCCTCGACCTCGATCCACGCCCAGCCATCCCGATCGCCGGTACGGAAGGTGACCTCGCGCCGGCTCGCGCCCGAATGCACGATGGCCTGCTCGGCATTGATCGTGAAGTTGAGCAGCACCTGCTGCAGTTCCGTGAACATCGCCATCACGCTGGCCTGCGATCGCTCGACGACCTCGACGCCGATGCCCAGTTCCTCCATCTTGCGCTGCCGGAGCTCGAGCACCGAGGCGATGACCTCGCGGTAGCGCACCGGCGAGGGCTCCGACATCTGCCGCCCGAAGCGCGAGAGGTTCCTGATGATGGCGCTGGCGCGGGCGCTTTCCTTCTGGATCAGCGCGAGGTCGGCGCGCGCCTGGTCGGGCATTCCCTTCTGCATCTGCAGCAGCTCGGCGAAGCCGAGGATGGCCTGCAAGGGATTATTGAGCTCGTGCGCCACGCCCGACACCAGCACTCCGATGGCGGCCAGGCGCTCCTGCCGCACGACCTGCTGCTGCAGCGACTCCACCGCTTCCCTCATCCGCCGCTCATCGTCGACCTGCGCGGCGATCGATTCGTGCGCGCCGCGCAGGCTCGTGATCATGCTGCCCACGGTTTGCTGCAGGTGATCCATTTCCGCGGCGGGCATCCGCTTCTGCTCCAGCGGTGACAAATCACCGCGGCTGATCCGGCGCGCGGTCTCGTCGAGATGATCGAACGCCGACAGCCACTGCCGGGCCACCAGCAACATGACGAGGAACGCGAACACGGTCGACACCATCGCCAGAATGGAATTGCGCCGGTAGATCGGCGCTGTGCGGGCGACCGCCACCGCGGTCGGGATGCCGACGCTCGCCAGCCACGGCCCGCGCTCGACGAGGCTGTTGCCGAAGACGCGCTCGACGCCGTCGATGCCCGTGCGCACGACCGACGCCGGCACGTCGGCCGGGTTCTGTTGCCGGCCCGGCGCCTCCGTCGAACGTCCGACATACAGCGCCGCGTCGAGGCTGCGCGCCACGACGACGCTGTCGGCATCGGTCAGCGTGACGACCGAGCCCTCGGGCAGTGGAATCGAGCCCAGGATCTGCTCCAGCGCTTCGAGATGCACCGACAGGCCCAGCACGCCCACCACCTCGCCGGCCGCCGTGATCGGATAGCCCAGCACGATGGCGTGCGCCGGATCACCGGGCCCGCCAAGCAAGCGGCTGACCAGGGGTTGCCGCCGCTCGGCGACCTGCCGGAGGAAGTTCTCGTCGAGCTTGCCTTCAACGGCCGGGTCCGGCGGGCGGGCCCACGCCAGCGGCCGGCCGCTCGGATCGGCCATCAACGCGTTCCCCAACAGCCGATCGCGGCCGCCCACCAGCGGCAGCAGCACCTCCGTCGCGGCCAGCGGATCGAGCCGCTGCATGCTCGGGTGCTGCGACGCGATCACGGCGACGGCGTCGGCGGCTTCGAGGTTGCGGTTCACATACACCGCCACCGTCGCCGCCATCGTCGAGGTCTCGGCCGCCAGCTGCCGCAGGTGCTCGTCGTAGGTAAGCTGCCTCGCGTAGAAGATCGCGGCATACACGACTGCGGTCAGCAGGATCGCCAGTACAACGATTTGCAGTCTGAGCGGTTGTGCCACAGGCCAGGGGGCTCCGGAGCGAATGGTATCAGCCCACGGGGCCGATCAAAGGGTCGGGTGCGCCGGCCTCGGCAAACCCCGCCGCGCGCAGCCGGCAACTGTCGCAACGCCCGCAGGCACGCCCGTTGGGACCGGGGTCGTAGCAGCTGTGCGTGAGGCCGTAGTCGAGCCCGAGCGACAGCCCGAGCCTCACGATCGCGGCCTTCGAGAGCGTGATCAACGGCGTGTGGATGGCGAGCGGCCGCCCCTCGACCCCGGCCCGGGTCGCAAGGCGCGCCAGTTGCTCGAACGCGCGGATGAACTCGGGCCGGCAGTCGGGGTAGCCCGAGTAGTCGACCGCATTGACGCCGATGAAGATGTCCGACGCGCCGAGCACTTCGGCCCAGCCGAGCGCCAGCGACAGGAAGATGGTGTTTCGTGCCGGCACGTATGTCGTCGGAATCACCGCCGGATCGATGGGCTGATCCTTCGGCACCTCGATGCTCGTGGAGGTGAGCGCCGATCCCCCGATACGCGACAGGTCCAACGCCAGCTCGAGATGCCGCTCGACGCCAAGCGAGACGGCCACCGCTCGCGCGGCCTCGAGCTCCTGCGCGTGCCGCTGCCCATAGTTGATGCTCAGGGCAAACAGCCTGAAGCCATCCCGCTTCGCCACCGCCGCGGCGGTGTAGGAGTCGAGCCCCCCGCTGAGCAGGACCACCGCGTCGCGGGTCGTCGATTCCCGGAGCCCGGAGCCCGGAGCCCGGCTGATGTCGTTAGACACCGCGAGTGTCCGGTGTCCAGATGTACTTGTGGACCTGCAGTTGGACGCGGACCGCCAGGCGATCGGCGATCACCCATTCGGCCAGCTGCTTCGGATCCAGCTCGCCGTGCACAGGTGAGAACAACACCGCCGCCACCCTGCCTTCGAGCTTCTCGCGCTGAACCACCTCGCGCGCGAACTCGTAGTCGGCGCGGTCGGCGATCACGAACTTCACTTCGTCGGTGGGCATGAGCCGAGCAAGATTCGACCAGTCGTTCTTGTCCGACTCGCCCGAACCGGGACACTTCACGTCGACGATGCGAATCACGCCGGCCGGGACCTGGGCGATGCTGTGGTGGCCGCCGGTTTCGATCAGCACGGTCTTGCCCGAATCGAGCAGCCGCTGCATCAACGGATAGACATCGGGCTGCAGCAGGGGCTCGCCGCCCGTGACCTCCACCACCGGGCAGCCGCGCGCCTCCACATCCGCCACCACGTCGTCCACGGTCATCTTGCGGCCTTCGTGGAAGGCGTACGCCGTGTCGCACCAGCGGCAGCGCAGGTCGCACGCCGTCAGGCGCACGAACACGCACGGCCGGCCGGCGTGGGTCGACTCCCCCTGGATCGAATGGAAGATCTCGTTGATCGTGAGCATTGATGCTTGCCGGGCTCCGGGCCCCGGGCGCCGGGCGCCGGAGCCTGATCGGGTCTTCGGAGCCCGGCGCCCGGCGCCCGGAGCCCGGATCTTGTTATTTTAGCGTGTGGAGTTCAGGGTCGGGACATCGGGGTGGAACTACCCCACGGGCCGCGGGACGTGGAACGGGATCTTCTACCCGCTCCCGGAAGACCGCGAGCGCGGCTTCGACGAGCTGCGGTTCTACGCCGAGCGCTTCAACACCGTCGAGGTGAACAGCACGTTCTACGGGCAGCCGCGGGCCAACGTCACGCTCGGCTGGGTCCGCCGCACGCCGGACGGCTTCGACTTCTCGATCAAGCTCTTTCAGAAGTTCACTCACCCCGGCATGGCCGTCGATCCGGGACCGGTGACGCAAGACGACGTCGATCAGTTCAAGGGCGGCATCGAGCCCGTGGCGGCCGCCGGCCGCCTTGGCGCGGTTCTCGCGCAATTCCCGCCGAGCTTTCACCGATCGCCGGAAGCGGAGGCATATCTCGATTGGCTGCTTCGCACGTTTGCGAGCTATTCGATCGCGGTCGAGCTGCGCCACCGCTCGTGGAGCGACGATGCGGCAGCGACCCGCGCGCTGCTCGATGCACACGACGCCGCCTGGGTGCAGATCGACGAGCCGAAGTTCGACTCGTCGATTCGCCAGGAGCTTCGCCCGAACGGTCGCGAGGTGTTCTACGCGCGCCTCCACGGGCGAAACGCCGCGCAGTGGTGGGACCACGAGGAAGCCGAAGACCGCTACAACTACCTGTATTCGCCGGCGGAGCTGGCGCCGATCGCGCAGAAGGCGCGCGACGCGCGGGCGCTGGTGAAGAAGGTCTACCTGTACTTGAACAACCACTTCTCGGCGCAGTCGGTGGCCAACGCCACGACGCTGAGAAAGATGCTCGACGAGCCGGTCACGGCGCGAATGCCGGCCGAGCTCGTCGAGCGCTATCCGGAGCTCGAGGGCGTGCCTACTTTGCCTCGCGCACGGTTACTCTGATGATGCGATCGGGCACCGCGATCTTCTCGACGACGTCCATGCCCGAGATCACCTTGCCGAACACGGTGTAGTCGGCGTCGAGCCGCGGCTGCGGCGCGAGCGTGACGTAGAACTGGCTGTCGGCCTTGGCCGGGTCGCCGGCATGGGCCATGGCTACCATGCCCTTCGTGGCATGCGTGCGCGTCTTCGACATCTCGGCGGCGCCGATTACGGTGCCGCTGCCGCCGCTGCCCCACTCGGCCTGCTTGGTCATGTCGCGCGTGGCGGGGTCGCCCATCTGGATCACGAACCCCGGGACCACGCGATGCACGCGCTGGCCGTTGTAGAAGCGTTTGTTCACCAGGCCGATGATGTGCGCGACGGTCTTGGGCGCTTCGTTCGGGTAGGTTTCGAACTCGAAGATGCCCTTCTCTGTTTCGACGACGACCACCGGCCCGGCGCCCGGCGAGGTCTTGGCCGGGCCGGCCGCGGGCGCCACGGCGGGCTTGGCCGGCGCGGGCTTGGCCGGCGTCTGGGCCGTCGAGGTCCCGCTCACCAGGGCGGCAAGAACAAACGTCAGAATCCGAACGGACATCACTGGCTCCTTCGCAATTGTGGGGACAACCCCTAATGTGGGGACAAACCTTTAGGTTTGTCCTTCAGGTTTGTCCTGCTTCTTGCCAACGTGCGTCACGTTGACCCGACGGCAGTCGGAGACGATGGCGCACTCGTTACACCGAGGATACACCGGGCGGCAGACGTTCTGCCCCCAGGTGACCAGGTAGAGGTTGATGACGGGCCACCACTTCCTCTTCGTCGCCTGGTAGAGGGCCTGCTCCGTCTCGGAGGGCTGCCGGGTCCGCACCCACCCCATCCGGTTGGCGATTCTGTGCACGTGCGTGTCGACGCAGATGTGGCGCCGGCTCCGGAACGCCAGGATCAGGACCAGCGTCGCAGTCTTGCGCCCCACGCCGGGCAGCGTGACCAGCTCCTCGAGCGTCGACGGCACGCGCCCGCCGAAGCGGTCGACGAGGACTTTGCAGGTCTGCTTCACGAACACGGCCTTGTTCCGATAGAAGCTCACCGGGTAGATCAGCTCCTCGATCTGCCTCACGGTGAGCGTTGCCATGGCCGCCGGCGTACGCGCCTGGCTGAACAGCCGCGTCGAGGCCGCCAGCGTCGTCGCATCCTGCGTGCGCGCGGAGAGCAGCGTCGAGATCAGGACCTGGAAGGGGTCGTCCTGCCGGGTCTCGGCGATCTTCTCGACGGCCGGCAGCTCCATCCCGTCGATCGCGCGCGCGAGCCTGCGCATGACGCGATCGACGACGACGTCGGTCACCATGGCTCACGCTAGACGGGTGTCAGCGGCGCATGCCCGCTCGCCACGGCGATGGCATTCGATGCGGCCAGCGCGGCCATGGCG